>Ga0302250_1000674_pt1 | contig 30814 bp, 8 predicted proteins | sample AAG_RA_Asp_MG_FD_193536 | JGI IMG/M metagenome (GOLD analysis project Ga0302250, IMG submission 193536) | Enriched activated sludge microbial communities from anaerobic digester in WTTP, New Holstein, Wisconsin, United States - AAG_RA_Asp | ecosystem: Engineered > Bioreactor > Anaerobic >... | reverse complement strand
AGCAGCGTTGTTTGTTTCATTGAATTCATTCACAGCCTGGGTTGCATCCACTAATACCCAGGAATTCCACACCAGATCACCATGTGCATATATGTTTTCAAAAAATACGACCAGCGAATCGCCTGGTGCAATATCGGAAGCCAGCAAACTCCAATCAGCAACATCACCGAACTGAGGTTGGGTAGCCCGATTGTCAAAGAGATCGACCCAGAAACCTCCCGAAGTGCTGCAGTTCCCATCGTTGCGAATACATACTCTTGCTGTGATGCCCTCTGTCAGTTCTGGAGTATAGTTACTGAAACTAAACGAATTAACCACCAAATCCGGTTTGTAATCAGGCCATTGGATGCGATTATAGGCATCATTTTCAAAAGCAGGTCCACTGAAGCTTCCAATGGGAGAAACGAAGATCACTTCTCCAGTTTCTTCGGTCTTTGATACATTGTATTCAGAGCCCCAGCCATTTTCTCCAAAGCGTGCTCCGGTTACAGTGTAGAAACCTGAATCATTAAGTGTTAATGCGTTTCCACCGCTTTGGCCATAGAAGAAGCTGCAATTGTTGAAGGCCTTCAGGGGATCCACTATTGCACCGGGCATCACGTTTACACCACTTGCATTAAGATACAGAAACATGCACCATTCCGCACTGATTCTGCCATTATATTCCACTTGGAAAAATGGCCTTGAGCTACCATAATTGCTAATCGATGCCGGTAACTCCTCAGTTCCGTTTATGTTCAGAGTTCCGTTGTTGCGCACGTATAGGCCTTGCCCCAGAATCAAGGCAGAATCTTCGGGGATGTTTAGAAAGCCATAGTTGTTTACATCCACATAAGCTGTGGTAGTAAGTTCGTTACCATTAAGATCCAGATTTGCTGAGGCTATTTCCAGAATACCCTGGTTTCTAAGCTCTAAATTTGAAAGCAGATACACATCCTGCGACCTGGTTCCAGAGCTTCGCTGCACCTTATTCAGGCTAATACGATTGAACCAGCAGCTATCCGCGGGAGCATCAATCTGGATGGTTTGCTCCTCGTTACCTGTTAAAACCAATATATTATTGTGATCCCACCATCTTCCATAGTAATGAACATACAGATCACCGTAGAGAACACAGTTTGAAGCAGTAGGGGTTGGATAATAACCGCCCCGGACTATCTCCAAATCGTGGGCATAAACACCCCGGTTGGGACGGAAGCTGGCGTTATAAATACCTATCCTCAGATCATGGAAACTTATTGGTGTAGGGGCTGTGAAGAATTGGTCATCGGAACCTTCAAATATGGTTAAGGACGAACCAGGATAGAAGCCTGTAACAGGCGTGTTGTCTTCATTGTCATTTACCACATCTCCTTCCAGGCTGAGCTCGATTGCTTCGCCCGAGAGATTCAGTCCCGCTCCATTATTGATAGTTAGATCGTTATTCACATCAATTACGTTGTGATCCGTTGTACCCAACCCACCGGAGATAATGTTTAATTGATTAGAAACATTTATAATAACTCCGGAGCTAAGCTGAACACCAAGCCCATCGCACTGTTTATATATCTCCAGGTCGTAGAAACCACTACTAACTGATATTTGACTAAGCTGATCTCCAGAGAAAACAACCCTCCCATTATTGCCATAGAATGAAGCCGTAGAAGCTCCTTGCCAATTCCCTTTCACTTCCATTATTGCAGGAGCGCTGAGACCGCCATTTATAGTGTTGAAATTGGCGGCAATCCTGAGATTGGTATTGGCGTAAACAGTGTTATTGCGGGTTTGAGGATAAGGGCTGCCATTACGGTTACGCATTATGGCTACGGACTCTCTACCGCTTTTATCGATAACCAGATTATTTAGCCAAGCGTTTTCAGCCAGCCAGAGGCCGGTGTCCTGCGTCCCCGAAAGATAGAGGGTCCAGTTTGGAGCATTGAAACCGTTGATACCCAGGCTGAAATTGCCATCTGTTCGCAAAGTTCCTCCACTGATGTTCAGGGTTGCGCCGCTTGCGGGAATCTCAATACCCTGAGAGTGGAAATACACCAAACCATCGATCATGTTCAGAGCCGCTGGCCTGGCATAAGCCCACCAACTGGTTACGCTGCCGCCATAAACATGAAACTCCCCTCCCAGCATATTGACGGTGCCATTAAGGTCAACATAATTGCTGATATCCTGATGCAACTCGAGGCGGCAGAAAGGATTTACGTAGAAATCCCCATATATTCCATCCTGTTCCAGATCGTTGGCCACAAAATTCCCGAAGAGCAGATCAAGCGCTCCGCTTCCATACACATAGCTGTTACAGGTAATATTGGCAAAAAGCAGACGCAACGCTCCGAAATTCTTGTTGATCACCAGTCGGTTAAAGTTTTCCGTAGAGCAATATTGGTGATGCTCACCCTGGAAAAACACCGATCCTACACCTTCGATAAAGGCATCGGGACCGAGGGTATTGTTCCAGTGTCCGTTGATGTATATGCTATAGGGTGCTTCAAACACGCCCAGGCTGATGGTCAGATCGCCTTTGATGGTCAGGTCGTAAACACTCGATACTATCCCTTGGGAAGCAATTTCCAGATGGTTCAGGTAGCTGTGTAAATCCGGAACCTGGATTATCTGCGATGCTGACCCGCACATCTTCAGTTTTCCTTGTGTCGCGATCAGCGCCGATGTGTCGGAGCCGGTGATGTTCCCTTGAATCTCTGTATCCTGGCTGCTTTCCAGCCTGAGAGTAGTATAGGATCCCAAGGCCAAATTGCCCGCTATGGATAGTTTCGCTGTTGACTGGCTACTAAAGGTAAGAGAAGAAGCAAATTTGTTTACAGTAACTGAATTAAGCACAGTATAGCTGTCGTTTATGGTGAGAAAGGCTTCTATGGAGCCAATAAATTCGATCCTTCCTTGCATGGAAGAGATATTTGCACCATTTTCGATAGTTAGATTTCCACCTATGGTGATAACAGTAAGAGGATTTATAGTGATCAAGGACGAGCCGGTGTCCATGTTTAACGTACCATTGATAGCTAATTGGAATGCATCCATGAGCAGATAAATGATCCCTTGGTTGTCTACATTTCCATTAACTTCCAAGCTGTAATTCACAAGGGTCAGGGATGCACCTGGCTCTATTAATAAACTGAAACACTGGGCATTTTGAGCCTGGATATAGGGGCTGTAATAGGTCGATGCCGGGATTGTGACAGAAGTATTGATCGTTGGCACCAGGCCATCATTCCAATTCTGACCATCAAACCAGTCTCCCGACACATCACCATCCCACAGTCCACCTATGGGAGTTGGCAGTATCTGGGTGGGCATGTGAAACCAGCTTTCATTGTCATCCCAGATTTGATCGTTAGCCGTAGTAATCAACAAGCCAATGTGGTATTCCCCGGAAGGGGTTCCGATTGGAACATTGAAGCTGAGGTTGTTCAGCACCGATTCCGTATTTGCATCGAAGTTCTGGAGAGTTACATTGCCTAGATAGGTGGCAGCATCCCAGCTAAGAATCGTGGGGCAAAGATAAAAGGCGATTACGGCGGTTCCCGATTGAGTTCCCGAATTCTGGATGGTTATTCCACTTGCAACTACCGGATTTCCGGGTATGATCCCGGTAGTGCAATTGCCTTCCACATAATCCCCCCTGCACGATGAAATACTGAAATTGCAAACACTTACCGAGCTTGCCGGATAAGCTGCTCTCGAACTGGCCGCGTCATCCCGGAACAGGACATTGTAGCTGCGGTATCTTTTCGGCGCATAGTTCATAACCGACAACTCATTAAAATTGTGGGGAGCTCCCACGGCATGACCAAGCTCGTGGAGTAAGGTTTGATCTATTGGCCATACTCCGGCATCATCATAGACAGCGTAACTGTCTGTTGACCATGTATAGGCATCGTTCAGGGCAATATCTGCCTCGATCAGTCTGTGATTATTAGCATAATAGAGAAAATGGCACACACCCAGGACACCGCTTCCCCAGTGACCACCAAATACGTCTAAATACGTATCATCATCCACAACGCCGACCATGTCGTTTACACTATTACCGAAGTCCCAGCTTGCCACGGGATTATCCAGCATGCGGAACATATCGGTAAACTCGTTCCAATAGGCCATTTGCCATTCATCATGCGGGGAAAAGGGATCGGTATCCACCAGTTGATTGAAAGTACAGCTTAACGGCTGCCACCAGAGATCAAAAGTCAGCCGGTCGCCACCCGCAACGGGTTCGGTGATTATTGGCGCAAGGGGCTGACTGTCAATCATTGGTGCTTCGGGTAAAACCGAGGAAGGAGTCCGTCTGCCTGGTCTGACTACTGCACCCAAATCTGGAGTAAATCCGGGGTTGAACAACTTCGATGGAGTATTTTTAATGATATATGGTTCGCTGCTTGGCAGAGGAACTCTGTTTGGCTGGGGCAGGCTTTTGGCATAGGATATGCGGCTTCTCAGGTAGCTGAGAAATCCTGGATAATCCGTTATACCTGGCTCAGGGGAAAAGCTTCGCCCGGCAGAATCCTGCAATTCCAAAACTCCTGATGGATTGGCAACCGCTTGATACAAACCCTGATATGAGCCAACAATGGGACAGATTAGAGGCTTATCGACGCTTTCCAGGATCAATAAGTATCTTGCACCTGTCACCAATCCAGGAACTTCGCTAATCGCCATACCAATTTCACCCTTTTCGCCACCCCCAAAATCCAGGCTCAGATCACGGCTCACTGAGCCGTAAAGGGTTTCATGTACCTCAAAGCTGTAACGAGTGTAGATAAACTTTGCCCTACCTTTTTCTACAGTGGTTTTGCCGGTTACGGTTACATCGACAATCGCTTGTGAATCACGAAGCTGCTCATCCAGGGAAAGAGGAACTACTGAGGCCAGTAGCGGAAGGATAAACATGGAAATCAACAACACCAGAGCTATACGCATAGCTATTCTCCTTTTTTCAGGACAGAATCCTGTGATATTCATACCTCTTGCCCGCCAGTTCACATGCAGGCAGTTAACACACGTTATATCAAACTCTTATACGTCCCTATCAGGGATCCATACCGAACATCACAGATGTTTTTACGTTGTCGATTGGCTGTCAAGATAAATTTCAGTTATACATTTAACGTTCATTATCCTGGAATATAATCATTTTAGCTCTATATCATTTACTATCTATGGCCGGAACCTGGCTCAGTTTTTCTCCCAATCTTGATAAGCCACCTTTCTATTCACATACACGTCTTACTCTTTGCCTATGTTTATATGATGGGTACAGGATGAGTATAAAAGGGGACCGGCAAGAAGATAGGTGGAAAGCGGGCAGAATCTCGTCATAGCCAGCGATAATCCCCGTCAACTGTTACTGGCGAATAACCAATAAGATATTTCCGGTTGACAGCAATCAAACGAAAAGATAGTTAGTGTTTGAGAATCGAACTTCATCCTCAGAAGGAGAAAAGATGCTGGTAATCAAGTCTCGTAAACTGCTATTTTTGCTTGCCATAGGCCTGTTTATTGTCTCCGGCCTGCAAGCCGCCTACCTGCGAAAAGTTCCGGTATCCCTGGATCAACCTGATGGTACAAAACTGGAACTCCTGGCCACAGGAGATGAATATCATAATTGGCTACATGATGATAACAACTACACGATAATCCGTCATCCCGAAACAGGCTATCTGTGCTATGCCATCCCCGACGGCGAGTATGTGAAGGCCAGCCGGATAATCGTAGGCCAGGGCAATCCCGAAACCCTGGGTATTTCTCCTGGGGTAAACATTAGTGAAAATGCTTACAAACAGCTTCGCAGCACCAGATTCAACGCTCCTGCCGAACGAGATGCACCCACCTCAGGAACCATCAACAATCTGGTGATCTACATCCGTTTTTCAGACGAAACAGAATTTGGACAGCTCAACAGCATCTACGACGGATGGTTCAACTCAGGAACAAATAGCCAAAAAAATTACTTCCTGGAAGCCAGCTATAATCTTTTGACCGTAAACACCCATTTCTATCCAACTCCAGCCAGCGGCTATGTAGTATCCTGGCAAGACAGTCAACCCCGGGCTTATTATCAGCCCTACAACGCCAGCACCAATCCCATCGGCTATGATGGGGACACTCAGCGCCGGCAAAGAGAATTCACTTTGTTGCAAAATGCCGTTGGAGGGGTGGCTTCCCAAATCCCCAGCAGCCTAACCATTGATTCGGACGGCGATGGCCGTGTGGACAACGTGGTGTTTATCGTAAAAGGATCGGCTGGAGCCTGGAGCAGCTTGCTCTGGCCACACCGCTGGTCGCTATATGATCGCTATGTTTATATAAACGGCAAAAGGGTTTACGACTTTAATTTTCAGCTTCAAACCTTCCTCTCAAGCCGCGGAGTGGGAGTGATCTGCCATGAGTTTTTCCATACTCTGGGCGCACCAGACCTGTATCACTATACGGATAACAGCATAGATCCAGCCGGAAGCTGGGACATCATGGAATCCGACCAGGATCCACCCCAGCACATGACGGCCTTCATGAAATACAAATATGGCGATTGGATCAGCAGCATCCCCACCATTTCAGCCGATGGGGTTTATACTCTGAATCCCCTGACCTCTTCCACTGGACAAGCTTACCGGATAAACTCCAATAATCCCGATCAGTATTATGTGGTGGAATTCCGCAAAAAAACCGGCACCTATGAAAACAGCATTCCCGGCTCAGGTTTACTGGTCTACCGCATCGATACAAGCTGTGGAAACGGGAATGCCGACGGCCCCCCCGACGAGCTTTATATCTATCGTCCCAATGGCACCACCACGGTAAATGGCACCCTGTCCTCAGCCCATTTCAGTTCTGAAACAGGCAGAATCAAGATAGACAATAGCACAAACCCCTCTCCTTTTCTGCAGGATGGCAGCGCCGGCAACCTCTACCTTTGCGAGATTGGTTCTTCTGCCGGCAATACCATTACCTTTCGCAAGGGAGCTCCCTATATCGACTTTAGCCAGAATCCCTATGCCCAGGGATTCGACTCCACCTATTTCCCTCCCGATGGATGGGCAAAGGATGTGGTTTCAGGCAGTTTTCAGTTCGAACGCGTAAGCTCTGGAACCAATCCCACCTGCAGCCCCAAATCAGGAGCTGGAATGCTCCGCTATAATAGCGACGTGGCACCTTCTGGCTCTGCAGCATATCTGGCTTCTCCCCGCATTGTTTGCAGCGAAGTAAGCACCTATGGCTTCCGCACCAGCTTTTGGATGTATCGGGACGGCAATCAGCCAAGCCTGCTGGACAGACTGGAAGTGTATATGAATACTGCACAGAATCTCAGCGGTACACCCATACTCCTGGGTACCATCCACCGTCCACGCAATCAACCGCCCACTGCCCCAGCTCCGGGCTGGTACCAATACAGCTTCTCCCTGCCCGTAAGCACTGCGGGCAACTACTATGTGGTTTTCAAAGCCATAAGCGCAAGCGGATACAATATCTTTCTTGATGCCATGGAGATATCGCGCTTTATAATGCCACCCAATCCTGCGATCAATCCCTCTCCCGCAAACCTGGCTACTGATATATCCTGGTCGCAAACTCTCAGTTGGCAAAGTGGGGGTCAAAACCCAACTGGCTACAAGCTCTATCTTGGTACAAACAATCCTCCCACCAACCTGATTAACGGACAGGATCTGGGCAATCAACTCAGCTTCGCCCCTGCTGGACTAAGAATGGGGATGCAGTACTATTGGAAAGTGGTGCCCTATAACAACGGCGGAGACGCAGCCAGTTGCCCGGTCTGGAGCTTTGCCACAGTGGCAGACTACTCCGTTTTTCCCCTGAATGAAGACTTTGGCAGCAGCGGCACTACCTTTCCGCCTCTGAATTGGACTCGCTTCACAGGAGTTTTGGCCGATCCCAGCGTTATAAGCCCCACTACTTCATATTGGGGGCAGGACGACTGGCTTAATACTTCAGCTACTCCCCCCAATTACTGTGCCCGGATGAATATCTACAGCACCCGCAAAGGATGGTTAATCAGCCCCTTGCTCGATCTTCCCAGCGGAACCATCCTCAGCTTTGATCTGGGCTTGACGGATTATGCCAATTCATCCCCGATTTCCAGCGATCCAAACGGTCTCAGCGGAAGCGACGACCAGTTTATAGTGCTGGTCTCCGATGGCAACTCCTGGAGTAATACAAACATAATCCGCAAATGGGACAATGCCGGCTCGGCCTACGTTTATAACAATATTCCAGCCTCTGGACAAAGGATATTGATCGATCTCAGCGCGTTTACCGGCTACAAGCAAATAGCTTTCTATGGGGCTTCGTCCGTATCCAATGCAGACAATGACCTCTTTGTGGATAATATCTCGGTAAGTCTGGCCTCTGCCAGCCCTGCGCTATACGCATCCCCACCCAACTGGAATGCCGGGACAAGATTGCTGAATAGCACTGCAAGCCAACAATTCACGATCACCAATACCGGCCTGGGCGTTCTGAATATCAGCTCGCTGGGAATCAGCGGCAGCAACGCCTTTACAATCCAAAATCCACCCACCTTGCCTGTTTCCCTTGCCTTGGGACAGGCTCTGAACCTTAGTGTTCAGTTTAGCCCCTCTGTTGAAGGTGCGTTAAACGCTTTTCTAAACATCGCCGACAACCGCTCTATCACTCAGTTGCCACTTTCCGGCACAGGCTTCGATGCCCGCATATCCAGTTTGCCAAACCTGCAGGATTTTGACGGACTTCCCGCCCCCAACCTGCCTTTGGGTTGGACCGCAGTAATAAACAGCAGTTCAAGCAGCGCTGCAGTGAAAACAGTTGCCATTCAACCCTTTAGCTATCCAAATTCGTGTTATTTGTATAACAGCAGCGATGCTGGGGCCGATCTGAAGCTGCTTAGCCCTGAATTGCTGTTGCCAATGAATGTTGTGAGGGTAAAATTCAGTGCCAAATCCGGCATCTCAGGCCAAATACTGCTGGCCGGAACCATGAACAGCCCTGGCGGAACCTTCACGGAATTAGCCAGCTTTAACCTTACAAATGAACATGCTCTGTATGAGTTTTCGCTGGCAGAATATGGCGGAACCGACCATTATATAGCCTTTAAACACGGCTTGGGCAACACCAGCAGCGAGATCTATCTGGATAATGTGATCATCGAAGAACTCCTCAGCAACGACATGAAGTTAAGCTCATTCCAGGCAAGCCCCGTAGCCGTGGTGGGTTCTGAACTGCAGTACACTATTGTGGCGACCAATAACGGCCTGCAAACCCAAAATTCGTATACCGTGGTTCTATATGGAGTGTCAGACCGCAGAGAACTGACCAGACTGGATATCCACGAACCGCTTGCTCCAAATGCTTCGGCGACCCATGTGCTTAGCTGGGTACCCTTGGAAAATGAGAGTCTGAACGTTTATGCCTCGATATTGCTTACCAACGACGGATATGCCGGCAACAACGCCTCAGAGCCACTGGAAACGATCATCTATCCACAAAGCACCGCCCTGCCGGAAATCGGCGAACCTCAAAGCACTTCAAACCTGATGCCCCTGGATTTCTATTACAAGAACAGTCTTTGCGAAACCGTTATCTTGGCTTCGGAACTGCAAATGTCCGCAGGCAACATTCTGGGAGTGATGTATCGGAACAACTTCGTCCAAACCCTTGATAACATGCCGGTAAAAATCTGGCTGAAAAACACCAGTGAGTCCAACCTGAGCACAGGCTGGCTATCTGTGGACGGCTATAGTCTGGTATTCGATTCAACCGTGGATTTCCCATCCGGACAAAACGACATCTATATCCCCTTTGCCACGCCCTTTGCCTATGCTGGAGCAAACCTGGCCATCAGAATCAACCGGCCAATGGACAGCGTTTACTACAATACCGCCAATCACTTCTATTATTGGACCGATCTGCAAAACCCAAGTCGCAGCCGCTATTTATACAGCGACAGCACGGTTTATGACCCCTTGGCTCCCTCCGCGGCAGGAACCCTTGGCGACAACATCCCTCTCACGACATTTGCGGTGGGCAATTTTATCCCGCTTGCTCTGGCTACTCCGGTACTCAACATCAGCACTTCCGAGAGCCTTATGCAGCTTAGCTGGAACAGGATCTTAGGAGCCCTGGAGTATCACATATTCGCCACCCCCGATCCCTTGGACTGGCCAGACATCCCCATAGCTACTACAACGGGTACCAGCCTTCAGGTAAGCAGCCCTGAGTCATTGATGTTTTACAAGGTTAAGGCGGTAAACAACCCCCGCAGAACCAATCGTAGCAGATAAACGAATCTTAGAGACCTTTCGGAGGATTTGTGCCAGGAACCAAGTGGCTGATTCCCTTGTGGTTATGTACATTTTGCGGCCTGCTGATTGCCGACGGGCTGGAGCTGCCAATATATCACGCAGCTCCACCCAGGCTTCCAGGCATAAGCCCGGAGATGAATACCCCAGGCTTTTGGATAGCCAGGCACCCTTACCCCGATTCGTTGATCATGCAAAGTTTTCAGATCGACAAACTGAACCGGTACATCAATAAACAGGGGACAGTTACCAAAATCTGGCAGCACTCCACCAGGATGAATGGAAATACCGTAAGAAAACAAATCAAGGAGATGCTTACCACCCTGTATGATCGAGGCGTGTATGGCTTCGATGGTCTACCCGTTCCGGATTCCATAAAGAGCTTGCTCCACAATAATGCAGCCATTGACGAAATTCCAGCTTCGATCAAGGTGCGTTTTGCCTTTCCCACTTCCCTGGCCCGTCAGCGATTTGCACCTGGCCATGCCAATCTGAACAGGCTAAGGGGAGACACCGAATTCGACGAAGGGCAAAACAGCGGCGAACAAACCGGCTCGCCATTGGTGCTATACCATGACTCTGCAGATAGCCTTTGGGTTTTTGGTGCGTCAGCCACCTCATCGGGCTGGTTTCTGAAAAGCGAGCTGTGCATAGTGCCTCATTCGGACTGGCTTGCCTGCCAGAACGCAGAAACGAAAGTGGTGTGTCTGGAAGCACGATCCGACCTCTGGCTGGATGAGCAAGCCACGGCTTATGCCGGATTTTGCCGCATGGGAGCCAGCTTTCCATATCTGGGGGAGGCCGGAGCTTATTATCGGATTTTACTATTCAGCGGTGATGGTTTAAAACCCGGATTTATCGCCAAAAACGTATCCGGCAAAGGCTTTTTACCCTTAACACCCAGAAATGTATACCTGCAAGCCTTCAAGCTATTGAACATGCCTTATGGCTGGGGAGATACCGGCTCCGATTTCGATTGCTCCAGCCTTTTGAAAAGTCTTTTCGCCACATTTGGAATTGTTCTGCCACGCAACGGTCTGCAACAGGTGAGAGCCCTGAAGGACGTTGTGGAGTTCGACTCTAAGGCCAGTCCTGGTTTTAAGCACATTTCATTGCTAAAATCCGCAGTTCCCGGCCTCAGCCTGATAAGGTTGAATGGCCATGTAATGCTTTATTTAGGACAGCTGAACGGCAAAGCCTTTGCCCTGCATAATATCTGGGGTTATCGCAGCCCTGGAAAGGACGGCAAGGACGAGGTGTACGTGATAAACCGCACCGTGGTGAGCGATCTGGAATTGGGCATGGGCAGCCAGAAAGGCTCTTTGCTCAGCCGGATAACGCATTTCGGCGAGATCAGGTAAAGCAGATTTTTCCCTTGCCAGCAATCCCATGCTGTTCTCATCCTATACCCATCCTAAAAATATAGGGTAAGACAAGGATGGGTCAAGGGTTACTCACCCAGGAAAGACTATTGAGTTTCTCAACCTTCAATGCTATCTGGAAGCCAATTGAAGTGCAGCACTTATATCCCGACAGAGATGAAATCCTATAACCAGGGGTTTTAACCCCTATATGCGGAATTGACGACAGCCAGATTTTCTAAGTGATTACGTCAGACGAAACGGCGGTTACAAATACCACTTATAGATTGTAAGATCACAACTTGATTACTCAGATTTGTAGTTTTGGTGATTGGATTTTGAGTTTTCACTCAGGGTTTACAATGGTGATTTGAAGTTTTTGATAGTGAGTTATAGATATTAACCCGGCCTATAGCCAAGATTTGTTCTGAACTGGGAATAAGTTTTGCTTGACAGTGCAAGTGTGTATCAGAAACTGCACACTGGTGTCGTTTACAGTTAAAAAAACGTGTAACCGCACCGAAATAAACATAGTTATGATCTTATTCTTATTCCCAAGCAAAGGAGATGCTATGAGAGCACAAATTCACAAGCTTCTGCTTCTGCTGGTTCTATCAGCACTGGCCATCACTGCCTGGGCTTCCGTGAGCGAATACTCGTTCACGTCCTCGCAGGGTACCTTTTCTGAAATCAGCGGAGGAACCGTTCACGGCACAGCCGCCAACGACAACGAATGTTTCCTGGCCATTCCCTTAGGTTTTAGTTTTACCTACAATGGTGTGGCCTACACCACCATCAGTATCGCTACAAACGGCTTCATCGCCATGGGCGACAACGTGGTTACCAGCAATGTGGCAATCAGTTCCGCCACTGGAACGAATAACGTAGTGGCAGCCCTGAACCGCGATATCAAATCCCGGGACACCGGCAGCCTGATGTCTCTTTCCAGCGGAACTGCCCCCAATCGCGTGTTTACTGTGCAGTGGCTTCACTACAAGCGTGTTCCCACCGCCACCGCCAACGACGATTTTAGTTTCCAAATTCAACTTCATGAAAACGGTAACAAGGTGCAATTCGTATATGGCGCATTCACGGCCGTCACCTCTACAACCGCTGCTTCCATTCAGGTTGGTTTGAGAGGTGATGCTAATACCGATTTCAATAACCGTACCACCACTACCGACTGGAGCGCTACGACTGCTGGAACTGCCAATAACAGCAACTGCACTCTGAGCGCCACGGTTTATCCTGCCAATGGCCTTATCTTCAATTTCCAGCCTGCCGCTACCGGTGAACCGCCCTTGGCAGCCCAGAATCCCAATCCCGCCAATAACGCAATCAACGTAGCCATAGGCGCAAACCTAAGCTGGACTACCGGCGGAGGCACCGTTGACGGATACAAAGTTTACTTGGGAACCGATAACCCCCCCACCAACCTTGTAAACGGCACCACTCAAACAGGCACCAATTACAATCCCGCCGACTTTGCCTACAGCACTGTTTACTACTGGAAAATAGTACCGTTCAATACCTATGGTGATGCGCTCAACTGCCCAGTTTGGAGCTTTACGACCCTGGCTGATCCCACAGTAACCACTTATCCCTACAACCAGAATTTTGATACCGTAACACCTCCCGGACTGCCTTTGGGCTGGACAACTATCAATGCCAATGCCGACACCTACACTTGGGAAAGTTATGCAGGTAATGCAGATACTGCTCCGAATTCCATGCGTGTCCGCTATAACACCACCTTGGAAATGAACGACTGGCTGGTTACTCCGCCTCTGGTGTTCACCGCTCCGTATCTTTACAAGGTAAAATTCTATTATCGCGCCAGCAGCGCTACCTACCCGGAAAAGCTATCTGTATATTATGGTAATGCCCCTACCGCCGCTGCTATGACCAACCTGATTTATGAGAACCTGAATATCACCAACGTTGCCTATGAAATGGTGGAAGTAAATATCCCCGTGGCTACCTCCGGGACCTTCTATATTGGTTTCTGGGGACACAGCGCCGTCGATATGTTCTATCTATATCTGGACACCTTTAGTGTGGCCGAGATCACCGAAAGCCTTGATCCGCCCACCGATCTGACCGCCACTATTCAAAACAATAATAACGTCCACCTCACTTGGGATGCCCCTGGCGAAACTCCCCCTCCCGTTGGATTCAACGATGGTTTTGAGAGTTATGAGAATTTCAGCCTTACCTTTGCTCCCTGGACTACTGTGGACGTAGATCAATCCACCACTTACGGCATGACCAATATCACCTGGCCAAATGCCTATGCCGCCCAGGCATACATGATCTTCAATCCCAGCGCCACTACTCCTGCTGTTACCGATCTTACCGCTCACAGCGGAGCCAAGATGGCTGCCTGTTTTGCGTCGACCACCCCTCCTAACAACGATTGGTTGATCACTCCCCAGATCGCTGTTACCGCTGGCGACGTCCTGAAGTTCTGGGCTAAGAGCTATACGGCTCAGTACGGACTGGAACGCTTCAAAGTGGGCGTTTCCACCACCGGCACCGCTCCCGCCAATTTCACTTTCATCAGTGGCGCTAGCTATATCCAGGCTCCTGTGGACTGGACTGAGTACAGCTATCCCCTGTCCGCCTATGCTGGTCAAACCGTGTATATTGGCATTCAATGCCTGTCCAATGACGCCTTCATCTTCCTGGTGGACGACGTTTTTGTGGGCGCACCTGCCAATGCCCCAGCCTTTGCACCTGTAGCCAGTGTGTATGGCTCTGCCGGACGTAATGTCGGAACCCCCGTTCCCGCAGTTCAGCAGCCTGCTTCCGTAAACCGTGACCTCCTTGGTTATAAGGTTTATCGCGATGGCACCCTGATCGCCACCATCCCCAATCCTGCCACTCTGATGTATGATGATCTGGCTCTGGCGATCGGAACCTACAGCTACACCGTTACCGCCTACTACGATGGTGGAGAATCAGTGCCGGCCGGACCCGTCTCTGTTGAGATCATTCCTCCGCTCAATCCTCCTACCGAGCTTACCGCAACCGTGGATGGAAACGACGTAACTTTGAACTGGACAAGCCCGGAAACTCCCCCGGAAGGAAACTGGATCACCTGGAGCCAGGACGTGCTGGGCAATAGCGTTGGCACCAATGCCGCAGCAAACTTCGACGTCGCTCATCGCTGGCCAGTAGCGGATATCGCTGCTTATGCCGGACAAACCATTACTCAGGTGAAGTTTGTCCCTGCCGAAGCTAATTGCGTTTATACTGTAAAAATCTGGACTGGCGGTTCTGCCAGCGGCCCTGCCACTCTGGTTCACACTCAGGAAATCACCAATCCCACCATCGACGATTGGAACCTGGTGGTTCTTAATACCCCTGTGGTTATTCCCGCCAACAGCGAAGTTTGGGTAGGCTACAATTGCAATACCCAAGGCGGCTATCCTGCCGGATGCGACAATGGTCCGCAAATCGAAGGCAAAGGCAATATGATGTATTTCCAGGGAACCTGGAGCACCCTTACTGCCCTCGCCCCCACTCTTACCTACAACTGGACGATCCAGACCTTCGTACAAACCAATACCGGCCTGAAAGCCATCACCAACAGACAAGTGATCGATCCTGCTCCCGCTGCTATGAACATCGGAAACCTGGCTGTAAACCACAAAGATATCCAGATCAACCGCGACCGTGCTCTGGCTGGATTCAAGGTTTACCGCGACGGTGTGTTGATTGGTTCTATCAACAATCCCACCACCACCACTTACACCGATATGGATCTGGCTAATGCCACCTACGTGTATGGCGTAAGCGCTGTCTATACCAATGGCGAATCCGCTCCCGCCACCGTGAATGCCGTGGTTAACGTGGTTTTGGCTCCCGCCTTCTTTACCGAAGGCTATGAAACCTATCCAGATTTCGCAGCACTCTTCGCACCCTGGACTCTGCTCGACCAGGATCAATCCGTTACCTACGGGATCAGCAATGTGCAATTCCCGGGAAGCGAAGGCCCCATGGCTTTCATCATCTTCAATCCCAGCTCCACCACTCCGCCTGTGACCTCCGTTTCAGCTCATGGCGGAGCAAAGATGGCTGCCAGCTTTGCGGCTATTTTACCAGCACAGGGCGGAACCGGACCAAACAACGATTGGATGATCACCCCACGTGTGCACCTGGGAACAAATAGCGCTCTGAAATTCTACGCCCGCAGTATGAGCAATACCTATTTGGAAGACATGAGAGTCGGCGTCTCCACCATCCCCACTCCGATTCCCCAGGGATTCCAAAATTACCTGACCGGAGCAAATCCCGTTCAGGTTCCCGCAGCTTGGACAGAATACGTGTTTGATCTCTCTGCCTATGATGGACAGAGCATCTATCTCTGTATCCGCAACGTTTCCAACGACGAATTCATCCTCTTTGTTGATGATTTCTCCATTCATAGCGTTGGCGGCAGCGTGAATAACGAAGATGGAGTTGCCCCGGCCGTGGTAACCGAACTGAAAGGCAACTATCCCAATCCTTTCAATCCCGAAACCACCATCAGCTATAGCGTAAGAGAAAACGTCCCCGTCAGCATTGAAATCTTCAATGTGAAAGGCCAGAAAGTAAAAACCCTGGTAAATGAAGCCAAAGCTGCCGGAAACCATAGCATCGTTTGGAAAGGTATGGACGACAATAATCGCCCCGTTTCCAGCGGTGTCTATTTCTTCAAGATGAGTGCCGGCAAATACAGCAGCACCAAGAAAATGATCATGATGAAATAGGTTAACTGATTAACAGGTTAACAAATGAATAAGAAAACCCCGGAGCAATCCGGGGTTTTTCTTTGATTGCCGTATTTTATGCTTCAATCGGACACTCGAAGAACCAGACAAGAAAAACCCACAGCGGTCGCCTTCCCATGTGGTGCATCTTCCATGGCTGAACCCATAACGCCGGGGTAGGCAAGAATTATCCTTTTCCTGTTTACCCTCTTCGCTTATCTTTTAACTTGGGGTGAATAATGCGAAATTCTCTGATAATCATGCTGCTTATCCTTGGCAGCTCAGTCCTGAGTGCTGAACCTCTTTGGCAGCAGGATGTTCCAGTAAGGGAAAGCAAGGACCTGCGTTTCAACGGTTGTTCCGTGCAGGATAACGGAGGTTCGGTGTTCCTGGGTTGGATTCAAACCACGAATGGTGAACCCTGCATAATGGGACAAAGGTTCGACGCCGAAGGTTCTGAGATTTGGCCGCAAGCCTTGGTAATTAAAGCGGAAAGTAAAGAGAAATCTGATCCGAAAGTTGCCCTCAGTGCAGATGGTTGTTATCTTTTAGCGTGGCTGGAAGAGTATGAAAACGGCATTAGTAAATTCTTCATGCAAAAGCTGACTATGGCTGGGGGATTATTATGGGGATATTCTGGCCTGGTGGTTATGGAAAACCTGGAAACCGGAATTGCAGACTATCTGTTGCTGCCAAACAGTGAAGGAGGTGCCTATCTAATAGTGAAACAGGATGGCACCCCCAGACTATATGCTTTAAAATTGGATTCAAGTGGTAACAATCTCTGGCCGGACGGATATCCCACCATCACGGCTCAAAATACCCTGTCTCTTTCTGCCCTGCTCCCTGATGGAGAAGGTGGCTTTTTTTTCTTCTTCAAAGGTTATGCTCAAACTGGAGGAACAAACTACGCGGAACGCTATGCCCCCACGGGGTACAGGTATTGGCGAAACAGCTTTCCGCGTTTGGCAGGTGAAGACACTTCTCCCCACCAGGTTTTAATCACCTCGGATCAGAAAGTAATCGAACTGGCAAAATCTGTGGATGGCAATGCAAGCTTGGAGCTGAGAATGTTCAGCTTTGAGGGAAACCAGATCTTCGAACCTCCCCTGATGCATACCATCAGTTATTCAAACAGCGCTGCCGCAGAATATCAGGCCAGGTTAGTAAACGATTCCCTACTGGTAATCTTCAGTGTGGGGGTTTCACCGACAGGATCCAACGCAGCGACTATCCATCCTTTTTCCCTTACCACCGGGCAGTTCCTCCCCTCTATCGTCATTAGTACGAATGAAGCTGAGCTAAGCTGCCCTGATATTGATTTGGACATGGCAGGTAATCTCTATTGCCAATGGCTGGAAACAGAGCTCAGCTCAGGTTCCACAATAGTAAAAGCGCAAAAGCTTAGCGCTGGTCTTCAGGCTGTTTGGCCAGTTACTGGAGTAGTCATGTATTCCGGCTCAAGTATGGTATCAGTTCCTCTGGCGTTTACCGTGGGAATTGGATTGCTAAGTTTTTTCCAGGAAAGCGCGGCTAAGAGTGTCTCCCTCACAAAACAAATCGCAACATCCGACGGCTATACACTCTTTCCGGGTACAGGCAGCAGCTTTGCCTCAATACTGATGGGCTCAGCTACCCTGCTTGCATCTCAGGCACTGGGAACCCGGATCTGCGTGTTTTTCTACGATAATCGGGATACTAACCGCAACAGGCTATATTATCAGATTGTAGACCAGGATGGCAGTGTACATCTGGAGACAGACGGAATACCTATAGGTGGGTTCTATCCCTTGGCCAGATATATCTCTTCCATTCCCTTGCCGGGATATGGAATTGCCCTCCTCTACCAAGATCCGCAAACCTATTTGCAAGTGATTGATCTGGATGGAAATCTGCTTTTACCAGGAGCGGGAATCCTGATAACTGAAAGCCGGCCATCAAGCATGAAGCTGTCTGCATTGGGCTCAGACATTTATCTTGGCTGGCTGGAAAACACTGTGAATGGAAACCCCGGTTCTAAACGACTAATGGGACAGAGAGTTGCAAATTGGCAACTGCAATGGGAGGGAGGCGGCAAACAACTGGTAGATAACATCCCAACCCTAAATGCCAGAATAAATGCTTCTGCTGGAAACTACTACGTTTGGTATCGGTTCTTCTCGTCAGTGAACAGCTTTATACCCTGCGTTCTGAAGGTAAACGAAAACGGCAACCCGGACGCTGGCTGGGTCCCAGACGGAATTCCGGCAGTATCAGGAGTGAATAATTCTATCTTCTATGATGCTGTATATGCAAGTCTGATGGGTGCAGACCTTGTTATGGTAATGGCAGGTAATTCATCATACAGCATCCATGCTCAGAAGATTACTCCCGAGGGGGATTTCCCCTGGGGTACAACTGGGATTCAAGTTTCGGGACCCAATGCCCATGGCTTGTCTTGCCATTCGGATGCTGCCCGCCTCTCTTTATTCTACATATATGGCCAGGGAACAGAGCGTTTCCTGAGGTTGCAAGCCCTGAGCAGCGATGGGATATTGCTATTCGGCGATGATGGACTTCAGGTAAATGCCATCCCAAGATTGGAGTTTAGAAATCCTGTATTGAGTAACTGCGATAATGGCAGCTATATAGCGGTTTGGGCAGCCAGAATGAGAGAATCGACAGAGGAAATTGACCTGTTATATAGGAAAATCAGCTCCTTGGGAGAGCTAATAGGGGATAATGATGGGATATTATGCAATAGAGCACGATTGCAAGACAACCCCAGGATCGGTACAATCGGTAATGAGACTCTCATCTGCTGGATGGATCACCGGGCTGGTTTCAATGAGAACAATGAGATTCTTAGCTCAATCTATGTTCAGAAACTAAGCGGAGAAGGATCGGAGATTATCGACGAATCCAGCGTGCCATTTCCAGAATTACCTCTTCTCACCTGCTATCCAAATCCCTTTGTAAATATGGTAAATCTGAAGTTCAAAACCGAACTTGAAGAGAAAGTATCGATAATCATCTATAACATTAAAGGGCAAAGAATCAGACACCTTCTTTCCTCCGAATACCTTTATGGTTGCTATGCAATTGTCTGGGATGGCAGAGACGATAAAGGCTATCCGGTATCTTCCGGAATTTACTTCGCTTGGATATCCAATTCCCGTGCAAAGCAAGTAATAAAACTCGTTAGACTTCGGGCATCATAGTAGTATGAAACAAGATAATTACCTGATAGACTGTACGTTCCACTAAGCAATCGAAGAGCGCTTCTATTGGATAGATCAATGATTGCCCGGCATTTATCCTATTTTATCTGCATTTTTCGACATTCTGATGCATCGCAGGCCAACCATTTCAGCATTTCCGCGCTTCGGGTTAACATGCCTGCTTCCTCATTAGGAAACCCGCCCACACACGGATGGTGGCATTAACCTGGTCGGATGCTTCAGAATAAACCGCTGATATTGCCGTCCGACTCCACGTCGATCATTTCTGCGGAAGGGTGCTTTGGCAAGCCTGGCATGCGCATTATCTCACCTGTGATGGGAATCAGGAAGCCTGCTCCGCTTGCGATTACAATTTCTCGCACGGTTACCAGGAAATCCTTGGGGCGGCCAATCAGGTCAGGATTATCCGAAAGTGATTTCTGGGTTTTAGCAATACAGATAGGAAGTTTGTCGAAGCCGTATTTATTGATTTTTTTCAGGTCGGCCTTGGCATCAGCTGTGTAGTCCACCTTTTGTGCGCCATAGATTTCTGAGGCAATGGTAAAGATCTTGTCTTCCACCGGGCTATTCCAGTCATACAGACCTCTGTACTGGCAGATATCCTTGTCTACCATACTGATCACCTTTTCTGCCAGCTCCAGACCACCTGCACCGCCTTTGGCATGGAAATCCACTACGCTTACCTCGAAGCCATTGGCTTGCACAAAGTCCGCTACCAGCTTCAGTTCTTCCTCTGTGTCGGTAGGAAAGCGATTGATTGCCACAATGCTCTTCATGCCGAACTTATGGATGTTTTCCAGATGTTTCCCCAGATTAGGAAGACCAGCTTCTACCGCCTTGGGGTTGGGTGCGCTGATCTCTTTCAGCTTTGCTCCGCCATGCATCTTCAAAGCTCGAACCGTGGCAACCAACACCACAGCGTCGGTGCAGAACTTGCCATATTTACATACCAGATCGAAGAACTTCTCCGCGCCGAGATCAAAGCCAAAACCCGCTTCCGTAACTACGTATTCGCTTAGCCGCAAAGCGGTTTTGGTTGCCAGGATGCTGTTTGCCCCCTGAGCAATATTGGCAAAAGGACCGCCATGCACAAAAGCCGGGGTGTTTTCCGTGGTCTGTACAATATTTGGTTTCAGAGCATCTTTTAAAAGAGCGGCTATTGCGCCTTCAAAGCCAAACTGCTGTACTTTTACCGGTTCGCCGTCGTAGGTGAAGCCAACCGTGATATTGCCGATCCTTTCTTTCAATTCATCCATGCTGTTGGAAAGACAAAGGATGGCCATGATTTCACTGGCTGGAGTAATGTCAAACCCGTCTTCCCTTGGAAATCCCTGTTTACTGCCGCCCAGCCCGATCACGATTTTACGCAGCATGCGGTCATTAACGTCCAGCACCCGTTTCCAGTTCATACGCCGGGGATCCAGATTCAACTCGTTATCATAATAGATATGGTTGTCGATCAGCGCTGCCAATGTGTTATTGGCCGCAGTGACTGCATGAAAATCGCCAGTGAAATGCAGATTGATGTCTTCCATTGGCAAAACCTGCGAATACCCACCACCTGCAGCTCCGCCTTTGATACCAAACACCGGCCCCAGGCTGGGTTCCCGGATTGCTACGATGCTCTTCTTGCCTATTCTGTTCAAGGCTTGGGAAAGTCCGATTGAAACCGTGGTTTTCCCTTCACCTGCCGGAGTCGGCGTAATCGCAGAAACCAGAATCAACTTACCAATGGGATTGTTCTGAAGTTTATCCAGGGTAGAAAAGCGAATCTTGGCTTTGTATTCACCATAATGATCTATTTCGCTGGGATTAAGGCCAAGTCCGGCTGCAATCTCGTCGATGTTCATGAGCTTTGTATTACGGGCAATTTCCAGATCGTTCAGCATGGATTCCTCCTAACAATTATTCTAATGATAAGTTAAGCCATATTGTTTGCCAGGCAAGCTTTCGATCGGTTCTTTTATTCTGCTTATTTGCAATTACTTAACTTGCAGACCAAGCTTTTCCCACAGTATTTTTTGCTTGACACCTATGTGAAGCTGCTAAAGATAGCGAACATAGTAGAACCTTGGGGGTATAATTGAAGAGAAACCTTTTTGCAATGATATACTGCCTGCTATTCCTGAGTGGCTGCAGGATCAGTCAGCATATCGACACTCATTCGCTGACCCTGGAAACCGTGAAGCGACATGAATCAGTTATGAACGGCTGGATTTTCGCCGATCTGAAAGGCGATCATTCCGAACTGCTGCTCAGCATGGATGAAAACGCTCCCAATATATATAGCGTTTATGTTCAGGACCTGAAGGGTAAAGTAATCTCACAGATCAATCTGTCCTACAAGATACGCTGTATGAATTCTCTGGCCGATCCCCGCAACAACAATCGATGGATGTTTTACAGCTATAATGACGGTCAGAAGGTTTTTTTGCAGGCAGCACACTACACCTGGCAAGTACCCTTGCAGAGAGAAGATAAGAGCTTTGAGGCCATTACCAGGAACGATGGTCCAGAAGCAAACCCCAATAGCGAGTATTATGGCCTGTTATATCCAAAGGTTTTGGACGATATTGACGCTGATGGCAAGCCCGATTTGCTTTGTCTGGCCCTGGACGGCTTTCATGCCAATCCCAGAGGATTGGTTCTATATGATTTTAAAACAGGCAAGATAAAATGGCGCTTTGACATGCCCTGCAACGTCAATTCCCTGCTTTGGGACGATTTTGACAACAACGGAACTCGCGAGATTATCTTTGCAACTCAAGCAGTGAAGAACACCCGGGCCGTGATCAATGGCCTCGATGATGCCAGTTGTTTCCTTGGTGTTTTGTCAGGGCAGGGGATGTTGCAGTATTTGGAAAGAGTATTTACTGGCTACGGACTCATTAACCTTGCCGCAGCGGATGTGGATCAGGACCGGCATTTAGAGATCTATGCTGCCAGCAGTTTTTGGGGAAACGAATTGCAAACCAAAGCCGCTGCCATGTATCAGTGGAATGGTGGAAGGCTGATTCGTAAGCTATCATTGGATTTACCCCTTTCATTGGACCGTCACCAGTTGCCAGAATTCCTACAAAAACTGGATACTACAGAGAACTATCATCTTATCCTTACCGACAAAACAAAGGGGCTCATCGCCTTGGACCAGGAACTGAAACAACAGGATGTGAAGTACGCCGGAAGTATTGCCATGTTGCACGCAATTGGAGACCTGAACGGGGATGGACAGATGGAGATCGTCCTTCAGACCGCAGACGACTATATTGATATCCTCGATTATACCTTTCAACGCAGAGCCAGAATAAAGAATCCCTTCCCCGTAGAAACCACCTTTTCGGTAAACATAGTGAAAACAGGGCTTGATACAAACCCTTTGGTCAGTATCGGATCTGCCCGTGAAATAAGGTACTACAGATACAATTCTCTTCCTTTTTGGGCTCTGATTTACAGACTCTTCATCGCATATTCGCCATATCTTAGCCTGATTTTCCTGATTCTATTCCCCATCCACATTTACTTCAATTCCAAGAGGCGCAAGCTATCATACACTGGAGTTAACTACCTGCAGGAAGGAATGTTGATACTCAAAGACGAACACCGGATTAGTCAATACAACCGCAGTGCATTCAATCTGGCGGCAAATAGCAACGACCCAGCCTGCAAAGACCTGAAGCTCTGCTTTCCCCAGCTGTACCTGCTTCTTCAATCCTTCATAGCCAGCCGCCTGGCCTTGTATGAAACCAGAGCAATTCTCTTCCCTCAGGAAAATGACCGCGATTATAAAGTGTCCTTTTTCAGAAACCGCAGCCTGGTAACGAGATACCTAATCATCTTTGGTTGTGATGAGCCGGATGATGGCATTCTGCAGGACAGAATGCAATGGGCAGACACTGCCAGAAGGCTCTCGCATCATGTACGACGACACATCACAAACATCATTCTGGCACTGGAGAGCTTAAAATGCGATGCAGATCCAGCCAGACAGGAGTATTACCAGATTATCCGCAGTGAGATCGACAAGGTGCGCATTTTTACTCATTCCTTCCAGCGCTTTACTGAATTGAAAGACTACGATCTGAAACTGCAGGACATTGTTCCCTCCATAGAGCATGCCTTGTCCAGAATCAAGCTCCCGGAAAACATTTCTCTGGTGAAAAGCTGGGACCTCTCTTCCGTGGAAGCCTATATTGAACCCATCCGCTTTGAAGAAGCGATAACCAACGTGCTGAACAATGCATTGGAAGCCATGCCAGAAGGTGGAAACCTGCATATAATGATAAAAAAACTCCCCCAGAATCTGGCTGGCGAAGGCACACGCAGGATTCTGATAGAAATCGAGGATAACGGCAAGGGCATCCCTGCAAAATACCTGGAAGATATCTGGAAACCATTCTTTACCACCAATCAATCCGGAACCGGCATCGGGATACCGGAAACAAAGAAAATCATCGACTCGATGGGTGGCAGCATGGAAATCCAAAGCGAAGAAGGCATGGGTACCACTGTAACCTTCTGGCTAAAAGGAGAATAGCATGGACAGGCTCAAGATCCTCCTGGCAGACGACGATCAGATATTCCTGAAGCTGACTTCCCGCCTCCTGGAAGAAGCCGGCTACAGGATAGAATGTGCTGCATGTGTCGATGAAGCCGAATTGGCTCTTAGCAAGGGAAAGCATGACATCATGATGCTTGATATGTGCTATCCAGCTCTTCAGGATGGCTTTAACCTGCTTGGCAAAGTTCACGAATTTTATCCCGCTCTGCCTGTTTTAATGATCTCCGGCAGCGGGAACATTCCCGACGCAGTTTTGGCCATAAAAAACGGGGCTTTGGATTTCATCGAAAAACCTCTGGATATGTCGCACCTCTTGATCAAGCTGGAGAGAATCCGCAAGAATCTGGCTTTGAACCAGGAACTGCTCGATTTACAAATCAGCGCCATCGGAATGAAGGGAAAGGCGAAGCCGATGCTCGATCTCTTTGCAGAAATAATGAAAGCCGCCAAATTCGATTGCCCGGTTTTAATCTGCGGTGAAACCGGGGTGGGAAAAGAACTCGCCGCTCATGCCATTCATCGCCTTAGCCGGCATGGCGCAAAAAACCTGATTAGCCTAAACTGCGCTTCGGTGCCAAAAGAGCTCTTTGAAGCCGAGCTTTTTGGCTACGAATGCGGAGCTTTTACAGGAGCCAACAAAGCCAGACAAGGCTACTTTGAATATGCAGACAACAACAGCATTTTCCTGGATGAAATTAGCCAATTACCGCCAGAAGTTCAGGCAAAACTGCTGCGAGTTGTTTCAGAGGGTGAAATTCAGAAGCTTGGGGGAAAGGTGATAAAGATAAATACCAGAATCATTAGTGCCAGCAATCAAAACCTGGAAGAAAACGCTGCCCAAGGCCTATTCAGACCCGATCTGCTTTACAGACTGAATACCATAAACATCTTCGTACCACCTCTGAGAAACCGCATCGAAGATATTCCCTTGCTCGCCAACTATTTTATGGAAATGTTCTGTGCCCGCAATGAGATAGCTCCCAAGCCTCTTACTCCTGCTGCAAATGCCTGGCTCTGCGAACAAAGCTGGCCGGGAAACGTGAGAGAGCTGAAGAATACCGTGGAAAGAGCGGTAGTTTTTGCCATGAACGACCACCTGAGTGTGGCAGATTTTACCTCAGATCGCGATGATGACGCTAACCAATTGGATACCAATTCTTTAAAGAAAGCAATCCAGAGTTTTGAAAAAGCCTATATCGAAAATGTCTTGAGAGTTTACAAATATAATGTGCGCCAGTGCGCCTATCACCTACAAATTGATAAATCCAACCTCTTCAAAAAGATAGCCAGCCTGGGAATCGAACTTCCAAAGAAATAATGTTGGAGGTGAGTTACTCCTGACCCAATGATCAGCATTTGATCTGATTTGAGCGGAGTGGGGAAAGCACCTGACCTAATCCCCGGTTGACCCTCCATGTTTCCATATCTGATTGATCCCAGCCACATTCTGCCAGCTGCGGTAAAAATCTCTCACAAATCACGTCTGGAGATACTTGATTCTGCAAATTGCCTTTTCAGGACTCCACGGCTCACACCTTCGTGGTAATATTTACCACACACTCCCACAATCCAGACATTTATCTCCTTGGCGCGCAATAAGTAAACAATTGTTCCTGGTTTGGTACAAATGCTGCTGATAATAACAGCACTCCCTCAAGCTCTACTAATTTGGGTAAGAAATGCAGGATAGGGTCTGTAGGCCGGTCTGTAGGAGATGAACATAGGGTGTTGGTTTATCTCTCCTGTCAGTTGATGCGTTTTCCAGGCCAGTGAGAAGTAATGGAAGTAGATGTGGGGTTACATTGATTCTGTAAAAAGACCGTTGAATATTTTGTACCCCTCGCTACAGCAATGTGCAAATGTCTTATAAATGCTAAGCTTATAAATGAACTGGCAGAAGGATATGGGGATTGGAAACAATTCACCCTCGCTCAGAATTACTGCTACTGGGCGAGGGTGAAGCTATTTTTATTCTGCAATATTCCTATACTTGCAAATCTTTGATCAGCAGTTGCAGCAGCTCCAGCTTGGTATTCACTTCCTCAAATTTCTCTTTTTCCTTGGCTACCACTTCTTCCTTGGCATTGGCGATAAAGTTGGCGTTATTGAGCTTGGCCTTGATTCCGGCCAGTTCTTTTTCCAGCTTTTCGCTTTGTTTGCTTAGCCTGTTGCGTTCGGCTTCAAGGTCGATCAAACCGGATAGCGGAAGGAAAATCTCGATATTTCTGACCACCGCGGCGATGGCGGCTTTGGGTTTATCGATGCCGATTCCACCTTCAATCCTGTTCACTTTGGCAAGCTTACGGAAATATGCCATGTATCCTGTAAACAGCTCACTTTGCTGGCTATCTGCAAAGCGGATTATTACTTCGATCTCTGTAGCGGGAGCCAGATTGATCTGTTTACGCAGGTTGCGGATTGCGGTGATGCTTTCCTGCACGAAACGCATATCATCGTCTATGGCGCTGTCTATCAAGCTGTTATCGGCTTCTGGCAACTTAGCTGTAATCAAGGCTTCTTCTTCCATCGGAAACACTGTCTTGATGCTCTGCCAGATCTCTTCGGTAATAAATGGCATGATCGGATGCAGCAAGCGCATGCCTTTCTGCATCGTATCCAGCAGGATATATTTGGCGGTCAGCTGACCCTGGAGGTCGCTTTCGTCCCGCAAACGGTCTTTGCTCAGCTCGATATACCAACTGCAGAATTCGTCCCACATAAACTTGAAAATGGCATTTGCGGCATCATTCAAACGCAGGTTCTCATAATGGCTGTGCACCTCTTTGGTCACTTCCTGCAGACGTGAGATGATCCATTTGTCGGCAAGCTCCAGTTTCAGCTCATGGGGCTTGGGCAATCCGGAAATGCCATCGATACTCATCATAATGAAGCGATAGGCGTTCCACATCTTGTTGGCAAAGTTGCGTCCCGTTTCCAGAATGTTATCGCTATACATCACGTCCGCGCCTTTGGGAGTGCCAAAGATCATGGAAAAGCGCAGGGCATCGGCACCCACACGGTTGATAATATCGATCGGATCCGGCGAATTTCCTAAGGACTTACTCATTTTGCGGCCAATCTCATCACGCACCGTGCCATGCAGCAGGACTGTGTCGAAGGGAATCACACCCTTGAAATGCAAAGTGCTCATGATCATCCTGGCTACCCAGAGGTAGATGATCTCAGGAGCGGTAATCAGCACATTGGTAGGCAGATAGCGCTTCAGGTCATCCGTTTCTTCAGGCCAACCCATCGTGGAAAATGGCCACAGCCAACTGGAAAACCAAGTATCCAGTACATCTTCATCCTGGGTAAAACTTTTGGCTCCACACACCGGACATTCATCCGGCATTTCCTTGGCCACTGCCATGTAACCGCATTGATCGCAATAATATGCCGGAATTCTGTGTCCCCACCAGATCTGGCGGGAGATGCACCAATCGCGGATATTATTCATCCAGTGCATATACACTTTTGTCCAGCGTTCCGGCTGAAATTTCACTTCGCCGCTTTCCACCACCTTAATTGCCTGTGTGGCAAGGGGTTTCATCTTCACGAACCACTGGTCGGAAAGGTAGGGCTCTATCACAGTATCGCAGCGATAGCAATGCCCAACGGCGTGGTCGTGGTTTTCTGTTTTTTCCAAAAGACCTTGGGCAGCAAGCAGTTCCAGCACTTTCTCCCGGCAGGCATAACGCTCCATACCGGCAAAGTCCTGTCCTGCAGCTTCATTCATGATGCCATGTTCGTCCATCACCAAAAGCTGAGGCAGCGAGTGCCTTTGACCGATCTCAAAGTCGTTGGGATCGTGTGCCGGGGTTACTTTCACACAGCCGGTGCCAAATTCCTTGTCCACATATTCATCTGCCACCACAGGTATTTTTCTGCCTGTGAGAGGCAAGATTAACTCTTTACCGATCAGCTCTTTATAGCGCTCATCCTTGGGGTTCACGGCCACCGCCACGTCGCCCAGCATGGTTTCGGGGCGCGTGGTGGCAACGGTTACAAATCCTTCGCCGGAGGCATAGGGATAGCGGATGTGCCAAAGTTTGCCATTTTCGTCAGCGTGTTCCACTTCGTCGTTGGCGAGGGCGGTAACGCAGCGCGGGCACCAGTTTATGATGTATTTGCCTTTATAAATCAAGCCGTCTTCATAAAGAGACACAAACACCTCTTTCACGGCTCTGGACAGCATTTCGTCCATGGTAAAACGCTGGCGATCCCAGTCGCAACTTGCGCCCAGGAGCTTAAGCTGGTCGATGATAATCCCGCCTTTTTCGTTTTTCCACTTCCAGATACGTTCCAGAAGCTTGGTTCTGCCAAGTTCGTGGCGGTTCGTGCCTTCTTTGGCAAGTTCTTTTTCCACCACGTTTTGCGTGGCAATTCCCGCATGATCGACACCCGGCAGCCAGAGCGTGGGTTCGCCTTTCATGCGGTGATAACGGACAACGACATCTTGGAGAGTATTGTTCAAAACGTGTCCCATGTGGAGGATACCGGTCACGTTGGGCGGGGGGATCAGGATGGTGAAGGGTTTTTGGCTGGGATCGCCGGCCGGCTTGAAATAGCCGCTTTTTTCCCAGAATTCATACCACTTTTTCTCAAGCAGTTGGGGCTCGTAGGTTTTACTGATTTCCATTTTGTTTTCCTCTCTTTATTTGTCGTTGTTCGTCTGCCAATGGAAGCAGAACTTATTCAGTCTGAACCAAATCCTGCAGTTGGCTAATACCGTCAAGAAAAAGAGGTATCTGGGGGAGGGTTAATGGTTAAGACCATTGCTCATAGTAACAAATCGAATTCACTTCACAATCATATCAAGCTGTTCAATGAAACCCCGCCAGGGGTGAAATCCTATAGCCTGGGACGTAAGTCCCAGGTATGCTTTCAGTTAAAGGCTCAGAACCCCGTTAGGGGTGGCACTATTATTGAATGAGACCAGTTTGGTGTCACCCCTTGTGGGGTTCATGTTCAGAACTGCATATTTTCCAGGGATTAACACCCCTGGCTATAGTATTTCATCCCTATCGGGATTTTAGTGATGCACTTTTATTGGCTTCCAGATAGCATTGAAAGTGAATAATTCAACAGTCTTTGGTTAATTGATGAAGCGTTCGAGCTTCGGGTCTTACTGCCATCATACCGCTATCATACCACATGCTCATGTGGTATGATAGCGGTATGATGGCGATCTGGGGATAAGAGAAAACATCTGGCTGCCAAGGGTTAACAAAATGGACACCAGGATTCCAATACCCCAACACTCCAAGACGCCAGGGCTCCTAACCATCCACTCCGCCTGGAGGACGGAACTATCTCAGCTTTTCCAGCATCCGGTTGCTGAGGACTTCAATCTGGGTTCTACGCTCGTACTTTTGTGCGGGATAATGATATTCTCTGGCTTTATCATGGTCTTTCAGCAAATCCTGCAGGGATTTCATGATCAAAGTAGAGCTTTCCATCGGACAAAGGTAGGTTTGGCCGCTTTCTTTAAGCAGCTCAGCGGCTTCACCATGTTGAGGTGCCAAGGCCAGAATGGGCTTTCCGCAGCGCAGATACTCAAAAATCTTGCTGGTGAGGGTGCCCTTGGGGCTGTCAGAATTTATTAGCAAAAGCAAGGCGTCGGAAGCCAGCATATGCTCCAGGGCTTGCCGGTGTTGTAGCTGTGGGACAATCCTTACCATAGTGCCAATTCCGCTCTGCTCTATCTCAAGTACGCTTTCCCGGTGAAAACTCCCATACAGGCGCAGTTCAAAGCCCGCCGGCAGAAGCTTTTGCTTCTCGAGAGAACTCAAGGCTTTTAACAAACATTTCAAACTACGCTTGGCATATAGTGCCCCAAAATAGCTCAGGACGAATCCGGAAGTTTGCCGGTCAGCAGCTTTCAAGCCGTTAAAATCGGCCTCGTCGTGCCCGTTGAATAGCACGAAACTCCGTTCCGGCAAGCTGGGATCAAAACTTTCGGCCAGGTCGCTGGCGATCCCCTGGGTGGCAGCAACGAGCAGGGAAGCTTTTTTTATGCAGCTTTTTTCGGTGGCCCTGGCTAGCAGGCGGTTTAGCCCGAAACCCACGATATTGTAATCCTTCAATAGCGTCCAATAGTCCCTCATTTCCAGCACATATGGTACTCCAAAGCGCTTGGAAAGCCACTTGGCGGCCAAAGCGGATGAAAATGGTCCGCATGAAACATAGATAAGTTCATAGCTGGTTTCCCCCATCATCTTTTTAGCCTTCTGCAGCAGGTTTGGCAGCCAGAAGACCTTATCGTCCAAAGGTGCCAGCCTCCGGATTATTTGTTTTATGCTTTCAGGCGTATTGTGATACACCTGTGTGGAGAGCTTGTCTTTATGTTTACCGATTTTCTTCAGCAAGGCCATCGGATCCAGGGATGGGACGCGGAAAATCTTATCAGGATTGATGGAGGCTAATAGGCTCTCGTCGTGGTAGTTATACTCGATTTCGCCAACTGTAAGCACATCGATGTCCCAGCCAAAATCCCCTAAGTATTTCACAGTTTTCTGATTGCGAATAGCGGCGGGACCTCCCAAAGGCGGGAAAAAATAGCTTATGTAGAGCAGTTTCATTTCGCCATCACTTTGTTTAGAGATTGGAACAGCTGTGGCTC
>Ga0302250_1000672_pt1 | contig 30909 bp, 35 predicted proteins | sample AAG_RA_Asp_MG_FD_193536 | JGI IMG/M metagenome (GOLD analysis project Ga0302250, IMG submission 193536) | Enriched activated sludge microbial communities from anaerobic digester in WTTP, New Holstein, Wisconsin, United States - AAG_RA_Asp | ecosystem: Engineered > Bioreactor > Anaerobic >... | reverse complement strand
TAGTTTTGTTTCTTTTGATTATTAGCGGATGCTCTGCGTCTAAAGCATCGGTTAAAAAGGATGATCCGAATAAAGCAGTGGATGTCTACCTGGAAGCCGTATCTATCGGCAGGAACGATTCCGTGAATTACATAAAGGAGAATTTAAAAGTTAACCAGGCGTTTGGTTATGTTAAACCATACGTGCCGGTGGTTGAGCCGGCGGATGTCCGCCTGGTGTGGCTGCCTGCGCATAAGTCGAAATATTCCCCTGAAGTTTTGGTGAGCGGCCACTGGGTTTATATCATGGTGAAAGAATCTACCTGGTTTATTGATTCACAGGCTAAGAATGAGGTAAAGGTTCCTTTAATAATCCCCTATAAGGAAACCGGCAAGAAATGATTAAAAGAAGCCTATTAGAGTCGTTTTTTGAAGAGGGAAAGGCGTTTACGGAACTCCTGCCGTATTATGCCCACGAAAACGGCTTCTTTGTGTTAAAAGACGCAAGCCTGGGGCAGATATGGGAGGTTTCCTTAATCGAGAGCGAAACAAAGTCCCCAAGCCATTTAGAGCAGCTGGCCCAGATGATAGAGGGTATTATTATCCGCTTGCCGGAAGAATTAGTGAGCTGTCAGTTTATACTCATTTGTGACGATGATTTTCAGGATAACTTACAGGCTTATACTGATTTTTCAAAGAGTTCTGATAATGAGATAGTAAAACAGGCCGGTAAGGCTAAACTTGAGCATCTGAATCTGGGAAAACAAGGTTTCTTCGAGCAGCATACGGGTACATATTCATCAAAAAGAGTCCGTTGTTTCTTTAGCTTGCGTTATTTCTCTTCCTGGACGCGCGCAACCTTTGGCGATAAGCTCCAGTCTTATTTCGCCGGTAAAAACAGGATAAAGGAAAGGCTCTCCGGCGACTTTTTGTTTAACTGTCAGAGCCTTTCCAGGTTTTCCGATGTAGTTGAGGGTATATTTAAGGCCTGTGAAATCAGGCATTCCAGGCTCAATGAGCGGGAATTGTACCGTCTGCTTTATAAACTGCTGAATCCCAAGCGATCCAAAACCATGCCTGTCCCCGCGTTCAGGGAAGATGAGCCTTTACTGGACCAGCTTTTATATAATTCTCCTAAAGTGACCGGCGAGGGATTTGAATTTGAGGACACTTTTTTTAAGATAGTTTCCCTGAAAGAACTGCCGTTGAATACGGAAAGCGGTATGTTTACCGCAGAACTTACCCGGGGAATGCCTTTTTCCATGCTGGATTTGTTAAAAGATTTTATCCTGGTGATTAACTTTTACATCCCGAAACAGGAAGAGGCGATAAGAAGGATAAAAATGCAGAAGGCTTTTGCCTTTATGCAGCGCTCCACTTATTTCGGCGATAAGTCGGTTGAAGCTTCTGAAAAAAAAGAAGAACTTGATTCCGTCATAAGAGAAACCTTCTCCTTGGGCCATAAAATAATCTATCCCAGAATTCACTTTATTGTTTCCGAAAGATCTAAGGAAAAAGCCGAGATTTCAGTCGCCGGCATCTTGAATATGCTGTCGCGTATGGGCTGCGAAGGGTTGAAAGAAGAGGTTATCGGCGCATCGCTGTTTTTGTCCTGCCTGCCGTTGTGCTTTGACCACTATTACGAAAAGTTCATCAAACGCACCCGGCGGATGATCTCTTCCAACCTGGCTGATATGCTTCCTTTGTACGGTTCCGTCAAAGGGACACAAACGCCGGCGCAGATATATCTGAACAGGAGGGGAGAATTAGTCAATTGGGACTTCTTTGACTCAAATACCAATCCGCACGCAATCATTATCGGCGCTTCCGGCAGTGGAAAGAGTTTTTTCGTGAATGACTTTATCCTGCAGAATGCCAGGCTTGACGCGCATTTCTTTGTTTTGGATAAAGGGGATTCGTATAAGAAACTCTGCCAGATATTAGGCGGCCAGTATATCAGGTTCGAGTTGAATAATCCGGTAACCATTAATCCTTTCTTAAGAGAGCCGGATAGCGAGCATTTGGCGTTTTTGGTGACGGTATTGTCCGAGATGTGCTCCGGCGGTGACGAAAGGGAGCGTCTTTACAGGGAGCAGGAAGGGGTTTTGCAAAAGGCGATCCTTTCCGCTTATGAAGAAAGGAAGAATAAAGACGAAGAAGTGGTTTTGTCTGATGTTGTGGAAAAGCTTAAGAGCCACGCTTGTAACAGGAAACTCGGGTTGGGCGAGAGTATAGGTTTAAAACTCGCCTTAAAACTTACTCCCTTCACAAGAGAAGGGCAGTTTGGCAGGTTTTTTGATGGCAAGAATCAATTCGATCTCGGCAGCAAGTTTACCGTATTTGAACTGGGTAATTTAAGCGCTCATTCCGACCTGCAGCTTGTGGTTCTTTTAAACATTATGTATTTCATTACCAATTTTGTCTCTTCAGCCGAAATGAAGCCTAAACGCAAATTCCTGTTAATAGACGAAGCCTGGAGTCTTTTAAGGCTTAAAAATACCGCTGAATTCATTACTAATTCTTTTAAGACATACAGGAAATACCATTGTTCGGCTGTGGCCATAACGCAGGAGATAGTTGACCTTGTGGGAGGGGATTGCGGCATTGCCATACAGGCAAATGCCGCAAACAAGGTCTTTTTAAAACAGGAGCCGAATGTGGTTGATTCCCTGAAAAGTTCCGCTTCTTTGACCGACAGAGAGATTGAGCTTTTAAAGTCCGTGGAAACCCAGAAGGGTAAATTCTCGGAAGCGCTTATTATTTCCGACGCGTCTAAAGGCGTGATCCGGCTGGTTCCTGATCCGTTCCTTTACTGGATAGCTACAAGCGACGCTAAAGATAATGAATATCTGGAAAATAAAGTGCGGCAGTTTGACGGTAGATATCTAGAAGCGCTTGAGTCTTGCGCAAAGGAGCGGCCTTATGGGTTACGTTAGAAAGTTTCTGATGATATGTTTTATCCTCTTCTTATCTGGTTGTTCTACCCTGGGGAATAAGAATATGACTTTTGAATCAGGCTATCGCGCGGGGGTAAAAGAAAATATGCAGGATTTTGCCGGGAACTTTTATGGAAATGATTTCCCTTACTCTTATTGGGCGAGTCCTGTTGTGCAAAACGTAAAGATCCCGGCGCACATTGAGAACGGCGTGTTTATTCCTGAACATTCTGAGCCGGTTGTGATCGAAGCGGGGCAATGGAGGAATAAACTTACCTATCCGATAAGCTGCCCGGAACATAAAGAAGCACGAAACAAAAGCGAAGGAGATGAACAGTATGCGTTTAATTACCTTAATCTTGGCGTCAGGGATATTACTGTCCTGCCAGAATCTTTTATTTGCGCAAAACCAGGGGCAAAAGACAAAGATTCTCGTTGAGGAATGGAAAAAGGCGACAAAACCGGAGATAAGTCCTTGCAAGCAGAGTAAAGCCGCGGAGGAGATACCTTTGATTCAAGCAATTGAGCGTAAATTTGAGCTTCCGGCAGCCTTTGAAAAAAAGGTTACCCTGCGCGCCTCGGGAGTAAAGTTGAAAACTATAACTTCTGAAATCGGCGAAATAACCGGATATAACGTTGTTTATGATCCTGATATTGATTCCAATGTCAGTTTATCGCTTGACACTCAGGATGTGCCTGTCTGGCGGGCATTAAATACCCTGTTTTTCCCTTTAAACTACGGATTTAAGGTGAAAGATAACGATTTGGTGATCCTTTCCAAGGAGACGCGTACCTTTAAGCTTACCTTGCCGCCGAATACTCAGACATTCTCCGATGCTATAAGCAATGAATCCTGGACAAAAGCGGATGAGACCAACACTTCATCCGATACGAATGACAATTCTAATATGAACATAAAAGTGGGGGCACGGGTTTTTGTGGAAAGCAAAGAAGACGGGCTCTCTTTCTGGAAAGATATGGAGCTGAATTTGGCCAAGATGATTTCTCCAACAGGACGGTATTCGTTTAATAAGCTTGCAGGCCTGGTGATGGTAACGGACAGCCCGCAGGTATTGGATAAGATAACCGGCTATATCGACCTTGCTAACGCCGAGGCCGACAAACAAATACTGGTTGAGGTAAAAATCCTGGAAGTCACTTTATCCCGCGAAAACACTTATGGAATAGACTGGAATGCTATTTACAAGAACATAGGGGGCATAAAGCAGGTGAGTTTATCTTCCGACTTCGCGGCTCAGAACATTGCTTCTACAGGGTTGTTTACGCTTACCGCGACAGGCCCGAATGCCGATTCGGGGAGCGGTTCCGGCGGATTAAGCGCGCTTATTAAAGCGCTTCAGGCGCAGGGGCGCGTTGAGGTGGTTTCGCAGCCGAAGATAATGCTTCTTAACAACCAGGCAGCCATGGTTCAGGTGGGAACCGTTACCAGCTATGTCTCCGATACCACTACTACCACCACGCAGGCCGGTATTGCTTCTACCAGCGCCACGACCGATCAGGTTCAGGAGGGAGTCTCCTTAAGGTTGATGGCAAGCATACTGGATAAGCAGATCCTGGTGCAGCTTACTCCTGTGGTGACGACATTGGATCAAATAAGAACCATTGATATGGGGTCCGGCACGACCATTGAAGCGCCCAAGACCTCAACGAAGTCCATGCATACTCTGGTTAAGATTAAAGACGGCGAAACCATCGCGGTGGGCGGTTTAATTACCTCTAAGGACAATAATATTGAGAAAGGCATACCCGTTTTGCGTGATCTACCGTTTTTAGGAAGGTTCTTTGAATATAAGAGTAAAACACATACCAGGACAGAGCTGGTAATCTTCATAACACCTAAAATATTGTAAAAATGAACTATTTAATATTTGATAACGATATTTATTACGATATAGACGGGAAAACAGGCGTTGCCGCCAAGAGTGAAGCACTGGCAATTCTTAAAGTGGCGCCAATGGAGGCTTCGGTTGCGGTTATAGAGACACTGCAAAAGCAGGTCGCGGCCCCTGAAAAAGTGCCATATCGAAAAGATGAGGTTATCGCTTCGGCGTTTTCCGGAGAATACCTGGTTCAGTCGGAGAAAATAGCGGAGAACTTATTCCAGGTCGTCGCCGCTGAAAAACGGAAGATTAACGAAGTATATAAATATCTTGGGGTAGAGAATGTCCGGCTTGTAGTGCCATACGCGGTAGCCTTAAGGGAGTTCCTGAGAAATAACAATATATCCGGCGAAAAGACGAGAATAATCTTTATGGACCATTTGGGCAACCAGGTCTTGCTTACGATCTTTAACAAGGAAGCGTTTACCACTCCGCGGCCGTTGTCAGTAGTTCCTTGGCAGATTACCAGGGAGCTAATTAGGAGCCGGGAGAATTACAGGGCACAAAATAAACTTGGCGCGGAAATCAGTTTTCAGATAGTTACCAACAGCAAAGAGATAATCGATGAGATTGTTTCTAATGGTTTGGAGACAAAAGAGAATATTGTTTTTCTGCAGGATCCTTGTCCGGCGTTAAGCGGCCTGAAACATGGGGAATTCTCAATGCATTACATGCTGCCTGAGCAGTTTATCCGCTTAAGGCGGATAAAAGAGGCCCGGAAGCGCGTTTCATGCTTTCTTGTAATGCTTGGTGTTTTGGCGGCTGGGGTAGTCATGTTTTTAGGGGCTCTGGGCCTAAATAAGGCCGCTTCCGCGCGTTTAAAGAACTTGCAAATTGAAGAAGTCTCCTGCAATGAGACGTTAAAGCGGGCCTATCGAGAGAAATATCAGGATATCCTAAGGCACGGAAAAAAGGTTAATTTCCCTTATCTGATGGGTGTGTTTATTGAGTCAATGCCTTCCGGATATACGCTTGAGTCGGCGGTCATTCAATGTTCCCCCGGCGGCCTATACAGGTTTGAGGCAATCGTGTTCCTGGAAGCGAAGAGTGAACCTTTTGCCGGAATGCGCCTGAATGCGGCCTTCCGGCGCGCGAGGATAGAAAACATTCTGCTGAAAGACAATCCGGGGCTAAGGGTAGCCCTGGATATCATTTAAAACGAAGGAGGTGCAGGGTGTCGTTTATTATCGGAAAAGTCACGCGCAGGGTGAGCAAGCAGCATAACGAGTATTTTGTGGGCAAGGTCTGCGGCATGCCGGTAAGGGGGTCTTGGGCAAAGAAAGGGCAGGATGATTTATGCATATTCCTGGACAAAGAGAAGATTGATTTTCTCTCTAAGAAAAACCAAACCGCTGCCGAACAGGGAACTCAGGAGGGTCCCAAGGAATAGCGGTTAAAACCGGAGTCGGCCGGCCCGGCTTGTTTTGGAAGCCGCCGGCCTGCTCCTTAAAACTTTTAAAGATTATGCGAATAATAACCTTTCTATTCTGGATACTGATTTCCGTTTTGCTGGTTTTGTTATGTAATCTTGCCGCGAACACGCGCGTTCTTAATGACGGTATAAAAAGAACCACCGCAGCCATCGGCGCGCTTAGAAAAGAACAGGATGCGCTGTCCCGGTATCAAAGCGAAAAACCTCTTTCGCTGGAGAAATTATATCTGGAATTATTTAACCGCGCGAAAGAGATTGCTTTTTATTACCGTGTCGGTTGCGAAGTTAAGATACTCGGAGCAAAGGATCTCGTGAATATCCGGGAGTTCTTTAAAGAATCACAATATAAGGGGATAAGCTGTGTAGATGTTTTATGCCGGGTTGAGTTAAAGAAGCAGCAGGATGTCTATCTGTTGAATGCGTTTTATAAGATGCTGAAATCCATGCCCGTGGATGTTTTGGAGGCGCGGCTGGAAAAGAATACCCTTAATTTAACCCTGCGGCTTTACGGAATTTAGAGAAGGAGGAAAAGCTAAAATGAGAAAGATTTTGTTTCTATTGCTGGTTATCTTCGTAGCCGGGTTTAAATACGCATATTGCCAGGACAATCTTTTGGCAGTTGATAAGATCGATAACAATCTAAAGCCTCAAGCGCAGGAAGATAAAATTCTTCCCCAGGCTTTAACTCCAGGCAAGGTTGAGGCGCTTGTAGACGAAACGACGCCGGCGGATGATTCTGAACAGAACTTTGAAAAAATAAGAGCTTATCGGGAGGTGTTGGAGAATAAACAGAAGGAACTTGAAGTGATCAGGCTTGACCTTGAGAAAAGCGATCTTTTGCTAAAGAAAAAGCAGGCGGAAAAGGAGATATTCGAGATCGATAAAGTCCTTCCTCAAATTAAGACTAATGCCGCCTCTGGCGCTGACCCGCTTGCTCCGGCGGTAAAAGAGCCGTTAGTGGATGCCGCAGATATAAAAATACTGCTTTTGGTGATAACGGATAATCTAAAAAAAGGCCAGATCAGCCTCAAGGGCGTCCCGTACAGTTTTAAAGAAAGTGATTCCATCGCTGCAAAATTAACCGTGGAAGGGATTGACCCTTCGGGGGTTGCTTTCAGGCAAGTTGACGGAAGCATACTTAAACTTAACTTCATAAACTAAAAATGCCTGTACAGGGAATCGGAAATATCCTTTTGAACTCCAGGGCGATCAGCAAAGAGCAGCTTGAGTTCGCCCTGACTATCCAAAAGAATACCAGCCCGGGACAAAGGTTAGGACGTATCCTCAAGCATTATAATTTCGCGAGCGATGAGGAGATAGCCAAAGCCTTAAGCAAACAGGTCGGTTGGAGGTATTTTAACAAGAAATACGTCTTGAATATCCCGGTAATAGAAAAGATAGGACTGGATTTTCTCTTAGACCGGGTATTTCTTCCTGTGGAAGCTAATAATGAGCTGAGTTTTGTCTTTGCCTATCCTTTTGATACCGAGGCGACCGATTTCCTGGCAAGCGAAGGTTTGCGCGGAAAAGAGTGTTATATCGGGAGCGAAAGCGTAATCCGGTCGCACCTTGAATTGCTTAAGAGGCAAAAGAAGATCAGGGAGATCGAAAGAAAGATATTTCGAATTAAAGAAACCGGCATTGTCGGCGGCGAACTCAAGGAACTGCTGGATGAATTGATTGACGATGCGATCATACAGAACGCGACCGATATCCATATTGAGCCGGAAGCGAAGGTAAGCGCTATCCGCTTTAGGATCGACGGGATACTTTATTTCAAGTTCTGTATTCCTTTGGAGATGCACAATAACCTGATAAATGTGGTGTTCAGCAGGGCGGAAATCACCGTAAGCGATTTTCATAAGTTCCACGACGCGCGGTTTGAGCACCGTTATTCCGAACATCCGGTGGATGTGCGGGTGTCCTGTATTCCATCTATTCACGGTCCTGCGCTGGTATTACGGCTTTTGGATGTGAACAAAACCCTGATTTCCCTGGAGAACCTGGGTTTTTATAAAACCCACCTTGAAGCCATACAAAAGGTAATTGCCAAACCGCACGGCATTATCATCATTACAGGCCCTACCGGAAGCGGAAAGACCACAAGTCTCTATGCCATCCTGAACCGGATTAAAGCCATTTCCACTAAGGTTATCACCATTGAGGATCCGGTAGAGATTAAGATGCCGCTTATAAACCAGGTACAGATAAACGAGAAACAGGGGATAACCTTTGCCCATGCCGCAAGGGCTTTTTTACGGCATGACCCGGATATTATCCTGATCGGGGAAATCCGGGATTCTGATACGGCCCAGGAGGCGATACGCGCCTCAATAACCGGGCACAAGGTTTTATCCACACTGCACACCAACAGCGCCGCTGACTCTGTATACCGTCTGCGTGATTTAGGCGCGGATTTGTCTTATATGGCAAACAGCATACTTTGCGTTGTTTCGCAAAGGCTGGTTCGTAAGCTTTGTCCATTCTGCAGAAAACGCGTCGTTGTTAAGAAAGATGATCTGCCGCAGTCTTTCAAGAATTACTTGAAGGAAGACGAGAACGATATCCGCGTCTATAAAGCCGGAGGCTGTTCGCATTGCCAAGGAGGGTACCGCGGGCGCACTGTGATTGCCGAGGTGCTGCCATTTGATGATGATATCCGCGATTTGGTCGGCCAAGGGGAGTTAGACAGGATCAGGCGCGCGAGTAAGGAAAAAGGTTTTATGGATTTACAACAGGACGCGGTAAGGCTCGTGCGTGAAGGGATAACCTCCTTAGATGAGGCAATGAGGGTGGCGGGATAAATGTATTACAGATACAGCGTTCTATCGGAAACCGGCACTGAAATCAACGGCATAGGCCGGGGTTCTTCTTCAGATGTAAGGAAGAGATTGTTGGATAAGAATTATTACATTCTATCTCTGGAAGCGGATTTTTTAAGTTCATTGAGGGCGGTTTTAGGGAAAAGGACCGTTAATCCGCAAACGCTGGCGGGTTTTTTTGAGGATCTGCTGAATATGCTGAAAACAGGTATCGGTATAAATGAAGCGCTTGCCGCTTTGCAGGAATCAACTGTCGATCCGGTCTTGACCAGGGCGTTATCCGGCATCGGGCGGGAACTTGTTAACGGGTTTTCTTTAGAGAAGTCTTTTGAAAAGACTGAGGTTTTCCCCCGGCTGGTATTGAATATGCTCAAAGTAGGCGAGAAATCCGGATCTCTTGAACAGGTGTTTAAGGACCTGGCCAGGCATTATGCCCGGGAAGCGGAATTCCTGCGCGGGCTGAAAAGCGCGGTGATTTATCCTATAGTCGTGTTTTGTATGCTGATTGCAATAATGCTTTATGTGTCTTTCAAAGTGATTCCTCATTTGGAAATGCTCCTGCCTATAACAAACAGCGGTTACTTTTCGACCAGGCTGCTTTTGGTCTTAAGCCATTTTCTGAAGAACTTCTGGTTTCTTTGGATACTTCTTCCAATTGCTTCGGTTTTTGCCTTTTCAAGATTTAAGAAAAGCCGCACAGATAAAATTGCCGCTTTTTATTACAGAATTCCATTGATAGGCCAGGTCGCTAAAGATATAGCGTTCAGCGCGTTCTTCTCAAATCTTGCGGTACTGGAGAGAAACGGCATTAATATTGCCGAAGCGCTGAATTTAGTCAAGGAGGCTACCGCGGATTGTTTTTTCGCCAAGAAGATTCAAAAGCTTAGCGATTGTATCGTCAGCGGACTGAGTTTCCGGCAGGCCATAGAAAAAGACCGGTTTTTCCCGTCTTTTGCCTGTTATTCAGTGATAAAAGGCGAAGAGATGGGGGCGCTTGACGTGTATTTGCAGAATCTTTCCGAATATTACTTCGACAAGGTTTCAAGGCAAATCGCGGTTATCCTGGGTCTTATTCAACCGGCGCTTTTGATGATCTGCGCCGGGATATTGCTGTTTATTGTCTCGGCGTTCATTATGCCGGTTTACAGCAATCTTTCGAGTATCGCGGGAGGCAATGTCAAATTTTAACCAAAAGGAGGTGAGAGAAATGAGGAAAAATGGAGGGTTCACGCTGATCGAACTGGTTCTGGTTATCAGCATCGTGGCGGTCATAATCATGGCGGTGGGATTGACCAGCGGCGTGCGGGAGAACGCCAAGGTGCATTCCGCTTCAGAGTCGGTCAAGGCGTTAAGGACCGCGGCGGAAAGTTACATCGCGGCCGGGAATATGACTTACAGCGGAATAACCATCTCCGGATTACAGTCACTGGGGTATTTGCCTGCGAGCTTTAATGCCGCAGGTTCAAACCCCTGGGGCGGGAATTATTCCGTATCCCCGAATACCGATACCGGCAAGGTGGATATTTCGTTGACCGGCGTAGGCAACTCCGCCGCAGCGCGGCTTTCGGCTTTATTTGCCAATAGCGCGGCAACGACAAGTTATTCGTCCGGGATATGGACGGTAACGTTTTGAAAAGGAGTGGTTTTAACCTGGTTGAACTGAGCTTTGTATTTATGGCGGCGGGGGTATTGCTTGCCGCGGTTGTTTGTTCCGCGGCAAAAATACGGCAGGCGGCTTCAGCACAAAGGGCAATTGAAGAACTGAATGCGATAGCTGCCGCAGGCAGAGGGTATTACAGCGAGCACGGGGCCTGGCCGGCTGGTTTAGCCGACCTGCGCCCCGGCTACCTGGCGCAGCGTTCAACAGCCGTTAATCCCTTCGGCAGAGAGTATTCAATTACCTCGAATGCGTTCAGTTTGTCGGTATCGACGCTTTTGCCGAAAGGCTTGGCAAGCGGTAAAAGCTGCGGTAGCGAGGTCGTGGTTACAAATCAGGGGGATAACGATTTGCTCAGTATCACCACATCCCCTGAAACAAGAAACTGGAAGTTGAAATATGAGAAAAAATACATCTACAAAGAATAAAAAAGGGTTTTCCCTTATTGAATTGTGCATTGTCCTCGGGGTTCTGGCTATCTTTACCTCGACCGTTACTCCGGTTTTCATCAAGCGGGTACAGATTCGGGCAGGGGAAAAGACCGCCTTGGAGATGTCCGTAATACAGCAGGCGGCTCTTTCGTATTATACGGCTAATAACGCCTGGCCGGGCGGTATACAAGCCCTGCAGAGCGCCGGGTACCTGAATCCTGCCTGGGTTGCCAATAACCCATGGCAAAACGCGTATTCGATTTCTTTCGGTTCGGGATCTTTTACGGTTTCTACCGTTGTCCCTCAGGAGTGGACGAGTCTGGTGGCAAGGGATTTGCCGGGGGCCTCGGTATCGGGATCGGTGGTAGTCAGCACTATGCCTGTCCCGGGGAGCGTTGAAAGCGACTCCCTTTTTGTGGGAGCGATCATCTTTTGGTCCGGCACTGTTGCTTCCATACCCAGCGGCTGGCAGCTTTGCGACGGGAGCAACGGGACCCCGGATTTAAGGGATAGGTTTGTGGTGGGGGCAAGGCAGGATTACGACGGCACGGCAATGACGGGCGTTTCCGGTAGTTTAACCAAGACCGGCGGGGAGGCTTATCATACCTTGACCATTGATGAAATGCCGGCGCATTCTCATACCTATAATGCGCCGATATTCCCCAGCAGGTATGACGGCCACAGCTCTCCATTGTGTACGAGTACCGCAACGTCGAATACCAGCACTGTAGGCGGGGGAAGGCCGCATAACAACTTGGGCCCTTATTATGCTCTATGTTTCATTATGAGAATTCTCTGAAGTTTACTTGTTTTTTGTCTCGTTCGCTTCTGGCAAAAAGGGCGATTCAGTTTGTTTTATTGTTATTTTTCCTCCTGGAGGGGAAGAGTTTTGCTTTAGAGACCGGAGATATACCGGGTATGGTGAGCTGGAATTGCATAGATTTCCGGGTAATCGGGGTATGCGTTAAGCCTCCGGGTATCCCTGGGATCGTGATTATGTATTGGGAGCCGGCTTTGCTTGTTGAAACGGTCAAGCGGACGGGGGATACGCTGATCGAGTCGTTAAGGCCGGTTATCGCGGATTCAGCGGAGCAAGGGGCTAAAAACCTTATGTTGGGAGCGGGGCAGTCGACAGTGCCTGTTTCGAGCGGATCCGGTTCGGCAAAATTGTCCGGGATAAACCTGCAATTTAACGAAGCGCATGTGTATGAGTTCCCGTTGAGAGACCAAGTTATGGCGTTTATTGATACGGAATGCCCGGATAAGCTGGCAACGGGGTCGTTTATCAAATATCTTTCTGAATTGGACTCTTTGGAGTGGAGAATAGGGGCTGTTGAGGCGCTGCATCCCAAAAGCGCGGCTTCCGCGGCAAGCGGCTTAACCTGTAGCGTAACCGGCGTGTTTCTGGATGATTTATGTATGGGGTTCTGGGGGCCGACTTATCCAAGGCGCGGCTTTATTCCGCATCAAAGCGAAGTTGTGGGAAGCGCTGTGGCGGCGGTGCGGGCTGTAAGCATCTCTTCGCTTTTAGGCTCCACGGCCCACATTGTTCTGGAAAATACAGGTTTTGTCCCTTCGTTTGAGAGCGACAAACTGGAATTAATTTATCCTGTTCAATCCGGATGCATCAAGATAGGGCAGAATCCGATAAGCTGGGAGTCGGGGAAACTTTCCTTTTCCGGCAAATATCTGTGGGTTTATTGGCGGAGGCGGATATGCTGCGTATATTAGTCGGGGTTCTCAGTTTGTTTATATTCTTATCTCTTGAACCGGCAAGGGCGGGGTTTTTTGATGAAAAAGAAGCGGTTGTACCGGAAGATTCCTGCAGCGCATGTAAAAACGGTTTATTGGATCAGAACCCTGATTTAAGCGCTAAAATCGCAGAAATAGAGAAGACGCTCTTAAACAATTTTAATAAAAAGAAAACTCAGGATAATGAGGTCGTTCTATTCATCGATTTGCATAGTAGTTCTTCTGATGTCGCGGTCGACGCTTTGCTGATATTCAAAAGAGACAATCCTTCCTGGAAGGTCAGAGGCGTGATTGTCGGTGAAATGAATAATCTTAAGGGAACATTGCTTCAAAAACGGAAGTTCTTTAGCAACGGGATTGAATTCAGTGTTGATTTGAGCGGCACTTTGGCGAAAGAATTCTCCGTTTCTAAGACACCGGTATATGTAATTAGCTATAACGGCAAACAGGTTAAATTTATTGGACAGGTTGATTTGAGCGCGGCTATATCAAGCCTTGAATAATGAAACGGAATATACTTGTGTTTTTGACGGTTTTATCGCACTTTTCGGTTGCGCAGGCAAGAGGCGTATTCGAATATGAAAGGATTGATTTCTTTGAGGCGGCGAAAGCGTTGGAATATCCCGATCAGAGGGAGGATAAACAATCTCCGGAAATCATCGTCGATGAATGGGCTGAACCTATTATCAGCCCGTCCGGCAAGGTAAGTATATATCTTCCGCCTAAGGAAGTTCGGGATTTCCTGGAAAAGCCTGATCAAAAGAACGCAAAGGCATATTTAGGCTGGAATCTGAAAAGGATTAAAAAGTTTATCATTGCCCAGGATTTGCTTGCCAAAGAAGCAAAGGAGCTTGGATCTATGAAAGAAGTAAAAAGTTTACTTGAGGATAGTTCTGCGGGCGGCACTAACGGGGTTCAGGATGTCAAGAGCGGGGTGAATTACCTGTTTTATTTTATGTTAAATGGGTGTCCCGCATGCGAGAAAGAGTCCCGGGTAATAAAAGATATCTACCTTAATCATCCGGAAATCAGAATTGAAGCTTTTGCCAACGGGTTTTCCGACCGGGAATTAGAGGGATTCGGGTTTTCTGTCAGGCAGGATAAGGGTATGAGCAGCCTTTTTAAGGTTAATTCGTATCCGACGATCGCGGTGTTTAACCGGAAGAGCCAGAGATATTTTCTCTCGGGTTTTGTGGGAAAAGACAAAATATTAAAACTGTTTGAATGAAAAAAGCCATTATTTCGTTAATTTTAGTTCTCTTGTTAAGAAGCACGGGTTACGCGGATATCTTTTCTAAGGATGCTACGAGTACTTATAGCATCCAAAACGCTATTTCCGAGGATAGGTCCGGATTCTATTACCGGGGAGGAATTGATTATCGGCCGACAGTGCCGGTTGATGACCCGGAAGTGGGGTATTCTATCGTCAGCGGCTCAAAAGGATGCAGCGGGTTTAACCTTGCAGCCAGTTTTAACAGCGTTTTTTCGGAGCAGATGTTGGCAGATTATCTAAAAGGGATAGCAAGCGAAGCGATAGCGGCGGCGCCGATGCTGCTTTTAGAGTATGTTTCGCCGACCTTGGCAGATATCATCAAGCATTTTAATGCTATGACTAATATGCGTTTGGGCCTGCGGTATGCCCAGTGCGAGGATATTGAAAAAGCGGCCGGCGAATACATGGACAAACTTAGGAAGAAAAGCGAAAGCGAGTGTGTTAAAGAGAAAGTTGCCGCCGGCCTGGATATTGACAGCGCTTTAAAAGTATGTAAAGAAGGTAAGGACCCGTTTGCCTTCCTGAAAGATGCCAAAGGTATTTCCTTGGCCCAGGGGGGAAAAATAAATGTGCTTTCGGATATCTTTAATAAGATTAATATCCCGCAGGAAAGAAAAGAGTTTATCGGTTCCGTTGTCGGGGAAACCACCATTACCGCGTCCCAGATTGAAAATAATAAGGGGGAGAAATCTATTTACAAGGTAAATGATGAATTTAGAACAGATACTTCCGAGAAGATGTTTTCTATTCTGGAAGAGTATGTTAGTTCCAAGAGCATACCTTCGGATTCCCTCCAAGAACTGTCCTTGCCAAATAATCCGGTAACGCAGGAGCAGATCAGAGAGATAGCTCTGATGCCCAAGTCTAAGCAGTATATCGCGATTTCCAAGATATCTTCGGATATCGCTTATTATAAAACCATTGCCAAATACAGGCAGGCAATGGATGATTTGTTGGAGGCAATGCGCGCTCCTGGGCTGGATGACGTGCAAAGGGGAGTGCTTCAGCGGGATTATGACTACCTAAAAGAGAAACTGGAAAGATTTAAGGAAGAGCGCCAGATTTACAAAGATTATAACGAAGCTGTGTCCGGTATTTTATCAGAGTCGGAGAAGGAGAAATTGAATACCATAATAAACGATGATGGGACAAGTTCGTATTTCGATGAGACTACCAAAAACCAGGATAAGAAAGAGATGTATCTGCCTATATCGGGGAAATAGCATAGTGCAGATCTTTCCGTTTCTAAACCTGAATTTTGTTTAAGCGAATTAATCATATAAAAATTTATAGTATTTTTGTACTTATTGGTATAATATTGAGGTATGAAAAATTCTCTAAAATTCCAACAATTTTTTAATCCTCCCAGTTCCTTGACTACTAAACAGATTAGAAATTCCATTTTTGAAGGTAATTGCCTGCAGTGGCTATCTAAGTTTCCCGATTATTCCATCGATATGGTTTTATGTGATTTACCTTATGGAACAACACAAAATAAATGGGATAGCGTTATTAATTTTAACAAGCTTTGGGAAGCGTATGATCGGGTAGTTAAACCGAATGGTGCTATTGTATTAACATCGCAGGGTATATTTACTGCCAAGTTAATTCTTTCAAATGAACGTCTTTTCAAATATAAAATAGTTTGGGAGAAATCTAAACCAACTAATTTTCTTAATGTTAAAAAACAGCCATTGCGTAAGCATGAAGATATTTGTGTTTTTTATAAGAAACAGCCAGTATTCAATCCACAAATGACAATAGGGGATCCTTATGATAAAGGAGTACGGAAGGATCAGCTTTCTGGTAGTTATGGAGACTTCCAACCTGTCCATGTAAAAAGTGGTGGAAGTAGGTATCCGACGGATGTCGTATATTTTAAGACAGCAGAGAGCGAAGGCGTTGTTTGGCATCCTACACAGAAACCCGTTGAGCTTGGTCGGTATTTAATTAGAACGTTTTCAAATCCAGGGGATTTAATCTTAGACAATGCCTTTGGAAGCGGAAGTTTTCTTTTAGCAGCGATGTTGGAGGGGCGAGATGTATGCGGCATTGAGTTAAATAAAAATGTTGCTTTATTTAAGAATAATTCAATTGATTACATTGATGTGGTAAGTAAAAGATTTGCAGAGGTTATTCCAGAGTTGAATGGTAAAAAAAGTCCTAACTTAGAAGCAATAAAGATTTATCGATCCAACAAATCTCCCGAAAAAGAATGCCTAATACATTACCACAATACAATGAACGTGCTTGGGCGATAGAGTTAATTACTGAGATTAATATCTATTCAAGATCACGGAGTAGGGCAATCGCAAGAGCTGGTGGTGAGTATACTCTTGCTGATTCATCAGGAAGAGTATTCCCGGATGTCTTGTTATTTGGGGATAGTGGAGGAGGTATTGTTCTCCATGGCTGGGAATTAAAAATGCCCAATACCCCAATATCTGACGGTGATTTTCTGGGAAATGCTGAAAAGAAAGCACGACGATTAGGGGTTAATAGCTTTTTAGTTTGGAATGCTGATGAAGCACAACTTTATCATAAGAGTGAAAGCGACAACTTTATAATTTTAAAGGCATGGCCTAGAACTAATTTAAGAAATCCGGAAGATGTCCGAAATAATAAAACTGTTTGGTTAACCCTTCTGCATCAAATACTTCAAGATATTAATGATTTATTGGAATCCGGGAATATTAGTGGTGCAACGCCAACTGTTGTAATTAGAGATGAACTATTTTTAGATTATTTAAGATTTTTCACTGATTCTCTTGCTTCCGAAGTTAAAAATGTATGTATAAGAAGTGCTACGTTCTCGGCTGAACTTGATTCTTGGTGGGTGATTAATGAGATTGAACACTCCGGCTCTTCAAAATATCAAGGGATAGCACGTGTTAACATAATCAATTGGATAAATAGATTTCTTTTCGCTCATTATCTTAAACGATTTCATTCATCTGCGCGTATGGTTGAGTCGATTGATAAAGGTACAACTCCACGACAAGCGGTAGCAGTTTTTGATAGTATTACGAATACTTGTGACTTCCTGAATGTTTTTAAGCTGGCGTTGGGGCAGGAGTATATTGATTCCAATACATGGAATGCGCTTATAGAATTAAATTTATTATTGAAAGACTTTCGCCTTGATTCAATTTCTCAAGAAAGTTTTCACCAGATATTGGACGGTGTTTTAGCTTATTCTCGGAAGAAACTCGCAGGGCAGTTCGCAACCCCAAAATCTCTTTCAGAATTGTTGGTAAGAATCGGGATGGAAGATCGTCGTGGACAAGTTCTAGATCCATGTTGTGGAACAGGTACTATAATACGAGCCGCATACGATTTAAAAAGAGAGGTTGGGCTTTCCATCCCGGAAGCCTTGGTTTCTACATGGGGAAGTGATAAGTTTGCATTCCCATTGCAACTTTGTTCTATTGCTTTATCTGATCCGCTCGGCATGGGTGAGGTAATTCAAGTTTTTCAACATGATGCATTCGATTTGCGTCCAGACACGTCAATTACTTTTTCTGATCCCAATAATGGTAATCATATTACAAGAATAATTCCTCCAATGAATTCAATTTTATCCAATTTGCCTTTTGTTCGTTTTGAAAACAATAAGAGTATTAATCCTTTGATTCGACAATGTGCTGATGAATTGGTTGTTGAACTTGGGGAGCATGGTGGAATTGATGGGCGAGCGGATTTATACGCGTATTTATTATTGAAACTTCGTCATTTATCTGGGGTTTCTGGACGAATCGCCGTGATTGTTTCCAATTCTTGGTTAGGTACCAATTGGGGAGAGAGATTCCGACAAATACTATTTAGGTATTTTAAACTATTGAGGATAGTTATCTCTGGATCTGGTCGCTGGTTCACAAATGCAAAGGTGGTGACGACCATCCTAGTTTTGGAAAAGCGTACGGATATAACATTGGCTGATTCGTCCGAATCATCCAATGAAGTCATTGATTTTATCACAACTACTGAACATATTGAAAACTGGCAATTTATTGATGGAGGAGTCGCAACTATTGCAAATGCAATTTTATTACCGGGAACCACTTCGGCTTGTATTAGAAAATGTTCACATAAACGTTCTCAATTGGAACAATTGGAAGCCTTGGGTTTTGGGTGGACTTCTTTTTTTGTTAACCTTGATTGGGTTAATTTAATTACTAACAATCTTTTACCTGCCAATCAGTTCTTTGATATACATAGAGGGGAAAGAAGAGGATGGGATCAGTTGTTTTATCCATCTCCTGGGCATGAGATAGAATCGCAGTATATTAGACCTGTTTTATTGTCTTCTAGAAACATCGATAGGTTGATTGCAAATGCCGATGGAGATGCTTTTTGTTGTCCCGAAGATGTGTCAACTTTAATTAGGTTAGGTCACAGTGGAGCAATAAGTTGGATTAGAAAATTCGAGAATGGCACAAATGAACGAGGAATTCCATTAATTAAATCGTTGGCAAAAGCTCATTGTTATTGGTATGAAATGGAACCAAATGCTTTAGCAGATTTCGTTGTTTCTATGAATCCTGATAAGAGGTTGTGTGTCCATAGACTTGAATTACGGTCTTTTGTTAACCAACGTTTAATGCGATTTACCGTAAAAGAAGGTGTGGACGTCGACTTGGATTTATTACATGCTTTGATGAATTCTATTATTGGGATGTTTCAAATTGAGGCTGCTGGCTTTGGGCGAGGATTAGGGGCACTTGATCTTAATCCAACGAAATTAAATAAGCAGTTTCATTTACTTAATCCGAACAATATAAGTACGTTAGATCGACAAGCGATATTATCAGCATTTAGACCTTTGTTAGAGCGACCAATTTATGACTTACCGGAAGAGATTGCTTCTGTTGATAGGCAAAACTTTGATCAAGTAGTTTTGTCGGTATTTGGTGCGCACGATAGAAAAAATGAAATATATGAGCAATTACTAAGGTTGTATTCAATTCGCCATACGGCAAGGGAATAGTAAAGAAATTGAAGCAAAACAACTTTTATATCTTCCTGGCGTGTTTCTGTAAATTATACCTATCTTTATTATTTTTCTTGCTCTCAATAATTCTCCTTTCTTTTTATCCGCCTACAATAACCCAATCCTGACTTTTGCTCAAGAAAATCATTTGAAAAAATTCATCTCTACCTAAAAGCCTTTTCGTGGTTTGCCTCGGAAAGGCTTTTTCGGTATCAGAAGTATTCTGTCCCTTGCGGGGAGTCTCAATTTTTTCAAAAGACGCCAGGAAATTCACTCGCTTGGCGCTCGTTTCTTTCGGGCAGTCCCTGTTTTCTTGACAAAAGGCGCGCTTTGTATCTGGTTTGCCTGATACAAAGTGCTTCAAGTTCTTGGGTTTTAATTTCCGTCGTCAAAAGAAAGGAGGTTTACATGAGACAAGAAAAAACAAATCGAAAGGAGGTGAAAACCATGATTGAAGTAGCCAGGGTTTATAAAGTCGAAAAAGACGAAAATGCCTTGAAAGCCTTTGTAGATATTAAAGTCGCTGATGCGGTTTTGATAAAAGGCGTCAGGGTTATGGCTAAAAAAGACGGCGGGCTGTTCGCGGCTATGCCTTCGCAATTAGCCGGAGACGGTAAGTATTACGATACCGTTAAATTCTTAACGCCTGAGGCAAAAAATGAATTGCAAGAAGTGGTTCTTGCAGCCTACGAGGCGTAAGAAATAAAACTTTAAAGCTGTCCTATCGGCTATACGGGGGGAAAGGGCTTAAAATTGAAAGAAATATCCCCGCCCAGCCTTGTGGGTTTTGTGAGTAAAGGGGTTGTTTGGGTGATTTTGATTGGAAAGAGCGTGCGGTAGCCTTCGAGGGGGGTGTGGAGGAAAGTGCCGGCAGGCATACCGCACGCAAATAACTTTAAGTGCTTGGGGGTAAACGAGCATTCTTAAAAACTGATTAAGAAAGGAAAGAGAATATGAATCTTGATAATTGGATTAATGAATTAAGAAATCAATTAAAGAATTTTGATCTCAAAACGTTAGATAACGAAGTCAAAATGGCTGATATAACACTTGGTTATCTTGACGATCAAGGATTGATTCATTATCACAAAATCGAGTATAGGGCAAAAGGGTTTGAAAAAAAGCATATTTTTGATCGCCCAAAGCAGAATTGATATTATCGCGTTAAATCTAGGGCAGATTATAAAATGTTTTTGTTGTTCCGACTCCTATTGCGCTTCTCATCCCATCCTCAAATTTTCTTTCGTTTTTTACTCCTTCTTGCCTTCACGTAACCCTCTTTCTTTTTGTTCGCCGACAATAGCCCAATATTGACTTTTGTACAAGAAAATCCTTTGAAAAAATTCATCTCTACCTAAAAGCCTTTCCGCGGTTTGCCTCGAAAAGTCTTTTAGGCATCAGAAGTATTCTGCCCCTTGCGGGGAGTCTCAATTTTTTCCAAAGACCCCAGGAAATCCACTCGCTTGGCGCTCGTTACTTTCGGGCAGTTCCTGTTTTCTTGACAAAAGGCTGAAATCAAAAGTTTGCCTTTTTGTGGTTTGCCTCAAAAAGTTTCCTTTGTAATTTCTCATCTTCCGGGGGATGCCTCGTAAGATGACCGCCCCTGCAGGTCAAATTTTTGTGCTTTGCATTTCTGGCGAAAAAAGAAAGGAGGGTTCACATGAGTCAAGAAAAAGAAAAAAACGAAAGAAAGAACGAAAAATTTGAGGATGGGGTGTTACGCGCAGATGCCTGTATGGAAAGGTATTCAAAAATACGAAATTCGCAATACAGAACGTATTCTGAGGATCTTCCGGAGCAAGCATTCGGTTTATCCGCTCTTTGGGAAGAAAGGCGTTTGATGAAGAACGTTTATAAGCTTCTGGCTAAAGGTATTAAGCCAAGCGGATCTGAAAGCCTGGAAACATTTGTTGAAAAACATAGCGATTTATTAGAAGAGGGAGGTGATTGCTGATGTGGATACAAAAGAACAAATCAACGAAAGGAATAAGTTGGGAGGAGATTTCTGACTGGGTGGTAATTGATGGAGTTATCTGGGTTGAAGTCCCGGAAAAGGAGGTGAATGAAGCATGTATAGCCCTGATTTAAGCGAAAGAATGGTGAAAACGTTATACAGGTTAAAGCGTGCCTGGAATAAACCTATGACGGCAGTGATTGAGCAATTGCTTATTCAATCATTAGCGACGGTTGATAAGAAGCCGGTATGCGAAATATGCCGCAAGGAGAAAAACAATAGCTGTGAAGGATGCTATTTCAATGGACAACAATTATCTGAAAGGAAAAACAATGAAAATGGTTAAAAACTATTTCGGCCACGAAGTTAAAATTCAGCTCGTTAGGGAATCCAGGCCAACGAAAGAATGCATTATTACAGGGCCCGAGGATGTTTATAAACTTGTTAAGGACGAATTAAAGAATTCCGACCGGGAACTTTTTCTTTCTATACAGCTTAATACACGGAATCGGGTATTGGGTATTAACGTTGTTTCGGTGGGCACACTGAATGCAAGTATGGTTCATCCCCGGGAGGTTTTCAAGCCGGCTATCTTGCAGAATGCCGCAGGGATAGTTCTTGTTCACAATCACCCATCCGAAAGTGACGAGCCCAGTGTAGAGGACTTGGCAATAACGAATAAATTATCAGATGCCGGAAAGCTGCTGAATATTGATGTCATGGATCATATTATTGTGGGAAAGAGTTTCTATAGTTTCCTGGATAAGGGATTGATAAAAAGCAAAAAAGGGGGTGCAGAATGTTAACAAGAGATGCGTTAGAACAATTTACCGGAACAGAACAGTGGTATAGGCACTTAAGCGGTTATCTTTACACCGATGGCGTCCGTTATGTCGCGCAAGAAGGAGGAGCGTATTGGTTGATTGATAAAATACTGCTTACAGCCAGTGTAAAGGAAGACTTGCAGGAGTTTGGGGCCTGGAAGCTTACGGTTAATGAGGATAAATCGGCAATTTTGGTATGCGAGGATGGAAATTATCACGAACTTTACCGGGAGAAGATTGATTGGACAGATTTTCCGTTAAATACGATTGAATTGTGGTTTGAAAATGGCGTTTTAATACTGCCGAGTGAACATTAAAAAAGAAATTATAGTTTTTCTATGTTTCAGTTGCAATCGTTTATTATTAACTTGAAAATCATCACGCAACGTTTTATAATAATAATTCATATAAGTTTATTGTTCATAAAAGGTTAGGGCAGTTCATTTTTGTGATTATATGGTTTAATAAATGAAAAAAATAAAGAATCTTCGTAAATATAAACGCTTTGTCGAGAAAAAGAATGTAAAGTCATTAAAACGGCGATTATATTATAAAAAGTGGAGAAAACATCAGAATAGGCTTCAACGTGGCGTTCCTGAAAGTATTGGTCAACAAAGAAATCAGATCGGAAAGACAATCTGGGAATTCAAACAAGTGAGTGCACCTAGAATTTTTTCACTTAACGCAAATACCGAGCAAGTAATTGAGTTTCTAAAACAAGTTGAAGAGTGCTATAATAAAAAACTAAAAATCTTTGTCGTTTTGAGGAATGTTGAAGAAATTGATTACGGTGCTTTAATTGTTCTGCTTTCAATTATGGTTAAGTTTAAAGCCAAAAGAATAAAATTTAATGGGGATTTCCCCAAATCAGAGATTGTGACCAGACGTCTGATTAAAAGTGGTTTTTTTGAGAATCTCAATAAAACTTTTAGAGAATCAGATACTTATCAGATCGCAGGTAGTGAAGAAGGAGGGTTTGCTACGCATGCAGATAAACGAGTTGATCCTGTCTTAGGAGATCGATTAATTAAATTTGCTTCAAAAGCTATTTGGTCAGAGGAGAGAAGATGTCAGGGGATTCAAAGAATATTGCTTGAATTGATGCAAAATACGAATAATCATGCTGAGATTGGAAAATCTGGTGAGAAGCATTGGTGGGTATCGGTGAATCATTTAAGAGAAAAGAATAAAGTTTGTTTTGCTTTTGTGGATTTCGGAGTAGGGGTATTTAGAAGTTTGGATAATAAACCGATGAATTCTAAATGGTTCAAGTGGTCTGAAAAAATGCAAAAAAGATTTAAGTATGGGAATAATGCAGATTTATTACAACTTATGCTTGATGGTAAATTTCATGAAACTGTAACCGGAAAATATTTTAGAGGCAAAGGTTTACCAGGAATAGCAGATGTTCAAAAACGCAATCAAATCTCTCGGCTAATAATTATTACAAATGATGCCTATTGTTCTCTTGATGAATGTAATTTTAAGACGATGAGCAGATCATTTACTGGAACTTATGTTTATTGGGAGGTGAGTAATTCAAATGCAAGCTGTAAATAGAACAGTTATCAGAATCTCAGAGGCTTATAGTAAAACTCCTGGACCGCGTTATATTATCGAAGGGCCTTTTTCTGGAGAGAAACTACGCCAAGAAATATTATTATCAAGAATTGTCTCTGCTATTGAGGGTAATGGGAAGATTCTTATTGATCTTGATGGAACGGCTGGATATGGGACTTCTTTCTTGGAAGAAGCTTTCGGAGGATTGTTGAGGGTGAATAATATTCCGTACGAACAACTTGAGAAAACTTTAGAGTTTAAATCTGACGAAGAACCATATTTAATTCAGGATGTTTGGGAATATATGAAAGATGCTCATGACAAAAAACAAATATAATCTTATCGGTAATATAGCATTATATATTGTTTGTTTAGTTACCGGTTTCTTCGTAGGCAAATTAGTTTCTATCCCAGGGGTTTCTCTCGCAAAAGAAATAAATCCTTTACATGGTATTTCTATCTTTTGTTCTTTTTTTTGTGTTATTTTTGTTTCGTTGTTGCTTGATAAACATAAAGAAGCTTCTAAGGGGCAGCGGCAGTTAATGTTGAATCAACTGGAATCTTTGCTTGAAAATGTAGAGCAACTATCAACAAGATTATGCAAAGAAGGAATTGAGTTTGTAGTTGTTACATCTTTGCTAAAGAAAGTCGGAAAAAGAGCGACCAATATTGTAAATCTATTTAAGCGTATTGATATCAACAAAAATGATTTTGTTACACGATTTTGTCCTCTCCACAAAGAATTGAGAGATTTGATGACAAATACGCCTATCGTAAGTGAACATGAAAATCCCATTCAGTTTAAGAAAGGGCACCTTGTCTTTAGTGAAGAAAGGATTAGGGAGATTGAGGCTAAAATAGAAGAACTTAAAGATTGTATTTCTATAACGCAATTAGAAACCGTGAGTAATTAGTGTTTTTAAATGGACACACGCTCAAGGTCGAACTGGTTCATCGGAATAAGTTCAAGATCCGAGACGAAGCAAAGATTAAGATCTTTGAATACGAAAAAAGTTCTGATACTACTTTACTAACTGTCCACTGATTTTGGGAAGGTTATTATTATCATTACAATAAGAGGCAAAGATGAAATAAATAAGGAAGGGATTGCAATGGCGGATATAGAAGAATATAAAATTGGTATACGATGTCAAGACGTTCAGCATGGTCTTCGGGATGTTCAGGCTTCTGGGCCGCTTATTGACTTACAAAATACGCTGTTAATTGGTAAATGTGCAACTCTCTCAATGCATCTTAAGGGGTTGAATTATGTAGAAGACATAAGAGCACTTAAATATATGGCAGGGGAGTTAGGTATTACTTCGTTTGAATTTGAACCAGTTCTCTCTGAATTACAGACAATAGATTTCATTAGAATAGTTAAGTCCGAACATGGTATTAAAAGAATAGAGATAACTGTTCCAGAATTAAGGGATGGTTATGAAGATTTAGGCAGAAGATGGGGAGACTTAAAGCCTACAGAAATTGAAAATAAGGCGATAAACTTGATAGATTGTGTTTCAACTATTCCGGTAAGTTTAGCCAAAGCAAAGACAACTTTTCGTCTGACCGATAAGGAGATAGACATTATTTCTGAAATAGGAAAACAAGGCACCTTTCTTGATATTTATACTATGCCGGATGGTTCCGAAATACTTTATTCGCCAATAGCTGTGGATGAAAATCCTGAAAAAATATATGCTTTTGTTAAAGGGCATCAAGACAATGCAGTAGCAAAATTGTTTACGAAAATTCAGAGCTATCAAGGAATACCGGAGGATGAAGTTGGAGACGATATCGTAAAAGAAGCAATTCTCTCAGGCGTTTTGTTATCGCCAACCGTAACTTCAAGCTCAGGGCCTAAGCGGTTTATTTTTACACCCGTTATAGGTTTTACGGAAGAAGAAAAGATAATTCTTGATAAATCACGTGCAATCTTAGCTTGTGTAAGATATGGACAAAAATTTGCTTCCGGAACAAAGATTAAATGGCCGAGGGCTCTTTTACAAAGTCTACTATTAAAGAAACGTTTAACTGCTCATCCAGAATTAAAAGATCAATATGGTTTGCTTGTAACGAAAGGTTTGGGGAGAATAGAAGAGACAACCACCGGGTTTTTCTCGTTTACTCTTAATGATACTAAAGAAAATATGAAAGCATTAAGTTTTGCAATTCAAATGCTGGAAATAGGCGAAACGCAACTTCCTATTGTTGACGAAGATAAAAGGCAAATTTTGATTCAAAACGGTTCTTATCGGGATCCTGCTTCTAGCAGAACAAAATATAGTAGGGAGCTGAAGAGAACTAAAACAACCAACGATGAGATTATAAAAATAATATCTCAAATCGGTAGAGGGTCTATTAAATGACAGAAATTCCATTGGACATTTCATACAAGTTGAGATTGAGAAGATTATTCTGGAGTATGGGCTATTTTTCTCCTTTAGAAGTGAAATTGGCCGCCTATGCATTTAAATTTGGGGAGCAGAAAAGATATGATATATCAGACATTGATGTTATGGGCATACGCTTTGAAAAAGACCTGCAGCAAAACATTATTATCGGTGATTGTAAATCTGGGTCTGAAAGTTCAATAAATCGTATTTTCTGGTTGAAAGGCGTTATGGATTTTTTTGAAGCAGCAAGAGGATATTTCGTTCAACCAACCATATCGGATCATACAAAACAGGTTGCATCTAAGTTGAATATTAACTTACTAACTGCTGATAATTTCGCTCTAATTGAGAATGAAATGGGAATAGGTGCATTAAAACTCTTTTTGTTTGATATTGAAACATATAAACGGGCGGAAAGTTTATGGGGTTTAGATATAAAGAAGGGTGATAAGCCAACCAATAATCAGTTGGCTTTAAAAGAAATTTACAGTTATTTGGATTATACTTTTTGGATTGTGGAAGATTATAGAAACATTTTCACCATAATTGATAGAGCAACAGATTTGCAAAGATTTTACCAAGAATTTCAAGAAGAGAAAATTAAATTCTTGTTATACAACGTCGTTATAATGTTATCTATTTCTTTATTACAAATGGGCGGTTTTATTTTGTCAACCGATCGTAAGAACTTTGTTTACCAAGCAAGAGAATATATGTTTGGCGGTATGATTGAGCTTAGAGAAAGAGAGCTTTTATTCAGAAAGATTAGTGAATTAGTCAAACAGAAACTTACTGTGGAACCGACTTACTATAATGAACTTTTGGAATTAGTTAACCGCTTAGTAAAGTTTGCGATTTATTCAAAAGATATTCCAAGATATTTAGAAATTGTTTTATATGAATATGTATTAAATGACTCTCAGCTTACCTTTGATAACATCTTTAAGGACTATTCTGTAGATACATTAAAGTTAACGAAGGATATAGCTGTATTTCTTTGCAATGTTTCAGGGATTGATAGGAAATTTTTTGACAAACTACTTACTCTTTAGCGTGGACAAATAATGATGCTATTCTTCCAGTAATTTCGTCCTAATAAACTAACGATTGTGTGATAGGTTGTTCCCAGGGGTAAATCTATCTGTTAAGGACTTTAAAAGTTTATCTTTTGTGGTTAAAAATGTCTTCAAGAAGATAGACATATATTCCTTTTATAGTATATCTGCGGGTGGTGTCCTTTATTAAATTACAATATCGCTGGAGTGGTAATGCAAAGTATTCTTGCTGGAGCGGTACTTGCGTTTTTAAAAGAAGTAGGTATTGCGGCGTCGGTTATATAGATGGACTGATTTTTGTTTAGAGTATAGGTATTTTTGCTTGAACTTATCGTAATTTGTCCCTCAAGTACAAAAATAAACCTCTGCGAATCCGGGGTTAGTCTTTCTTCGAAACAGCTTCCGGGTTCCATTGTTAGTATTTCCGGGAGCATCTTTTTGTTAAAGAAAATATTCTTAACGAGTAATTGACGGGTAATCTTCTGGTCGTAAGTTAAGGGGAGTTCTTCAAAAGGCAGGGTGGGGATAAGAGGATTGATTTTTTCTTCGTAAACACCCTTATAGAGCGTGGATAGACTTATTCCTAATGCCTGGCAGATTTTGAGATGAATATCAAGTGTTCCTGTTAGTATGCCTTTTTCAATTTTATTGATGGTCGAGGCGCCGACATGGCAAAATCTGGCAAAGTCATTTTGCCGAACGATACCCCTCAATTCTCTTATTCGTTGACCGAAATCCATAGGTGAAGTTATAGTATGTAATTTCCATTATGTCAATATAAATATCTTTTATTTAAGCGGTAGTGCTGATTTGTAGCTTATGAATATTGACAAAGTGGAAACTGAATGGTATACTTTTTCTACCTAAAAGAAAGCGTTTTCCTGAGAAACGTGCTACTTAGTGCCGATATATAACGTGTGCTCCATATTACCTCTATGGTGTGCTTCTTATATAGCTTTGCTCAATTAGATTATTTCGTTTGTGAGGCACTATGGGCAACGGGGATGGTGTATTCAATAGAAAAGGACTCAGTTCCGATGAAATCGAAATAATAGAAGGGTGGCGGATGGTAAAGCGTCATCGTAAAGGTCATTTACAGGTAAGTTTGAAATCTGACGGCACTCAATTCTATATGGAGATTACTCCGGCAAAAGAAGGAAAGGTTGAAGCTCCGAAAGAAAGCACTTGACAGGTAACGCGGAGCGGGGTATAAAATAACTAACAAATAACTTATTCAGTCGCTATCACTCGGCCGCAAGGCCTGAGAAAAATAGGGCTGGTTTTCTGAACGCAATTTCAGAGAGCCAGCCCTTTTTATTTATCTTCCTATGGAACAAGCGCAGTATTATCAACCCGGTGGTTATACTAAGGTCTCCAATACTATGATGAGGGCCATTTATAGATCAGGCTTTAATGGCACACAAGCCAGGGCTGTCATCTTCCTGATTCGTATGACGAGTGGTTGGAATAAAGGGAGTCGGGTTATTAGCTATAAAACGATTGCAAAGGAACTAAATCTTGATAGACGAAGTGTAAGGCGAACGATAAAGACGCTTATTCAAAACAATGTGATTATCAGACATAAATCCGGTAGGTGGAATATATGGGCAATTAACTACGACATCGCGTCTTGGGAATTGTTAATAACTCGGCGTAGTAAGAGGACACAAACGACCCCATTAAAGGGACGTATCTGTCCCCAGAATGAGGGCGAATTAGCCCCTCTTCTATAAGTTAATAAAAAAGATCTTAAGAAAAGTAGTAGTAAGTAAATGAGGGTGTGAATTCTGTGAATAAGTTAATCGGTAATCAAAAAGAGTTGAAAAAAAAGACAGAAAGGGATTATTCCGAGTATCGTCTTAAAAGGCTGTTAGAGATCCTTCTTGACGCTGATCTGAAAAGGTTAGAGGAACTCTGTCAAAAAGAGAAGAATCTTAGGATGTCTTCCGGGCATAAACAATCGTTGACTCATAGTGTATGATGCTGTAAAATACTTTTATGCGATACGCTATGAAAAAAATCGGTAAATCACGGGTTTATACAGTTACTGAAACGGCTAAAATTTTAGGTGTCAGTCGTCAAGGTATATATCATTGGTTAAAAAAAGGCTGGATTAAAATTAAGCGTGATTATCGTAATCTTCCTGTTTTTACGGATGCAGATATTAAGAAAATAAATAAATGGCGGAATACTTTGCGTGAGGGTAAATAAACATAATGAAAATAGCTATTTATACGCGCGTGAGTACGGAAGATCAGGCAAGAGATGGCTATTCTATTGAAGTTCAGCAGGAATATCTTCTTGATCATGCAAAACGTTTAGGTTGGGAAGTTTATAAGATTTATACAGATGATGAAAGCGGTTATAGTTTAGACAGACCTGCTTTGAAAGAGATGTTGCAGGATGCGAAGGCCAAGAAATTCGAACTAATTATTACTTACAAATTGGACCGTTTTAGTAGAAAATTAAAGGATTTACTAAACATCGTTGACGAATTGGAAGGTTTTGGTGTTGCCTATAAATCCGCCACGGAACCTTTTGATACTACTACCAGTGCCGGTAAGCTGATGTTTCAACAGTTGGGCAGTTTTGCTGAATTTGAACGAAACAGAATAAAAGAAAGAGTTTTTCCTGGAATGATTAAAGGCGTCCAGCAAGGCAATTGGCAAGGGGCGCGGTATGCTCCTTATGGTTACCATTACGATAAAGTAAAGAAATTACTTGAAGTAGTTCCTGAAGAAGCGGATATCGTGAAGTTGATTTACATGATGTATCTTTCGAATAAAACTACGGGTCAGATTGCGGAATATCTATATCGCAAAGGATACAAAACAAGATCAGGCGGGAAATTCAATTCCGCACTCGCATGCAAAATACTAAAAAATCAAATCTATTTGGGGCAGTTAGTGTGGAACCGGTGTCATTATGATACAAAACAGCATACCGGCACCCGAGGCGGTTATAAATATGTGAGAAATGATCCCACTAAGGTCATAATCGCTCAAGGACGGCACCAGCCGATAATTTGTCGAGAAGACTTTGATTTAGTGCAGAAAAAGTTAAGAGCTAATCGAAAAGGGGTGCTGTATAGAGGCAATGTTTTTGAATATCCGCTTACAGGAATACTATATTGCGCAAAATGTGGCTATAGATACCAAGGGACATCCAGTCTTTCCAATCATAGAACGAAAAAAAGAAAACGCTGGTATAAGTGTTCTTGTATGGGAACTTACCATATAAGATGCAGTAATCCAAGTATTAAGGCGGAAGACATTGAACCAAGAGTTTTTGATATAATTAAGAAAATACTTGCTCATGAAAATATAGTCCATGGCCGTCTTGACGGTATGGTCAAAGCTAACATATATCTCAATAACAGTGATGTCCGTCAGGAATTAGATAAACTAAATGAATTGCTGAATGATAATCTTGCTAAGCAAAGTAAGCTTAATGACGCTTATATGGATAATCTTTTAGGTATCGAAATTTATAAAGATAAAGTTTCCTTTTTGAGGGACGAAGAAGGGAAGATTAAGGCTGAGATCGGGAAATGTAAAATTAAGCTTATAGAAAAAGAGCAATCTGAAGCGTATCTTAAAACTCTTCAGTTGGCAATTGATAACTTTGACGAAACTCAAAATAAGATAGCGATAGTGGAAAAGAAGGAGATATTAAGGCTCATATTCAAGTCCGTAGAAATCAACGGTGGTGCGATAGTGTCAGTCCGTTTATACCCGCCATTTCAGCAAATGTATGAGGAGGTGTTAAAAGAGTGCAAGACATTGATAGATCAGAAGATAACAACAAAAATACAGGCAAACCGAGAAGTGTGTATATTGCAACCTACGGTTGCCAAATGAACGTCCGCGATTCTGAAGTGATCGCCGGTATTCTCATGCAGGCGGGGTTTGAGCTGGTCGGCTCGGAGGATGATGCCGATGTGGTGGT
>Ga0302250_1000671_pt1 | contig 30936 bp, 30 predicted proteins | sample AAG_RA_Asp_MG_FD_193536 | JGI IMG/M metagenome (GOLD analysis project Ga0302250, IMG submission 193536) | Enriched activated sludge microbial communities from anaerobic digester in WTTP, New Holstein, Wisconsin, United States - AAG_RA_Asp | ecosystem: Engineered > Bioreactor > Anaerobic >... | reverse complement strand
TCAGGCGCAGAACCTGGATCTCAACGAGGTCATCGAGGGCAACTACGCCCCGGTGGTCGATGATGAGCCGGGAGACGCGCCGGATGCCGAAGGCGCGGCTGCCGTCAAGCCGGAAGCCGCACCGCAACACGCCAAGAGCAGCAAGCCGGAGGCCCCGGCCGCGCAAGCGGCCAAGGCTGAAGGGCAGGGCGCCGGCAATGGCGCTTCGCAGCTCGATGCTGCGATCAAGTCCATGGAGAAAGCGAAGACGGTGGATGCTCTGGATGAAGCCTATGTCCGCGCCGAAGCCGAATTCACAGGCGTTGAGCTCGAAACCCTGATGCGGGAATACCGTCGCATCAAGGCCGATCTCGGCAGCCTGATCTAACTCCAATCCCCCCGCGCCTCGGCGCGGGGTTTTCCGGGACGCATTTATGGAGTGCGTCACGGAAAACCGATTTCTCTCTCTGGCGTAAGCCAGGGGAAAGAAGGTAGCTGGCCTTCCGAAACAAACAGCATAAAGGCGACAGCCGGGCGACCGGATGTCATATACAACCCCACCGGGGACGCGTGTCCCCGGGCGTGGGGCTACGCGCCTCCGGCGGATTCTCGTTTGGAGGTGCAATGAACGTCGTAGTGAATCATCAGCAGGAGCTGTTCGTCGTTCCCGCTGGTCAGGGAGTTTCGACCCTGGGCTTCGAGTATGTCTTCGGCCAGTTGAAGCAACTCGTCGCCAGGCTGAACCTCCCGATCACCGTCCGCGAGGACGAGAAGGGAACGATCGGGCAATACGCCGACTACCAGCGGGCGATCGGCGAAGCCAGGAAGGCGAACCTCAAGGAGACCTGGTTCCACCCGAACACCCCGGTCGAGGTGCGCCGCATCCTCGAGCGATATCGCAAGAGCGGCAACCCGATCCGCATCTTCTACGGGGACACGGAGACGGGCCGCGATTGGCTGGAGGAGAACGACGTGGTGGGCATCGTCGCCCGCTCGTGCGGCATCTTCAAGGTGCCGCTTCTCCTTGCGAGCGGCGAATCGTGGGGCAACGGCATCCTCGATCACTGCATCGTCAGGCTGATGGATACGGAGTCGCGCAGGGTGCTCTGGACGCATCCGAAGTACCAGGCGCCGGTGATGCAGATCGTGGCCGAACGGCAAGGCAGCTACACGCATGCCGTCTTCGTCAGCGGTGAGCTCCATGCCCGATTCCCGAGCTACGCCAAGGCTGCCCAATGGGTTGCTTTCATGGCCGGCGAGTGCATGGAGGCGCCGCGGTAGCCCACGATTCAACAACCACGGCGGGAACGTCATGCTTCCCGTCAGGGGCATGGTGCGACCGCCATTTTCGTCTCATGACAGAAAGGATTTTCACCATGTTGAACAAAGTGCAGTTGATCGGCTTTCTGGGCGCGGATCCCGATGTTCGCTACACCCAGGAGCAGGAAGCCGTCGCCCGCGTGCGCATCGCCACCAGCGAAACCTGGAAGAAGAACGGCGAGAAGCACGAGAGGACCGAATGGCACAACGTCGTTTTCTTCGGGAAGCTCGCCGAGATCGTCGGCGAGCATCTGAAGAAGGGCTCCTTGGCGTACGTCGAGGGCCACCTTCAGACGCGCTCGTGGGAAAAGGATGGCGAGAACCGCTATACCACGGAGATCGTCGCTGAAGCGATGAAGATGCTCCCCGGCGGCAAGGCCAAGGCCGAGTCCCAGGGCAAGTCGCAACAGCCCAGTAACGATGGACCGTTCTGAAAGGAGGCATCATGTTGCTGACAGAGACTGATGCCGAGAGGAAGTGGTGTCCTTTCGCGGCATCCAATCCAGATAACACGTCGTGCATCGCTGATAGCTGCGCGATGTGGAACTGGGCCCCGATCACAAATCCTTCGAACGGGGCTCGACGGTTCCGGGAGGCAGACAACCCTGCCGCCGAAACCGAGCAGGAAGCCGGTACCAAGCCGGAACACTGCCATGGCTGGGAGTTCTGCCCCTGCGGGGAGGAACCAGCCGGATGGGTCGAGCCAGCAGCCGAAGCCGATAAGCGCCGCCTCGGCTATTGCGGCCTTGCCGGCAAGCCTGAGCTTTGATCGCGGGAGGCGGCGATGGAAATCATTACCGTCACCCTGCCCGCCTATTGGGCTTCGGCGCTCATCAACGGCGATTGGAGCGGGCTGGAATACGCGGCTCCGGATGAAGCGGTCAAGGCGAAAGCCTGGCAGATGGAATCCGGGTTACGTGTTCTCTCGTGCAGCGAAGAGCAATTCGTTGCGCGATTCGATGGTCTCCTGACTGAGTGTCTGGAGTACCACTGCACGCGGCCTTGACGCCACTAAACCCCAGCCGGGGAGGGAATCCCCGGCTGGGGAGCCTCCTCGCGCTGGTTCCTTCTACACCCCGGACCGGGGCATCCCCAAGTGCCTCCCTTTCGGCGGTGCTTCGGGATGCCCCGATCGGGGCTTTCCAGGAGAGGACCATGACGAAAGAGGAGTTGGACCGCCTCAAGGAAGAGGTGCTACGCATGGCGCGTGGGAACTGGGGAGTAATCCTCGGGGCTCTCGCGCCGCAACTGCAGGCCGCGCTCGATCGGGCCGGTCGCCATGTGCCTTGTCCGGTGCATGGCGGCAAGGATGGGTTCCGCGTTTTCAAGGACGTGGACGACACCGGAGGCACTGTCTGCAATACCTGCGGGGTCAATTCCGACGGTATTGCGACACTCATGTGGGTGAATGGCTGGCGCTACGCCGCCACCCTCAAGGCTGTGGCCGACTACTTGCGTGTGGGAGTTCGCACGGTGAGACCCGCGCGGAAAGTGGCGAAGCTCGAGCTCCAGAAGGGCGATGAGGACGAGCGACTCAGGCAATCACTCAACCGGGTATGGAACGAGTCGATTTCGATCTCGGATCGTGACGCCGAACCGGCCAGGCTCTACCTGGCGCGCCGCGGAATATCGATCTCGCCCCCGGAAACCCTCCGGTTCCATCCATCGCTGTCGTACTACGACGGCGACAAGAAGATCGGTGAATACCCGGCCATCATCGCAATGGTGACCGGCGCGCGGGGGAATCCGGTGACGATTCACCGGACTTACCTCACGCCAGACGGGAAGAAAGCCCCCGTCGAGTCGCCCAAGAAGCTGATGGCCTACCCGAAGGATCGCAAGATCGTCGGCGGGGCCATCCGGCTCACGGAGGCTGGCCTCCAGGTGATGGCGGTGGCCGAGGGACTGGAAACGTCTCTGGCGGTGATGGAAGGGACAGGATTGCCGGTGTGGTGTGCGGTCAACGCGCTTCTGCTGGAAAACTTCGTCCCGCCCGAGCCGGTAGAGCGCGTCCTCGTCTTCGCGGACAAGGATCGGCCAACCGAGCAACATCCCAAGGGTCACGGACAGGAAGCCGCCAAGCAACTCGTCCAGCGGCTATGGGAGATGGGAATCAAGGCATCGGCCATCGTTCCGGCCGGGGACATCCAAGTGGGGCAGAAATCTCTGGACTGGCTGGACATCCTGAACCGGGACGGAAAGGCCGGCTTCCCCACCGTTCAATCCATCGAGGCGCATCTGATGCGCCGCGCAGCCTGAAGGAGATGATGCCATGTACGGGATCATCGACTTCACCCGGATCGACACCGAACCGGGAGCGGCCTCGGCGTTCGCGCCGCCCATGGGCTTCGATGGGGACTACCGCGAGTACATGCGGGAGCGCTGGTGGCAGGATCCCGGCGTTCGGCAGCATGTTGCGGTAGTGGGACGGATGTTCGCCAGGGGAGAGACCGTGACGTTCTGCGGTTCCTTCGCCGTCGAGGCGCGACGGATCGCGGAAGCGGTCCGGCCGTGACATTAGCGCCCCGCCGCAAGGCGGGGCTTTTCCGAGCGCATCGTGGGCGGTGCGCTGCGAAAAGCCAGCATTTCTCCCTGTCGGTTCAGCCGATGGGCGGATGGTCCTAGCTGGGGACCTGAAACAAACAGCATCGAGTTGGAGCCAGGCGGGGAAACCTGCCTGTCCCAGAAACATACCCCAGCCGGGGAGAAATCCCCGGTCGGGGATCTCCTTTGCGCTGGGTTCAGCTCAACGCCCCTTCGATAGGGCCTGCCATAGCGTCCGTCAGGGGGTTACGGCAGGCCCTATCAGGGGCCTCTGTTGTAACCAAAGCGAAAGGAGATGACCATGAAAGTATTGGATTCGATCCAACACAAGGGGCTGCACAAGCTCCTGCTGGTCGAGGACGGTGGAGAATTCTCCGTTCTCGGCCAAGCAATCAATCGCAGGGCAGTCCCCGTCCAGAGGCATCTCACCTGCGATGCGGCAAAGGCTTTCTGGAGGCGAGTCTGCCTCTGCCACTTCTACGGCGTCACGCACAACCTGCACGACGCCGAAGTGCTGGCGGAACGGCGTATCGCCACGATTCACTGACGGGAGGGACTGGTCATGACCATCGAACTCCAAGAGGTGAGCGCCAGGGAGCTGGCGAAGAAGTACTTCCGCGGCGGCGAGAAGTCGCTTGCGGAACTCAAGGCGCGGATTGCCTGCGGGCTGGCGGCTCGTGAGATCGACTGCGAGACGCAAGCCCGCGTGTTCGAGGAGGCACTGGAGTATGTCATCCTGGGCGGTCGAATCAACGCGACCGCCGGGGTTGAAGGCGTGAACACGACGATGGTGAACTGCTTCGTGCAACCCATCGCTGATTCCGTCTTCGATCCGGTGGATGGTGTGCCGGGTATCATGGAGGCAGCAAGGCAGGCGGCGCAGACGATGCGCCTGGGCGGCGGGGTCGGATACGACTTCAGCCCCATCCGGCCGAAGGGGGCTTGGATCGCCAAGACCAAGTCCCTTGCTTCTGGTCCGATCTCGTACATGGAGATTTTCAACTCCATGTGCTCGACGGTGATCTCCGCCGGCGCCCGGCGTGGCGCCCAAATGGGCATCCTGCGCTGCGATCATCCGGACATCGAGGACTTCATCGTCGCCAAGCGCGTCGATGATCCGAACATGCCCTGGGACCGGCGCCCGTTCCGGAACTTCAACCTCTCGGTTGGGGTGACGGATGCGCTGATGCAGGCCGTCGAGGTCGATGGCGAGTTCGAGTTGGCCCATGTGGCCGAACCCGGACCTGACATCAAGGCCCAAGGAGCCTATCAGCGTGAAGACGGGAAGTGGGTGTACCGCAAGGTTCGCGCCCGCGACCTCTACGACAAGATCATCCGTGCAACCTATGATCGCGCGGAGCCTGGGGTCGTTTTCCTGGACAGGATCAATCGGGATAACAACCTCCGGTATATCGAGACCATCGCAGCGACCAATCCGTATGCATGCGGCCTGCCGGCGGAATCCGGCATGGAAAACCCGCTCTGATCGACTCGGAAGCCCAGGCGTGGGCGACGAGGGGCAAGCAGGCGAATGCTGTGCAGCCCGAACGACTGAGCGAGCGGGCGTCCACCTTGGACGGTGCAACAGTCTGAGCTCCCGTATGACGCGACAAAAGAAGCGGGAGAGGAAACCCGAAGCGGTTTCCCGCCAGCTGTATGGCTGGTCGGTAGGCGAATGCCGAAAGTAACAGAATGGTGGGGAGCAGCCTCTGCCTCCCTATGGTTGCTGCGATCTCGGGCACGTGAATCTGACCAAGCTCGTGTGTGAGCCTTTCACGCCGAGGTCCTGGTTCGACTTCGACAAGCTCGAGGAAGTGGTACTGATCTCGTCGAGCGAGGCAAAGAAACAGGCGGAAGACCTGGATTCGACCGACCCGGACCGCAGGTTCAGGCTGGCGAAGCTACCGGAAACAGTGATGAACAGCCTGCGCTGGCTGGACCGGCCGTACATGCCGGACGGCAATCCGTCCTACACCTACATGGTGGAGCTGCCGGGAGGCGGCTTCTCCGTGCAGATCGGTTACTTCCACAACACGGGTGTGCATCCGTTCGAGGTGTGGATCAATGGCTCGGAGGCTCCGAGAGGGCTGGGAGCCATTGCCAAGACGCTGTCGGCCGATATGCGGGCCTTCGACAAAGGGTGGCTGCAACTGAAGCTGGATGCGTTGCTGAAGTGCGACGGCGATCCGGTGGATGTGGCGATGCCGCCCACCGGAGAGGTCATGCGCATGCGGTCTGTCGTGGCGGCGATGGCCAAGATCATTGGCTATCACGCTCACAAGATCGGCTGGCTTCCTGGGGACGACGGAGACCTGATGTCGGCCATGATGTTCCGCAAGGAACCGAAAACCGGTACAGGCGGCACGCTGTCATGGACCGTGGATATCAAGAACCCGGCGACGGGCGATGATTTTGCGATGTTCCTGAAAGAGTTGGAGATGCCCGATGGCACACGCCGGCCTTATTCGGTGTGGCTGGCAGGCGACTATCCGAAGACTCTGGACGGACTCTGCAAGCTGCTATCCATCGACATGCGGATCATTGATCCAGCCTGGATCGGCATGAAGCTGCGCAAGCTCACGAGCTACAAGGAACCGCAGGGGGATTTCCTCGCACGGGTGCCTGGTAGCGAAAAGCAAGCGAACTTCACATCCACGGCGGCCTACATGGCGAGGCTGCTCATTCACCGCTACCACCAACTCGGCCTCCTGAATGAGGACGGGACGGTGGAGACCAGGAACTCCTTCCTGGGTTCTGAAGCGGGCGGGAGTGATGCGGCCGGCCGTGGCAGCCACGTCATCGCCGGGAAGAGGTGCCCCGAGTGTGGAGTCGATGCCGTCGTGAAATACAACGGCTGTGACAAATGCACGAATTGCGGGTACGTCGGCTCCTGCGGTTGATATATCCCCTGCGCCGCGAGGCGCGGGGGATTTTCAAAGAGGCGCGATGCGCGTCTTTGAAAATCCTCTGGGTTCCGTAATGGACGCAGGGATAAGCGGTAGCTGGCCGCGCTCGATGAGCGAAACAGCACTCAAGCAGGCGCTCGGGGAACTGGGCGTCATCCATCAACCCCGCCGGGGACGCTCGTTCCCGGTGAGGGGACGCATGCGCCCAGGCGATTCATCGAAAGGAGAATCAAATGGGCATGTTGTTTGACATGGCCGCTTTCTACAGGTGGTTAGAGCAAGCATCGGAGCGAGAGCTTCTTGCGCGCCGCGACGAGGCACTCAATGTCGAGGCACGTCTCGCCAGCGAAGACCTCAAGAGCGATCTGCGCCGCCTGGTGCGGATGATCGAGGAAGAGATGGTGGCGAGGAAGTTTCGACCCTGAAGCACTTCCTGCGCCCCATTGCCAAAATCTCGAAGGGGGCGCCGCCCTCGAAAATGGCGAGCACGGCAGCTGCTTCGTAGGAAGATCTTGCCTTGTAGCGGACACGCTCTGTAGCGAGGTCGAAGGCTTCGGCTCGCGACAGTCCAAACGTCTCGCACAGGCGATCAAACTCGTCATGCGAGAAGATCCACGGCTGACTGAATAAGAGGCGCTTCTTGCGCTCAAGTTCGGCCTTGCCGCCTTCGATGACCGTGAGGGGCTTGATGCGTGACTTGCTCATGCAATCAGTCTATCACGGTCGATTTTCCACCCCAAGCGGGGACGCCTTGTCCCCCTTGGGGCGTGGTGTCTCCGCAGTTCTTATCAAGGAGGCATCAATGGAAAAGAAACGCGAACGCCCCGACTGGGGGGCTCTGTTCCTTGAAGCGCTGGCAAAGCCCGGCCGCCTGGCAGACTGCTACGCCATGTTTCATGAGTACAGCCTGGGCAACCGCATCCTTGCGGCCATCCAGTTGGCGGCCCGCGGGCTGCCGCTCGCCCCGATCGCATCGTTCGGGAAGTGGAAGGTTCTCGGCCGGTCGGTGAAAAAGGGGGAAAAGGCCATTTCCCTCATCATGCCACTGACCATTTCCAGGAAGCCAGAGGACGATGGGCCGGCCTCTACCGACATGACGCACGAAGCCCCAGCTGAAAGCGACAAGGGCGCTTCCAGCGGCAAGAAGAGTGGTTTCACGATCTTCGTGCTGAAACCGCACTGGTTCAGCCTGGATCAGACCGAGGGTGAGCGCTACGAGCCGAAAGTCGAAATCCCGGACTGGGCCAAGACTAAAGCCCTGGCCAGTCTCGGCGTGTTCGAGGAGCGGTTCGAGCTGATGGACGGCAACACCCAAGGGTACGCCATCCCCGGCGAAAAGCGCGTAGCCATCAACCCGCTGGCGGCGATGCCATGGAAGACGCTGTTCCACGAAATCGCCCACTGTCTGCTGCATTCGAAAGAAGCGCAGATGGCGGATGGAGCCTTGATGCCGAGAGACATCAAGGAGGCCGAAGCGGAAGCCGTGGCGTACCTCTGCTGCGCAACCCTGGGGCTACCGGGTCTCGACGAGAGCCGCGGTTACATTCAGGACTGGCTTGGTTCTAAGGAGCGATCCGAAGAGTTCGCCAAGAAGAGCGCGGCACGGGTCTTCTCCGCGGCGGACAGAATCCTCAAGGCTGGTACAGGTGTCGCCAAAGAGGAGAGAGGGACTGAAGCCAACGCCTGCACAACGGGAGAATCGGCATGAACAAACGCGAACTGCTGTTCTCTACCTTCGAGCGCGATGGGCTGACTTACGTCAATCCGTTGCCGGCGTGCCATTCGGCCTGCATGTGGCGGGATGTTCTGGCGAAGATGGGTCGCTGCATCGACCGAATCTTGTGCTTGCGGCAAAGGGGGCTCCATGGACAAATTCCTGGTTCCCGCTGAGCGCTGGCAGCAGATCGCATCAGCCAACTCCTGTCACCTTGCGGTCGAACAGAAAGGCAGCAGGCCTGTTTCCGTCCGAACGGCCGAGTATGGGGGCTTTCTCTATACGGCTTTTGGAGCCCTCTACGGACCCTTCGGGGAGGCCAGGAAACCCTACGTGGACGCCTACCGGCTGTTGCCGACATCGATGTACACAGGGGAAACCACGCTTGCGTACCACGACGAGGAAGCCATCCGGGCTGGACAGCGCGACCGTGGAGACCATTCTGGCCTGATCGTTTCCGTGAAAGGCAAGCTGATGGTGTGCGCGGAACGGGTGCGATTCCTCATGGACCTGCCCGGAACGCGCCCACTGTCGCTGGCCGAGGCCTCGGCGTACGACGAGGGCGAGCGGATGATCGGCTGGCGTGCGCTCTGGTACGGCGGCAAAGAGCCGGACTGGTTCTCTCTGCGGGGCCATCCGGTTGCAGTATATTGGGGACACAAGACCCTCGACGATGACAGAGCCGTGCTGCTCTGGAAGCACGACGGAGCAATACATGAACTCGGAATCGGCGACGATGTGCTCCTCGACGGAGTCGATCGAGAGCGAGTGCCGGTGGCAAGCAATGTCCAGTTGGCGCTCTTCTGATCATCCCTAGGGCTCAGAGCGGTCGTCCATGCTGGACGGCCGCTTCTGGGATGTTTTCTGCTTAACAAAACGAGGATTTTTGGTATGCTTTCCTTGGCGTGCCAGTAGCACGCCAAGGAAAGCAGAATTCCAGCCGCTGGATATTCCGGCGACTCGATCCTCCTAGCTGGGGAGGCGAAACAAACAGCATCCAAGGCGATCAGGAAAATCCTGGTCGCGTCAATTTTCCCCACCGGGGCATCATGCCCCGACTGGGGTCTGGTGCCCCTTTTTCATTCAAGGAGGCACCATGAAAGACCTTTCAAATGCTGACCTACTGGCCATACTGGTGGGCGGCGCATCGGCTAAGGCGCTGGCGGCCATGCCGCTCGCCGAGTTGTTCGGATTTTCCAAGCCGAGGCAGATGCAGTTGTGCGAGGAGCCGGCGACTTACACCGTCCATCCGGACCTGGCTGCGGCAAAGGAGCTTTTCGTTCGCTGCATCCGGGAGTGCATGGAGGGTGAAGACCTATGCTTCTCTTCTCCGGAAACCGTCAAGACGTTTCTGTGCTCGAAAATCGGGCATCTGGAACATGAGTCGTTCTGGTGTCTGTGGCTCGATGCACAGAACCGTCTCATCGACGCAGGCGAGCTTTTCCGCGGCACGCTGACCCAAACCAGTGTCTATCCACGGGAGGTCGTGAAGAAGGCTCTTGCCGTCAACGCGGCGGCAGCGATCTTCGCTCACAATCATCCGTCCGGATCGCCGGAGCCTTCTCGGGCCGACGAGATGATGACCAGTACCCTCAAGTCCGCCCTTGGTTTGGTGGACGTCAAGGTACTGGACCATTTCGTCGTCGCCGGCAAGCAGGCCACGTCGTTCGCAGCGAGAGGGCTGCTGTGATGGGCGAGTTCAAACCCTTCCGGCAGGAACTGACCCTGATCGTGGATATCGATGAGCGGGGCTGGTTCAAGGCCCACGTCGAGAACCAGAACGGCAAGACGATCTTCGAGTTCTCGAACGAGGACGAGGAGACCGGCTGGCCGAGCGAAGATGGGCTGTGGCTCATCGAAGACGGTTTCATGCGGCACGGGCGCGATACCGACGGGCTTCTGAGTTATCTGAAGTCTGCCGGGCTCGCAAAACCTGGCGCCGTCATGCGAGTGGAGGGGTGACCGATGATCGGCCATTATCTCTACGCAAGAGGCACCAAGGCCGAATGCATGCGGCTCGGCGAAGAGCTCGAACGCACGCAAGGGCTTAGATCATGGACGGTAGCGCCATTGGATGCCGGCAGAGGCATCTGGGGGCTGTTCGTCTGACCCCGCCAGCAGGCGGATTCCCTAACCGGGGCCACTATCCCCGGTTGGGGAGTCTTGAAGAAGGAGTTCGAGGAAGCCGAGGACGAGAGCGCCGCGACGGTGTGCAGCGAGTGTGGCATGCAGGGCGGTAGTGTCATCGGATGTCCTGATGGCACCGATGTCTGCCAGGCCTGTTTCGATGCCAGGCATCGCTGAATCTTAATCATTGAAGAAACTCCTGCTGCAAAGCGGGAGTTTCCCGGGGCACCTTCAATCGAGGGTGTCACGGGAAGCTGCATTCAACCACCTGGCTTACCGGGTGGATGATGTTCCTAGCTAGGGAACTCAAACAATTAGCATCAAGCAGGCACCCACCGGGTGCCACTCTCAACCCCGCCGGGGCCTATTCCCTGGCGACGGGGCATGATGCCGCCGGCATTTTCATGAAGGAGGCAACATGCCCAATTGGTGTCAGAACCGGCTCGAGATCGATGGGCCGAATGAGGCGATCGCTAAGATCATCAAGGCTTGCCGCCTGCAGGAAGGTGAGTTCGACTTGAACGGCATCGTCCCGATGCCCCCTGAGCTGGATATCACGAGCGGTTCGGCTGTCAGCTGGGGAATCGACATCCTGTATGGCGACTGGCAGCGGGTGTTCGGGTTGCCGTGGCTTCGGGATCTCCTGCTTGAGATCACCGGCGGCTACCTGCCGGAAACCCGCGATGACCTGATCCGGCTCATCGAGACGGAGAGTTTCATGTACGGGGCCGCACATCGCCGCAGTCTCGACTTCATTAGCCTGCGGGAGGCACGTCAAGCCAAGGCCAACCTGGAGAGGTTCGGCTTCAAAGACTGGTACGACTGGCGGGTCGCGAACTGGGGAACCAAGTGGAATGTCGGGAAGGATGTCGATATTGACAGCCTGTCCGAGTGCAACATCACCCTGACGTTCGATACCGCATGGTCGCCTCCGGTCCCAGTGGTTGCGGCTCTTTGCAGTCAGTATCCGGAGATCTCGGCGACGCTCCGCTTCATCGAGATGGGCTGCTGGTTTGCCGGCACGGTCGAGGGCGTCGATGGCGAGATCAAGGAATATCCAGCCGACGACGTTCGCGCCTTTGGCGAGGACTTCTTCGGCATGGAGTTCGACGACGAGAAAGACGAAACCGAAGAAGAGGAAGCTGCTGCCTGACCGCTTTCGCAACTCAACCTCCCACCGGGAGCCATCCGGTGGGATGGCTCTTGGTGGATTTTCACTCTGAAAGGAGATCCACATGAAACTGAATGTAGTTCTTGGGCAAGACCTCTCGGCATATGCCGAGATCGAAATCGAGGCCCCCGAGGATTCCTCGGAAGAGGAGATCGTCAGAAGAGTCCGCGCATTCACCGAAAGCGCGGACTTCGAGGAAACGGTATTCGACGAGGACTGGTCGTCGACATGCGCACTACGGATCGTTTCCGTCAAAAACGGCAACGACTACATCCTGGAGGATGTGGCGCTTGAGCCGTCGCCTTATGACGGCGGCCAGGGGTTCATGGGCTGGCTACGTGGAAACACCACATTCAAGTCCGCGATCAATGGAGCGGTGGAGGCAGCGTGGATTGATCGGGAAGCGTCAGTAGACGTATATCGCGGGACGTTCACGCTTCCCAGTGCCGAGATCATCGAGGTCGAGTTCGAGTGCCGGAAGGGGGCCACACGGGAAGAGAAGGATCTAGCCTTCCTCGAGTCGTTGGCTCAAATCGGGACTGTCGACTATGTCGCGATTGGGGAGGTGCGCCATGGGGTATGACCACACGATGCACCTGAAAGCGAAGGTCGTTGCTGGTACTACGGTTCAGCAGATGGCGGAAGCCTTCAAACCCATCATGGAGTATGCGGGGTACGACGGCATCGATGCTTTCACCAAGCGGAAAACCGTCAACGGGGAAGATGAATTTTCCTTCGACCCCCAGACTGGCGAGCTGGCAGTCTCAACCTATGGCGAAGTTGGATATGGCTACTACGACCTTGTGTGCGAGATGGCCGCCAACCTCGGACGGATCGTGGTGGAGCCTGGCGAGATTTGGCTCTATGACCACGATACGGGCGACATCGACGAGGCCAAGACTGTCATCGAATTCGGACCGAGCGAGGAGGCGATCAGGGCCTACATCGCGAAGCGCGACATCGAGGCGGGACTGAAAATGATGGAGCCGCACCTGTGCGGTGACAAATTGGATGCATTGCGCCGATGGCTCGGCGATCCGTGCACAACTTGTCAGCATACCGAGTGCCCTGGAATCCTTTGCTGAAGCATATTGCATAGGGGCACTGGGCTTTGACTCAACCCATGCGGGTACGCTGCGCCCGCATGGGCGCGGCTCCCCCTTTCTTGAAGGAGCAACGCAATGAAGCTTGATGCCGGCATCGATCCCGATGATCCCAAGCATTACCAGGCCGTCGCCACGGTTCACGATCCGCGAACCGACGAGGGCATGGAAGGCGAGGCGATCAAGGAACGACCGAACCAGAGCCGTGTCCGTGCCATGCAGTTTGCCCAGCAGTGGGCGAAGGAAGGCTACTGGGCATCGGTGTACAACCAGCTTACTGGCGAGTGTGTCATCGACTATGCGCCGAAAGGAGGTGTGTCCGGATGAGCGCCGTGAGCCTAGAAAACCCCGCCTACCTCGAAAAGACCAAAGCGATGTGACGGGGCCACCTGCCGAAAGGGATGCATGTCGTGGAGTTCTATGGCGATAGTGACCCGGCCTTTGGTGGGAATGCCGACGACCGACCGTTGGGCGTCAATGGCCTGATCCTCGAACGCGGTTCAAGCGTCCCGCGTGCCGAGTTCAAGACCATCGAAGAAGCCCACGAAGTGGCCAAGGCCATCAAGAACCGGAGACCCGGCTCCATCCTCGGCGTTCTGCCGTGGTGGCGCTGAGTCCCGATAGCAAACCATTCACCCCGCGCCATGGCGCGGGGCTTTCCAGAGCCGGTCTTCGGTGGCCGGCTGCGGAAAGCCAGATTCTTCCAATCGGGTAACCGAAAGGACGAAAGGTCGTAGCTGGCGACCATAAATAAGCAGCACTCAGCCGGTCATCGCGGGACGCCGCGGTGACTTTCATCAACCGCCCCTTGCGGGATGCTTCCATCCCGCAAGGGGCGAGGTGTCTCCAGGGGCTTTTTGTTTCCGGAGACATCATGAGACTCAAGGCAATCGCCGAGGCATGCCTATGGCTGCCCGGCTTCGCTCCCGACGAGGATCCGATCGTTACGCTCGGTACAGTCGGAGAGCACAAGGAAACGGGCGCAATCATTCCGTTTCCGCAAATCAGCGAGACCAAGGCGCAAGCTGCGGTCAAGGCCATCTGGCCGCGCCTTGATGCGTCCGTTCTCGCCGGCCTGTCCGGTGACGTGACGAAGTTCGAGGCCAATGTTGCCGCCATCGAACTCCTGCGCAAGCTGGAGTCGGAGGATCGGCAACCGAACGACGACGAACGGGCCGTTCTCAACCGGTATACCGGCTGGGGCGGACTGCCAAAGGCGTTCAACACCCAGCAGGCCGACGCGAACTGGCAAGTGCGAGCCGAGCGCCTCGCTGAGCTACTCAAGCCGGCGGAACTCAAGTCTGCCGAGTTGAGCACGCCGAATGCCCACTACACGTCGCTGGAAGTCATCGAGGCGATGTGGGCGATGGTGGAGCGTTTTGGCTTCAAAGGCGGGCGGGTTCTGGAACCTGCTGCCGGTGTGGGCTACTTCGTCGGGGCAATGCCAGAGCACCTTGCTCGAGAGAGCGTGGTGACGACAGTGGAACTCGACGAGTTGTCGGCCAGGATCACCAAAGCGCTCTATGAGCCCTTCGGCGTCCATGTCTACAACATGGGCTTCGAAGCGATGCACGTGCCGGCCGGGTTCTTCGATTTGGCCATCTCCAACGTGCCGTTCGGCAACTATCAGGTGCCGGAGCACAGAAACGTGCCCTACGCGGCCTTCTCGATCCACAACTACTTCTTCGCAAAAGCGTTGGAGGCGGTTCGGCCGGGAGGCCTGGTGGTCTTCGTCACGTCCAGTTTCACGATGGACGCGTCGGATTATCGGGTGCGTGCTTACCTGGCATCGCAGGCCGATCTGGTGGCTGCAATCCGGCTGCCGAACACGGCCTTCAGGCGCATCGCCAATACTGAGGTGACGACCGACATCGTCATTCTTCAAAAGCCCCTGAACTGCAAAACCGCGAAGGGTAATGGGTGGCTGGAGTCGGTATTCCTGGACGAGGCGTCCCCGATCTTTGGGGGTTACAAGTCCTACTACAGCCGCGACCACATCCGTTGCAACCAGTGGTTTGCTGAAAACCCTCAGTGGGTGATCGGCAAGCTGAAGTTGTGCGACAACGGGTATGGGAAGTCCACCGCTTGCCTCTTCGATGGCGACACCATCGACGCGCTCAAGGAGCGGATCGGTTGGCTGCCGGAGGGCATCTACGCCTCGCGAGAGGAAGATGTCGAACGCGGTCACGTCGTGAAGCTGTCGCTCACCGAGCAGCATCGCCCGGGTTTCCGGGTGATCGATGGCAGGGTGTACGAGATCAACGGTGCGGAAGCAGTGCTATATAAGGCGCCGCAGAAGACCTTGGATCGTATCGCCGGCTTGGTGGAAGTTAGGGACGCGGCACGCAAACTCATCAGGGTCCAGGCCGATACAGAGGACGAGTCTCTGTTGGGAAGGTACAGAGTCGCTCTCAACGTCGCCTACGATCGCTTTCTTGCCAAGCATGGGTTCATTCATGCTAGGGCAAACCGGCAGGCCTTCAAGGGCGACCCGGACCTGCCGCTCTTGCTGTCGCTGGAGCGGTGGGACGAAGAATGCGAGACCGCAGAGAAGGCCGACATCTTCCACCGTCGTACGGTAGGGGTGTTCAAGCGCGTCGAGCGGTGTGCAACGCCACAAGAAGCGCTGATCGCCTGCATTGCGGAAACGGGCCGTGTCGTCGAGGCCAGGATTGGTGAGTTGCTCGGAAAACCGGGCTGCGAAGCCATGACAGAGCTCGAAACGGCGGGTGCGGTGTTCGTCGATCCTGAAAGTGGCTATTGGGAAACGGCAGATGCCTATCTGTCCGGCAACGTCCGCCACAAGCTGACGGTTGCCAGAGTGGCAGGGGAGCGGTTCGCCGGTAACGTGAAAGCGTTGGAAGCGGTCATTCCGGCCGATCTGACGCCTCACGAAATCGGAGCGCGAATCGGGTCCACCTGGATCCCGACGAGCGACTACGAGGCGTTCCTGAACGAAATCCTGGAGGCAGAAGAGAACCGGGTGTCGTTCAGCGCGACGGCCGGAGCATGGCATGTGGAACCTGACTGGCATACCAAGTCGTCGGTGGCTGCGACACAGACGTATGGCACCCAGCGGGCGAACGCTGTCTGGCTATTCGAGCAGGCGCTCAACCAGATGGTGCCGACGATCTACGACCCGCATCCACAGGATCGCGACAAGCGTGTGGTCAACCAGGTGGAGACCATCGCCGCCCGCGAGAAACAGCAGCTGCTCAAGGAGACGTTTGTCGAGTGGCTGTGGATCGATGAAGCGAGGTCGCAGAGACTAGTAAGGCTGTACAACGATCAGTTCAACTGCGTCGTTCCGCGTCGGTTCGATGGCCGGCATCTGGTGCTGCCTGGATTCTCCCAGGTGTACCGGCTGCATGACCATCAGCGGGATGCCATCTGGCGCATCGTGGCCAGTGGCAAAAATACCTTGCTTGGGCACGTGGTTGGGGCCGGAAAGACCCTGACCATGATCTGTGCAGGCATGGAGCTGCGACGTCTCGGAAAGGCGGGCAAGCCCATGTATGTGGTGCCGAACCACATGCTGGAACAGTTCGCTGCCGAGTTCCTGCGGGCCTATCCGGGCGCCAACATACTGATGGCTGGCAAGGATGATCTCCAGGGCGACAAACGCAGGGCGCTCATGTCACGGATCGCTACCGGCGACTGGGACGGGGTGCTCATCACGCATGCGTCGTTCGAGCGCCTCAAGATGAGCGACCAGTTCATGGAGCAGTACATCGAGGACGAGATCGCCGTCATCGAGGACGCCATCCGCGCCGAGAAGCAGGATCGCGGCAACCGCATCGTCAAGGAGCTCGCCCGGGCCAAGAAGGCTTGGGAGGCCAAGCTGGCCAAGCTGTCCGGGAGGGAAAAGAAGGACGATCTTCTGACCTTCGAAGATCTTGGCATCGACTGGCTGTTCATTGACGAGGCGCACCTGTTCAAGAACCTTTGGCGCTTCACCAAGATGACGCGTGTCGCTGGATTGCCCAACAGCAATTCGGAACGGGCATTCGATATGTTCGTCAAGACACGCTACGTCATGGAAAGGCACCGGGGCAGGGCTGGAGTTGTTTTCGCCACGGGAACGCCGGTATCGAACAGCATGGCCGAAATGTGGGTCATGCAACGGTACTTGCAGCCCAAGACGTTGGAGGCCAACCAGGTAGGGATGTTCGACACCTGGGCCGGAAATTTCGGCGAGTCGGTAACGGCGCTTGAGCTGGCTCCGGACGGCAGCGGCTACCGGATGCAAACCCGTTTTGCGCGGTTCGTGAATCTCCCTGAATTGATGTCCATGTTCAGGGAGGTCGCAGATATTCGCACGGCGGAAATGCTGAATCTTCCGGTGCCGAAAGCCTGCAAGGAGACGGTGACAGCGAAGCCGACTAACGACCTCAAGGCCTACGTCCAAACCCTAGTGGAGCGGGCGGAAAAAATCAGGAACGGGCTGGTAGGCCCTTCCGAAGACAATATGCTGGCGGTGACCAACGACAGCCGCAAGGCTGCGTTGGACATGCGGCTCATCGATCCATTCGCCTGCGACCACGATGGGAGCAAGGTCAACCTGTGTGCTCAAACGGTGCGTGGGGTATGGGTCGAGACGGCCGGCTTCAAGGGAACGCAGATCGTGTTCTGCGATCTGTCGACGCCCCAGTCCGATGGCCGGTTCAGTGTCTATCAAGACCTGCGCCACAAGCTGGTCGAGATGGGCGTCCCTGGCGCGGAGATCGCGTTCATTCACGACTTTGATAGCGATTCCGCCAAGGAGGAGCTTTTCAAGGCCGTGCGCGACGGACGCGTCCGCATCTTGCTGGGTAGTACCGGCAAGATGGGAGTCGGCACAAACGTCCAGACGCGCCTGGTGGCGCTGCATCACCTGGATGCCCCCTGGCGTCCGGCTGATGTGGAGCAGCGGGAGGGCCGCATCATTCGGCAGGGCAACCTGAACGAGGAAGTGCGAATCTACCGCTACGTCACCGAAGGGAGCTTCGATGCGTATATCTGGCAAACCCTAGAGACCAAGGCCCGTTTCATCGCTCAGGTCATGCAGGGGGACACCGGCATGCGCAGCGCCGAGGACGTGGAACTCGCGGCCCTGTCCTATGCGGAGGTAAAAGCCTTGGCGTCGGGCAATCCACTTGTACTGGAGAAAGCCGGCGTCGATACCGAGCTTGCCAAGCTGTCGCTGCTCAAATCCCAGTGGGATCAGCAGCAATGGCGAAACAAGCAAGAGTTGGCCGCGCTACCAAAGCGTATCGAGACGATCCAGCAACGGATCGCCGCAATCGAGGCCGACATCGCGGTCCGCCAGAACGTGTCCGGCAATCGTTTCGCCATCGAGATCGAGGGCAAGCGGCACACGGACCGGACAGAAGCCGGGAAGGCAATCCTTCATGCAGTGCATGGGGTTCGCTACGGCAGTGAGCGGGTCATTGGCCGGCTCGCTGGTTTTCCGATTGTCGTGAAGGCGGCAGAAATCCGGGAATTCGGCAAGCGGCTCCTTATCCGCGGTGGCATCGACTACGAGGCAGGCCGGGCGGAAACCCCGATCGGCTTCGTCAAGGTGTTGGAGAACACGCTGCACCAGATGGAATTGGTGCTCGAAGAGGAACGCGAGCACCTGGCCCGGACGGAAAAGCGCATGGCCGACATCCTGATCGAGGTCGCGAAGCCATTCGACAAGGCGGAGCGGCTGACCTGGCTCCAGCAGCGCCAGCGTGAGATCGATGCAGCACTCGATCTCACAAAGGGCGATCTGGCAGCAGCCGAGGAAGCGGAAGCTTCCGAGGCCGCCTGACAGTTCAGCATTTCCCCGCGCCGCGAGGCGCGGGGGCTTTTCTAAGCGCTTTCACATCGAGAGCGTTTGGGAAAGCAGGTTTTTCATCTGTCGGCCTGGCCGACGGCGGAAGCGGTAGCTGGCCGCTTGAAACAAACAGCATTCAGGAGATGGCTGGATACGCGGCCGTCGTTCATAACCCGCCGGGGTCCTTCTGTCCCGGTGGGGCAGAGCCTCCGGTCTTCTGCTGGAGGCTCCAATGAAATCGTACGAAGTAACGAGAATCGGCCACCATCGCGGGCGTCCGCGGTTGTGGCTCGAAGGCATCAAGGCGCTCATGGGAGGCTTTTTTCCCGGAAAGCGATTTGCAGCCAAGAAGGATCTTGAGAAGCAGATGCTGGTGCTTGAATTATCTGAGACAGGCTGCCGCATCGTCTCCCGCAAGCTGAAAGGCGAGAAGGAAATCCCGGTCATCGACATCAATTCCATGGAGCTGTTGTCGGTGTTCGAGGGCATCGAGGCGGTCCGCGTGGTCGTACAGCAAGGCAGGATTTTCATCCTGCCCCTGTCCAGCGAGATCGCGGTCAGGGAACGGCTGGACCGCCTCAAGAGCAAGCTGGAGAGCGGTGAGCCGATTCAGATCGGTTCTCTCTCCCATGGCGGCGGCGTGCTCACGCATGCCCTGCACTCCGGGCTCAAGGATGCCGGCATCGCGTCGAAGCTGGCGTTTGCCAATGAGATTCGAGCGGAATTGCTTGATCAGGCGTCGGAATGCAACGATTCCTGGGACGGCGATACCATCCCACTCGCCGCGCCGATGCAGGAACTGGCCTTCGATGCCTGGGCCATGAACCATCTGCCCAAGGTCGAGGTGCTGGAGGCTGGCCTTCCTTGTAGCGGAGCATCGGTGGCCGGCCGCGCCAAGCGCAGTCTGGAACACCCGGAGGCCCATCCCGATGTTGGGCATCTCGTGGTGCCGTTCCTCTCCATTATCGCCAAGGTACAACCCGCCGTGATCCTATTGGAGAACGTCAAGCAGTACCTGACCTCGGCGTCCATGTGCATCCTGCGCAACCAGCTGCGCGACTTCGGGTACGACCTCCATGAGGAAGTGCTGCAAGCTGCGGACTGGAACGCCCTCGAGCATCGGGAGCGGATGTGCATGGTAGCGGTCACGAAGGGACTGTCTTTCGACTTCTCTTCGCTGGCGCGTCCGAAAAGGTACGAGCGCCGGATCGGGGATATCCTCGACCCGGTTCCCGAGGATGCTTCGTCCTGGAGCCATATGGAAGGTCTCAAGGCCAAGCAGGAGCGCGACAAGGCGAAAGGCAAGGGCTTCGCCATGCAGATCGTGACTGCGTTCGACACCAAGTGTCCGACGATCACGAAAGGTTACGCGAAGGTCCGGTCGACCGACCCGAAGCTCCAGCATCCCAGCAATCCCGACCTGCTCAGGCAGTTCACGCCGACTGAGCACGCCAGGATCAAGGGCATCCCTGAGCGCCTCGTGTCCGGCCTGTCGGCCACGCTGGCGCATGAGCTGCTTGGACAGTCGATCTGCTACGAACCGTTCAGGGCTGTGGGCAGACTGATTGGCGCGGCACTCAAGGCCTGTGGCGCCATTCACATACCGCTGCGAAACCAGATGATCGGTGGAGCAGTGGGATAACGCGAACCCCGGTTTCTCTTGCGAGGACCGGGGTTTTCTTATTCAGCGGGTTGTAAGCCACTCTCGTTCGAACTCGCCCGCCGGCACCGGGCGTCCGAAATGGAATCCTTGGGCAAGGTGACACCCCATGGCCAACAATGCATTTGCTTGTTCAACCTGCTCGACGCCTTCGGCCAGGGTTTCCAGTTCCATGCTCCGCCCCATCGCTATGATCGTCCCGACGATGGAGCGATCATTCCTGTCGCCAAGCATGTCGAGAACGAACGATATGTCGATCTTGAGCTTGTCGACGGGGAAACGCTTGAGATAGGTGAGTGAAGAATAGCCGGTTCCGAAATCGTCGATCGAGAGCGAGAAGCCGGCTGCGGCCAGCGCCCGCGTGATTTCCACGGCGCGGTCGGGATCCCGCATCATGCCGCTCTCGGTCAGTTCAAGCTCGATACGGGCGGGGGCGGCGCCATTTTCCCGGGCGATTCGGAGTGCGGTGTCGACGAAGCCGTCGTCTTCCAACTGCCGTGCGGAAACGTTGACAGCCACTTTTCCGGGCGGTGCGAGACCTGCGGATTCCCACTGACGAATCTGTCGGCACGCCGCCGCCAGCGCCCATTCGCCAAGCGGAACGATCAGGCCGCGCTCTTCTGCGATCGGCACAAAATCGGCGGGACCTATGGCGCCCCATTCCGGATCCGTCCAGCGCGCCAGCGCTTCGGCGCCGATCAGGGCGCCGCTCGACAAGATTACCTGCGGCTGATAGTGGAGGTGCAGTTGCTCCGTTTGTAGAGCCTTCTCGAGACGCTGGGCGATCAGCAGCCGGCGGGCGAGTTCATCTCCCATCTCTGCACGGTAAAAGCGATGGCCGCCGCCACTGCCTTTGGCGCGATACATGGCGATGTCCGCGTGCTTCAGCAATTCCTCGGCGGATCTTCCGTCCTCCGGGAATATCGCGATACCGATGCTTGCCGACACCGTGAAACCCTGGCTGCCTACGACGACCGGGGCCTCCAGTGCTTTCGCGATCCGTTCGGCAATCCGTGTGGCAGCTTCACCGGAATCGGAGGCGATGATCACGAACTCGTCGCCAGACAGGCGAGCGAGTGTTTCCTCTTCGCGCAGGGCCTGGCGAAAGCGTCGCGCCACTTCCACGAGCACACGGTCGCCGGCATCGTGGCCGAGGGTATCGTTGATGTCCTTGAAGCGGTCCAGATCGAGAAAGAGCAGCGCGAGACGGTGATTGCGCCTATCGGCGGCCGCCAGTTCATGCCGCAGGCGGTCCATGAACAGGGCGCGGTTGGGCAACTCCGTCAGAGGGTCGTAAAAGGCCAGATATTCGATGCGTGTCTCGGCGGCTTTGCGATCGGTTATGTCCTGTACCGTGCCGACCGCCTTGCGGGGGTGATGCGCGTCGTCGAACTCGATCTGTGCGCGCTTCTCCACCCAGCGCGTTTCCCCGGCCACGACGATACGGTGCTGGATATGGTAGGGAGCGCCGGCGAGTGACGCCTGCCAGGCGGCATCGACCATCTCCCGGTCATCCGGGTGCACGCAGTCGAGGAAAGTCTCGTAACTGATGACCGTGCTCGTGGCGACGCCGAAAATCCGATAGACCTCCGGCGACCAGGTCAGATTTCCGCTCCGGAAATCGATTCGCCAGCTGCCGATGTGGGCGACTTCCTGGGCGCGCAGCAACGTCGCCTCGCTCTCGCGCAGGGCATCCTGGAGACGGGTCTGTTCCCTCATGTCCTCCACGACGACCAGCAGACGGGCTTCTTCTTCTTCTTCTTCTTCCGCAAGACGGATGCCAGTCAGGGTCACGCGCACGGGGATCGATTCTCCGTCGGGGACTTTACCCATGTGGAGAAGCAGATCGCGCTTGACGGCGCCGGATTCGCGAACATCGCGCAGGTGGGACTCGATACCATCGGCGTGAATCAACGCCGTGAAGGGGCGCCCGTGCGCTTCCTGCTCGAGAAGCCCAAAACGACGGGCAAAGGCGCGGTTGATGGAAATGACCGTGAAATCGGCGGTCAGCACCGCCAACCCGTCTGGAATCGCGGAAAACACGAGCTCGGCATATTCCCTCAAAGACAGAACCGTCCGGCGGTCGGCCTGGACAAAGGTGTCCATTGCCAGCCCCATATCGAGCAGCGCGACTTTGAGTAGGGATTGGAGCGTGGAGATACAGCGGTGGTGATCTCCGCCAAGGCGATGCCAGATTTCGGGCAGGAGGTCGACTAGGTACTTGGCGTAGGCCCCGAGATACCACTGTGTCTCTAAGCCGATGCGTTGATGAACGATCCCGACGCGCAGGCGGTGGCGCACATATCCGTCGCCATAGTTGCCGGCTGTGAGGCTGTCGAAGTAATCGGCCTGAGTCGTCCGCAGACGGTCGAGCGTTTCTTCATCCGGGATGAAACGTCGGGTTTGCGGGAACCGCAACATGTGATCGTAGAAGCGGCGGGCGAAATACGGCCCCATGTCGGAAAGTGCTACGTGAAGCTCGCGCAGACGAACGATGTCGTCTTCGGTGAATTCGAGGAATGCTTTGCGCAGGGCCAGACCCGTGTCGTCCAGCCCAAGCGTGGCCATCATCTGCTCGACCATTTCTTCGACGGGCTTCATGTTTCCTGCCCGTGCCGCCACCCACTCGGCCGACACAAAACGGCCGTCAAGCTTGCTTGCTTGCTTGCTTGCTTGCTTGCTTGCGCAAGGATTTTTCCAATTCACCGTTCTTGTTCTTCATGGACTCATTCGATTGCAGGCCGGCGGCACACCGAAGGTCTCGCAGTACATCCGGTACAAGTGCCGCTCCAGCAGGCGCCATTGCTGTTGAACCGTGCGGAACCGCACTTTCGCCCTTCCTCCCGCCAAGTAGGCCGAAAGTTGAATATTACCGCTGCTGCCCCGCAGATGATCAGAAAGGCGCTTGCGCAGGTCTCGCGTCGAGCCTATGTACACGACCGGATTTCGGTCGCCCCCGGGCGCCTCGCCATTGCAGCGGCCCTCCGCACCGCCTGGCGACCAACTAGGCGCCCGTATCTCGTAGACGCCCGGGTGGGGTGGGATCTGCATCGCCACTGCCGGCAGACTCATGGGCAGCAACGGCGAGAACCCTTCCGTCGCCGATTGATAGTCCTCGCCTGCCGCCCGTCGACGGCTGTCGGGAATCGCGAGTTGATGGCGGATTGCCGCGATTGATCGTCTTGAAAGGGTGACTCCATATTGCCGTTCCAGAAGCGCCGCAAGCTGTGCATCGGACCAAGGGCGCCCGATCTTGCCAGCAAGAAGCATCTTTTTCTCTCTTTTTATCAAGAAATCGATTCGATGACAATGCACTTGTCGTTCGCCGGGAAGCAGACTGGCAAGGGGCAGGGTTCTGCCGTTGGGCAGCGTGAAGGCGAGGCTGCGCACCAACCGGGATATGCGCCCGGGGTCGGCGACCATGGGCAAGTCGGCGCTGGCGGTGAGCAAACTTGACAATCCTGCCTGCGTCAATGGAGCAAGCGCGAGGGGGTCGCCCGTGACGAGAAACTTGCGTTGCATGTCCAGCAAGGCAGTCATCAATGCGTGCGTAAGGCGATTACGGCTATTGACGAGCCGCAGCCGATGCAGCAGCGCGATGTCGTCATCAGCATGGGTGTCGAGCGCGCGGAGACGGTCGAGCGAAGCTTCGTCGAAACGATATTCCCGCACGAGAGCAGAAGCGCGGTAAATGAAGGTGGGGCGGTTGTTGTCAGCGACGAACCTGCCGAGACTGGAAGCCGGGAGACAAGAAGCAGATGGCGACTGCTCGACGCTCGCCCCGGCGAGAAGTCCGCATGTCACCCAGGAGGCGGACTGGAAACGCGGCGAGTCTTCGATGATCTCGATGGTGCGCTGATAGGCCCTCAGGTGCTGGCTGAGACATCGGGCGAGAACGATTTTCCCGAGCGCTGCGGCATCCAGTCGATTTTTGGCTCTGAACTGCTACAATGTTGCTTGTTATAGTACGATAAAAAATCCTAATGCCACGTGAAGTGTTTTTTTTGCCGGAGACATTATCAAAAAGTAATATCGCGCCGGGCAGCGCGTCCTGAAACCGAAACCGTACGCCGCCCGCCTGCAGGGGCTACTCCGCGCGAAAGGCGGAGGCGCAAAGTTCCGGCCTGTCGATCGGCAGCGGCTGATCCATGGTCGAGGAACTGCCAAGAGAAAAAGGGAGGAATCTTCTGGCTCGATTCTGTCGGTAACCGGAGGGTTTCTCTCGTTCGACGTCAAGAATACGAACAAGGAGCCCGCGTTGAAAACGAATCTTCCGGTGACCCAGCGGGAAAAGCCGTTTCCCGCCGGCCGCTACTTGGTCTCCAGGACCGATCTCAAGGGCATCGTCACCTACGCCAACGACGCCTTCGTGGAGCTTTCCGGCTTTACGCGCGAGGAGTTGATCGGCAAGAACCACAACCTCGTCCGGCACCCGGACATGCCGCCGCAGGCCTTCGAGGACCTGTGGCGCACCGTGAAAGCGGGCCTGCCTTGGCGCGGCATCGTCAAGAACCGCGCCAAGGACGGCGACCATTACTGGGTCGATGCCTTCGTCGTGCCGGTGCGCGAGAACGACCAGACGGTCGGCTACATGTCGGTGCGCCAGCAACCCTCGCGCGAGGCGGTGCAGGAGGCAGAAACCCTGTACCGAAAGCTCAACGAGAGCAAGGCATCGCTCGACACCCGGCCGCCGCTGCTGAAACGGATCTCGATCCGCGCCCGGCTGCTGGCGACGATGGCTTTCATGGGTCTCCTGCTGGCGGGCGGCGCGACGGTCGGCATCGGCGGCATCGCGCTCTCCAACGACGCCCTCGACCGCACCTACCAGGCGCGGCTGGAACCGGTGGACATGATCGGTCGCATCTCGACCCTGATGAGCGACAACAGCCGCCAGGTGATGCTGGCCCTCCAGCACAATCCGCCCAACCCGTTCTCGAAGGTGCACGACCATCCGGTGACGCTGCACACAGATGCCATTGTCAATAACCGCGACGAGATCACGGCGCTGGTGGGCGAACTGGACAAACGCGATCTGGGGGAGAACCTCAAACCACTGCTTGCCAGCTATGCCGAGGCGAGAAAGGCCTATGTCGGCGAGGGGCTCGTGCCGGCGCACGAAGCGATTCTGGCCGGCGAGTTCGACCGCGCGAACCTGATCCTGCTGCAGAAGGTGAATCCGAACTACACCAAGGCGGCGGGGCTGGCGCGGGAAATACAGGGCGCGCTCAAGAAATCGGCGCGTGACGAGTATGCCGCATCGCAGGCGCGGTACGAATTGCTGCGCAACTTGGCGGTCGCCGGCACGCTGGCCGCATTGCTGATCGTCGCTGCCGCGGCCTGGAACCTGCTGGCATCGATCGCGCGGCCGCTTTCCCGCGTCATTCATCATTTCGACCGCATGGCGCAAGGGAATCTGACCGACCGCATCGACATCACCGGCCGCGACGAGGCGGGCAAGGTGCTCACGCAGTTGGCGGCCATGCAGGTGCACCTGAAGGTGATGCTCGATGAAATCCAGACCGCCGCCCGCGCCATCGACGAGCAGTCCGAGCGCGTCGAGGGGCAAACGGCCTCGGTGGTCGAGCAGTCCGAGCAGCAAAGGGATCGCGCCGCCAACATCGCGGCGGCCACGGAAGAGTTCTCGCAGTCGGTGCGGCAGGTCGCCGACGACGCCGATCACGCGGCCGAGGCGGCCGACCACGCGCAGGAACAGGTCGTCGAGGCGCAGGCGAGCATGACGAGAAGCTCGGCCGCCACCGGGCGGGTCGTCGAGGCCGTGCAGTCGTCTTCCCGCACCATCGCCGACCTCAACCAGGCCGTCGCCAAGATCGGCGACATCAGCCAGATGATCAAGGAAATCGCCGACCAGACGAATCTCCTGGCCTTGAACGCCGCCATCGAAGCGGCGCGGGCTGGGGAGATGGGGCGGGGGTTTGCCGTCGTCGCCGACGAAGTGCGCAAGCTCGCCGAACGCACCTCGGCTTCGACGGCGGACATCACGGCCACGGTCGCGGAGATCCGGCAGGTGGCCGACAGCGCGGTCGCGTCGATGAACCACGCGGTGACGGAGGTCGAACAGGGCATCGGCATGATCCAGGAAAGCGTCGAAGGGCTCTCACGCATCACGGACACCAGCCGCGACGTCACTGACCGCTCGCGGCATATCGCCGATGCAGCGAAGGAGCAGGCGATCGCTTCCGAGCAGGTGGCCCATAACATGGAGAAAATCGCCCAACTAATCGACGGCAACCTGGAAGCAGCGCGGCAGGCCAAGGTGGCGGCCGATGGCATGAAGAACACTGCGGGCGAACTGCGTCAGGTGGTGGGACAGTTCAAGGTCGTGGACTAGAGACGGGGGAGGAGAAACGTGTTTTGCGGAGGATGGGCGCCTCGAAAAACCTCTGCTCCGCCCACCCTTGGTAAAATTACGACGTCCTGAACCCTGCAGCCTGCACCGATGAAACCGCGTAGTGCTATCAAGACTGACTTGTTCGCTGACGAACATCACCGCAAGAAGATCGACTCGCTGGGCGACCCGCTGGCCGACATCGAGTCGCACATCGACTTTGCGTCGTTGGCGGCCGAGGTGGATGAGGTTGCGCCGCGTCCGGTGAGCGCGCAGGGCGGGCGTCCGCCGTACCCGACCGAGACGATGGTACGGATCCTGGTGCTCAAGCGCCTGTACAACCTGTCCGATGAGCAGATGGAGTACCAACTGCTCGACCGCATGAGCTACAAGCGCTTCTGCGGACTGGCGAACGCGACCCACGTGCCGGACCGCACCACGGTGTGGACCTTCGAGAACCGGATCGGTGAAGCGGGCGCCAAGGCGCTCTTTGACGGTGTCTCGGCGCAGTTGCTGAAGAAGGGTTTCATCGCGCGCGGCGGTCAGATCATCGACGCCACTTTGGTCCCCGCCCCCAAGCAGCACAACAGCCGGGGCGAGAAGGCGCTGATCGAGCACGGTGCGATGCCCGCCGACTGGAAGCCGGCCAAGCGCCGCCAGAAGGACATCGATGCGACCTGGACGAAGAAGCACGGCAAGAGCCACTTCGGCTACAAGCTTTCGATCAACGTCGACAAGAAATACAAGATCATTCGCCGAATCGAGACCGACACGGCGAGTACGCACGACAGCCAGCACTTCGACAACGTCTTCGATACGAGCAACACGAGTCGGGACGTCTATGCCGACCGGGGCTACCCGTCCGAGGGGCGTGAAGCCTGGCTGAAGGAGAACGGCTTCCGTAACCAGATCCAGAGGAAGGGCAAACGCAACAAGCCACTGACCGAGTGCCAGCAGCGGCGTAACCAGCGCATCGCCAAAACGCGCGCCCGGGTCGAGCATGTCTTTGCCGCCATCGAGCAGATGGGCGGCAAGTTGCTGCGTACCATCGGCCAGGCGCGGGCGAACTTTGCGATGACGATGATGGCCGCCTGCTACAACTTGAAGCGGCTGGTCTACTTCCGGAAGGCCGGAATCGAGGCCTTCTGACGCCCGAAATGGGCCGAGTCGCCGATACCCGGGGCGATTCGAGGCAAAAACGGGGCAACTCCGCCGAGAAACGCGGTGGTTTGCCAAAGGAATTGGACCGAACTCAGTCGCCGTCATCATTGCGTCGTGGGATTCACTGAAAGCCTCGGGTTATTCGAGGTGCCCGGATATAAGAAAAGGATCGAGGCGCTGGAGGCCGAGTTGCGCGACGAGCGCGCCCGGCGGGAAGCCGCCGAAGCGCGCCTGGCGACGGCGGAGGCGGAACGGGTCGAGGCGGAGGCGCGCCTGGCCGGGACGAACCAGGATCTGGAACGCTGCCGGCGGATCTATCTGACCATGCAGTCCTTTGGCGACTCCTTCCTGGAAATCCAGCGCTCGCAGGCGGCGATCGCCAGTGCCATGCGCGAGGAGAAGCGGCATGCCGTCGAGGCGGCGACCGTCTCGGGCAGCTGTCGCCAATCGATGGAGAAAATCGCCGAGAGCCTTTCGGTCATGGCGAGCGACAGCGCATCCATGGCCGGCAACGTGGAAGGCCTATCGGATCGTGCCAACCAGATCGGCGGTATCGTTCAACTGATCCGCGAGATCGCCGACCAGACGAATCTCCTGGCACTCAACGCCGCCATCGAAGCGGCGCGGGCCGGGGAGCAGGGGCGCGGCTTCGCGGTGGTGGCGGATGAAGTCAGGAAGCTCGCGGAGCGGACGGCGACCGCCACCAACGAAATCTCGGCGCTGGTGAACTCCATCCAGGGAGAGACCCGCCAGACGCGGGAACAGATGGAGCAATGGGCACGCCGCACCGCCTCCTTCGGCGAGGAAGGAACGGCAGCCACGGGCAGCATGCGCTCGCTGTTCGATCTTTCCCGGCGCATGGAGGGAACCATCGCCGCCTCGGCGCTCCGCAGCTTTGTCGAGGTGACCAAGATCGACCACTTGGTTTACAAGTTCGAGATCTATCGGGTGCTCATGGGCGTGTCCCAGAAGACCGTCGGCGATTTCGCGCCACACACCGCATGCCGGCTCGGCAAGTGGTACTACGAGGGCGAGGGGCGCGACTGCTTCTCGAAACTGCCCGGCTATGCCGAGATGGAATCGCCTCACCGGGCTTTCCATGAGGCCGGGCTCGCGGCCTTGCGGGCGAATGCCGCAGGCGACATGGAAACCTGCTTCGCCCGCGTCGGCGAGATGGAAGTCGCAAGCCTCAAAGTCGTAGCCGCGCTGGAGAAAATCGCTACGAGCGCCGAAGGCGATACGGCGCTGCTGTGCCATGCCTGACGATTTCGAGTTTGGCGCATGGTCGCGTTTGGCGCGTACCGATCCGGCCGGTTTCGAGCGCGCCAGACGCGATGTTCTGGAAAAAGCCATTGCGCGGGGAAACGATCCGCAGCGCATGCGGCGCATGCAGTGGCGACTGGACGCGGAGCGTCGGCGCGCCCGCACGCCGATGAAAGCATGCCTGCGCCTGTCGAACTTGATGTGGGAGAAGTTGTTCGCTTTGCAGGATGCCCTGAATCGTGCTGTTGGGGTAGCTCCGACAGCAGGTCTTGGCAGCAGCCGGAGGGTACGCAGTGCGCAGTTGCTTGCCTTTCAGCGCGATACTTGGCGATGATCATCGGCAGCAGCCGACCTCTTTCCCGTAGAGTTGTACTGGCGGGCATGGTACGTCTCCGTAGGAACAGAAGACGCAGCAGTCACCCGGCAGCGGCTTCAGAACGGTATGACAAGCATCGCACTCGTAAAACCACTGGCAGGCATTTGTAGGCATGGTTTCAAGTTTGGCGTGACCGCAGTAAGGGCAGGTCAGGGTCGATTCAAGGATGGAATTGATTGGCATGGCAATAAGTCACGTCACAAATGTGCTCCTCGTCTCGGCTGTAGAGGGTGGCAATGGCGCTCATCATTCATGATAACTGCCATTATCAAGAACACCATTTTTTTTCGATAACTACGGGGGCCGAAAGACGTCAAGCTAGAAAGTTTGAAAAATCATCGGCTTGCACAGCTGCGAATTCCGATCCGAAGCCACCGCACATTCGGACTGAAAGTCGGCCAGGTGTTCCAATCGAAAGTCGGCTACTCATTCCCATACGAAGCACCAGGCGGTAGCCAGGGCTGGAAGCGCCAAGGTGCCGCGCCTCCGGCCCCTACGTCTCTGATGCCGCGCCAAGGGTTCGATACGTCGGACTGCTGCCCGCCCTTGATGCCGCTGTTGCCAATGGTGGGAGCCATCAGAATAGGTGGCAGGGTTTGCATCGGAGTCAGTAGCGGGTTTTATCGGAATCCGCAGTATGGCGACTGGCGGTGCTCAGGTGGTGCACTGGATAGCGCAACAATGGCCTGATCTGGTCGGGAGGTTACTGGCGGTGCTCTGGAAGGCGACTGAAAAGCGTGACGTGACCGCCGAGCTTACTCGTCAAGTACACTGGTGGTGCATCCGTGAAACGCCATTCGCCATTCGCGAATAGCGAATGGTTTCCAAGTGGCCTAGGAAGTCGGTTGGTCCAGCCTTTGATAGCCGCGCCTGAACCGAAGCCTCTCTATCCGCTTTACCTCTCTCAGCGCCGCATCTTCCTCGAGGAAGATCTGGCGCTTGACGCCACCGCGGCGGTTGCCAAGACCATACCAGCGGCGGAAGAGCACGAAGGCGCCGAACAGGTCTTGCTCCAGGATCAGAAGGTAGCCGCGCCTCTCCGTCCGGAACTCAATTCGCATCGGCAGCCTCCCGCTTGGCGATTTCTTGCCAGAGCCGTTCGTCGTCCGTCTCGGTGTAGATGGATGTGGTCGCAAGGCTCGCGTGACCGAGCAGCTTCTGTATCAGATTGGGTGGCACGCCGTCGAGTCCGAGGTGGCTGCCGCGCGTATGGCGGATCCAATGGACGGTAGCGCGCTCGAAGTCTTTCGCTTCATGCGTCCGCCCCTCGGACCGGAGGGTGTCGCTTGCGCCCAGGAAGAGACCGCGCAGCGTCTTGTACAGGCTGCTGGGAGAAATCGCCTCGTTCGCATCAAGGCGCGCGATCAGTGGTGTCTCGGGGGGATTGGCCAGCGGATCGGCCGCGAGCCCACGGTGCGTCAGGTATTCCCCCAAGGCATCGAGGACGCTATCCGGAATCGGGACGG
>Ga0302250_1000670_pt1 | contig 30982 bp, 34 predicted proteins | sample AAG_RA_Asp_MG_FD_193536 | JGI IMG/M metagenome (GOLD analysis project Ga0302250, IMG submission 193536) | Enriched activated sludge microbial communities from anaerobic digester in WTTP, New Holstein, Wisconsin, United States - AAG_RA_Asp | ecosystem: Engineered > Bioreactor > Anaerobic >... | reverse complement strand
ATCAGCATCTCCTTTCATGCTCCTCTCTCTGGTCGAATCCAGAGAGCATGGAGGAAGTGCTGAGGTGGGTCAATTTTGGACGCCGATTACCTCCAATAGTGGGTCAATATTGCACGCCGATTCACACTCACGGTACTGACTGAGGCTGTTGCCATCTTGCCTGACCATGATTTCATGCTCATTGCCCTGTTTGTCAGCAACAGTGATGCTGTTTCTGCTAGTATCCTGACCAATTATCAGAGCTTCGCTGCCTTTTGACATCCCATCCATATCCTTGTTCAGGAAAACGGAATTGCCGACTTCGTATGAGACAGCAAGCCGCTTGGCAACCCCCATCAGGTTAACAGGCTGCCTGACATTAAAGCTGTGATCCTCCTGGCCAATTCTGCCTTCAAACTTCTCCATAGTGCGGATCTGCTGAATCAGCTCCACCCTGTCCCGGTTGGTCACAGTGACAGCCAGAGCCCCATCACCAGCAGCGATGTAGCGTTCCGCTGCCAGATTGATTCGATCAGCGCTATCCGCAACCTGATGGATGTTGCCGCGCTGATCCAAAAGATCAAATGCCTTTGCCATATTGTGATCTTTTAGGGCAGCGGCAACATCTCGCGTATAATTTGTTTTCTGGCGCAGCACCTCGTCCATGACGGACGTGGAGACAAGGCCATGCTGTTGAAGATCAACAAACAGCTTCCCGGCAGAGATGGCCATGATCTGCTTCTGATCACCTACCAGTACCACCTGGGCGTTCTCCGTAACAGCTCGCTCAAGCATTCCATGCATCTGACGGCTGCCTACCATACTGGCTTCATCAATCACCCAGAGCTGACGGCTATGCCCATCCCAGTCAGACCTGGACTGCAGAAACGAATGAATTGTCTGAGAGCGGATGCCTGATCCCTGTTCAAACACAGCTGCTGCCTTCCCTTGAAACCCGAAACCTCGAATTATGATGTCACCACTACTTCCAGCAATGCTGGATAAAGCGCTGTTAACTGCTTCAAATGCTGTAGATTTTCCAGCTCCGGCATCTCCCTGTATCAGCATCATCCTTCCTGTGCCGGAAAGGACATGCTCTATGGCCGCAGCCTGGCCTTTTGTGGTCTCAAATCCTTTTTCCTGCTCATACTGCTTAACCGCTGCCTGTGTTTCATCTTTTGTCATCAAAGGATTGAAGGAAGCAGACTGTTCAACCGCGATTCTGGCGACAGTGGCCTCCATCCGCTGCATTTCAGGGGTGGTAAAGGTGTTAGCCCCGACCTCAAGAATGTCCCGCTGCGCTGTAGCCTCCTGAAAAGCTTTTTCAAGCTCTGTCCTGGTAGAATCACCAACTGAAAGACGAACTGCCGTTGATAGAATGTCATGGCGGCTGACAATACTTTCCCTTTCAACCAGGTCTGATACCGCCATTCTGATATATTCACCAGCTGTCAGCCGTTCCTGTTGCTGTGCAACTCCTGCGGACTTGGCAGCAGCAATGACCGCCTCAGACGTTGTACTTATCCCCTGCAGTTGCAGATCATGACTGCGGATCATTTCATGCTGCGACATATCTTTGTCTTTAGCAGACTTGGTCTGAAGCTGTACCAGTTCATTGACGTCTCGCTCGGACAGGGTGGGAAGACGATCACGGATGGAGTTGGCCAGATCACCGGATTTTTCAATTGCTGCATGGCGCTTACTGAACAGATCCCGCACCTCTGCAGAAACACCGCTGATCTCTGGTACTACGGCCATGCCTTTGTCCAGGCGTAGGTCTACGCAGTACCCATGCTCTCGGGCAACAGCAGCAATGTTACTGTACAACTCCTGCCTGATCTCAGTCTGGGCCTTGAACAAAGGATGGTTTTCAAGGGTGGAGTGGGTGCCGTCTGGACGTTCCACTACATTCATGATCAGCAGGTGGCCGTGCATATGGGCGTCACCAGCCCTGCTGGTAGAATGGAAATAGAGGCTTCCGATCATCTTGCCGTCCACCATCTCGGTCTTGCCATCTATGGTTTGGCGGCCATAGACATTCTGCTCGACGAATCTGGCTGTATCTACAAAGGCCTGTTTCAGGCCCTCGCGGAACTGATTATCAAACAGAGCTACGATACTGAAAGATTTTGGCAGCGCCAACGGTATGTCGGTAGCTGCATTTTTACCGTGATCCGACTCACGCCCGGCCAGCCGCTGACTGCCATCAGCTGAGAACCCGCGCAGCAGGAGACTGGATGCCTCAAAATCAACAGCCCCTTTCAGGCCGAGATTTTCAGCACCTTGGCCAACCCAAAGGTGCTCGTTCAAGCTAAACACAGGATCTGCCTGGTAGTAGTATTCTTCAGCCTTGTCGGCCCCTATTTTCATTGGCACCATCTGAGCTATACCTAGTCTACATCAACGTTTTCTTCTTAAACAGCGCCTGATTGTTACCGGTCTTCTTGGCCGGAGCAGTGCCCTCACCATAATGCTCAAACTCTTCCCGCAGCGCTGCCAGTGACATTTCCGGGTGTGGCAGATGCGCCGGAGTTAATTCCGGCCACTCCTTGTAATCAATGCTGGTCTTGGTCACAGGATATCCGGATGACTGCACATAGAAATGCAACGCTGGCAGATTTTTGATCTCATCGGGCAAAATCAGGACATCTTCCGCTGTTTCCGACATCCTGGTAACGCCACCTCTTGTTGAATTGATCGGTGTGGACAGGTTTTCACGTGCTCGCTCGATTTCACGCCGCCCCATTGCCTTTGAAAGCTCTTCCAAGGTCTGTTCATCTTCATTGCGGAAAACCAGCTTTGTGGCAAAACCGTTCAACAGAGCTTTCCGCTGTTCGGGTCCATAGATAAGGTCAAGCTGCGGATAGGATTGGGTGCCGGCAACAATAGCAGCGCCCTTGCTTCTACCAAGGTTTGCCAGTTGAGGCAGACCTGGAATCTTACCCAGTGCGGACAACTCGTCCAACCCGTACCAAATACGCCTGTTACTGTCATTGGGGAGCGAAAGATGATGGACAATCAGGAGGTCAATAAATACCGAATAGAGCGGGCCAAGCTGCCGCTGCAACTTGGGGGTGGCTGGCAGATAGATCCTGCCGCTGCCAGATTTGACCCACTCGGAAATGGAAAACCCATCTCCAAGGTGTTTAAGGAGTTGCAATGGTCGGGTGTACAGACAAACAGTAATGAAAAATGAATTGGCAGGAGATGACCCTGGCTCTGCCAGCAGTCCGGCGGCCTGTTCGGCACCTGGTGTAAATCGTAAGCAGTCCCGCATTCCTTGAGCATCATGGGAAAAAACTTCACAGACCTGACGGTTGCTACGATGGCCTACCAGGTAGCAGTACTTGAGGAGACCGGCAATAATCATCTTGGCACCACCGCCCCAAACCTTGGTCTTTTCGTTTGAATCATCTACAAGTGACTCAGCAATTATATCGAAGTCACTGAGATCCGTGATATCAGACATCAGTGACCATCCGACCGTCCGTGCGTCAGCCGGACAGAAGATCAAATCACCTGTCCTCCAGTGAGTGGTGATGAAATCGTCTCCCTTAGCGGTGAAAATGACGCCTCGCTCGTCTCTATCCACGACCGCATCCAGGATACGGTTCTGTAGCTGGGTCTTGCCAACGCCCAACATGCCAATGGCAAACAGGCCGCGAACCTCTATTGCTCCTGGCAACATGACGTCCCCCAATAATACCTGCCCATCACCCTCTGTCTCGCGCAAACATCGGTTAAGAGCTTTTGGTGATACCAGTTGAGAACCACGCCGATGACGATCCTCAGTCTGAGACCTGGCTTCCTTTCTCCCCAGCCAGAATCCGAATATGAGAATCAAAACTCCACCAGAGAGTCCTTCATACCCGGACTTCTTCAAGGAGTTGAGAATTAGCCCATAAAGACCATGATATTCTTGTGTTTGACTGACTACTGCAGTGCGATAAGTTTCCCCCACCAACCATGGCCACGGTTGTCCGGTTCGGACAGTGAATTCATATAAGGATGCCCTGATGAAGAATTCCATTGTACCCAGATCTTTAAGCACTGGATAAGCCCGCCACACAAACACAATTACGGCAACTCCCAACGCGATATACAGCCAAAACTTGATCGCAAAAAAGAGCTGATTAAGACGGTTGAAAAGAGAAGCGGTACCTGAAAATCTGGAACGTTCTATGCTCATTTGGTGGTCTCCTTGTTCTGCTTCCAGGAAAGGTATTCATCCCTTGCAGCATCAAAAAGACCGGCCTGTTTAGCAAGCACACCTGCTGACAAACAGGCCTGCACTGTGAATTCTTCAAGATGGTTTATTCTGGTCACAAGCGGCGTGTACTTTGCCAACTCGCTTAGAAGATCAATTGATTCCTTCTGGAGGGACACTATTTCCTGCAAGTGGGCTTTGGTGATATCTGAAAAGTCGGCTGATTCTGTTTTGCTATTGGCTAGATTAAGAGCGCGCCGCGCTGCTTCTGCACGGTTACACTTCCAACGGTTGGCCAGACTGTTAAGTGCTTCGTCCTCAGTGGTTGAAATTTTGAAACTAAATGTTTCCATGCTGCTTCCCCTCCGGTAAACTCAAAATCATGTGAACATTTGTGAGGTTACATCCATTCAAAGCACCGACGGTATACTCTCGGTATACCTAAAAGCAATGACATATCAAGATGTTACTAGCTTTGATGGCAATCCACATTGCGTGGAGTGCCATAGAAAAACCGTCTGCCTTTAAATCTTTTGACCCCAACTTGGTTCTGGCACCTTTCGCCCAACAATCTGTTCAAGCTCAGACTGCAAACCATCCCAAGTTGAGGGCCAACCTGAGAACATTTCGCGCTGGAATATCTGGCCGATTTGCAAAAGCTCCTGCTGCCGCAATTCGGCCTCCTTTTTTCTTGCCAGCCGGATTAGTTCGCGCCCTTTTGCAGCGATTTGATCTGGCGTCATGGTTTCAATTTTTTTACCCATTTCGGTGTGCCTCCCAGATAGTTGTTTTGAATCGTTGGCATTTACGTTTATATCGAACAGAAACTCAGCTTTATCGACTGAAAGCTAGATACAACAACAAGGTGAGAACTGATAAAGCCCCACTGAAAAAAATGAGATAGGGCAACACCATCCTCACAAATATGATCTTTGTGACCCAATACACCCCCTTGTGACGAGGGTTGTACTGCCAGGCAGCCTTCCAGATGCTGTTCTGACATAGCGTTTCCCAGAATCTAACTTCCTCAGCTCCCATGGCGGCAAAATAGTGTGTAGTGTCGTGGCTGAAAACGGCTTTGCAGATCTGAAAAAATTTCATGGTTTTATCCCCCTACACTCCAGCTCAAGAAGAAGCTGATCTGTGCTGAACTGTGCCAACAGCTCTGGCAGTGGTGTCGTTGAAGCTGATGCATCTTCAGATTTTGAATCCTGTTTCTGAATCCATGCTTTATGCGCCTGGGCCATTGTGCATTTTTCAACTTTTCCGTCTTCCTGGACGATGCCCCAGTAACTCTTGGTCTGACTGCGACTTGGCCCTTTCTGCCCCCAGCGGATGATATCACCTGATGTGGCCATGATTTCTGCATCTCCACCATCTTCGTCACCTTGGTACTTCCCCCAGCTAACGATTGCCGACTTGCCTGATGGCCATTCTGAGACCTTTGAAATCCAGGGCTTTTGAAGCCTGTACTTGTTGTAACTATCGAAACTTATGACTATCAACATCTGTTAATCCTCCTTTGATTTGTCCCTTCATTTTTCATTGTGAACCGTTTTTCAGAAAACTTTCACTGACCCCAAAATTTTTTCAGAATTTTATATTCTTGCCTTGCAGTAACATATAAGTTACCATCCAGACATGAGCTATCGTGTACTTGAATTATTGTTAGAAGACGGCAGCAGCCCTTATGAGGAGTGGTTTTTAACCCTTGATCCGCAGGCCGCTGCGAAGGTCGCTGTGGCAAAAGTCCGGATGGAACTGGGGAACCTTTCCAATGTGAAGTGGTTCTCTGGCATCGGTGAGTACAAGATAGACTGGGGGCCTGGATACCGTATCTATCTTGCCAAGGACGGTACCAGGATCATTATCTTGCTTGGCGGTGGCACAAAAAAGGGGCAACGAAGAGATATTGAACGGGCTCTGGAGATTTGGGAGTCATACAAGAGGAATAAATCCGGAGAGAAGGTGTGATATGGCATCTACAAGAGATTATAAACAGACAGTTGTGGCAAGGGTGCAGAAAGATCCTGCTTTTGCCCAAGCTCTACTGGATGAAGCGCTTACCCTGTTTGTTAACGGTGAGCCTGATTCTGCCAAGCTGATTTTACGTGACCTGGTGAATGCGACGGTTGGCTTTGAGCAACTTGCTCAGGTCGTGCACAAGCCAAGCAAAAGCTTGCACCGTATGCTCTCAGTTTCTGGAAACCCTACCATGGAGAATCTGTCCAAGATTCTTCTGGCAATCAAAGAATCTCTTCATGTCGAAATCCGCACTTCAGTTGTTTCGGTCGTCTGATGGTTTTGCGCGACGATGCGCCCAAGAGGCGCGCTCGTCGTCGCGCGGTTTTGGTTTTCCACAGGGGTTGGCTTCAAACTACAGGTTTCTTTAGCTACAGGAAGTTTTTAACTACAGGGGGCAGCCGTAAACCCAATATCTGATTGGGTTTGAGCAGTGGTGGCGCGACCTAATCAGCGCAACTTCCTGGTGGAAGCGCGACCTAATCAGCGCAGATTTGAACTAAAGTGCGCGACCTAATCAGCGCAGATAACTCCATGAATCAACAATCTTATCAACGTCGAGCAATATGCGGCGGTGAGGGGTAAAGAGTCACCCCTTTGGCAGACACAGAATATTTGGCAGCAGGGTAGACAATTTTCACCTTTTGCAGCGCTTCCACAAATGCGCACCTGAAGTCCCTAGTTCTCTTATAATCTGCACCAAATTGCATCTGAAGGCATGGCCATGGAATTGGTGGCGATTGTCGCCTGAGATAGCTGTACCGGTATGACAGCCATGAATATATGTCGATGGCCAGTGGTGATGACTTTAATGCCTTGAATACCCGAATATCGAGCGGAACTGGTGATTTGACAATCTCATCAAAAAATGTTTGTGACAAGGTAACAGACGAACGCCAGTGTTTACCGGAGGACTCTTCAATAAACTCATTCCAAAGGCAATACTCATCAGCGACAAGCAAATTCTTAGAACTTTTTTCAGTATTGTCGTTATAACTAAGACACACAACTGCTGAAAAAAGGCGTGCTGCTTGATCTTTTAGGCGGGTTATATCCCCCCGTACACCTCCCGTTCGATATAGATCAAGCTCATTCAAGAAATCAGCAAGATTATCGCCAAGGGTGATATTTCTGTTTTCTGTAAGCATTACCTCTCGGCCAACCCAAGCCATCAATAATCTAGGGATTGTTCCAAACGGCAATCCTAAATTTGGGTTGATTGCTGTCATTGTAAGCGCAATATTGCCATTTTTTCTGCAGAACACAGTGGATTTTGTGTCACGATGCGGCATGGACGCCTGGATCATCCCCCTTGCTAGGTAACCTATGCTGTGATCGTCCTTTGCTGTTGTCTGCGCTATACGTTCAGCAGCATCTAAAAATTTGCAAAGCCGCCGCGTAATCATGCAGACTTAGAATCGATTTGCTGCCGCAGCCACTTAATTGCACGATGTAGCTGAGTTTGTGTGATACCAGCCATGCGAGCTGCATCAGCATGGTTGATTGCTTTACCAGTCACCAGCATGCTTATGGCTTTTGCTATCTTCGGCCTTAAATACTTATTTGCCAGGCAAATAGCTAGACCAAGCTCCTCAGCCGCAATTAATCTGTCTTCTGGGGTGCTTGATATGCACACAACAACATCAATTTCATCGTAAAGCACATCACAGTAGAGCATACTGATACGATCTGTGACCCAATTATGATTATCCATAATCAGGCCTTTGTACGGGTTTCAGCCCATGCGATTACTTCAGCTTGGACATATCCAATCCTACGGGCCGAAAGCTTCCGTTTTGGCGGAAAATCTCCTATGATTTCAAGACGTCTTATGGAGCTTGGTGAAAGATTAACTAAAGCGGTGACTTGACTTAGGGGGATTAAAATACTGGATGGGTCTGAACTGATTTTGAACATCTTGCGCCTCCATGGTGTGTTGTGGATGGCGCGATGCTAGAGTTATGTTAATTTTTTGTTGAGTGCGATCAGGATTTTTTTTGAGCCCTTATCGTAGCTTCTGAGGACCATTCAGCAAGTCGGGCAAGCTTACTTCTTAGGTCATCAACTGCCTTATTAACAGCTCGAGAAGGGTCTTGACCTTCCTCTCTTAATCCTAAAAGCTCGTTGACTATACCTACAATGGTCGCAAAATCACCATCTTTCGACTTTGTCGGTTCTGCCAAACAAATATGAAATAATTCGGCAATTTGAGTATAAAACCTGTCTCTATTTGTATCTTTTCTACCTTTTGATAGGCAATGGCTTTCGTTTCCTATCAATATTTGCATCATTGAAATATATTTATAAAGATTATCGCATAACCTCAGAGACTCATCTTTTATCATATCGAAATAATTAAGTTTAGAAATATGAAAATCAAATTGTGACTTTACATCACCTTTTTCGTCTTTAATAAAATCAAGATAAGGCATTTCTGGTTCAATATATTCACTATATTTATTCAGCAAGTTTGTTATCTCATCATGCAAGATAATGCTTTTTTTAAGCAATCTTTTCCTGTTGTTAGATATATCTTTACTACTCATATTCTTTGATATTTTTGAATGATGACTCATCTTGATAGTACATACTAAATTTAAAGAACTGATGAAATCATCTACTTTTGTTTTATCATATTTAGACAAAACATTTCTGAATCTTTCAAATTCATCATTTTGAAATATTGCTTTTACCAGAACACCATCTTCACTATTATTATTCATTTAATATTTGCCTTATAATATGTATTAGTTTTGCATCCCACTTTAATAAAGCTATCTTTTTTTCTTCACTATATTGATATTTATTATAAATACTCTCAACTTTTCCAAGCGAGTGGTTAAGCACCATCTCAACGTGCCTATGGTCAATTCCAATTGCATTCATCATAGTATCTGCGGTTCTACGCAAATCATGAGGCCACCATTGTGGAAGGCCATAATATGGTTCCTTAATGACAACCTTCTTGCCCTTGGGGCCTTTTTCATCTTTACGCGAAACCCTTTTATTTAAAGCATTTGCATCAATAGGTTTATATTCTGTTTTCGTGCCTTTTCGCTTGTTGTGTCCTTTTACAGCTGGGAAAACAATATCTCCAGCCCAACCAGGCTCACCGATCAGCTCTTTGGCGAGAGGGGTAAGATATACCATGTGAGGCCTTGGAACGTGACCTAGACCTACCTTTTTTTCTGTCTTGATGCGCTCTGGCGGAATTGTCCACCAATTACCATCAATTTCACTAAATCTCATGCCAGCAACCTCTCCAGGTCGCTGTGCCGTGACAAGAACTAGCTTGATGGCACGCTTTACTTCCGATGTGCCTGGTCCGTCATCAATAGCCTTCCAAAGGAACCGGATTTCATCCTCATTGAGAATCCTTTCTCTGGCTTTTGGTATTATCTTGGGACTGTGTTTAGAAAACTTCAGCACAAACGGGTTGAACTCAACATATTCCTGACGTAATGCATAGTCATACATGCTTGCAGCAGCCTTTATCAGATTGCGAGCAGAAGCTGGCGCTCTTCTGGCCACCTTGTCGATCAGATTATAGGCGTCCTTGGGCTTCAGGCTTGATGGCTTTTGATCACCCCACTCAGGGATTAGATCTTTCTCGAGACAGAGCCTATTGGCTCGACTCCAACGCTTTGAATGATTAGGCTCAGACCATTCTTTTATATAGAGCTCCATGAGTTCTTTGATCGTGATCCCAGTAGAAAGTCGATTGTCGTCTGCAGGTTGATTCTCAGGGGAAGGCGAGATGGCCTGGCGAGGGTCTCCACCTGACTTGAAAGCATCGTAAGCTTTATTGTATTTCTGTCTTGCTTCGAGGAGGGTAACTTCTTTTGGATATTTACCAAGGGTTATGGCAGCGTCTTTTCCATTGATTTTATATCTATACAGGAACGTTTTTATTCCCGAGGGGTAGACCATCATGCAGAATCCACCCCTTCCTTCGCTAACTCGATATGCCTTTTCCTTTGGCTTTAAATTTTTGATATAGAAATCTGTAAAGGTCGCCACGTTGCCTCCACTCCATCTACCACTAACTACCACTTTTTGTTTTTGCTATTCCTGAAACCTTATGACAACTTGTGGCGACATATTATCATATTTATTCTGCAATGTAAACAACTTGCAACTTGATATTGACAACTAACGAATGGCTGTGATACCTACTGAAAAGCACGGCAGACGGCTTCCCAAGCTGAAGGTCGCGGGTTCGAACCCCGTTTCCCGCTCCAAACAAAAACAAGGGGTTAGGCAGACTGCCTAACCCCTTTTGATTTGGCTGTGGTACCTCTCATGGTACCTCTTGCGACTGTGCCGGTGACGGGTGGCACCGAACGAACAACGCAATCTGCCTCTTACGACCTAACCGCCCGGATGACGCCTTTGCCGTGGGCTGTGGGCAGCTAGGGATCGCTGCCTCTACACCTACTCAGCACGCGACAACATGTTAAAAGTTGAGTTTAAATTGCAGCTTGTCCCACAAAACAGACCACTTTATTTGGCATGATTTGAAACCCAGCTTTCGGCTAATTTTTGCGCTTCATTAATCTGCTGCGAGGACATCCGACGCTCAATCTTATTCCTACTTTCAATTGCATCTTTGTGGCCGTTAACTCCGGCTATATTGTACCACTTGTGTGCTTTTACATCATTCCGTGCTACACCCTGCCCGTTGGCATACATGTTACCCAAACTAAACTGTGCTGGAGCATCTCCCTGATCGGCGGCCTTCTGGTGCCATGCCATGGCCTGCTGGTAATTTCGTGTTACCCCCTGCCCATTGGCATACATATTACCCAAATTAAACTGTGCTGAAGCATTTCCCTGATCGGCGGCCTTCCGGTACCATGCCATGGCCTGCTGGTAATTCTGTGTTATGCTCCGTCCGCTAGCGTACATAACTCCCAGATTATTTTGTGCTGCAGCATGTCCTTGTTCGGCGGCCTTCCGGTACCATGCCACGGCCTGCTGGTAATTTTGTGCTACGCCCTGCCCATAGACATAAATATTACCCAAACTAAACTGTGCTGCAGCATATCCCTGTTCGGCAGCCTTCTGATACCAAGCTACGGCCTCCTGGTAATTTTGTGCTATACCCTTCCCTTGTTCGTACATAACCCCCAGATTATACTGCGCTGCAGCATGCCCCTGATTGGCAGCCCTTAGGAAACAAACCACGGCCTTCTTGTAATCCTGTTTTACGCCCATCCCATCCCTATGCATAATACCCAAAGCATTATCTGCCAAAGCATACCCTGCAGCCTTCTGGTACCATTCTATAGCCTGTTGATAATTCTGTGCTACGCCCTGACCGTTTGCGTACATATTACCCAGCTCAAACAACGCAAGCGCCGACTTAGGACCACCCCCCTGTTCGCCGGCCTTCTTGAACCATGACATGGCCTGTTGGTAATCCTGTTTTACGCCCATCCCATCCCTGTACATAACACCCAGGTTGTACCATGCCTCATCATCCCTTTTATCGGCAGCCTTCTGGTACCACACTGCAGCCTGCTGGTAATTTCGTGCATTTACATACATATTACCCAAATCAAGCATTGCTGCAGTATATCCCTGTTCGGCAGCCTTCTGGTACCACGCTGCAGCCTGTTGGTAATCCTGTGCTACGCCCATTCCATCCTTATACATACGACCTAGGTGGTACTGCGACGGGACATCTCCCTGTTCGGCAGCCTTCTGGTACCACGCTGCAGCCAGCTGGTAATTCTTTGTTATGCCAGGTACAAATTCAAAGGAGTACATTCTACCCAAAGTGTGCTGCGACAAGACATATCCCTGTTCGGCAGCCTTCTGGTACCATTCTATGGCCTGCTGAGAATTCTGTGCTACGCCCTGACCGAAGCGGTACATACCACCCAAATAGTGCTGTGCCTTGGCATCTCCCTCATCAGCAGCGGCTCTGAATTCCCTAAGAGCTTTTAGATACTTGCCTGCTTCATAAGCGGTAAGCCCTTCGTTAAAATCAGCAAAAACAGGCTGGCAGAACAAAACAAGACTTGTAACCAGAACAGCGAACTCCTTTTTTCCCATTACGTGGCCTCCTGTGTTTTGTAAGTTATGTAATAATTTGGATTTTGCAGTTTCTTCGTATTAAGTTGCAAATTCCGGAAAAATCCGACCATCATTCCGGCACAAAAGCCAGCAGTTTTGGGCTTTGTTCCTCACTGCATTTCTCGCGATTGTTCCGGTAGATTCTCTTCATTTAAAATTTGAGGAGACTGCACAGCATCTCCAGCCAGCTCCAGGGCGACGCCAGTCACCCACAAAATAGGCGCTACAATTACTCCGCCGCTGCCGTTGCCCGCGGCACCAGCCGCCCCCGTTTGCAGACCTATACCCACATCGCGCATCGATACACACCCTGATAAACACGTAACGACACTCAACAATATAATCATTCGTTTCATTTTAAGCCCTTTCTGTCACGTCAAATTGTTATCATTTTTAAAAACGTCAAGCTAGCCCTGAATGCAGGTTTCTGGTTGCAGATCACTGCCAGGTTTCCGCCTGACCTAACTTCCAGTCGATCCCCACACCCCCGTAATAACGAACGTCGAAGTAATCACTCATGGAGTCGCTGTTGTTGCGCTGGTAGGCGTTATAAATAGCTTTGAGGGTATCGAGACAGGATTGCACCTCGGGAGAATAAACCCCGCCCTCAATGTGGCTGAGCGGCGCTGATTGGCCGACACAATCCCAGGTGTCCGGGTACTGCGGCGGATGCTGGAGATTGTCAGTAAAGCGCAGATATTCGCGGTTGTAGACCCTCCAGCCTTCGGGTAGTCCAGTGATTCGCACGTTGATAGCGTAATATATCGAGCCGGATTCCTGCCGTACCGACACTTTAAGGCCTTTCGGTAGTTGTCCCCGAGAAACAGCGGACTTAATGTCTGCACGGATCAGCGCCGGGATCTCCCATGTGCTGATGTTTGCCGTAGCCTCATATTTCGAGCCCCGGTATTCGTTTGCCGGGTCGCAATATACCGGCATCCAGCGCGGTGATTCCTGCGCCTCGGCTGCTGCCGCCAGATTGTCGATCACACCGGCAACATCCCCATTTGCTGCGGCCTGCTTGGCCTGCTCAATCTTTTGATCTACCCGCTGCTGCTTGGCTTGTTCCTGTTGTTGGGCTTTCTGTTGTGCTGTCCGCTCGTTGCGCTTAGCCGTGAAATCAATAATGGTTGCCATGTTTTGTCCTCCTAAAATGCCGGAATGATGTCAATCAAGCTGCTGATCCAGCGCTGAAAGTCCAGCTGTTCGGCCTCGGTGGGGATGATCAACCGATGATCCCTAGATTCTGAGCCCTGAGGTTGATGGTTATCTGTTGTTGTGCGTGCAGTCATTTTGTCCTCCTGTCCGATGTTCCCTGAGTTCGTCGCCCCTTTGCCCGAACCGAGGGGCACAACTCAGGGACAGGACAGGAGGCCGCACGCACAGCAACTATCCATCGGCGGAGCCGGATGCCGCAGTGCCGGTGAGGACTGGAGGCAAATGACAAAGCCCTGCAAGGGCGGCCTGTGGGAACAAATTGGGGGAGACCGGCACGGGGGAACCGATTTGTGGGAACAGGATTGGCGTGCAGCTGGAAGGGCGAAACCGGAAGCGAGGACCTGACGGCACTTCTGCGAAACAGGGTGTAGCAGTGGTGCCAGGATTGGGTGAGGCGAACATTACGCCGGGGGATGTATCGAGCCGGTGTGTTGTGAGCTGCTGTTGCGTTAGCGGCCGGCACTCGTGAGCATCGGTTTTCCCGGTAGACATGTCTACCGGGAAAACCGGTATATATGTCTACCGGAACCATTCGCTGATCAACTGATGCCCGGTAGATATATCTACCGGAAAACCCGGTATATATGTCTACCGGCAAAAACCGGTATATATGTCTACCGGCAAAAACCGGTATACATGTTTACCGGAACCATTCGCTGATCAAAATGTCATTTCGGCCCCTGCCGCACGTTCTTGCTGAGACGGATGTTGTTCACCGGCAGCAGCAACGCCAAGTTGCTGTTCGTTCTCCACAATACGCTGCCGATCGGCAGTCCGATTCTGTCCCATTTCGGCAAGGTTGCCCTCAGCATTGGTGTATTGTTGCGATAGATCCTGTTCCTTTTCAACTGTAGTCCTCAACTGCTGAGTCAATTCCTTCAGCAACTCCCGCTGTTCTTCCAGGGAGCTTGATTTTGCCTTGCTCTTTAGATTCTCGATCAGCTTTTCCTTATCATCTACAAAGGCAACCAGGTCATGAGTCTGCCGGGTGGTCAGAACGTACAGCATATTTTGAGTGGCCAACCGGTCATCTGCAGAGATTGACATCAATCCTGTGTGCTCTGTCGCCCCCTGGGCCTTGTGGCCGGTTATTGCCTGGGCGTTGGTGATATAGGCATCCTGCCCCTGGACTTGGACAGTATGGCCCAACTGTGTCTTAACAGTCAGGGTGTCTCCCACGATCTTCTCAATGGTACCGGTCATGCCGTTCTTGATCTTGTTGTGCTTACCCTGAGCACTGTTGTCGGTCTTCAGCCAGGTAATCTTTTCCCCTTCGGCAAACTGGGTCTGGCGCTCCTCATAGATCATCAACCCCTTGGTTTGCTTCCGGGCGTCTACCGTCTCTGATTTACCGTCAGATTCAAGCGTCAGCGTATTCTTCACCGTATCCACAGCCGTAATCCTGGCTTCGCTTCCGGACCTTATCCCGCCAATATCCTTGGATGGAATAGCTATCTGCCCCACGGCATACGATGCCGCCAGTTTGCGGGTCACGGCATCCACCGCAACCGGCGCTCGGGTGGTAAAAGAGTGGTCCTCCTGACCGATAATGCCTTCCGCCTTCTGAATGTGCCGCACTTCCCGAATCACCGCCTCGCGTTCGGCATTGGTCAAGGTCATGGCAAGAGCACCTTTTTTACCGTTGGTCGCCTCTCTGGCCACCTGGTCAGCCTCGACAAATGCCTTAGCCATGGCCTCTGCTCGTCCCTGACGGTCAGCGATGTAGTGAATCTTACCGGCCACCTTCATCACCTCCAGGGCTGTTCTCACGTCCCCTTTCTTCATGGCGGCATCAATGGCCTGGGCGTACTCCGTCTTTTGCCGGAGCGATTCATCCATCTGGACAGTCTTTACCAAGCCGTTTTCATCCAGGTCTTGGCCAAGACGGCCTGCAGAGATCGCGGCCAACTGTTTCTTGTCACCCAAAAGGATCACCTGGGCATTTTCCTGCTCGGCACGCTCCACCATTGCTCCCAGCCTACGGCTGTCCACCATTGAGTATTCATCAACGATCCAGAGTTGCCGGTCGGTACCGTTCCAGGTTGATTTGCTATTCAAGAAGGAGTCGATGGTTTGGGATTCAATACCGCTATCTGATTGAAGAAGTACCGATGTTTTGCCTTGCAAGGTAAGGCCCCGCACCGTCACCCCCTGCTCTGCTCCGATGGCCTTAATCGTATCCGCCACCGCCTCCATCGAGGAGGACTTACCCGAGCCGGCGTCGCCCTGGATCACGCCGATCCGGCCGGTGTGCTGCAGGACATAGCCCACTGCCTCCGCCTGGCCACGGGTGAGAGCAAAGCCCTTTTTGTCCTGGAATTGGTTGATAACGTCCTTAACCTGGTTGTCCTGCAACAGGGGGGCAAACGCTTCCCGCTGTTCTACTGCAACACGGGCAACCTGTCCCTCGATCTCGTGGATCTCCGGAGTGGTGAACCTATCTTGGCTGTAACCGACTATCTCTCGACTCGCTATAGCCCCCTGAATCGCTTTTTCAATCTCAGCAGGGGCGGCAAGACCAACCGACTGCTTCAGGGCCGCCTGTCGCAATTCTGAGCGACTGAATACCGATTGATGTTCGGACAGGTCTTCTGCAGCCTGCTTGACATACTCAACGGCGCTCTGCCGTTCGGCTGACTGCTCAGAACGGAGCACAAAGGCATTGTCCCGCAACTGTTCAAGAGACGGCAAGCCTGCTGCAATCAGTTGCTCCCGATGGGACTTGAGCAGGTCAGCTTCGGTCAAGTCCTTGTTCTTGGCATTCCTGGTTGAGAGCTGTACCAAGTTCTCAAGATCTTCCTTGTTCAGGTGGGGCATACGCTCCTGCAACCTGGCACGTAGTGCATCGGCGTTCTTGATCTCGTTATGACGCTTTGAGAAAAGCTCTTTTGCTTCCTCACTGAAACCAGCCGCCTCCGGGATCACGGTACCGCCCCGGTCGATGGTTAACTCAATTCCGTACTTTTGAGCTGCCGGACTGGCCGCAAACTCGTTCAGAAACATCTGTCGAATCTCTTTTGAGTGCTCGAACAGGGAATGATTCTCCAAGCTGCACCAAGAGCCGTCCTGACGCTGCACCATGTTGAGGAACACAGAATGGACATGAAAGTGGGCGTCGTTTTCGCGACTGGTGCTGTGTGGGAACACGGCGGCGACCATCTTGCCGACAACACGTTCGGTCTTACCGTCCTGGGTCTGCCTGCCCTCGATCCAGCCGTTGGCCTCGACGGCCTGGACAACCGCTTTGGCTGAATCAAGGGCCGCCTGTCTCAGTTCCGGATCCACCAGCGCCAACAGAGACCACGATTTAGGGAGGGTCAAGGGAAGATCAGTCCCGGTTATGGCCTTGTCATCCGACAAGTTTTTTCGCTGAGCTAGTTTTTCACCATCAGGGGAAAAGCCCCTGATCAGCAGAGCAAATTCTTCTCCGATGCCTTTGCCTTCGATTCCGAGAGCAGTGGCCCCGCTACCGAGGTAGCGGGCGTCGCTTTGTTGGTATACTGCGTCGCGGTCATAGTAATAGGCCTCTGCCTTGGTGACCGAGACTTTTTGTGGTTTCATGATGTTACCTCTAGTTACTAGTGCTTGAACCTTGCGAATAGCCAACGCAGCAAATACGCCCCCTGGTGAGCGACCACAGATAATTGTCAGGCGAGTTTTTATCGGTTCCAAGTGGTGGGTTCAGAGCACTACCCCACAAAAAGTCAGAGCGACCAATCGGTAGGCACTCATTTTTCTTACGAGGCCTCATCGGCTGCAAGCGGTAGTGTGATTTGTTCCAGATCGGGGCGAGGGTACCCATGATGCTGCAGCCCTTTTTGTCCATGGCGGTATCCCATAACAACCCTTCTCTGGACAGTTTATAGATCATCCTCCCTGCCATTTGAGCATTTAGGTGGTTAGGGTTGGTTGTGTTTGAGCTACCATTCAGGGGGTATGAGCCTCCCCATGACCCCTGGCACCAAAATAGCGGGTCAATTGGTGCTCCGACTGAAGCCGCAACCGAATCAGCCATACAGGACAACTGGGTTACCGGGTTGCCGAAAAGTAGGGCTTCCGGGTTCAGGATGAACGACAAAAGATCATCTTGCCAAGTCGGGTCAACCTCTGTGGGGTAGGCCAAGTCAAACTCAAAACTGGAAATACAAGGAAAGTCCCAAAACATATCCAGTAGAGTCCATACGGGGAATGTGTACCAGTGGACTTGTTGCGACGAGTAGGAAGAATCACCGTCGGTTGTGGACTGGGAACGGTTCACCCCCGCCTGTAGCTCACTGATGCCTACATCGAGACCACTGCCAAGCGCTGGCATGCACCAGGGGTTTTTAACGGTCTCGACCAGGTATGCATGCTCCCAAAAAGCAACCTTGAGACCCAGTGTGGCCGTACCCGAACTCACGCAAGCGCAAACCGGTGACCCAATCTCCCCACCAGGTACCGTGTCACTGCCTCGCCCTAATTCAATCACCCCGATCCGTGCGGGAAACATGCACTCCCAGCAGACGTCAGTGATAGGATTGAGAACACTGCCTTTGCATTCAGCCCCGGCATGAGTTGTATTGGCGAGGCCCAGAAGTAACAGGCATATGAGACAAACACTTTTGACGGCTTTCAGCGCCCTTTTCAAAGCCTCTCTCTCGACCGGCGTTAAAAGCGGTTTAATTCGCTCACGGATAACCTTTTCCACATTTATTTTTCTGGGCATTGTAGACCTCCCAGTTTTTCGACAGTCACGTACTCAAGTCGCCGTCCTGAATCCCGTCTAACCCCCACACGCATTAGTTTTTTAGGTTCGTCGTACCAGACCACATTGACGACAAGTCCACTACCGGCGTATTCACCAGCTACAGCAGTTTTAAGCAATGGCCCCGCGGGCAACCTCATTTCGAGATCATCCTGCGCCTGATAACGAGCATCCAGAACGTTAGCAGCCGCTGTGTTAGTGATCGACATAATGAAGGTGCTTATCGAACCCAGCGTTCCTCTACGGCTAGAGAGACTCCACAAACCCTCTGTATTTGCAAGGGAGCCTCGTTTAAGTTCGCCCTTAGCGTAAACAGAGCAACTGGGCTGGCTTTCCAGCTTTAAAAACACGCTTAAATTCTCCCACCCCATAACTCCCGACAAACGCCATACCCCCAGACTATCTGTAGTTGTGCTGACAAATGAGTTAGCAGCTGCACCCCCAAAAAACATGCTCCGTTCCGGTGCGAATCTGCCGGAAAAGAAGTCACTTTGGACGCTGGAGCTAATTTGATTTTTTGTCACCTGTTCGGTTATTTCGATCTGATAGTCACCCGATTTAAGGGACGAAATCAGCTGGCTATTACATTTCCCACCGACTACAAGCCGTACTGTCCCGTTCCAGGTATCGGCGCTTGCCGAGGACGCGACGAACGCTGACAAGACAATACCGATAATGGCTGCTATCCTCATTTCAAACCTCCTTTCGGCGGAAGGTGCTGGACAGATTGCGAATCGGTTTTTCGCTCCTGTGGCTGTGGCGGTTGTTGGCGCTGCTGTGGTTGTGCTGGTTCCCGCATCACGTCCTCCACGAGTTTTGCCGCCTCTGTTGTCGCGTGCTTGATTTTGCCAAACCCACCCTTGATGTCGTCGGCAACAAATCCTGCAGTCTCTTTTACAGCCGCGATTGGTGCTGCCAACGCCCCCTTGGTTTCTTCTTTAATGTCCTGTCCGGCTGTTTTTATCCGCTGATGGCCGTTTTTTATATCTTCCTGGTTGGCCGAGATGGTCTGCTCAACCATTTTAGGATCCACGGCACCAGGCTTGACGTCTAACTGCTTTTCTACTTGGGCTGTCGGATCTGTCGATTTTATGTTGGGCTGTTTGTTCAGTTCCTGCTGGATCTGAGCCGTGTCGTTGCTAACCTTCTCTCGCATAGTCTCAGGATCCGGTGCCTTACTCTCGTCCGGGCCCTTCACCTTACCTAGGTTAGCCCCCAGTGATTCGGGGGTGATTCCCCTTGATGTGAAGTACTTGCTCATTTCTTCTTGGATTTCCTGGGTTTTGCCCTGTGCTGCCAGGGTCTCATAGTGGATGATGGCCGCCCGATCGCCTGCCTGTCCTCCGCCAAATCGGGTTTGACCAGCATGATGAATAAAATCTCTGGTGAGGTTCGCGCTCATTTCAGCTGCCCGACTGTGGGCCTGTCCCTGGGACTCTCTCATTTCGTTTGCACGGCTGTAGGTAATAGTTGCCGTTTCTGAGGCTGTCTTAGTGCCCTGGACGGACTCCATTTGTGCCAAGGCCTTCTGGGCTGTCTCAGAGTATTGGCCGCTTCTGACGGTGCTGAGCGTTGTACGGTGAGTTTCACCGACGCTCGTTGACATGCTGCGGGCTTCTTCCGCAGTCTGGTTGACCACATAGGACTTGCCATCGCTAGTGGTTACTCGCCAGCTGGATCCACCCTCGATGTTGGCTTTAATGGGACTAATCAGAGGTGTGCCGGCTCCACCTGATATTTGCTTAAATGCGGATTTATCGATGGTCTTTCCGCTGCGCTCATCAACGATATCGCTATTCCGGAAAGACGACATCATGGTTGAGGTAATGGCCTTGGAATAATCGACCGAACCACTGGTCGCATCATAAAGCTGCTGTGCCGCTGCTTGAGTTTGTGACCAAGTGGCGCTGTTCCCCCATGATCTCGTTACGGATTCACCTAGACTCTGATCTGCGCGGTACGATTCGCTGATTGCCTGGCTATAGGCCTTGTCATAATTTGCTCTAAACTGCTCTGTAGTGGCGACGTTAAGTGCACCGCCTTGCAGCTGGACTAATTGACCGCCCTGCCACAACACAGAAATCTGACCCCATAGCCCTTTTTCTTGCCCTTCGGCTGGCCGATACATTGTGAACCCGTTCTGTTGGCCGACGGAACGCCCCTGCATGTGATCAACTGTTTTACCCTGCCAATAAGCGTCTGCCGCTTGTTGGCCGCTGAATCCTTGCTGCTGCAGCCGACGCAGTTCGGCAAGACCTTCGCCGTGGTTAACGGTCGCTGCTGCCATTTGTTGCGCCTGCTCACGAGGGACGCCCATTGTCTGGGCTTGCTGCATAAATTCTTGGTTGAGCTTAACGTCACCCTGCCCACGATAGGCATTAGTGAAGCCCTGGCCGTGCTGAAGTCTTTGCCAGCCACCTAGGCCGCCTGTTGCTTCCAGGCCGCCGGAGACGGTCTCCAACTGCCCCATCTGCTGCGCATAATCTACTGTTGTCCGTTGTGAAAAAGAGTAGTTGTTGGCCATGGTCTCAGTCGGAATGCTCATCTGGTTGCTACGGCGAAGCGCACTCTTCTGTCCAGGATCCAACATTTGCTGTTCTGCCGCTGCGCCGGTCGCTGTCACGTCGCCCATCAGCTTGCCGCCAACCGCAGCCCCTACACTAGCCCCAAGGCCAATAATTGAGGTTGTTATTGTAGCGGCCAGGGCCAGACCCGAGGCCCGCACCATCCCGAACATGGCAAGGACCTTTTCCGTTGAGGATGGCAAGAAACGCAGTGCATCAAGGCCCATACCGTATTGCCGCACGTCACCATAAAGCTTGTTCGAGTAGTCGATGATAAACTGGTGTAGGGTCGCATCTACTATCCCCCAGATGGCTAAAAAGAAGAAAGACCCGGCCACGAACTTCAAGGCCTTCCCAAACATAGGCGTGAGCAGTAACAAAGATAAGAATGGGGTCAATGATATGGTAACGGCCAATATCACGGCCCTGACAGTCGGCAGCCAGTTATTAACCGTACTCATTGTGGCCGACGCCTTGTTGAGGATTGAGAAGTTTCCCATCGCTTGGCCGGCACTGTCTGAGGACAGCACGGCATCCATCGCTTGCGCCAAATAAACTGACCGCAGAAAATCCATACTGGTCTTGCCCGGGTGGATCTGGGCATTGACAACGCTGGACATTTTGGTTTGGCAGTCATTCAGCTCTGTTGCTGTCTCAGGATTGAAGCCCATTTCCGTGCAGGCTGTTTTAAGATTGTTTGTCAACTGCCCGGCTGCTTGCAAGCGTGTTTGAACTGAAGTCCAGGCGGCTTGACAGGAAACCGAATCGCCACCAGGTGAGGCGTCGCTAAACGACATTGTCATATTGCCTGGACTTGCCGCTTTGGCAAAACTGGTTGGAATATCTGGGGTCGCTTTACGGAGCTCCTGAACATATCCAGGTTCGATGGCGGAGTGAAAGATGACGCAATCGTCTATGTAGTGCTGCACAGAAGCATCAAGCGTGGAATCAAAAGCCTGAACGGGAACGGTTGAAATGTTGTAGAGCCCCATGAATCCTTTGCCTCCGGCCTGCTCTTGAAAACCAACAGGGTCTCCCGAGGTGCTAACCTGTTCTACAAGGATTCGTTCAATCTTATTGCTGACGCTGGCGAACAAAACCACCACGTCAGGTATGCCGCCGATAGCCTGATATTTGTTCTCAACCGGGTCATAAACGTGCAAGGTTCCCTTCGGCAGCACCCCGCCGGCGAACAAGGCCACCGAGAGGAGCCAAGGTATGATGGCACCAAAGGCCACGTTGCCGTCACCCTTAAATCCTCCCAACATGAGTTGCATCATTACCCGGATCACCAAAGCTGCTAAAGAGGCAGTCGCCAGGGTGGTAAATAGGCCTTGGTAACCGCTCCCGCCAAAAATCAGGGCAATTTTATTGAAAGCCGAAACCACGGCATCGAAGCCCCCCCAACAGTAGTATTCTTGAGTGAGGGCCGCTTGAGCTTGGGCTGGGAAAAGGAGCAAACAAAGGAAGAGTAGTTTTTTCATAGCTCCTCCATCATCAGCGGTGCATCTTGGAAGATTGTAGGCGCAGGTTCTTGGCTGTCGGGTTCCGTCCTCAATACAGCCTCTGCCTGTGACCGCAGTTGAGCCAACTCCATCAGATACCTGTCCAGGTCAAAAGTGGGATCTGATACATTCGATTCTGCAACTTTCGCGTAGGGTATATACTCAAGCTGGATCCTGCAGGACGGGTAGCCAAGCATCTTAAGGTAGGCATTCAAGGGTGGAAGGTCCTTGATCTCGTCAGGCATCACCAGCCTTCTTTTGGCGCGCTGATCCATGGACGATCCGCCGTGCCGGCTGTCGGTAATACCTGTGCTGAGTGTCCCACGACTCTCCAGTACTTCTGCCTCCCCTATCAACCTGCTTAGTGTTTCCAGGGTCTTGTCGCTGCCGCAAGAAAACGCCACATGCACGCCGGCGGAAGACACCATTGCCTCCATCACGTTACGCCCATATAGCTCATCAATTTGTTGATACGATTGATAGCCCAGCAGACAGCACAAACCCTTAGACGGACCGAAGTTGAGCGCATCAGAGAGGCCCGGCACTTTTGGCAGCACCCCCAACTCATCCAACAGATAAAACACCCGCCGTGACCGATCATCAGGGAGAGACTTGTGGGCTGTTAACAGCGTAGAAAGGAACAGGTTCATCAGCGGTTTCAAGGTTTCCAGGTGGTCCGGGACAGAAACGATGAACAGGCCGTCATTTTTCTCGTCAGTGAGCCACTGGCGCACGGAAAATGGGCCATCCATCCTGGCCAGCAGTTGGAGCGGTTTGAGATACGTTTTCAGGTTGACCGTGAAAGAAAAGGAAGTTGTGACTTCCGGTTTATCCAACAGTGCTGCCGCCATTTCTGCGCCAGGGGTTGCCGCTAGGATCTCTTTTAGTTTATCCGCCGGCTGACAGGCTATCTGCCAGACATATGCATTTGTTTTTTTGCCGACATGCCAACAATGCAGAAGTATGCCCTCCAGTATCAACCTGGCGCCAGCCGCCCACATCGGATCTTTGCCCCCCTCGGGGACAAGCGCCGCCGCCATGTCGGAAATTCTAGACAGCGAGGTGACGTCGTTAAAGATTGTCCACTTCAACGACCTCACATCGACCGAAGGCGCAAAAATATGGTCACCGTCCTGTAAATGGGTTGAGGTGTAGTCACCCTTGCTGTCAAATACGACGCGCTTACCGACTTTCATGCCGATAATTTGATCCAGCAGGGACTTAAAAAGGGTGGATTTGCCAACTTGAGGTCGGCCCAGACACGACAGCGGAGTGATTTCGTTGCGACGGGGTATGGCCACTCCTCCTATTTCAAGCCTTGGTGGCGGATCGCCAACCTCCTTTGAGGTACTTTTGACCATTTTTGTTACTTGTTTTGGTGTAGCCAACTGAGCGCCACGAAGGTATTGGTCTTCCTCCCGCCAGCGTTCCTCCTTACGTTTAATCGCGATGGCAACAATCAAAAAGAGAACCGCTCCAGCAGCAGCGGCATAACCATATTTGATCCACTGTTGCCAATATGTTTGACGGGCCGCAAGCAGGTAGTTAATGCCTGCCTGACGGTGCTCTTCCGGTAGGGCAAAAACCAGCTTGGCTTGTAAGGGGTAAAACCGAGTCAAGCCATGCTTACCAGCCTCTAGCTTCAAAGCGTCGGCAAACCCCAAAGTCATTCCCTTGGATAATGCTTCTAGATCCACCGACAAAGGTGGGTAAAATTTCAGGGTGAAAATTGCTGCACAGACAGCACCAAAGAGCGCCATCAACATGCGCATGCGGAACCCCTGCACCCACATTTGCAGTTTAGTGACGAACACCAAGGTGCCGTCGATTTGGTTTCGGTTATCTTTCATTCTTGGCTCCCTCTTGCTTATCCTTCCAGATCTGGAAAGCGGATTGCGCTTGGTCAAAAACTCCTGCCTGTCGCGCCAACGCACCACCAAAATTTAAGGTCTGCACTGTGTAGTTTTCCAGACGGTCAAATCGGCTGGAGAGCATAGGGAGCAGATCGGCTAAAAGTTGTGTGGCCTGCCTCATCTCTCCTGCTGTCGCCGCGAGTCGGAGGGCATCATTTATTACTGCGCTTCGGTCCACACTGCGACGTTCCGCTTCGGCATCTATCCAGTTGGTCAACTCGTGCGGAATGCGCACTGAAACTTTCTCAGTCACTGTCCGACGCCTCCTTGCCGGTAAATATTGGTGTTGCTGCCCCTGTCCGACGTTTGTCGGACAAAAGATGTCCGACACTAAAAGTATTGCTGGTTGTGGGTTTGCGGGTTTTTAGTGGCACGCGCAGCTTGCGTAGAGTGCCTGTCTCCTCTGTCGCTTTGGGTTTTGACGTGCTGCCTTTCTGCTTTTGGCCTACATTTGTTTGACTTCTGTCTATGATTTGCTGCTTGGCTACGGGGGGTCCAGAGGGGGCAAAAGCCCCCTCTGAATTATGTGCACGGGCGGCTATTTCTTGGTCCCAAAGTCGATACATGTTATTGGGGTAGCCAAGTGCAGGTATTAAGCATCCAGCAGCTATGAGGGCGCGATACTCTCGGGCAACAAATATTCTGTTTTCCGTCCCGCCGGGGGGAACAAATTGGCCTATGCACTGGTCAAGGATTTGGACGCTTCCCTGATTGTCGGCCACTATTAAAAAAGCATTCGGCTGGTTGAGCATTTTGAGGATTAAAGTCTGTCTCTCGGTCATGATCACTCTCCCAATACACGCCGCTGCGTTTCAGGAAATATGAATTTGACTTGCCAGCGCTTCTTTCCATCTGAGCAATCCAACTCCGACAACTCACCCTCGCAATCAAATTTTTTGCCGGACTTGGATGTGAGTTTTTTGAGTGGAATCCGCTCACCCCTAATCAGCCGAATAGCCTCGTCCTCGGTGAGTGGCCCACGCCCGAATTTTTGAAGATCGGTTCGCCAAAGGATGAAATTGCACTCTTCCGGATCGCCGTCCGGACCAGAGTAATTTTCGCAGAAGAAATTTTTATCCCGAATTTCGATTGAACCATTTTTGCAGCAAGGGCATTTAAGACTCATGAGGGGCCACCTCCTCTTTCGGGGTTAAAAGCTTGTCGAGTTCTTTTGAAATTTCATCCCATGTTGGCCGCACCTGGCCGGGGACTTTAATTTCGGTTTCGTCAGTCATTTTTTGCCTCCTCTACAGAAGGGAGAACTCCCCCCTGCCCACCCGTTTTAATGCCCCACGCAGGCTGACCTACATCGACCCCCAAAAGGTCTTCCAGCTCGTGCTGCAGATCTGGCCAAGGTGTCACCCACCCCCCCACAATTTCGCGCTGAAAAATCTCACCGAGGCACACCAGTTGTCTCTGGCGCACCTCTCGCTCTTTTTGTTGCGCCAAACGGAGCAACTCGCGGCCTCTCTCCCTGATCTGCTGGGGAGTCATCTGACCCAGTTTTGCGCTCATTTTTTTGCCTCCTGCACTCCATCCTGGTACTGCTGCCATGTAATTTTGCCTGCACTGTAGTCATCTTGCAGACGTTGCATCTCAGCACCTCTACGCTGCACTCCGGGACTGACAAACAAACTAATCAACCCCGTCAAAACTGTAACTGCGCCAATAAGCATCAGTGCCAGTGCCAGCCTAGCCCTAGCCTGCTGCAACACCTCCTGCCATTGCTGTTGCGGTGCGACTGGGGAGATGATCACCTCCCGGAGCCGGATTACCTTGTCTTTTGCTGTCTGCATCAACTCGTTGATCTGCATGCGTTATTCCTCCATCTGGTAAATTGCCTCGAAGGCGGCCCGTCCTACCGGGGTAGGGTCTGGACGAGCATCTGCTGTGCTTGCGGTTGTTTTGGGGGGTGGGGCTGGTGGTAGCGCTGTTGCCCTAGCCAGCTCGGACAGCTTATGATGGCCAAGGCCGATCCAGGGGCGCCCTGAGGACGACTCGCGCCGTGCAGCAGAGATAGTCTGCTGCACCACATGGATGGGATGACCCGCGACTAGGCAGGCATGGATCCTGGGACTCAGTTTGCCACGCTCGGCTGGGGGGATATCCTGCAGTAGGGGGGTGAGATCTGGATGTTGCTGATCATCACCATCATCATCGTGACTGGGGTATGATGATGGTGTACTACCGTAACATACCATCTTATTAGGTAACGCCGTTTTTCGGCTCCTAAAATCAACATGTTGCGATCCATGCGTTACCGCCAGCGTTACCTGATCCGGTAACGCTGGCGTAACGCTCCGGTCACGCTGCACGTAACGCTCATCCTCCGGTGCCCTCCCCCACCTCCTGCGGTAATCGGCTCGGCGTTTGCGGTTGCGGCCCAACCGCAAGTTTCGCTCCACCTTAGTTTCTCCGGCCGGCTCGGCCTCGAGCGTTAGCACCGGAGGCTCTTGTCCGTCGGCCTTGGCACTTCCAGCGGCCAGCCGCTGGAAGTGCCGATCGAGGGTGGGATCTGTGCAACCCCACCCCTCCTCACCTAGTGGTGCGACCAACCCCGCAGGAGCAAGCACTCGCTGCAACACTGGCTCCAGCCATACCATGTCCACCCTCAGCACCGCCGCTAGCTCAGTCATGCTGAGCGGCTTGCCCGATGGGTGACATATAGCCCCACCAGCATTGCATAGCACCGCCATATCGCGCAGTTGTAAGGCAACACAGACGATCTTGTAGCCGTCTGGCAGGCGCATAATGGCCTGCCAATACGGCCCCAGCAGTTCTCCCGCTGGGACAACGATGTAGCTCGGGGGGGTCATTGTGCTCTCCACATGGAGAGACAGAGAGTGACTGTCTAGGCGGGGTGTGCTACACTTATCCTCGTCGCAGGATGGTGGACCCGCCATGGTCCGCTGTCTCTCGCCCCCGAGGTGACGTAATGCCAGTTACGCCGCCTCGGGGGTTCCTTTTTTGGCCTGCTCCTCGATCCAACCTAGTACGTCATCCTGCCGCCACCGTTGCACCTTGCCGACCCGCACAACCGGCGGAGGGAACCCATCCACCTGCCGCAGCTTGTGGAGCGTGGTCCGTGAGACCATCAACAGCGCCAAAACAGCCTGCAGATTAAGCAGTTGCATTTTGTCTCCTTTCTTGGCCTGCCAGGGCCAAATAATGTCTGATTGCGTCATACGATAACACACGACGCGTCACGTCGCAAGCAAAAAACATCAATGATTTTATAGCCTTACTGTCAACTAATCGTTGACACAAGGGGGTTTTCCATCGGCAACAAAAAAGCCCTTCCAAGGGTTGGAAGGGCTTCAAATATTCATTCATATATTTTAAATTCAGTTCTTTAATAAAATTGGTTACCCACAAAACGCCTTGGAGGATGAATCACTTCTTATCAGACGCCAGAGACTCCGAGGTAGTAGCTTTGTTAGCCTGCCCCTCTTCAAGCTTTTTAAGGTGTACCTTGCCGGAGCCGGCCAACTTCTGCTCACAGGTACTCCCGAAAACACCTGCAAAAGGGTCTTTACTGGTCTTGTACTCGATCGAGTCCTCTCTGGGCAGGTACTTTTCCGTCATAAGGTTCTTTAGCGCATTGCGCCGCAGCGTAATGGAGCCCTTAGTGGTGATCTCTTCGTTAATCCCCGCGCAACGTTTTGCTGCAGCCTCGGTAATCTGCTGATCGGTCATACCAAGCGTCACCTGCTCCCTAAACTCCAACATCAAAGTTAACGGAAGCATCTGCCCGTAGAATTTAAGCTTATCCCGCTCAAACTCCGGCGTCCCCTCTTTGGGCCTCGGTGCTGCCTGGCCAGCCAACTCCACTACTGCACCCAAGGCCGCGATACCACCATGGCCGCTCCCGATGCCGCCAAGAGCGACCCCCCTGCCCACATCCTCAGTGGACATACTTGCACAACCAGTTAACGCCAGCAGTGAGGTTGCCAGAACAAACAAAACCACATACCGCATACCACCTCCAGTTGTTTTTGTTGTCCCACTCAAACACTTATCGTAAAAATGGGATGTAAACACCACGCTGCAGGCGTTTGACCTTATTTAAAAGTTCAGGGGGATGGTCCAATAGACCACAGCCCCCAACATACGTTTATATTGCTATCTCAATCCGAATCTTTTCATAAGTAACTCTTGGGGCTACGCGTCGCCCGCTACCCTCAGTGCCTTTATCCAGAGATACCAAGCCAAGCTCTGCAAGATATTTCAGGTCATCACTGACATTTTTAACATCTCGGCCAAGCAGACGAGCCAACTCATGGATAGTGTCAGGCTTTTGCTGCTTTACCGCATGCAACAAGGCCAATCTTTTTTCCGTGAGTACCTTCCGGAAGGAGTCAAGATTCTCGAAGTAGACGCCACGCTGCTTCTTTACGGATTCCCCCCTCATCAATGCCTCAGCAGTCTCTACAAAATTATCGAGCCCCTGATCAAGGGAACGTATCCCAATGGTTATATTCTTCGCTTTAATTGCCATAGTTTTTCTCCTTCCAGCGAGCTACATCTGCGAGGAAATCTGATTTAAGCTGACGGAGATCAGCGAAACAGTAAGGCTGCTCCACGCCATCAATATGCTTGTGGTCACCCTTGCCCCGCTCGTTATCATATCCGACAACACGCCGCCCCTGGACGATATAAACCAGAGAGTATTTGATGCCGTGCTTGCGTTCGTCATCACTGGGCACCCGCCACAGACGGATTTCTGTCGTGTTCCCCTGCTCGTCAACCTGCTTATCATGAATAATCAACGTAGCCTTAGGACTCATGTTGGTATCCTATACCAATATAAAGATAAATGCAAAACCTAAACTTAAGGCCTTAACCAGCGACAAGCTGCTGGATATATTCTCCCCAAACTGTGAGCCAACGTTGTTTCTCGCCCTCGCCCGTGTGTCGGTCGTAAACTCCGGTTACCCCTCCGGCAACGTGGCCCAGAATCAAATCCATGTCGTCCCTGGATCCGCCGCAACGTCGGATGCCAGTACCGCAGGTCCGCCGCAGGTCGTGAGGCGTCCAGCGGGGGAGACCGTAGTAGGGAGTTTTACCAGTAGCCTGCACGGATCGCCGGACGTGGTGGTTAACGCTGTTGGCAGATATTGAGGAATTTTCAGTGTCGCCTGGGAAGACAAAGCCCTTCCGGTCTCCAATCAACTGCATAGCCTGGGGAGACAGGTAAATTCTGTGTTCCCCCCCCTTATTTCCTTGCCGGCGCTCCTTGGGTATCGTCCACCAGCCGCAGCGCTTGCACTCCAGGCAACGGGGTTTGCCGATACCTATCTGGATCTCTCTGCGGTGCATGCCGCAGACCTCGCCGTTACGCTGGCCGGTTAACAACATCAATTTGAGTGCCCTTTGCGTGCTGTCCGATCCGCCGCCCTGGTCAATGGCCGCCCACAGATATCTTAATTCCTCGTCGCTCAATACGCGCTCTCTGGCTGTTTGCTTCATCGTGGGAATGGTACGGGCCGCCCTGATCTCAGAAAATGGGTTGTACTCAACCAGCTCGCGTTCAACAGCGTATTGAAACATCCCCCGTAGCGCCTTATGGAGATTAACCGCCTGGCCTGGTGCTGTAGCCGCTTTTTGCTCTAGGATAGCAACGGCGTCCCGCCTCCGGATTTCTGAGGCCAGCCGCTGGCCGTAAGCGGGGATAATGTCTTTTTCCAGGGCTAGCTTTAAAGTATTGGCCCATTTGGCGCTGTGGTGCTGCTCGCTCCACTTCACCCATAACTCATATAGGCCAGTAACAGTTAATTGCTCTGGAGGGACTGCAGTGGTTTCCGGGGGTAGTTGTTGCTGTGGATCGGTACCACGGGCAAGGAGGGCCGCCGCCTCGTTAAATTTAGCTCTCGCCTCGGCCAGGGCAATAGCCGGGTAGTTGCCAAGATGCATGATGCGCCTCTTGCCACCTACCGTGTAAATGAATTCGAAACGCTTTATCCCGGATGGCAAGACCCGGACAGCGAAGCCATGCCCTTCCCGCACTCTTTTATCTTTGGCTTCCGGTTTTAAAGACGCTATGTACTTGTCTGTAAATTTCATCGAGCCCCGTGGTACCTCCGTGGTACCTCTAATGGGTCCACACAACTAAAATCAACGACGAACAACCACGAACACAAAATACACCAAAAACACGATAAGTCAACGTAATTACGAACTTTAAAAACGCATTAAAAGAACATCACGAACAATGGCGAAAATATTAATTCCATCTTCCCAAGCTGAAGGTCGCGGGTTCGAATCCCGTTTCCCGCTCCATAAAATCAGATGGTTAGGCGAACAGCCTAGCCCTTTTTGATTATCTGGGTAACACATGGGTAACAATTTACAGGGTTCGCTGACTTTCATAATCAGAACCAAACACGCCAGAGGTTGCAACCTGGACTCTGTTCAGGTTCGTATATTCGCCCGCAATAAAGACTTTTGCGCGGGCTCAATACTCCCTGTTTTCTTCCCTAATTGAGACTTTTTAAAGGCTCTTCAGCAGAATCTGTGGGTAGACTCAGGTTCTGGTAAGTTGCCAAGTGTATGATACAAGGCTATTTTCATCACATCAAAGCTTTTGAAACCGTATGCTTTTCGTGAAGTCACTTTCGCCTTGTGAGCCTGTAAAATAGATTGTGTAAGTGGCAAAAATCGGTTGAAATCCGACCTCACAGGAGGAACCGATGGCCACTACCGACGAACTGCTCGATGTCTTGATGAAAGACTACAAGAAGCCCGAAGAC
>Ga0302250_1000669_pt1 | contig 31026 bp, 23 predicted proteins | sample AAG_RA_Asp_MG_FD_193536 | JGI IMG/M metagenome (GOLD analysis project Ga0302250, IMG submission 193536) | Enriched activated sludge microbial communities from anaerobic digester in WTTP, New Holstein, Wisconsin, United States - AAG_RA_Asp | ecosystem: Engineered > Bioreactor > Anaerobic >... | reverse complement strand
AAGCGCTGCACCGAAGTCGACAGCGGGGCCCGCAATGTCGACCATATCCTCACCAACACCCTGCTGCCCGAGATGTCCAGGGAGCTGCTTTCGAGGATGGCGACCGGCGAGCAGATCAAAGAGCTGAAGGTATCCCTGAAAGATGAGGGGTTTCACTTTGACGTCACTTAGGAAACTCCGCATCTGCCCAAAGGAAGTATTATGGCTATAAATCCGGTCGTCTTGGAAAGACTGCGAGTGGTCCTGACCCATTTTGAAGGGATAATCACCTGGATGTATATGGATAAAAATGCACTTGTGACCGCTGGCATCGGTTTCTTAATGGAGCACGACGCAACCAAGCGACCGGATGAGCGTCCCAATGTGGGCCACAATTGGCCATGGAGTGGAGGCCAGGACTTCAATGAGGCGTGGTACGCGGTCAAAGCCAGGACGGATCTGATACGCGGCGCCGGCCAGGCTTTTGAGAGCGTGACATCTCTGAGGCTCACCGAGGCTTGGGTGAGACAGCATTTTGCGGGTATCGCCGAGGGCAAGGTCACGGACTGGAAGGGCTGGGACGAGATGAAGGACTTCGACACCTTTCCCCTGGATGCCCAACTCGGCGTCCTTACGCTTGGGTGGGGTCCCTTGAAAAGGGAATGGAGATTCACCAAGGCAGTTGGACGGCGTGATTGGCGAACGGCTGCCCGGGAGTCTCTGCTTCCAGAGTTTACGGCGGAGCGTAAAGCAGCCTTGCGACGAATGTTTACGAATGCTGCCGTCGTTGATGACCATGTCAGGCTTGGTTCAAGCACTTACAGCCGATCAACCTTGTACTATCCGGTTGCTTTGACCTCTGTCAGCGAGCATGCCATAAGATTCCGAATGGCTGTGGATGCACGAGATTGGGGGCTTGCCTATCAGCGACTGAATGGCCTGAGCATGACAGAGATGTTGGTATCTATCAAAAACCTTACCACGAAAGATCGAGAGCTCATGTGGGGGGTTCGCGATCAAATGAAAGGACAATCTCTCGGTCTCTCGGGAAAATGCTGGCTACGGATCGAATTTGCCTTTACCGTGGTGAAAGAGCGCCGTATTCCGCTCTATTCACTGACGCCAACGATAGAAACGGCCAGTCCGGTGTGGACGGATGAGCATTGGGGGATTCCACCCGATCAGGTAACGGAAGCGGTGCGTTTTCTGGCTCGCCGATAGGGCGGAAAACAGCCTGGTAGAGACTGGTTCCAGACGGCCCCAGGCACTCATGGATAAAATATCCGGGAACCGGAGTGAGGATCTACTTAAGGACTGGTTCCACTCAAGAGCTGGTTCCCAAGCTGGAGCTTGGGAACCAGTGAATTGACGATCTGTATCAGGGCCATTCTATTCGGTAGTCGTGTCCGAAGTCCCCTGTGGCTCTACCTTCTCGATCCTTTCGATAGCGCCGTTGGCGATCGCCACCAATCGCGGCTCCGTATCCTGTTGCAGGGCACGCAGGGCCGGGAGGGCGGAAGCTGCGGCGGGGCCGTAGCGGGTCAGTCCCATGGCGGCGTTGGCCCGCACCTCTCCTTCGGGATCGGCGAGCCGCTCGCTCAGGGCCTCGATGATCCGCGACGGCTCCTCCTCGATCCTGGCCAACGCCAGGGTCGCCGCCGCCCGCACCGCACCGGCCGAATCTTCGAGACACCCCAGAATCAACGGCACGAACTCCCGCGCCTTGACGGTCAGCTTGCCAAGGCGCTCAAGGCAGGCCTTGCGGGTATCCTGGTTCTCGTCCTGGAGCATGACCTCAATCACCGGCAGGGCCGCAGCGGTATCCCCCGAGATCTTAACCAGGGCGGAAGTACAGGCCAGCTGCAGCAAAGGCGATGATGCCGTCCCAGCAAGACGCTGCAGATCCTCGACCGCCTCCCCAGCCTCTTCGCCGATCCATTCCAGCGCATCGACCGCCGCCGACACAACCTGGGGATCGGAAGACTCCAAAAGGGGGCGGAGCTTGGGAACAGCGGCCTTGCCGATTTTGCCGAGGGCGAAGACGGCATGCCAGCGGAGCATCGGATCGTCGCCCGTGAAACATCCGCAGAGCCGGTCAATGGCGGAGTCGGCCGTCGGGCCGATTTGGCCGAGCCCGGAAGCCGCCGCAATGCGCACGGCCGGGGGCTGACTCTCTTCCAGCCCTGTGATCAAGGCAGGTACGGCGGCTGCACCCATCCTCGTCAACACTTCAACAGCCAGCACGCGCTCCCCCTCGTTGTCGTGAACAAGACCGGCCGCCACGTGTTCCAGGCAATCCGGAATTTCCCGTGCCAATCCCAGCAATTCGGCCAGCACCGCCAAACGCTCGCCCTCCTGGGAGCTTTTCAGCCGGGCAGCCCAGGCAGGGGCATCCATGATCGTCGGTTCAATGGATTCGGGCTTCATATAATATTCCCGACACCAGGGCTATACGTCGTCGACACCACGGATGCGGCCATTAGAGTCACGCACTGCACGATCCCGGCTGCTTGTACCATGGGGCTCGCCAAAGTGATGGTGCCGGCGCTGACCGTGACGCTAGGGGCGGTGATGGAAATAGGTCCGGCGGAATTCACGGTCAGGCCCGACGGACCGACGGTCAGAGTGACCCCCTGCATGCAGTTGATGGTTACAGCACCCATGATCGTGACGTCCTGCTGTCCCATTACCTGGAGTTCCTGCTTGCCCTTCACCGTCTTACTGTCATCCTTGTCGATGGTGATGGTGTGACTGCCGCCGATGGTGTGGTCTTCGTCTCCCTTCACTTCGATGAGGTTGTGCTTTTCGGCGTGGAGAAATACCTCCTCATCACCCTTCTTGTCCTCGAAACGGAGTTCGTTGAACCCGCCCCCGCCGGGGGTGGACTCCGACTTGATGGTGCTCTTGGTCTTTTCATCGGGGAGCGGATAAGGGGGCTTGTTGATGTTGTGATAGACGCGTCCGGTAATGATCGGCCGGTCGGGGTCGCCTTCGAGGAAATCGACGATCACCTCCTGGTCGACCCGCGGGATGAACATCGCCCCCCAGTTGGCGCCGGCCCAGAGCTGGCTCACCCTGATCCAGCAGGAACTCTCGTCATTCTTCTGGCCCTCACGATCCCAGTGAAACTGAACCTTGACCTGACCGTGTTCGTTGGTGTGGATCTCCTCCCCGGAAGGACCTACCACGATGGCGGTTTGCGCACCGTGGACCACCGGCTTGGGGGTGGTCCGCCGCGGCCGGTACTGGGTGTCCAGGGGAATGCAGGCGAAATTGTTGGTGTACGAGAAAGCGCCCCCGCCCTCTTCCGAAGACTCGGCGGTGCCGTATCCCCCCTGCCACGCGCCGTGGCCGAGCGACGTCAGCAGATATTCCTTATTGTTCATGCCTGCCACGTCACAGCCAACCAGGCGGAAATGGGTGCCGCTCACAAAGGCCCGGCATGAGCTCGACCCATTCAAGGTGGTGATCCGAGCCTCCTGCTCCTCCATCCGCACCCGGGTCAGCGTGTCGCCGTCGCCCTGATTCTCATATTTCCCCGGATAATCGTAGAATTCCCGCTCGGTAGGCCCAATATTCTTGCTGGCGGGGACCGTGACTTTCAGGTCAGTGGTGGGCATCTTGAAATTGAAGTCGTTCAGCGTGTATTTGCCCCCTTGCACCTGCATCCGCTTTTCCAAACTGGTGATGTAGTCCTGTTCCCGCGACTCCACCTCTTCAAAGAGCATGCTGGCCGTCTCCTGGTGGGGACAGGCTTGGTGCCTGGCGGAGGAATCGACCATCACCAGGGTATGCTTGCCAATGTCATGTTCGAAGAAGTAATAGATGCCCTCTTCTTCCATGAGACGGGAGAGGAAGTCCAGATCGGTTTCCCGGTATTGGACGCAATACTCCCGTGGCGGGTGGCTGCCGACATCCATGCGAAAGTCGGTGATTTCCTTCTCCGTGAGGATCTTTTCGATAATATCGGGCACTGACTTGTTCTGGAAAATCCGCGAATCCGTGGTTCGGCTCAACAGCCAGAGCCGAGGCGCCACGGTGGCATGGTAGGTCGACAGTTCCGGATTGTCCCCACCGGCTCCCGCTTTCTGCGAAAAATAGGAGACGATGCCGTTGAGGTACCGTTCGGAATCATCCGGGAGGACCATCGAGACCGTCACATTCTGACCGACAATGCTTTCGAAAGATATGTTATTATTTTCGGAAAACAGGGTGAGGTCAAAGTTGAACAACCGAGACAGGCCCTCGGTCCCGCTCAGCCCGCCCAACAGCAGGACATCCTTGCCGAGCGGCGTGTGGATGGCCATCGATTTTTCATCCTGGGTGTATGCCATGAATCCCTCCGGAGTGGAAGTTAGCGCCATGATTCATGGCTTAATCTTACTCTGACTGATCTTTTTCAGTCAATTGTCACTTTGTGTTCTCCCCCGAGGAAGGGAAGCGATTGCTCGGAGGAAGGGACCGATCATGTTGGGATTCAGAGATGAGCGTGATTATCGTCGCGCAGCACAAGTGCTGCAGGCAGCCAATTTCACCGAGAGCGCCATCAGCGAGGTGATTGAGCGCCGGGCCATTCTCGCCATGCCACCCAGCGATGTGCCGCGCATCATGCGCCGGACGCGGGACCTGACGGCGCTCGATACCTTTATCCGGCTCTTCTTCCTGGGTGTTCCGGTGTCGCTTGAGGCAGTGCAGGCGGCGTTGGCGCCCATGTCGCTTGCCTCCTGGGTGGAGGCCTCTCTTCTTGTCCCTCCCGACAGGGCAGGTCAAGTCGACCCGCGCGTCCAGATCTGGCCGGTGAATGGTCTGCTGCTGGCAGTCGACCTGCCCTGGCGCCGCTCGATCGCTCCCGAAGTAGATTTTGTAGTCCCGCCCGGTCCTGTGACATTGCAGCTGGCCCATGCCATGATTCGCCGGCCATGCCAGCGCATGCTGGACCTCGGGACGGGCTCGGGTGCCCTCGCCCTGCTGGCAACGTCCTTTGCTGAAACGGTGACGGCAACGGACCTTAACCCGCGGGCTCTTGCTTTCACGCGCTTCAACGCGCGGCTGAATGAGATCAACAACCTCCGCGCCCTGGCCGGTGACCTGTTCGAACCGGTGGCTGAAGAGCGATTCCAGCTGATCGTGTGCAATCCCCCTTATGTGATCAGCCCAAGCCACCGCTTTCTCTATCGCGACAGTGGGGAACGCGGTGATGTTTTTTGCCGCCGCCTTGCTCAAACCGCTGTGAACCATCTGGAGACCGGCGGGTTTTTTCAGTTCACCGCAAATATCGCCCATCAGAAGGATCGTTCTTGGAAAGAAGACCTGGAAGCATGGTTCAAGGACCTTGACGGCGATGCCCTGGTTCTGGTCAAAACCACGGAGAATGCCTCGGACTACGCCATGAACTGGATCCTCAGCACGGAATCCAAGGAGCCCGCGCTGGTCTCGCAACGCTATGAAGCCTGGATGGACTACTTCGCCGAACAGCGTATTACGGCGGTCAGCAGCCTGCTCGTAACGCTCCGGCGCTCGGGAAAGGGTCCTGGATGGATTCAAATTGATGATCCTCCGTGTGAAATAGTGGGGCCTTGCGACGACGAAATCATGTGGTTCTTCGAGTGCCGCCAGCATTTCGGCAGCGACGCGGGAAGGCAGACGCTGCTCGATCACCGGGTGCGACCCGCCCCGCAGGTCCTGCTGGAACAGGAGTATGCCATGGGCTCCGGGGGCTTTGAGGTGCACCACAGCCGCGTGAAGAAGACCGGCGGACTTCAATATCCCATGACGATTCACCCTAAGGTGGCGCAGCTCATGGCGGGCTGCGAAGGCGAGCGCACCCTGCGCCAGCTGCTGGCAGAGCTGTTCGCCTCGTGGGACGCGGATTGGGACGGTACCCTGCCGCTGGTCCTGCCCGTGGTCCAAACCCTGATCGAGCGGGGCGTGCTGGTGTTGGCCGAAACTTAGAGAATTCCCCGGTAGAATTCCTCCATCGCCCGCGCCAGGGCTGCGGCATCACACGCCGGGCTTGCCTCGAGCGCTGACCTCATGTGGCGGCGCAGAGCGGCCAGCCGTTCCGGAGTGTCCGGGCTCCGGGCCATCCGCACCGCCAGTTCGATCATCTCCTCAACCCCATCGACGGCAAATTCCTGCAAGTGGGTCCCCCGCAGAATACTCCGACTGGTCCTGGCGGCCCAGCGGTCACCGCCGCACGTCAAGACCGGCACTCCCTGCCAGATGGCCTCCATGGTGGTGGTGCCCCCGTTGTAAGGGAAGGCGTCGAGGGCTACGTCGAGGCGGTCGTAGTAGCGAAGATAGGTCAGATGATCCGCCGGCCCGCACAGGATCAGCCGATCAGGATCGACGCCCCGCTCCGCAAAACGATCGGCTACGTAGTGGCGATTGTGAGGGGATTTCAGGGCGGTATTCGCCAACAACAAGCGGGTCCCGTCGGCTTTCTGCAGAATAGTTGCCCAGACATCCAGGACAGGTGGGGTGATCTTGTACTGGGAAACCAGGCTGCCGAAAGTCAGGTGGCGCTTCTCGAGGCAGGGCGGGGGCGCAACCGGCGGGGTCGGATGAGCCACCTGAAAGGTCAGGCAGCTTACCGGCAAGCGATGGACTTTTTCCGAGAAGAATCGCTCTTCCCCGGGCCGGAGCACTTCATCGTCGCCCACGAGGGTGTCGAAACCGGGAAGACCGGAGGTGGCGTACATGTTGAACCAGGCGATGACAGCCGGGGCAGGACGGCGCAGAAAGAGGGCCAGCCGGTCCGGCCAGCTGAAAGCATTCAAATCGACCAGGATGTCAACCTGGGTATCCGCGATCAGGAGAGCCAATTCATCGTTGGTCAGCCCGGCGGTATCGTGACAATGATCCTGGGGAGCGGACCGGTATCCTTCCCAAGGCTCGCCACCGGGGCTGTCGGAGAACAGGTGGATTTGAAACGCCCTGCGGTCATGGTGATTGATGAGTCCCCATACCGGTTTCATATAGTTGGCGGCATGGAAGAAGGCGGAAAGGTAGCCGATGCGCGGCAAAGCGTGGCGTCTTCGCCGCACCCTGGGGGCCGCGGCTTTCCCAGTCAGACCCAGGTGCTGCCTGAGCTTATCGGCGGCTTGGGTGCGGATCTCGAAAATGCGCCCCAGATTGGCCTCGGGAGCTCCCGGGATGGCCGTCGCCAGGTTGATCCACGGGGCAATCGCGGTGGAATTCGAGGCGGCGTATTCAAGGTGATGGATGGCCCGGTCAATATCACCGAGCCGATAGTACATCTGCGCGAGGAGATGGTGGGTTTCGGAGTTGGAACGGTCTTGCTGGAGGCTGTCTGTAAGGGCGGCCACGGCCTGGGCATATTCGCCCACCCGGCCAAGCACCTCCCCCGCCCGCCGCAAGATCGCCGCTGTGGCGGCGCCCAACTCGATGAGACGGTTGTATGCTTTCAGGGCGGGCAACAGTTGCTCGTTGACCCCATAGGCAACGGCGAGCTGCTCGAGGATGGCCGGGTTGTCGGGCGCCGCCTGCGCCGCCAGCTTAAGGTGGGGAAGGGCCTCGCCCACCTCACCGGCTTCCAACAGCCGGCAACCCAAGGCAAACGAGGCACTCTCCACAGCAGGGTTGAAGCTCCCTATTCGGTTATACTCTGCCAGCCCCTTGACCGGCGACGGCACGTGTCACCAGCCCTCCGGACAGGAACGAGCGCCGCTTACGCTTTCTCGCCTTCTTCGACCTTCCAGCCTATCGGCACCTCGCCCTTCTTCTTCCCGGTAGCATCATACTCCGCATAGGTCATTTTCATTTCTTCGAAGTTTATGGAGAAATTGTCTACCGGCACGGCATCGCCCATACCGGCGGCAGAGGTGTTGAAAGAGGTGACGATCGCGTTCTTGAATTCCCACTTGAGAAAAGTTGCCCGGGCATCACCATAGGTAGCGGTGTTGTGAACTTCCACCTTGGGAAAAACCTTCCCGGAAAGGACGGCTTCAGCGAGCTTGGGAGTGGACTTGTCAAACTCCTTGGTGACGATGATGTCCTCCACCGTAGCCACCCCCCGGCGACGCGTCTGACCGGTCGCGCCCCCCCCGGCTTTGTGGGCTCCCCAACCCATTGACAGCAAATCAACCCATCCTTTGTGATCCTTGTCGTTGCATTCCCCGTCGACCCCATCGAATTTTATGAAGAGAGCCATGTTGTTCCTCCCGTCTATAAAGATATTCGATCCATTCCGCCTCAGGCGAACCATTTGCCGCCTGCCTGCTCGCTGTCTGACGTTGAGCCCTTTCACCAAGCCAAAACTTGCTGCCAAGACCCCGTAACGACTGCAACCACTATGAGGAAGAAATGGTGAAACGATATTGCGCAGAGAAGCCCGCGATTCAATTTTCAGGATAGAGAAAATCGAGCTCTATGAAGAATCTCCTGTCTCAATTCCATGTACGGAAATCGGCGGCCGTTGTCAAGGATAAACATGCGGCGGCGGCGCGCTGGGGAGAGGATATGCACTGCTGTAAAAGGTTCCGAGTTATGCTAGAGTGATGAAGTGGATCGACAGGGAACATCCTTCACCGATTCCACCGATCTTCCGCTGACCATTGTTGATATCCGATACCGGGAACGCCATGGCCGTAAATCCTTACGATGAAATACCCTACTCGAACATACCTCACCCCGACAGCCATCCGGATCATCTTGCGACCCTTGGACACTTGTTTGGGCTCTCCCCCGCCCCCGTAACCCGGTGCCGCGTCCTCGAACTGGGTTGCGCCGGCGGCGGCAATTTGATCCCCATGGCGTTTCATCTTCCCGGCAGCGAATTCCTGGGTGTTGAACTCTCCGGACGGCAGGCGGAAATAGCCAGTAAAACGATCAGGGATCTGCACCTGCCGAATGTTCGGGTGCGGCAGGCCGACATTCTTGAAATAGACCGTTCGTGGGGATATTTCGACTACATCGTGTGCCACGGTGTCTATTCATGGGTGCCGGATGAAGTGCGGGAACGAATACTGAACATTTCGTCAGCCAATCTCGCCCCTCAGGGAATTGCCTACATCAGCTACAATACCTATCCCGGATGGCACATGAGGGAAATGCTCCGCGACATGATGCTTTTTCATGCCGACCCTTTTCCGGATCCTGCCAAGCGGATCGAGCAGGCCCGGGCGATGATGGACTTCCTGGGACATTCCACGGCCTCAAGTCGTACCCATTCCTATGATTCCCTCCTAAAGGAAGGGCTCGCGCAGATCGAGCACTGCGCTGACTACTACCTCTATCATGAATATCTCGAAGAGGTGAACACTCCGGTTTACTTTCATCAGTTTGCCGAAAGGGTACAGCAGCACGGTCTGCAATATCTTGCCGACGCCGAGCTCAGCACCATGTTCTCCAGCAGTTTTCCCGCAGAAACTGCCGAGACCCTCGATCGGCTCAGCCAGGACCTGATCCGTACCGAACAGTACATGGATTTCGTGCGCAACCGCATGTTCCGTAAAACCCTGCTCTGTCATGACGACCTCGCCCTCCAGCGCAGCCTGTCAGCGGCAGACCTGACCGGCTTGCTGGTCGCCTCCCCCGCCAGCCCCACGGAGGAGCCCGTCAACCTGCGGCCCGGAACCTCACAGACCTTTCGCTGGCCCCAGGGGCCATCCCTGGCCACGAACCACCCTCTCACCAAAGCCGCGCTGCTGGTTCTCAGCAGGCAATGGCCAAGAGCCATAAACCTGGAGACGCTGGTAGCAGAAGCCCTCACGCTTCTGGGTGACCACCAGTTCCTTGCAGAAACGGATCTTCAGCTGGGTCTGAACGTTTTAGGAGATCACCTGCTGCAAGGTCTGCTCAGGGGATTTCTGGAACTCCACACCTGGCAGGCGGATTTCACGACCGACGTGAGTGACCGGCCGAAGATCAGTGAGCTTGCCTGGTATCTGCTTGCGCAACGGCAGCCCTTGGTAAGCCCGCGGCATCGGCTGGTCGAACTGGATCACCCGACCGAGCTGCTCTGCCTGGCTCTGGACGGCACCCGCAACCGCGAGGCATTGCTCGGGTATTTGATGGAGCTGGTAATGAAGGGTGATCTCGTGGTACGCCTCGATGGTGACCCTTTGACCGACCCCGACCAAATCCGAGACACTCTGGCTGACGGACTGGAACACTCGTTGGACCGAGTGGCCCGGGCCGCGCTGCTGGTCGCATGAAAGGAAGCGTTTGCCAATGGCCAGGTTGATCGTCCAGCAAGCCGAAGGCAGCCTCGAGTTTGACCTGATTGACCGGGTCTCGGTCGGGCGTCACCCCAGCAATCAGGTTTCCCTTCCCGACCGCCTTGTTTCCAAGAAGCACTGCCTGATTTTTCGCGATCAGCACGGCAGTTACGTCATTCGCGACCTGGGCAGCCAGAACGGCACGTTCGTGAACAGTCAACAGCTTCATGGCGATTGGCTGCTGCGGGACGGGGACCGCATCACGATGGGCGCCACGCTCTGCCTCTTTGCCTCCGGCGAGCGACCAACGGAAGCCCGGTCGCTTGAGGCGCAAGGGACGATCCACATCCTGAGCCAGGCCTCTTCGAAAATGCCGGAGAATCGGTTCCTGCCGGAACGGGACATCTGGGATGAAAAGGCCCTGCGCGCAGACTATGAAAAACTGCGAGTGGCGCATGAGCTTCAGCGGGACCTCGGACTCGAACTGGATCTCGAGCGAATCTTCCAGCATATCCTGGCACGGACCTTTGAACTGCTCGACTGCGACCGCGCCGTGATCCTGACCCCGGACGACCGCGGTGGGATGATCGTTCGGGCGTCCAAGACCCGCACCAAGGCCGACCGGCTTGTCGTTTCCTCCACCATTCTGAAGCATGTACAAGATGAAAAGGTGGCGATCATCAGTTCCGATGCCCTGACCGACGAACGCTTTGCCGGAGCGGAATCGGTAATCCTCCAGCATATCCGGTCCGCCATGACCGTGCCGATCCTCTACGAAACGCAGCTGCTCGGGATCATGATGATCGACTCGGCCGCAACGGTCAAAGCATACACCGACAAGGACCTCCTGCTCTTCGGCAACATTGCCAACCAGACCGCCCAGTTTATCAAGATTGCCGAGATGGCCAGGCAGATCGAGCTTGAAGCCAGAACGCGGGAACGCTTCCAGCGCCTGCTTTCTCCCACCCTTGCCGAGATGGTCGTATCGGGGAAACTCAAAGTCGAGAAGGGAGGTCGGAACCGGATCGCAACGGTCCTCTTTGCCGATATCCGGGGGTTCACGACCATTTGTGAATCCATGCCCGCCGCTGCGGTGCTGCAGATGCTCAATGAGTATTTCGAATTGTTGGTCGAAGCGGCGTTTTGCTTCGAAGGGACGGTGGACAAGTTCGTGGGCGACCAGATCATGGTGGTTTGGGGAGCACCGGTGACGCACCAGGATGATGCTGTCCGGGCCGTCCGGGCCGCACTCGAGATGCAGAAAGCGGTAGCGGCCTTCAATGATGGCCGAAGAAGCCGAGGTCAGTCTGAGATCAGATTCGGCATCGGCATTAATACCGGGGAACTGGTGGCCGGCTACATCGGCTCGACCCAGACCATGAGCTACTCGGTCATCGGCGATGCAGTCAATACCGCCTCGCGGCTTTGTGCTGCCGCCGATCCGGGAGACATCCTCCTTGCCGGGAATACCTTCCGGCAGGTGCGGGATCTCTTTGAAGCGGCACGGCTGGCACCGGTGGCGGTCAAGGGAAAAGCGAAGCCGGTTGAGGTCTACCGGCTCCTTGGAGAAAAGCATTCCGCTTCAGATTTCCGGAAGACGGAGCTTCGAGGGGGCTGAGGCGGGCTAAGGCGCCCGCCCGCCGAAGCATTGGATAACGCTGGTTCAAAAGGATATCGGGATCTTAATGAAGCCATCACTCATTCTCCAGGAACTGTCGTCACAGAAGCACTACGAGATCACCCCCCCGTCGGTTTTGGGGCGTGGTGCAGGGGCTGACCTGACCTTTGCCGACCCGGCCATCTCCCATCGGCATGCGCTCTTTCTCGAGATCGGGGGACAGCTCTGGATTCAGGATCTGGAAAGTGCCAACGGGGTGTACGTCAATGACCGCAGGATTGCCGGGAAAGCATCTCTCAAGGCTGGGGATTCGATCCAGCTCGGCCACACCAGGTTTCTCGTGATGCCATCCAGTGAGGACGATGTTACGGAGCAGACCGTCGTTTTGCACTGCCTCGATCCTTCCCGGGAAGCCCGTCTCGATCAGCAGAAGCTCAAACTTATTTTTCAACTGACTACCGATCTGGCGGAAAACCAGGACCTCTCGCTCCTCCGAGAGAAGATCCTGCCACGCTTCAGTGGCCTGTTCAAACAGGATCACAGTTGTATTGCGCTGTTTCAGGAAGATGGCTCGCTGAAACCGCTGTTTGCCGACACCCCTCTTCAGTCGAGCATCCTGAGCCGCAGCATCATCGACCGCCTGTTCCGCAATGGCGAGTCGTTCGTGTTGGAGGACGCCCTGAGTGACGCATCGCTGAAAGACCAGGAGAGTATTCTCGGCCTCCAGATTCGTTCGGCTCTGTGCGTACCGCTCACCTATCGCAATCAGATCTATGGCCTCATCTACCTCGATCGCAACATTCCCGGCGCCTATAACCAGGATGATCTGGAATTCCTGCGAACGATTGCTTCCATTCTTGCCCCCCTCATCGAGAATGCCCGCCTCCTGTCCGAACTCAAGGAACGCAATGCCGATACCATGAAGACGCTCAAGGAAACACAGGCGCGGCTGATCGATATGGAACGAACGGCGGCTTACGTGAGACTGGCGCAGGCCATGGCCCACGAGATCAGAAATCCGCTCATGGCCATCGGCGGGTTGATCCGGAGGCTGACTCAGCCGGACCTGCCGGGGGCAGAGGGAACCAAGGTGCAGGCAGTCGTACGGTCGGTGGAAAGGATTGAGTCCGTCTTGCGAGAGGTAGACCAGTTCGTGAAGCTGCCGGTCCCGCATCGAACCCTGACCCGAATCGACCAGATTATCCAGGCGGAGCTGGCCTTCCATGATCCCATCTGGCAAGAGAAGCGGGTTCGCCCATTGGTTCAGGTCAGCGCCAAGCATTTGATGGTTCCCATAGACCCCGAACTGTTCCAAAGAGCGCTCTCGCTGGTCATCCGGGAGATTCAGCCCAGCGTTGCCCCGGGGGCGGACCTTCCGATCACCTTGGCTGATTCCGCCAACGAACTGGCCATTCTTTGCGGGGAGAGTATCGACGAGGGGCGCTGGTGTGAACTTGCCAGTCCCAAGCTGGAAAGAAAGCCCTGGAGCCTCGGATTATTCCTGAACCTGGCCAGCAAGCTCATCTCGGATCACGGCGGCAGACTTCTGGTGGATGCCGAGGGACGTTCTCCCCTGCCCCTGCTGATCCGCATGCCCCGGACCATTACCGATCATTGACAGGGTGTGCCGGCGGGAACCGGCAGAGTTCCCCTCCGTACTGGTAATACCCGGTTGTCGAAGGCCCACAAAACCATCATGGCGGGCATATCAAGGTGGCGGGGGTGAAGATGATGAGGGATGGTGGCTGGAGACTGCCTAGCGAAAGAATCTCCTGAGCCCGGTTTTTTCCTCCTGACGGGGTTTTTCCTCTCCAGCAGCCGGTGGCGCGGCCTCCCGGTCACCTCCGGGCGACGGCCCCGATACCTCCGACGCGACTTCTTCCGCCTCGGCAAAGCGACCTTGCCCCAGGAAGCGAAACACCGGCCCCTGCGGGCTCAAGCTCATCAGGTCGTTGGGGTTGAGGGCGGTTTGGAGCCTAACGGGTTGTCCGTTCACGAGCACCATGCCCTTGCCGGTCAGGTCTTTCACCCAGTACTGGTCCAGGCTGTAGAAGACTTGCGCATGCATATCCAGGATTCCCGGATGATCGAGCGTCAACTGGCAGTTGGGATGCTTTCCCAGGGTTATGGGGAGCTGTTTGAAGGAGCGCAGAGTGGGGCCGTACTGGAACACCACCGGCATATTCACGGTCGGCACCGGGATGGGAGTTGGTTCCTCCACCACCGGTCGGGGTGGGGGCGGTGGGGCTTCCCGGGGCATCGGCGGCGAAGGCGCTTCGCCGGCGACTGGCTGCGGCTTCGGTCCCGGGATTGGTCTGGCCTGGGTCGATTCTTCCTTCATCTGAGTCAGAAAGCTCACCTTGGGGCCGCCCTCGGCAAAGGTCAAGACATCGCCGTCCTTCAGAAAGATTTCCTTGACCTTCTTCCCGTTGACGAGGGTCCCGTTGGTGCTGAGGTCGATGAGCTTGAAGCGGTTGCCTTCGCGAATGATTTCAGCATGCCGGCGCGATACAATGCCGAGATCCGCGGGAAAGCGCAGCAGAGATTCCGGATGTCGTCCGATGGTTATGGCCTCCGCGGTAAACTCCTGGATCTCTCCCCGCATTGGACCATGCAGGTGTACAAGCTGTACGACAATCACCGGCGGACCTTTCATATGCCATTACCCTCATGCCCCACCCTGGGGGCATAACGAAGGACAAAACGATTTTGGCTGACGAAGATGTTGCATTCAGATGACGGACGCATTTATTATACCCTTACCGGGGCGTTGCTTACAAATCAAATCCGGACGAGCCCGGACCAAAAGCTTGCACCTTTCGACACCAGCGCTTTCGTGGCAGCCTCGCGCACGGTTTGTGGCCCCTTCTCTTGGATAGACGATATGGTTCCCGTTAGTCTTTTTGGAAAAACCGATCCCGGCCTGAGGCGATCCAATAATGAGGATGCGTTTCTGATTGCCCCGGAGGTGGGGCTCCACCTTTTGGCGGACGGGATGGGCGGCGCAGCCGCGGGCGAACTGGCGAGTCAGATTTTTGCCGAAACTGCTCGCGAGCTGCTTCCCCGCACCCCGCCGGCAACCGAGGAAGAGCGCCTGCAGCTGATTCAACAGGCTTTCGAACAGGCTAACGGCAGAATTCTGGATCACGTTGCGACTCAGCCGGAACACCGCGGCATGGGCTGCACGGCGGAACTGCTCATCCTGTGGAACTCCAGATTTGTCCTCGGCCATGTGGGTGACAGCCGAACCTACCTCTATCGTAAAGGTCAGCTCAAACAGCTCACCCGCGATCACTCCCTGGTGCAGGACCAGGTGGACCAGGGCATCATTACCGCGGAAGAGGCCCGCACCCATCGCCTGCGCCATGTTATCCTGCGGGCGGTTGGCACCACGGAAACCCTGGCCGTGGACTTTTTGAGGGGAAACACTTTTGCCGGCGATCTCTTTTTGCTTTGTTCGGACGGCCTCACAGACATGGTTGACGACGTCCTCATCGAGAGTATTCTTGCCTTGCCCGATGCGTTGCCCCAGAAGGTCGAAAAGCTTATCGAGGCCGCCAAAGCAGCCGGTGGGCATGACAACATTACCGTCATCCTGAGCGAAGTCGTTGCCCCATGACCAGGATCACAGCCTTTGCCGGTCTTCTTTGTGTGTGCCTGGTGATGGTCGCGGGGGCGGCGGACAGGGTCGGCAATGCCAGGTTGTTCCCGTTTCCCTTGGTGGAGGCCGAACGGATGATCACCCGCTGGTTTGCAGCGTCGAGCTTCCAGACCTCGGTCGCGGAGACGGGAGGCGGGGATAAGCAGGTGCGTGCTCAGAAGGCTGCCGAAGAATGGAAAATCGTTCTGAAGCCTTCCTCACCGCTCAATACCGAGGTTTCGGCACGATGCTCGGTGGCTGGTGTGGACGATGCCGTAAAACTCGAAACCTTCTGGGCGGCGCTCGATCGGTACGCCAAGGGTTCGCAGCAGGTGAAGGGGGAATCCCGCCCGGCGGCACCAGCTCGGGACTGGTCAGCCCCGACGGCGGTGCTCCGGCATCAGGAAGCGACGGTCTGCCTGGAAAATGCTGCGGGAACCGGCCACATCCAGCTTTCCGGATTCGTATGTGATGATTCAGGACTGATCCTGACCACTGCTCACGACATGAAAGAGCATTCAGCCTTGACGGTCATCACCGGGGACGGCCGGCGATTCCATGGGCGTACTGTGAAGTTGGACCATCTTCGCGATCTGGCGCTCATCCAGACCGGCTTCAGACCGGGTCATACAATCTCTCCGGCCCGTGGCCGACTGACCCTTGATCTCGGCGAGACCATTTATGCCATCGGCTGTCCCCAGGGCTCCCTTGGCGACGTTTATGTCGGCACCGTCAACAGCCCACCCCGACTTGCCAATGCCATGCCCCTCTGGCAGGTTGGCATGACGGTATTCCCGGGGAGCAGCGGCAGTCCGGTATTCGATGGTCGGGGCAATCTGGTTGGGGTGATCAAAGGTCGGTTTCGCGGAACGAATTGGATAGGCTTTCTGATTCCGGTTTCGATCGTGCTGGAGTTTCTCGGGAGATGAGTTGTTCATGAATTATGGACGGCACCGCATTGTGAAGGAATTGGGAAAAGGGGCCATGGGAGTGGTCTACCAGGCTCATGACCCGCAAATCGATCGCCTGGTGGCCCTCAAGGTGCTCCGCCCGGATCGGGTGACCACGGAGGCCTTTCTGCAGCGGTTCATGAAGGAGGCCAAGGCGATCGGGCGGCTTTCCCATCCCAACATGGTGATCGTCTATGATGTGGGTGAGGATCATGGCACCGTCTATATCGCCATGGAATTCCTGGAAGGGAAGCCGCTCAACGAAATCATCCAAATGGACGTCTTCCAGCCTGAGGAAATCATCGATCTCGGCGTGCAGGTGGCGGAAGCGCTCGATTATGCCCACCGCAAGGGCATCATCCACCGCGACATCAAACCCAGCAACATCATCGTGCAGCCCGACGGGCAAATCAAGATCACGGATTTCGGGATCGCCCACATCGAGGACCCCGAGGCCACCCAGCAGACGCAGGCCGGGGAAATCCTCGGCACGCCCGCCTACATGTCTCCCGAGCAGGTTCTCAGTCAGCCGGTGGATGGCCGGTCCGATCTCTTTTCCCTGGGCGTCATTCTCTATGAAGTGGCAACCGGCAAGCGTCCTTTTCAAGGGGAAAATCTGGCGGCCATGTTTCGGAACATAACCGGGGAAGATCCAGCGGCGCCGACAACGCTCAATCCTGCGCTGCCGCGGGAGCTCTCCCAAACCATCATGAGGTGTCTGGGCAAGAGTCCCGACCAGCGCTTTGCCACCGGCAAGGACCTGGCGGAGGCGCTGCGGCGCTGCGGTCAACGGGCGGTGCCTGCCCCTGGGCCCACCCCACCCGCCCCTGCTCCCTCGCGGGGCTTGATCATATCGCTCGTTGCGGTCCTCCTGGCAGCAATCATCGGCTTTGCCGTCTACCATGTCATCATCAAACCCAAACCCACACCGGTGGTGGTTACCCCCGAGCCGCCCAAATTGCCCAGGCTGGGAGGACTCAACATCGAAACCACCCCGGCAGGGGCGCAGGTCCTGGTGGATGGCGAGAACAAGGGAACGACCCCTTTGAGCATCCAGGTTCCCCCCGGTGCCCATGAAATCCGCCTGGTACTGGCAAACTACGGGGATTGGGAAGCCAACGTCAAAGTTGAGGAAGACAAGGTGACTCATCTTCCCGTTGAATTGATGCCGCTGGAGGACAGTCAATAGAAAGAGAGTGAGAGCAATTCGCGAATATGGAATGCGTGGGGGTTAACGCAGTCTCTGGAAGGGAGGATTCCATGAAGATACCTGGTCGATATCCGGTTTTGGTCATGATCCTGGCGGCGGCGGTCCTGTTCGGGACCGGTCAGGGCTATGGGAAGCTGGCTCCAGGGCAGGCTGCGCCGACCTTTTCGGCCAAAGACCTGCAGGACCGGCCCCATGATCTGTCGCAGTTGCAGAATCGTCCCATGGTGGTTCTGTACTTCTTCGATATCGACTCGAAGTCGAGCACGGAGGGGCTGCTCAGCCTGCGCCAGATGGCGAAGCATTACCCGGGGGGAGAGGTGACGGTGTGGGCCGTTACTCTTTCCCCCAAGGACAAGGTGAGCGCTTTTGTCGCCGGGAACCCTCTCGGTTTTCCGGTACTCCTCGATCAGTCAGGGATCAGCAGCCGCTACGACGCCCAGACCATTCTGCCGACCGTGTGCATTCTCGGGCCGGGCCTCAAGGTCCTCGATCATCTCCATGGAGGCGGCAAGACCTCCCAGATGATGCTCGTCAAGCTGGCCGAAAGGGAGTTGCAGCGTAAGCAGACTCAGGTAGCCATGGTCCTGAGCGACGAGGTGGTGAAGAAGGATCCGCAGAATGTCGAGGCCAAAGCCGTCCAGGGCCATGCCGCGCTCAAGGAGGGGAAAGTCAATGAGGCGGGACAGGTCTTCCAGGAGCTGGCTCAGAAAGGCGGGCTGGCGGAGGTGATCGGGAAAGAGGGTCTCGCGGCTGTCCATGTCAAGAAGGGCGAGCCGGAGAAGGCCCTGAAACTGGCCGCCGAAGTCGAGAAAAAGGCCCCAGACCGTTCCTATCCTCACGTCATCAAGGGCGATGTGCTCTATGCCCAGAACAAGGTTGCAGAAGCCCAGTCCGAATACCAGAAGGCCACCACCAAAAAGCAGGCGCAGCCCTACCTGAAGCCGGTTGGCCACAACCAACTGGGACGTCTCTACGCCAAGAAAGGGGACAACGAAGCGGCTCGCAAGCTCTATGACGAGGCCGTCGCCATCGATCCCTACTACATCGAGGGCACCACCAACAAGGGCCTGACCTACCAGAAGGAAGGAAAATGGGACAAGGCGCTCGATACCTACCGTCAAGCACTGGGGGTGGAAAAGACCGATGTCTACGCCACCGCGCTGGCACGGCAGGCCGAGGAGATGACCAATCTCCAGCGGGATCGCCAGAAAGCCGAACGGATCGATCGGCTCGTGAAGGAACTGGCGGAGCGCTACCGCACCCAGAAAAAGAGTGCCTCTAAGGATCAGGATGAATGGACGTCGCGCCCGATGATCCTGGCTTTTGTGGATTTTCAGGAAAAGGGCGTCCTCACGGAACGGGATGGCATTGCCACCGTCATGACTCTGCAACTCACCGATTATCTCAACCAGTCCAAGCGGGTACAGGTGGTGGAGCGCGCCCTCATGGACAAGCTCCTCGAGGAATTGAACCTCGGCTCCTCGGAGCTCGCCGATCCCCAAACCGCCCTCCGCTTGGGCAGGGTCCTCGCTGCCAAGCTGATCGGCACCGGCTCGCTGCTCAATCTGCCCAACGGCACCTCCCTGACCATGCGCCTGATCGATACGGAAACCACCTCCATTCCCATGGTCCTCAACCGGGACCTCGCTCCCCAGCTGGGCTCCGATAACGACCTCTATCAGCTCAATCGGGAAATCTTGAAGACCGTAATCGCCAAGTATCCCCTGCGCGGGTTTGTGGTGAAGCTGGCGGGCGACCGGGTGCTTCTCAACCTGGGCGCCAACCAGGGAGTGGTGGCGGGCACTAAATTCGAGGTCCTCGATGAAGGTCAGACTATCGAGTACAAGGGCCGAAAACTCCAGGGTTCGACCCGGCCGGTCGGCCAGCTCGAGGTGGTCGACGTGCAGCCGGACCTCAGCTATGCCAGAATTCTCAGCAAAGAGCGGACCCTGAAGGCTGATGACAAGGTGCAGGAGAAACTGGAAAGCCTTGCCATGGGCGCTGGTGGGGTCAGCCCGTAGTCATGGGGGAGGGACGGGTTGCGGGTTGCGAGTTGCGGGATGTGAAGAGAATGCCGAGTGGGCTGGATGATGGCGCTGCCCTTTGCAACGGGAGCCACCGGTCAGTCTGGCAGCGGTCGCGGCACGGCACATGCCGGGAGGAGCAGGAGATGGGGTTGAAAGGTGGCGTCTACCGGCTTTTCGTCGTCTTGCTGCTGCTCTGCGGCTGTGCCTCGGTGCCTGAACGGACAACCGTAGCCCCCGCCGTCCTGAAAGGACCTACGAGCGTGGCGGTGTGGGATTTTGACAACCTGAGCCCGGCGCGCTTTGCCCAGCCGGACCTGGGTGAACGGCTTGCCGCGGAGGCCACGCAAGCGATCATGGGTAAGCCAGGCTGGGAGGTGGTCGAAAGGCAGCGTCTGCTCCTGATCCTTGAAGAACAAAACCTTGGGAGTCAGGACTTTGTGGACGAGTCCACGCGTCTGCGGCTGGGAAAGATGGTCGGCGCCCGCACGATGGTTTTTGGCGCCTACCAGTCTTTTGGCGGTGACGAGACCCGGATTGACGTGCGGCTCGTAGATGTGGAGACCGGACAGACCCTGAAGAGTGTCGATAAAATGATGCCTTCAGGAGATTACCAGGCATGGTATGCAATCGTCCGCCAGGCTGCCGAGGAACTATTGTAAAGGCGAATATCGAACCGCAGAATACTGAAGGAGAGAGCCCTGGGGGCATGAGGTGGCCGGCTGAAGACCTTTGGCAGCGAATGTCCCGTATTGAAAATCAAATCGCAGAGTAACGAACGGGGAGCGATCATTGAGAGAAAATGAGCTATGCCTTTTGGTCACCGTGTGGGACAGTGCTACAGGGCGATCGATGCACGACAACTTCTTCATTCGACATTCCTTGTTGGACATTCTGCGGTTCGCTTTTTAAGCCATGTTTTTTCTGAGTCCTCAAGAGTAGAAAAGGGAGGGTGTGATCATGCTGAAACAGCGAAAAGGTTTGCTGACGATTCTGGTGATGTTCGGCTTCCTGATTCTGGTTGCCTCCGGCCTGACTATGGCGGGGAACGGGGCAGGGACGGCAACACCGCTTCCTGAGCCTGAGATCACCTTCCTGGAAGGGTCCGGTCTCGATCAGGCCGGGTCCGAGCCCTCGCCGTTGCTGGGGCAGGGAGCCCCGCCTTGCAAGAAGGTACTCTTTCTGGACGATCGGGGAGGTTCCGAGTTCTCGGTTCTTAAAGACACCCTGGTTGACCTCGGTTTTGAGGTTCAACAGGTGCTGCCGACCGAGATTACGGCTTCCTTGATTGCCCCTTATGACGTGGTGGTCTTCTCCCTGGGCTGGTATGCCGGGGGGGGCGGGCAACGGCAGCTCAGTCAGGCCGAAGCGGCAACGCTGGTAGAATTTGTCAACTCGGGGAAGAGCCTCTTTCTCGTCGGCGAGCTGGGTCGGGCCAAGTGGTCGGGCAATTGGCGCAAATCGCTCAACCTGATTGCCAGGAACTTCGGGATTAGCTTCGGCAACAACCTGCTGTGCAGTTCCGCAAGCCATTTGAGCAACCCGGCGGACCCGGACGGAGGGGTTGATCTACCGATCGTCAATGATCTTCGGCCGCGACTTCTGAGGGAAGGGGTGGAACAGTTCTCGATCTTCTGGGGAGCGAGCGTCGGGGTGAGAGCGCCGGCCCGAGCGGCTGCCCGCGCTGATGCCACCAGCTGGCGCGACACGGACTGCACCTGGAACTTCATGATCAACGAATGGGAATGTAGTCAGGACACCGATCAGCCTTCGAATGCCTGGTCGGTTCTGGCCCTGGCCGAGAGCGGCGATGGCCGGATCCTGGCCATCGGTGATTCGAGCTGGCTGATGAACGGGTGGATCAACTACACGGATAATCTCCAGCTGGCGAAGAACCTCTTTGCCTGGCTGGCGCGCACCCCTTCGGTAAGATCTTTGACGGCCAATCCCAGCCAGGGTGTTGCCCCCCTGCAGGTCAGGTTCACCTGCCGGACCAACGACCCGGGGACTCGCGTTAAAGAGGTTCGGTGGGATTTCGGCGATGGCATGCAAGAGACCTCCCCAACGGATAACACTACCATTCAGATCAACCACCGCTATACCGCAGGGGGCACCTACGCCGCCACCTGCACCGTGGTCGACACGAACGACTGTTCCAGCTCCTCAAGCCCGGTGACGGTGACCGTGTCCGACAATCGACCGCCGGTGATCGATGCCTTTACCGCCGACAATCAGACCGGCATCGAATCCCTGCTGGTGAATTTCACCTGCCGCGCTCACGACCCCGACCCGCGCGGCTCGATCGTCAACTATCGTTTCACCTTCGGCGACGGCAACACCACCTCCTCGCCCAACGGCCAGGCGGCCAATGTTTACGGCGTTGGCAGTTTTAATGCGACCTGTACCGCCGTGGATAACCGAGGCGCGGAAACCGTCTCCTCGCCGTTGGCCGTCACCGTGCTGCCCAACCAGGCGCCCGTGATCGATTCGTTCACCGCCAACCCGCAAAGCAGCACCGTGCCACAATTGGTGAACTTCCTCTGCAGCGCTCACGATCCCGATGGCGTGATCAGTTACTACCGCATCGATTTCGGCGACGGCAACACGACGATTTCAACCGCCGGCGATGCGATCAAGTTCTACCAGGTCCCCGGCATTTTCGACGCCACCTGCACCGCGGTGGACAACCGAGGGGCCGAAACCACCTCGGCGCCCCTCCCCATCAGCATGTATGCGGGCCCCAGAATCACGAGCTTCACAGCCACCGAGTTGGAAGATGTATGTGATAACATCACCTCTACCAGGCCTTACAGCTTCACCTGCGAGGCTTCCTCTCCCGATACCGTGATTGTGCAGTACGAGTTCGAGTTCGGCGACAACCAGACGGCCGTGGTGATCAGCGGTGATCCCAGCGTGACGGTCCAGCACAGTTACGTTTATCAGCCCCAGCAGGTGAATATTTATGATACGAGGTGCTCCGTTTTGGATGACCAGAACATTCGTGCCTACAGCCCCTTTGTTGTCCCGGTTCGAGTTCGCTCCTGTGAATAGCATGGCGCCTTCGGACAGCAATCCTTAGGGTCGCGGACGCTGACCCTGTAGAAAGCGGGCGGGCCTCAAGCCCGCCCGCCCTCACAGCATCCGAAGCTGCTTCCGGCTTCTGCTCTTGAGACCTGCCCCGCACTTCTTGAGAAGTCACCGTCATTGAAACAAGAGAACCATGATCGTGGCTTTCAACAGCGATGAAGAATGCCAGACAGCCAGAATCGTAAGCCACGCCCAAATTCTCCTGCCAGACGAAGAAATTGCTTGTCGCCATGGTATCGCGACACGGCCGAGGTCAGGGTGTCCTCGGGTTTTTGCATTCACTTTGACGGCAACCCCTGCATCGCTGCTGATAGCGCGTCTTGGCAGGAGAGCTCCGCCCAAAGGCGAGTGTTGCCATGGGCGGTCATCGACTTGTAGAAGTGAGCCCGCTGAATGGTCTGTATTGTTGCCACGATCTCGGCACGCCCGTGCAACAATCACGTCGGTGCTTTCGGAGTAGTCCTATGATCCATGCAGCAGGTAAGGTTTTCCTCGGTTCTGCCCCTGTGTCTTCGGCACCATGAAGTCAACACCTCCGGATCATTGTCGTAATGCACCCCCACCCGTCATCGCTTTCAATGTTGGCAAGGAACAGTGACTTTTACACTTGTCCAGAGGCTCCTTTATGATTGAAACCACCGGGGAGGTATTGGGCGGCTGATTCCACACCGGAAATTCAGCTCGGTACATCAGAAATAGTTCAGTTTCAGGGGAGCACTCACACCATGAGGGTTATTACGGCAACCGGTTGTATTCCTCATCGGATACTGGCTCAAGCCACTCGGTGGAACCGCCGTCTGCCGGGACTTCCACTGCCACATGAGAGAACCAGCTATCCTTTGCGGCTCCATGCCAATGCTTGGTTTCCGGGGCGATATTGACCACATCGCCAGTGCGAAGCTCCCGCGCGGGTTGACCCCACTCCCGGTACCAGCCGCGTCCGCCAGTCACGAGAAGGATTTGCCCGCCCCTATGGTGGATATGCCAGAAATTGCGGCAGCCGGGCTCAAAGGTCACATTGCCTACGAAAACCCTTTCGGTAGAGAGCATGTTCAGGTAGCTGGTGCCGGTAAAGTATCGGGCATACGCCTCGTTCTCCTTCCCTCGGGGAAAAATCCCGCCATTGGCCGCATCATCGTGTTGCTGATTCATATTTTTCTCCATAGAGGTGTTTCCAAATAGTCTTTACCGTGTCCACAGCCAGGCATTCTCCAGCTCTTACCTGCTTCTTGCTCTCAAAACCTGGTCAAGAACAACTCCGGCATTTTCCGCAACCTTCAGGCCGCACTTGGCTCGCAGAACGCTTACCAGCTCCCGAAGTTGCTCCGGGGTCAGGCCGTTGTGCATGCCGATAGCCATATGCCCCTGCAACTGGGCATTAACACCCTCCACGTTGGCTAGAGCGGCCACGGTCGCCAGTTCTCGATCTTGCCAGTTTAGCACGTCGCGCTGGAAGATGTCGCCGAAGAGGTGGGCTTTCAGGAATTGGTCGACGGCCGGGGCAAAATCATACAGTGGTCCTGTTACAGGCTGACCGACCAGCTTCGTCTGGTTTTCGGTGCCAAATTCAAGGCTATCTTTGTCGGTCGGAACGGGGCTCGCCTCTTTGCCCATCTCGTCCTTGATGCCTTTTTCACTGCGCTCGTCCATAACGGTCATGAACGTGCCGATGGCGTTCAGGCTTCGGGGAAAGCCAGCGTACGCGTAAAGCTGGACGAGTACTTCCTTGATTTCATTCACAGTCAGCTCGGCATCAAGCCCCTCGTTCAAGGCCGCTTTCAACTTGGTAAGATCTCCATTGGCGGTGAAAGCGGCGATGGGGATGATGGCCCGCTGTTTTGCGCTCAGATGATTTTGCATGACTTGCGCCTCCGATATGGCTGCAAAGCTAAACATCAAGGCAATGATCAGTGCCGGGAAGGCTGAGTTTTCCTTATTCATGATTGCCTGCCCCCTTACTGAGCCTTGTATGGCTCATCGGTGCCTCTTTCCATCCATCGAACGTAGTTATTAGTCATTGTGAACCCGAGTATCCCGAGCTTGGGCGCATGATAGCTTGCTCCGGTCGGGAATGCCGATGAGGCCCCGAATCACACCACCGTCATCCCGCCATCCACGGTGAGGGCATGGCCGACCACGTAGCTTGCCCCCGGACTGCAAAGCCACAGCACGACCGAAGCGATTTCCTCGGGCCTGCCCGCGCGACCGATGGGAACCTGCTTCGCCAGATCGACATACGCCTGTTCGTCTCCGCTGACGACGTCGCGGGCAATCTGCGTGTCAATCAGGCCAGGATTCACAGCATTGACGCGGATGCCGCGCTGGATGTATTCGAGGGCGGCTGTCCTTGTCAGACCGACCACGCCATGCTTGGAGGCGATGTAGGAAGCGATGCCGGGATTTCCGGTCAAAGCACCAACCGAGGCGTTGTTGACGATCGCTCCGCTGCACTGACGTTCCATCTGCCGCAGTTCGTGCTTCATGCAACTCCATACACCCCGCAAGTTGATCCCGATCACGCGGTCCCAGTCCTCGCGGGTGCTGTCGGCGGTCGGGGCGATCCGGGCCATGACCCCAGCGTTGTTGAACGCGGCGTCAAGTCGGCCAAACTCGGCGACGGTGCGATCCACCATCGCGGCCACTTGAGCATCGTCGCTCACATCGCAACGGAGGGCGAGTGCTTTGTGACCAGCGGCAACGAGCTTCCGGACTTCCGCCTGCACCGCCTCCTCTTTGACGTCCGCCAGAACAACTGCCGCGCCTGCCTCCGCGAATGCCTGCGCCGTAGCCAGCCCCATACCGGTGGCGGCCCCTGTAACCAGTGCTACTTTGTTCTCAAAAGACAAGTTCATAAGCGAACCTCCCTCACATGATGATATCCCAGTTTCTTATAGACCTTCTCTGACCAATCCTCGTTATAAGTGCGGAGCTCCCGCTATGCTCGCATTCAAAATTCCATTGCCTCGCGTCGGAAAATGGTTTTTCGCATCCCCCTATTTTAAATGTTCGGTGAAAAAGGATTTGAGCTTGTCCCAGGGGATCATGTCGACCCTGTCGTAAAGATCCACATGGCCCGCGCCAGGAACAACGACCAGTTCCTTCGGTTCGGCCGCCAGCTTGTACGCCTCTTCGCTGAACTCTCTGGAATGAGCGTTCTCACCCGTGATAAAAAGCATAGGATGTGGAGAAATCGTCTCAATGTCATTGAATGGATAGAAGTTCATGAATTTGACATTGCTGGTAAGAGTCGGGTGTGTTGTAAGCTCCGGTGATGAACCTTCGGGCGTGTATTCACCTCTCGGTGTGCGGTAGAAGTCGTAAAACTCACGCTGAATGGGATGAGTGTCTTCCTTCAATTCATGCACTGTCCCGCTGGTGTACAGGGTCTTGCCCCCTGTGAACTCCACATAGCGTTGCTCGGCTGCCTCTGCGAGGATTTTCTTTCTCTGCTCCAAGGTCAAAGATTTTCTGAGCGCATTACGGTTAGCGGCGCCCATATCGTACATGCTGACTGTGGCGATGGCTTTCATGCGCGGATCAATTTTGGCGGCACTGATGGCAAAGCTCCCGCTGCCGCAAATGCCCAGCACGCCAATCCGCTCTCTGTCAACAAAGGGTAGGGTGCCCAAGAAATCCACCGCAGCACTGAAATCCTCGGCATAAATATCCGGCGAAACAGCGTTGCGGGGCTGGCCATCGCTCTCGCCCCAGAAAGATAAATCCAATGACAACGTAACGAATCCCCGTTCAGCCATTTTCGTGGCATAGAGGTTCGCACTTTGCTCCTTCACTGCACCCATGGGATGCCCGACAATGATCGCGGGATTCTTGGTGTTCTGATTCAAAGCTTTTGGAATAAAAAGATTCCCCGCAACTGTCATCTTGTATTGATTCTTGAACGTAACCTTTTGCACGGTTATCTCCTTACTTTTGTAGAAATTGCCGGCTCCTTTGGACATATCTTGAGCCGAAGCCGAGGTGCTGATGAGGGGCATCATGCCCAAAAGGATAGCTATCATACCTACCTGCGCCAACCTGATCATTTTCAGTTCTCCTCTACGTGGTTTTGTTGGCTGTTTGTGATGTTTGTAATCTCCCCGGTGATAGCATCGCAAGGCCACTTTTCCTTACAAAGCAGCCTTGAGCACTGCGATGATATCTGCTTCAGCCATTGTTGGGCGCCCTGGCAGATTGCCGTTCTCGTCATGGATAATACGCAGGGTATCTTGAGCATAACGGGTGATCAGCGTACCATCGATATTCAGTTCGGACAGGCGCGTGGGGCAGCCGATGCTCTTGAGAAAAGCCTCAAAACGGTCGATGCCCTGAAGGGCGCAATCCAGGTCATCGGGACCTTTGCCCTCAAGGCCGAAGACACGTTCGGCAAACTGCACGAACTTTTCCGGCCTGTGTCCGGCGGCAAATCGCATCCAGGCTGGATTGACCACGGCCAGGCCTGCCGCGTGGGTGATGTCATGATAGGCGGACAGGGTATGCTCGATCATGTGCACCGGGTAGCCCCCGTTGGTGCCCGCGTTAACCCAGCCGTTGAGAGCCACTATCGATGCCCATTGAACCTGGGCTCGCGCCTCCAGATCATTTCCATCGGCAATGGCTTTGGCTCCCCACTCCATGGCCGTGAGGATAACGCCTTCGGCGAACCGGTCCTGAATGGGGGTGCCGTCAACACCATTGAAGTATCCTTCGGTCACGTGGGTGATCAGGTCACACACCCCATAGGCGGTCTGATCCTTCGGCACACTCACCGTGAGCTCGGGGTCCACCAGCGCCACCCTGGGATACAGACATTCGGCCTGGACAAAGGATTTTTCCTGGTTCTCCTCATTTGAAATAACCGCACCCATGTTCATCTCGGAGCCGGTAGCAGCTAAGGTCGGCACGGTGATGACGGGCAGCGCGCGGGTCGGGATATACGGATCGGGCTGACCGTGATAGATCATATCCCAGGGATCGCCGTTATAGTAAAATGCGGCGGCCATGGCCTTCGAGGCATCCATGGTGCTGCCGCCTCCCAGCGCGACGATCACATCGCAGTGCTCGTCCCGTGCGATCTGGGCACCGCGTCTGACGGTAGTGATCCTTGGATTGGGCTCGACACCTGAACATTCAACCACCGATACGCCAGCCGCCTTAAGGCTTGTAACAGCGCGGTCTAACACTCCGCTTTTCCTTACGCTGCCGCCGCCCGTGACAAGCAGGGCGCGCGTTCCGATTGCACGCACGACCTCTCCCAGGCGAGAAAGCGTACCGGCGCCAAAGATGAGGCGCGTTGGATTCTGGAATTCGAAATTCATGGTCTTCTCCTTAAGTCATTGTTTCTTCCTGAAGCTTGCCTTTCCCTTCAGCCATTTGATGATCAGATCATAATTCTCCAAGTGCCATACCAGGTAGACCGATCCTCCTCAATTCTTGCCTGATACTCCAGATGTTGGGACAAATGGGTTTCCTGTAGACGCGTGGTTTTGGTAACATGGATAGAATCGAGAATGGAAAGGAGCTAGAAATCAATGCATCGACAGAACGGAATCCCGAGGCAGAAGCCCGATAGATTGGAGATTGCGCAAGCAGAGCTGGCGGAAAGGATTGCCCGATGGACCGGGGAGGATAACCGGTTGGCCACCGCGATCCCATCCCTCACACTTCACCGTTGGGAAACGCCCACCGAGACCACGAGCTACCTGCTCCCGCCAAGCATTTGCCTGATTGCCCAAGGGTCCAAGCGCGTGTTTCTAGGAGAGGACGTATATATCTATGATGCAAACCATTTCCTGATGACCTCCGTGGGGCTACCGGTCGTTGCGCAGATTATTGAGGCGAGCAGGGAGAAACCTTACCTGGGATTAGCGTTGGAGCTTGACCTGCGAACGATCGCACAGCTGATGGTGGACAGCGGCCAGCCATTACCCCGCAAACCGGAAGCGGGCCGGGCGATGGCCGTCAGCGAGGTCCCATTGCTGCTGCTCAACGCGTTCCAACGGTTGATCGATTTGCTCGATGAGCCGGAGGACATCCCGGTCCTTGCGCCGCTCGTTCAGAGGGAAATCTCTTACCGCCTGCTCGTGGGCGACCAAGGGCCGCGCCTGCGACAGATCACAGCTGCGGGGAGTCACAGCCATCAGATAGCACGGGCGCTCGATTGGCTAAAGGATAACTTCAACCAGCCGCTCCGTGTCGATGACCTAGCGGCTTACAGCGGGATGAGTACCTCGAGCTTCCATCATCACTTCAGGTCGTTGACAGCCATGAGCCCTCTCCAATTTCAGAAGAGACTGAGGTTGAACGAAGCAAGGCAGTTGATGCTCACGGAGCGCCTGGATGCGGCGACTGCGTCGTTCCAAGTCGGTTACGAAAGCCCCTCACAATTCAGCCGCGAGTACAGCCGCTTATTTGGTGCTCCTCCAGTACGAGACATCGCGAATCTGCGGCCAATGCCCGCCGGTGAAAGAGGGTGTTAGAAAAGTGAAGAGGGACGATCAATGGGGTCTGTGAAGACAAAGGGACGCTTGATGAACCCGATCAAATGCCGGCGCCATATCGAGCCAGTCTCCAACCGTCTCAAGAAGCTCACGGAAGCAAACCGCTCATTGGCTGAAATAGAATCACTGGACGATCTTCTCCTGCGCCTTATGGATCTTGCAAAGGAGGTGACAGCTGCAGAGGCTTCTATCCTATTTCTCCACCATTCAGAAAGCCATTTGCTGGAAATCATTTCCATCAAGGACGATCGATTTGGAGACAAAGCAGATGAGCTCTTCAAGGGTTCGAAGAGTTTACTGGTGGGTGAAGGAATAGCCGGCTGGGTTGCCCAAAACCGCAAGGCCGTCATGGTCGAGGATGCCCAAAGCGATCCCAGGTTTTCCAAACGGGCGGATAAGCGGAGGAATCTAACCACCAGAACAATACTGTGCGTCCCGCTTGTTTACCAGGAAGAGCTGCTGGGCGTTCTCAGTGCCCTCAACTCGAGGGACAAACCCTGTTTCGACGAGGAAGATCTCGCCATTTTGGAAAGCTTCGCCGATCTGGCCGCCGTGGCCATCATCCGTTCAAGACTGCTGGAACAGCGGATAGAGCAGGAGCGGTTACGGACTGAACTGAAGGCCGCCGCAAAGATCCAGAAACTTTTCTGGCCCAAACTGCCGGAATTGGGAGACGGAAGCCACGTGTGGGCCTTATCGGAGCCGGCGACCTCCGTTGGGGGTGACTTGTACGATTTGATACCAATGCCCGACGCGAGCTGGCTAGTATACGTGGCTGACGTCGCTGGCAAGGGGCTTCCCGCAGCTCTGTTCATGGCCGCACTTTCCGCTAAAATACGAAGCATGGCGCTTCTGCACAAAGAGATTGACGATCTCCTGGCCAACGTGAACAACGCCATGTATGAGCTCATGTCTGACGAGGGTTTTTTTGCCACCATGGTCTTAAGCAAATACTGGCCTCGCTCTGGACGAGTGCAGATCGCCCGGGCCGGTCATCCCTATCCCCTGTGGATCACGGACCGTGGAATTCGGGAGCTTCCCAAGCTCGACGGAATTCCTATAGGTTTCGAACTCTCCAGCGAGTACGAGAAAACAGAGTTTGTCCTGTCTAGCGGAGAAGCGATTCTCTTTATGACCGACGGAGTCACCGAGGCAGAAAACGAAGAAAGAGAGCTCTTTGGCAATGACCGTTTGGCTGACTATTGCCAAATGTCCATCGGTCCTCCATGGGCAGATGGTCTTCTGGAAAGAATAGGTTCTTGGCGCGGCAATGCTGCGATGAACGACGATTTGACCATCGTCGAGATCTGGCGTGATCGTCCGAGTTGACCCTTTTCCCCGCTATCCCCCAAAAATTGAGTTTCTACAGCTACTTCCCTAGACCCCTGGAAGCAGAAGTCAAATCCAGACAGGCTGTTGCCCCCATAGTTCACTGACCTGCGAAACGGGGAAAGCGGTATTGGTTCATGCACCGGAGGAAACTGGCCAAGGCCTTTACTGAAATCTGACCGAAAATCTCGATGAAAATCCTGTCTGAGAGGGGGTGAAAAAGTAACGAACACTCTTGGCGTGAGCGCTTCCCTGAAACTGGCCTACTTCTGATGCACCGAGCTACATTTCCGAGTGTGGAATCGCCGGCCCGACCCCTCCTACGTGGTTTCAGTCATAGAAGAGCCCTCGGGGAAATCACATGATCTTCCTGATCGAACACCCCGCCTGACCCCTCCCCGGTGGTTTCAACCATCACAACGATTTCGTGGTGTGTTCTTCATTGAGGAGCTCTAACAATAACGGATGGTTATGTCGAATGGTCATCTCGATACGCTCCAATATCTTCATC
>Ga0302250_1000668_pt1 | contig 31082 bp, 30 predicted proteins | sample AAG_RA_Asp_MG_FD_193536 | JGI IMG/M metagenome (GOLD analysis project Ga0302250, IMG submission 193536) | Enriched activated sludge microbial communities from anaerobic digester in WTTP, New Holstein, Wisconsin, United States - AAG_RA_Asp | ecosystem: Engineered > Bioreactor > Anaerobic >... | reverse complement strand
CTTCTGACGATGGAACTAGTTTTACTGTTTCGGCAATCATGTCTGATACCTATGCTTATTCCTATGATTCCAGTGTTGGCGCTTATGTCTCCTTATCAGCCATCAATGGTGTTTGTGGTTCAGCAAACAAAACCTATTTATTCACTGATACTTCCTATGGTTCTGATACTTTTTGTTCAACTGGAATAATAACTCCAAGCTCTCCTGCTTTCCCTGATCCTGGTAATACAACCAATTGGTCTTGTAATGGCCAGAATGGGGGATCTAATGCTGATTGTTCTGCTTCTCATAACCAAGAGTTTGATGAATATGCCAAAAGACAGCCCATTACCATCAATTCCGCTTCTGCTTTAACTGATTATCAAGTTAAACTAACCATTACTTATGATTCTGACATGCAACCTGATTTTGACGATCTCCGCTTTACTTCGTCGGACGGAATCACCGAACTAAGCTATTGGCTAGAATCAAAAACAGATTCCACCACTGCCACGATCTGGGTTAAAGTCCCAAGCCTGGCTTCCGGAGACAACACCATTTACATGTATTATGCCAATGCTTCGGCTACCACTGCTTCTAATGGGGATAACACGTTTGTATTTTTTGATGATTTTGATTCTAATTCGATTAATTTGGATAAATGGTTGACGGAAAATAGTGTTGTTGTGTCTGGTGGCGTATTGGATTGTGGTAGTAGTACATTGATTAATGATTATCTGTATTCTGTTAGTATGTTTCCGATTGGTCCTTATGCTTTTAGAACTAGAGCTAGGGTTAATAACTATACAGTAATATTTCACTGGGGTTTTTGGAGAGATACTGGCAAGGATGTAGCTTCGTTTTATACGAATGCTGAAAGTAATGGTTATCATGGCACTAGTACTAGAAATAACAGTGTAGGTACCAATATATCGCTTGGGTCTAGTTATGGCACAGCTTTTCATATATGGGAAATATGGCCTGTTAATTCTTCGAATGTTAAATATTATATTGATAATACTTTGGTAAGAAATGAAACTTCTAACTGTCCGAACGAAGACATGCTAATTCATTTTACTGCTTATCAGCCCAATGCTCATGTTTATTCTGATTGGGTGCTTGTTCGTAAGCGTGCAACCACTGAACCAACTTCATCTTTTGGCGCCGAACAAAATAGTTAAAAATATTTCAATTAATTTTATTTTAATTTAAGATATTAATTTTTTATTTCAAAAAATAAAAACATTTATTAATTAGTTGACCGTTTTATTTCTATTTGCTAATTTATATTTATGACATCTAACGAATTAAGAAATAAATTTTTAGAATTTTTTAAAAAAAGAGGGCATACTATCGTGCCTTCATCTTCTCTTTTGCCAAACGATCCGTCAGTTTTGTTTACGACAGCTGGAATGCAGCAATTTTCTCTTTATCTTTCAGGAAAAAAAGATGTTTTAGCTGATTTTGGCAATCGTCATCTGGCCAGCAGTCAAAAATGTTTTCGAACTGGAGACATAGAAGAAATTGGCGACGATACGCATCATACTTTTTTTGAAATGCTTGGAAACTGGTCTATCGGCCAAGACGATAACGGTTATTTTAAAGAGGGGGCGATTAGATATGCTTTAGAATTTTTAGTTGATGAACTAGGTTTAGATAAGTCTCGTTTTACAGTTACTATTTTTAAAGGTCAGGGGAATATCCAAAAAGACGAAGAAGCAGCTCAGATTTGGAAAAAATACGGAATTGCTTCAGAAAAAATAAAAGAATTTGGCAAAGAAGATAATTTTTGGGGGCCAGTTTCAGATATCGGGCCATGCGGGCCTTGCTCGGAAATACATTATGATCGAGGAGAAGAATTTGGCTGTGGTCGGCCAGATTGCGGACCTAGTTGTGAATATTGCAAAAGATTTGTAGAAATTTGGAATCTTGTTTTTATGCAATATAACAAAAACGAAAAAGGAGAATATGAATTATTGCCTCAAACAAATATTGATACCGGGATTGGATTTGAAAGATTGATCGCTTTGTTAACGCAAAAAAAGTCAGCTTATGAAACAGATATTTTTTCGAAAATAATTGAAAATATTGAATTGGCTTCCGGTAAAAAATATGAAGAAAATAAAAAACAGTTCCGCATTGTGAGCGATCATGCTCGATCAGCTTCGTTTTTAATTAGTGAAGGTGTTCGGCCTTCCAATGTGGGCCAGGGATATATATTAAGAAGAATTTTAAGGCGAGCTATTAGATATGGAAAGTTGCTTGATTTGAATCCTGGGTTTTTAAATCCATTAGTAGATTTAACAATTGAAAAATATCAGGAAATTTATCCAGAACTATTATCAAGCAAAGAAAATATCAAAACAGTTATTGCCGAAGAAGAAAAAAAGTTTGAAAAAACTTTACAATCTGGTTTAAAAAAAATCCAAGAATTATTAGAGTTAAAATCATCTCAAGAATTAACCAGCGAAGAAGTTTTTGATTTATATCAAAGTTATGGTTTTCCAATTGAATTAACCGAAGAGATTGCTTTGGAAAAAGGTTTTAAAATAAATAAAGGCGTGGAAGAATTATTAAAAAAACACCAAGAATTATCTCGCGCTGGTGCTGAAAAAAAATTCGGAGGGGTGGGTAAAGATGCTGGAGAGCAAGGGGCAAAATTTCATACCGCAACCCATTTATTACATTCGGCCTTGCGAAGCTTATTGGGCGAGCAGGTTCAGCAAATGGGATCAGATATTAATATGGAGCGTTTAAGATTTGATTTTTCTTATTCGCAAAAATTATCACCTGAAGAAATTAAAAAAATAGAAGATTTAGTTAATCAAAAAATAAAGCAAGATTTAATAATTGAAAAACAAGAAATGCCCCTAGATGAAGCTTTAAAATCAGGCGCTTTGGCATTTTTTAAAGAAAAATATCCAGATTTAGTAAAAGTTTGGACAATTTTTAATCCTGAAACAGGCGAAGTTTTTAGCAAAGAAATTTGTGCTGGGCCACATGCGGAAAAAACAGGGCAATTGGGTTGTTTCAAAATTATAAAAGAAGAAAGCAGTAGTGCTGGAGTTCGTCGAATTAAGGCTGTTTTAGATTAGCTTGTCTAAAATATAAAATCAGCGTAAGATAAAAATAATGCCTAAAAGAATTTTTGATATTATTCCTCCTGAAGAAATTGGCAATGTTCGCACAGATACAGAGGCTTGTTTTGATTTAAGCAAAACCAGAGCAACAGAAGTTTATGTTAATGTTAAAAATCCAAAAAATAAAAAATTAGGCGGTTTTTTCAAGTGGATTTTTTTAGTGATAATCGGCATAGGTATTATTGGGGCAATTTTAATTCCTGCTAAAGCAGAAGTAAAAATATATCCTAAGACTGAAGAGGTGACAATTACGGAAACAATTTTTGTGAATACAAAAATTACAGATTCGGATTTTGAAGCAAAAATAATCCCAGGAGAAATTTTTTCTGAAGATCAATCTTATGTCCAGTCATTTCCTGCTACTGGTAATAGTGAAAATTCCCCTAAAGCTAAAGGGAAAATTAGGGTTTACAGCAAATATACTCCTGCTGAAACATTAACTTTAAGATCAGGAACTCATTTTTTATCAAATCCAAAAGAGCTTTCTTATCATTCTTTGGCAGTAATCAATATTCCAGCTGCTACGGTTAGCGGATCAAAAGTTACCCCTGGATTCGTTGATATTATTATTGAAGCAGATGAATCAGGAGAGGAATATAATTTAGAAACCGCCACTTTTTCTGTGCCTAAATTAGCAGACACTTCATATTATGAAACAACTTGGGCAGAAACAATTACTTCTATTTCTGGAGGTACCAGCAGTACAACAAAAATTGTAACGAAAAAAGATTTAGATACTGCTAAAGAACTTTTTAAGGCTGATTCTTTAGAAAAAGCATTAAATTCTTTAAAAAACAAAATTTCCGAACAATATATTATTTTTGAAGATTTGCTAAATCAGGAAATCAGCAATTTAACAGTTTTAGCCAAAGAAAAAGACGAAATACCAAACTTTGATGTAAAAGGAGATGTTTCTTCAAATATTATTGTTTTCAAAGAAAGTGATTTAAAAAGTTTAGGCGAAAAATTGATTTTTAATGCTAGCGAATCTGAAGTTAAAGAATTGGTACCTGATAGTATATCTTGTGATATTTTAGAATCTCAACAACAAGAAGATAGTGAACAATTAGAATTAAAAATTTCTTGCACAGCTAAAACTTATTGGCTTCCAGATAATGACTTTTTGATTAAAAGCATGGAAGGAAAGGGCAAGGATTATTCCGCTTCTATTTTAAATAGCTTATCTGATGTCAGTCGGGCAGAAATAAAGATTTGGCCTTTTTGGAAATCGAATGTTCCTAATAATAGCGAAAATATTGAAATTAAAATAAACTTTGAATAATAATAAAAAATAAAACACAAATATCAATTTTATGTTTTTGTTAATGGCCTTTTTGGTTATTAATTAAAAACAAGGTCAGGCTTGGAGAAATAAAGGTTTTAGGGCTTGACCAAAAGTAAAACTTTTGATATTGTTTATTATATCTTTTGAAAATGCCCAAAAAAGACAACACAATAAAAAAAGAAGGAACAGTCTTGGAAAGCTTGCCTAACGGGTTTTTCAAAGTACAACTTGAGGACAGCTCAGAAGTGCTGGCGCATCTTGCTGGTAAGTTGCGAATTTTTAAAATAAGAATTTTACCAGGAGATAAAGTTGCTGTAGAAATGACTCCTTATGATAATAAAAGGGGAAGAATAGTTTTTAGAAAAAAATAATTTATGAAAGTAAAGCCATCAGTAAAAACTATATGTAGTGATTGTAAAATCGTCCGACGTAAAGGACGAGTTTATGTGATATGCAAGAAAAATCCAAAGCACAAACAAAGACAAGGGGCTTAAATAAAATATAATTTATTAAATAAAATGCCAAGAGTTGCAGGGGTAACAATCCCGGATGAAAAATCAATATTATACAGCTTAACCTATATTTATGGCATTGGTTTGGCTTTGAGTAAAAAGGTTTTAGCAGAAGCAAAAATCGACCAAAACAAAAAAGCCAAAGATTTAAATCAAGACGAATTGGGAAAACTAAAAGAAGTAATTGAAAAAAAATACCGCGTAGAAGGAGAATTAAAAAGAGATATAATGACAAATATCAAAAGATTAAAAGATATTGGCACTTGGAGAGGAACAAGGCATGCCAAGGGTTTGCCAGTTAGAGGACAAACAACTAGAGTTAATAATCGAACTTGTCGGGGAAATGTTAGAAAAACCGCTGGTTCAGGGAAAAAGGCTCCGCCTTCGCCTAAATAATGATATTTTTGTGAATTAAATTACTATGGGGAAAAAACACGTTATCAAAAAAACTGAAGAAGAGATGATTAAAGAGGGCGAAGCGATTGAAAAAGCCATTCAGAAAGATTCTAAATTAACAAAAGCTTCTGTTGGAAAAGAGGGTCGGATTTATATTTTCAGCTCTTATAACAACACCATTATCAGCTTAACTGATCCTAATGGAAATCTTAAAATTAGCAAATCATCAGGAAAGCTTGGATTTAAGGGGAGTAAAAAAGCCACTCCTTTTGCTGCTTCAAAAGTAGCAGAAACAATTGGCCAGGCAGCAGAAAAAATGGGAGTAAAAAGGCTTCAAGTTGTAGTTAAAGGAGTTGGATCTGGAAGGGAATCAGCCTTAAGATCAATTGCCGGACAAGGTTTTGAAATATTATCAATTAAAGATGCAACTCCGATTCCTCACAATGGTTGCAAGTCTAAAAAACCGAGAAGATTATAATTCTTGTTTATATCCATTATGTTGAAACACGCAAAATGTAAAATATGCAGACGATTAGGAGAAAAGCTTTTCTTAAAAGGAGAAAAGTGTTATTCGGCTAAATGTGCCATGGTTAAAAGGCCTTTTGCCCCTGGACAAAAAGCTAAAAAAAGAAAATCTGCTTTAACTGAATATGGAAAAGAAGTTAGAGAAAAGCAAAAAATGAAAAAGTTGTACGGCGTAACCGAATCTCAATTTGAAAGATATGTAAAAGAGGTTTCTGAAAATAGAGGAAAAACAGAAAACGTAGCAGATGAATTAATTAAAAAAATTGAAAGCCGTTTAGATAATATAATTTTCCGATTGGGCTGGGCTAAATCTCGTGCCCATGCTTCCCAGCTAGTTTCTCACGGCCACTTTTTGATTAATGGCAGGCAAGTTGATATTCCTTCTTATGCTGTTCATATAAACGACGTAATTGGAATCAAGTCAGGATCAATGTCTAAAGAATCACTTAAAGATATTAATGAAAGAATGAAAAAAATTAGTTTGCCAGCTTGGCTTTCTTTTGACAAGGAAAAAATCCAAGGCAAAGTTATTAAAAAACCTATTTTGGGCGATATCCAATTGCCCGCAGAAATAGCCGTTATCTTTGAGCACTACTCAAGATAATAATTCTTATAAAGAAAAAATCATAAATAAAATAAATCATCATTATGATTCCATTGCCAACATCAATTAAAAGCAAAAAAATAAGCGACAATGCCGTTGTTTTTGAAATAGAATCTTTGTCTCCTGGATATGGAGTAACTATCGGCAACGCCTTAAGGCGTGTTCTTTTATCGTCTTTAAATGGAGCAGCGGTTACAGAAGTAAAGATTAAAAATGCTCCTCATGAATTTGCCACAATTGAGGGAATAAAAGAAGATGTTTTACATATTTTGATGAACTTGAAACAATTAAGATTCAAGGTCTATGGAGATGAACCCCAAACTGCAATTTTGATTAAAAAGGGAGAGGGCAAAGTAACAGGCAAGGATTTTGCTAAAAATCCAGAATTTATGCTAGCTAACCCAGAATCCCATATTGCAACCATTACAAACAAAAACACAGAATTAGAAATAGAAATTAAAATAGAAAAAGGCGTTGGTTATCGCGTTCACGATTCAGAAAAAGAAAAAAAAGATATTGGCGTTGTCGGACTAGATGCTATTTTTACTCCAATCAAAAAAGTGAACTATGTGGTTGAAAACATGAGAGTTGGAAAAAAGACTGATTTTGATAAAGTTATTTTAGAAGTAGAAACAGATGGTACAATTACCCCAGAAGATGCCTTGGCAGAATCATTGAAAATAATCATTGATCATTTTTCTTTTTTATACAAAGAAATGGGATTTGACCAATCAAAAGAAAACGAAACAACCAATGAGGTTGAAGAAGTTCAAGAATTATCCGAAGAGAAGCCAAAAAAAACTAAAAAAGTCGTTTCAAAAAAGAAAGCAAAATAGTTTTATTAAGATCATATGAAAAAGCTACAAAAAGGAAGAAAACTGCATAGAGAATCGGGACAAAGAAAGGCCTTGTTAAAAACATTGGCAACTTCTCTTATCTTGAAAGGAAAAATTAGCACCACTGAAGCCAAAGCAAAAGAATTAGCTCCATTTATTGAAAAAAAGATTACCAGGTCAAAGGCTGGAAATTTGGCTGCTACTAGGCACTTGGCTCAATATTTTTCCGCAAAAACAGTTAAAAAATTAATTGAAGAAATTGGACCGAAATACAAAGAAAGAAACGGAGGATATACTAGAGTAATAAAATTAGGACGCCGAAAATCAGACAGTTCAGAAATGGCGATAATAGAATTAGTTTAATAAATATATGGAAAAAGCAAAGATAAAAAAAGAAATATATACTATTGATGCCGAAGGAAAGGTTTTGGGCAGATTGGCTTCGGAAATAGTTAGTATTTTAAGAGGCAAAAATAAGCCTGATTTTATGCCGAATAAAGATTCGAATAATTATGTTATTGTGAAAAATGTTGATAAAATAAAAATCACTGGCAATAAGATGGAACAAAAAGAATATTTTCACCACACTGGATATCTTGGAAAAGACAAACATATTTTAATGAAAACTATTTTTGAAAAAAAACCAGCTGATATTTTAAGAAAAGCAGTTTCTGGAATGCTCACAAAAAATCGATTAAGAGATAAGCAGTTAAAACGTTTAAAGTTTGAATAATATGGCTGAGAAAAAAACAGAAAAAAAGACAACTAAAAAAGAGCCGGCAGTTAAAAAGACAACAACTAAGAAAAAAGATGTTGTTCCGGCCCAAAAAACTTCTTCTTCTAAAACCAAGGCCGTTAAGCCAACAAAAGAAAAAGAAGAATTAAAAATCGAAGAAAAAGCTTTGCCTAAATTAGAAATGCCAGAATTAATAGGAGAGAAAAACGAAGAAGATGATTTTGTTTTTGACGAATCAAAATATGATGAAAATAGCAATCAATATTTTGAGGCTACAGGAAGAAGAAAAACAGCAGTAGCTCGAGTAAGGCTTTATACCAAAGGGGATAAAACCATTACTATAAACGGCAAAGATATTTCTGAATATTTTAAAACCCCTGTTTTACAAAAAACCATAGGCTATTCCTTAGATCGAATGAAATCAACCGGCCGATTCCGAATTACAATAGTTGTAAAGGGTGGCGGGATAAATTCTCAAGCCGAAGCAATTCGTCACGGAATTACTAGAGCCTTGGTTGTTTTCAATCCAGAATATCGCAAGCGTTTAAGAAAAGCAGGCTTTTTAACCAGGGATTCTCGAATGAAAGAAAGAAAGAAATTTGGATTGAAAAGAGCTCGAAGAGCCCCACAATGGAGTAAACGTTAATCTTTTAAACACACCTTCGAAAGGTGTGTTTTGTTATTTCTTAAAAATTGTTATAATTAAAAAAAATAAATTTTTAAAAAAAAATGAACAATAATTTCAAAAAAATAATCAGTATTTTAGTCATTGGCTTAATTTTAATTTTTATAATTTTGGTAGGGTATTTTTTAAATCAGAAAATAGAAAATTTAAAAACACTAAACCAAATCAAAATCATTAGCGAACCAGAAAAATACAGCTTTGACGAAAAAATTATAAACTTCTTAAAAGAAAATTTAGCTTGGAAAAATAATTCAAATGCAGAGATTTTTTGCGTTTATGAACACCTTGGAGAAAAAGAAAACGAAATATATTTGAAAGTATTATGTGAAAGTTTTTATGTTCACAATAAAGAAACAATTTGTCCAGATACGGAAACACAAAATCAATGTTTTATTCATCATGATTGCAATGCTTGTGAAACAAAAACAATTACTCCAAAATTAGTTACCGATAGCGGGATATCTATTCCGACAAAACTAGTTAAAAAAGAGACCGGTTTTGAAATGTTTGTTCCATCAGACGGATCGCTTTATGATAAAACTTTAAGGGAAATTTTTCCTTTGGAGTTTATTGAAAAATTGCACCTTAGCAAAATTGATTTACAAGACATAATTATTAAACAAGCAGAAAAATATTTTCAAACCAAAGCTTTTTTTGAAGTTTTTGAAAATACAAGCTATGTCTGTGAAGAAAATAGTGATTGTTCGGATAAAGTTGGGAATTATTCTCTTCAATCGCAATGCCCAGCCAAAGGGGTTTGTTTAGAAAAGAAATGCACAATCGGATGCTATGATTTTATAAATCACGAAGAGCTGCCGATTATTAAATAATATTTTTAGTATTGACAAAAGACAGAGAATAATGTTTAATTTAAATAACCTAATTATTAGGTTATTAGGTGAGAAGATGACAGTAGCAAGACCGAAAATTGGAGTATTTGCAGGGATCTTTAAAAAAGGAAAATTGCTCGTTATAAGAAGACCCCTTGACGAATCGTTGCCTGGCGACTGGGATTTGCCTGGAGGGGGCGTTGAAGTCATGGCCAACGAAGCAGCGTTTGATGAACGAGTTATCGGTGAAGAACTTCTTCGTGAAATTGAAGAAGAAACTGGGCTGATTCTTCCGCCCTTACAAAGAATGCCAGCCATGTATCCGGCAGTCATGAAAGGAGGCTCTGATTGGGCTTTTGCCATCAACTGTGGCACGGTTGATGCTGAGCCCACAAAAGGGGAATGGAAATATGTTTCTCCAAAAGAGCTTGCAGACTTGGCTAATGGCCCAATTGGAAACCGTTTGGTTAGTGGCTATGGCAAAAGAATGTTTCGTCTGTGTTTGAGATTATTCGCCTCGCGAGACAACCGGAACCCAGCTTATCGGGCAGCAGCAGGGGAAATGCTCAAAAAAATCCAAGAGGAGCAGTAGATCTTTATTCCATTTTTGTTAAATCAGGAATGGAATTTTTTATTTTGAATGATTTAAAATTTATGCTAAAATTTATTTAATAAAATGATAAATTTAACAAAAAAAGAAAATATTACCCGAGACACAACAATGTCTCATTTTTTGTTAATGTTTGGTTATAAATTATTTTCCTTATATTTTCCGCTCTATTTAGTAGCAAAAAATTTTTCTTTGGTGCAGGTTGGATATACTAATTTTTTAATTTATTTACCCTTGGCTATTTTTGCTCCGATTGTTGGGTTTATTAATCATAAAGTTAATCCTGTTTTTTTAATGATTATTGGAATTTTAGGATATTGCATGTATTCATTAGGAATGATTATTTTTCCAAATTTTTTTGTTTTTTATTGTTTGCAGATTATGCTTGGAATTTCCGCTTCTTTGTTTTTTGTAAGTTCGCGGTCGATTTTAATGGGTTCAAAATTAAAAACTCCCGATACCTCTTTTGGCTGGTTTTATTCAGCTGCATCTTATGCTGATGCTTTTGCCCCCGCAGTCGGAGCTTTATTTATTTGGAAGTTTGGATTTTTTGGCGTATTTGTTGCTGCGGCAATAATTCAAATTTTATCAGCAATTTATTGTTTTATTAGTTTAAGAAAAGCGCCAGCTGCGATTCCAGATAATTTACCAATTAAGAAATGTGCCACTAATTATAATCAGGTTTTTAAAATAATAAAAACTAAAAATATTTGGATTTTTATGATTCTTGCTTTTTTTGTTTTGATTTTGGGAGGGTTTAATAACACCTTTTTCCCATTGTTTTTAACCAGTTTAAACTGGTCTCAAGATAAAATTTTAATCTTTAATTCTATCTTGTCAATTATTTTTTTACCTCTTTCAATTTGGGCAATTAAAATAATAAGTAAATTCAAAAGCGAAACAAATCTTTCTTTGGGCGCTCAAATTATTGGATTATTTTCAATTAGCTTGGGCGCATTGTCAGGATTTATGAATTCGATTTTAATGTTTTTAATAATGAGTGGAAAAAATATCGGAGGATTAATGGCTGGTTCTGGTCGAAGTGGATTGCTGTCTACAAAATTAGAAAAATATCCAAAAGAATCGGCAGCCATAGATACAATTTTTTCTCCGTTTGCAACTGCTTTTGGTGCGCTTTTCGGAGGATTAATGGTTTCATTTTTTGGTTATCCATTTATTTTTATTAGTCTCGGATTTTTAATTTTTATTACTGCAACCTTTTCTAAAAATTATTTTAAAAAATCTTTTTAAATAATTGTTTTAATAAAAAAAAGAAGATATTTAAATTTTTATCTTCTTTACATTTTTGAAAAATTCGCAAAGTTCTTGTTCACTGATTTCGGTAAATTGCGAAATTTCTTTAATCTCGGCCATAATTTCTTTGGTGCGAGACTTTTTATTTAAATACGCTGACCAGACCAGGGGAGCTTTTTCTAAAAGGTATAGTTCCATAGATTTATCTCCGCTTAGATGACGATCAATCAGCTCGAAAAAATATTTAATTTTAAAATCTGGAAAGACAGAATAATCAAAAGCTTTTTCTTGTTCGAGAATTTTAAACAGCCTTTTCATGGGCATAGCCGAAACAACGGCATGATGTTTCTCAAAAATAGCCAGAGCTATTTCTTTGATTCTTTCTCGTTTCAAAATTACGCCTCTTGCTGAACTAAAAATAACACAACATATTATAATGGTCAAATTTTGTCTTTGACAAATAATTATTCTTATCATAGGATAAATTCAGTTGCTTCGAGATTAGCAACAAAATGAACTTTTTTGTTCGTTGAAAATTAAATCAAGAGGTATTTTTATGGAACAAGAAAAATGGATGACGATAAAAGAAGTCGCTCAAAAGTTGTCTTGCGATGAGAACACCGTCCAGTCTTTAATCCAGGGATTACCTTCTGCTTTTCACAATACGCATGGTGCTATTATTCATTCCGAAGATTTAGATATTTTTTTAAAAATTATCAAATCGATTTTAGTTGATTCGGATAAAAATATTGTTTTTCCTGATCAAAAAAATAACCCCAGCCAAAAAAATAATGATCAAAAACGTAGACTAAAAAAAGATGGATTTATCACCGGAAAAGAAGCAGCAGAACTTCTTGGTTTTTTTCCAAATCAGGTAAAAGCCCTTGTTCTTCAGGGTGAGTTACCTGGATATACTTTTGCCAAGGGCTGTTATGTTGATCCAGCTGGAGTAGAAATTTATAAGCAAAATCTGATTAAAAAATCAGAAGAAAAATCTTTGCTTAAAGATTCAGATTCTGAATCAACAAATCAAATTGTGCCAAAAGGCAAAGAAAGCAATCTGAAAAATCCAGACTTGGAAAAAAATAATAATTCTTTGAAAGCGGTAAAAGAAAAAGAATTTTTTGAGCCCAGACCAAACGAATCTGAATTAAAAGATTCAAAATTAACCACGAATCCTATTTCTTTAATTCCAGATTCTGATCAAGAAATCAGCAAAGATTTGGATAAGGTTATCTCAATAAAAGCCAGAAAAGGCAAAAACAATGGACAAAAAGTTTGTTCTTTGGAAGATCTTGCCTTGGCAGCCAGTGTTTCTTTGTCTACTGTGAAGCGCTGGATTGATGACAAAAAAATCCAAACAGTAGAAATTCCTGATAATAAATCAAGCCCCTTTGATCAAAGAATGGAAACTTTTGTTACCATCGATAGCTTAAGAATTTTTATGGCCCAATATCGCCAAACTAGAATTACTTTGATTGAACGGGTTCATTTTCCGGAAAATATCTAAATTTTTTAAAAGAGCATTTTGCTCTTTTTTGTTTATTTTTTTGACAAATTAACCAAAATAATTTATATTAATAATAGCATCGCTTTAGCGATGATTTCATTTTGTAAATTTAAAAAAGAATATTTATTGAGGCAGGAAAATGATTTCGGAAGATTTGATAAGTATTGATCGAGCTGCTTCTGTTTTTAACACAGATTCAGGGGAAGTTAAAAGACTGATTGCCTTAGGAATTTTAAACGGCCGAATCAGCGCAATGGGATTATCCTCTGTAAGAATTGATTTCAGTCTGGAACAAGAAATGAAGCGGCGCAATGCGAAAATAAGCATTGAAGCATTGTATCGCGAAGCAAGACGAGGCCGCATTTTGAACTTTATCAGAACCTCTGTTTCTGATTTTAAAAAATTTGAAAACAATTCAGTTTCAACAACTTTGGAAGAGCCGAGAAACATTGAAACTCTTCCCCCAAAAATTGATTCTTTTTCCCGGCCAAAACCAAAAGCCAGCCCTCAGGTTTCAGAAAAAATTCAGACAAAAGAAACAAAAAGAAAAACCCTTTTCAATGGAAAAAAGGGAGAAATAATTCCAATTTTTCCCGAAAGCAAAGATCGAAAGTTTCTAAAGCTTTATCTTGATTCTTTTTCTGAAAGCCAGGCTTGTGCTTCGGAATAAAATATCCTCCTTTTTAAAGCGAGGATTTATTTTTAATTGACAGTATTAAAATAAAATGGTTTATTGTACATAGGTGATTAAATGGAGTTTGTCCAAATTGTTAGGGGGCCTACCCTAGATGAATTGCGCAAAAATTCTTCTCGCAAAAGTCTGAAATTTACCGTGAAAACCAAAGACGGAAAAATCAAAGAAATTAAAGACTTAGTTGAAATCTACGAAAAAGACAGCGGAACCATAATTGTTTATGGTTTTAAAGGCTGGCGAGCAGAATATAAGCCAAAATTATAACCAAGGAAATCCTTGGTTTTTCCATTATTAGGGGATTAATTTTGGCGAAACAAGAAGGTTATTGTTTAAAACAAGATAGAGCTTTTTTTCTTGCTGGTTAAACCAAAGCTGGGAACAAGAATCAGAAGAAGCAATAAAAGAATTTATTTTATCTCGATTGTCCAATTCGCTTATTGTTGGTTTATTCTTTTCATCTAAAATAGCAAAATAATCTCCTCCGACAAAAGAAAGCGAATTTATTTTTTTATTTTCAAATAAAATAATTAAAGATTCAGGTTCGACAAAAAATGGGCTTTGATATTCCTTTAAGAAAAACAACCAAGCATTATCAGAATCATAAAATATAATTTTATCAAAAAATTCCACATGTTTTATTTCTGTTTTTGATACAATTAAGGGTTTTAGATTTTTTGTTTCCGAGTCTATCAAAGATAAATTTATTTTATTTTCAATAATAAAAACTTTATTCCAATAAACAAATATTTGAAAATTGCTTTTTTCATCAAAAGGGTCGGAATATTTTGCGAAATATTCAGAATTATTAGTAATCAAGTTTTGGCGGATAATATTCCCATTTTGTAAATAGTAAAGATTGTCGTCTTCTAAATAAAAGTCACTGATTTCTTCAGAAGAAATTAAAGATTGTTTTTGCGAATCCAAAGATTGTTTATATAACTTTTTGGCATTGGTAAAATAAATCGTGTCACTAGAATAAAACATTATTTTATCAGTTTTTTCGTTCAAGTTTTTTATTTCCGTTAAAACTAGAGATTCTCTATCTGTTGGCAAGGCATAAAATTTTATTTTTTTTGTTTTTGGTTCAAAATTTTTAATAATTATTTTACTTCCATTTCGAGACATAAAAACATCCTGAATTTTATTTAGGTTTTTTGCTGCCAGACCTAAAATCAAAGTCTTTTTTCCAGATTCATAATAAAACAATTGATTTGATTCGTCGGCAATAATTATTCTATCTTGGCCAGGAAAAGAATAAATTTGAGAAATATTTTCAACCAAAGAAGAAAATTCTGTTTTTTCTGGAAAAAGAATTATTTGGGCCTGGGTTACCATTTTTTCCTGGATTAAAAGATTTTTTTCCCAAGAAAAATATCCAGCCTTTTCCACTCGGATATTATGTTTTGCAGGTAAAAGATTTTGAGTTAAAAAATCATAAGTTAAAAGTTGCCCAGTGCGATTGCTGAATTTATTGTCAATATAAACACTGGCCCCAGGCACTGAAGTTTTTAAATAAATTCCTCCGGTTTCAAGAACCTTCCATTGTTTCCAATCAAAACGATAACCTTGGGAATAAAAAATAATGATTGGCGTAATGGCCAAAAAAATTAATAATAAAGCAAAGAAGAAAATAGTTCTTATTTTTTTATTCATTTTAAAAAATTTTATATTTTCCTGTATTTTAACTTAAAAACGATTAAAAAACCAGATGTGTTTTTAAAAAATATGTTTTTTAGCGGGGTTGCCAAGTCGTGATTTATTGGCTAAAATGAATTTACAATAGTTTTTAAAAAAATATATGAAAATTGGAATAGATTTAGGAACAAAAAATTCATTGGTTTTTATTACCAACAAAGGAGTAGTTTTAAATGAGCCCACGGTTGTGGCTGTTTCTTTGACTGACAATAAGGTTTTGGCCGTGGGAGCAGCTGCCAAGGAAATGATTGGTCGTACTCCAGACAATATCAGGGTTTATCGTCCTCTTCGCGAAGGTGTTATTGCTGACTACAGGACAACCCAGGCAATTTTAAAACACTTTATTAATTCTGTTAATCACGGATTTGCCAGATTTTTTAAGCCCGAATTATTAATCGGAGTGCCAGCTGGAATTTCTTCCACAGAAAAAAGAGCAGTAATTGAATCTGGAATTTTAGCTGGAGCCAAAGATGTTTTTTTAGCCAACGAGCCTGTTCTTTCTGCTATTGGCGCTGGAATACCGATTAATTCTTCTTCTGGGCATTTAATCGTGGATATTGGCGGGGGAACCACAGAGGTAGCGGTTATTTCTTTGGGTGGAATTGTTTATTCCCAATCTTTAAGAGTAGCTGGAGACAAGCTTGATGTTGCAGTTTCCGAATTTATCAAAGAAAAATATAATCTAGCGATTGGAGAGCAAACAGCTGAAGATGTAAAAATAAAAATCGGTACTGCTTTGCCAGAAAAAGATCCAAAGCATATGGAAATCAGGGGCCGAGACTTGCTTTTGGGGCTGCCGAAAACAATTAAAGTAAGTTCTAATGAAATTTGCTTAGCAATTTCCGATCCTTTAAAGGAAATAGTTCAATGCATTAAAAATGTATTAAGAGAAACTCCGCCAGAATTATCAGCTGATATTATGGACAAGGGAATGGTCGTTGCTGGAGGCGGAGCTTGTTTGCGCAATATTGCCGCTTTGATTTCTCAATCCACGGGCGTGCCTTGTTTTATTGCTGACGATCCTTTAATTTGCGTTGCCAAGGGAACAGGTGCGGTTTTAGATAACCTGGATATTTACAAAAAAAGTGTAATGACAAAAAAATAATCATAATTATTTTATGGCAGAAGAAAGTTTTATAATAAATGGAGGGAAAAAATTAAGCGGAGAAATTAGTGTTAGCGGAGCAAAAAACGCCGCTTTTCCAGTAATAATGGCAACCTTGTTAACCGAAGAAGATTGTTATATCGACAATGTTCCAGTAATCGAAGACATTTGCCGGCTTTTGGAAATTTTTAAAAGCATGAATGCCAAAGTAGAATGGGTTGGAAAGAAAAAATTAAAAATAAATACAAAAAACATCAATCCTGCAAAAATCGATACTAGGCTGGTTTTGCGTTTTCGAGGATCAGTTCTTTTATACGGCGCGCTTTTAGCTAGATTTGGCAGAGCTAATCTTCCTCAGCCCGGAGGATGTATTATCGGTGCCCGTCCAATTGATACTCATTTAGATGCTTTTTCTCAAATGGGCGTAAAAATTAAAAAAACAAAAAAGGGATATCTTTTGATTGCTCCAGAAAAATTAAAAGATAACATGGTAATAATGGATGAATTATCAGTAACTGGCACGGCTAATGTTATGCTTTTTTCAGCACTGCTAAACGAAGAAATAATTATGAAAGTAGCTGATGGAGATTATCAAAACCAAGAATTAGCCAAAGTTTTAAAAAAAATGGGTGTAAAAGTTTTTGGAGCTGGCCATCACACTATTAAAATAAAAGGAGCAAAAAAGTTAAAAGGATTCCGTCATTTTTTAATGTATGATCCGATTGAAGCAGGAACATTTATTATTATGGCCCTAGCTACAAAAAGCGAAATTTTAGTTAAAAATATAGAATATCCTTTTTTAGAATTTGTTTTAAAAAAATTAGAAGATTGTGGAGCAAAATTTGAAATCCAAAAAAGCAAAACTAAAAATTTAGTAAATGTGCGAGTTTTAATTTCAAAAGATATTAAAATAAGAAAAATGCAAAGCTTGCCTTATCCCGGATTCCCATCTGATTTACTTTCGGTTTTAGGAGTTTTGGCTACACAAACAAAAGGGGTGACCTTGATTCATGATCCGCTTTATGAAGGAAGATTAAAATATATGGAAGGATTAACGAAAATGGGCGCAGATGTATTTTTTTCCGATCCCCATCGGGCGACCATAAATGGAATTACTAAATTATATGGTGCTGATCTTGGATCGTTTGATTTGCGAGGGGGGGCAGCTTTGATTATTGCTGGATTGATCGCTAAGGGAAAAACTATCATTCGCAATATTTATCAGGTTGATCGAGGATATGAAAAATTGGAACAGCGATTGCAAAATTTAGGAGCAGATATTAAAAGGATAAAAAATTAAAATGAAGATTATTGGCCACGATCAACAGAAAAAATTTTTACTTGCTTTGGCAAAATCCGAAAATATTCCTCATGCTTTAATTTTTTCCGGTCCGTCCAAAATAGGAAAAAAGACTGTTGCGCTAGAATTTGTTAAATCAATTTTTTGCCAAAATAAAAACTTAACCAATAGTGTTTGTGGCAATTGCTATTCTTGCCGGGCAATTAATGATTTAACTTTTCCTGATTTAGCCTATATCGCTCCAGAAGAAGAGGGCAAAGAAATAAAAATAGATCAAATTTGGAGTTTAACCGAAAAGCTTTCTTTAAAATCATATGACAATTATTATAAGATAGGAATAATCGATCAAGCCCACCTGATGAATCTGTATGCCCAAAATGCTCTTTTGAAAACATTAGAAGAACCGAAAGGGAAAACCGTTATTATTTTAATTACTGCTCATCCAGAAATGCTACTTTCAACTATTCGCTCTCGAGCTCAAAATCTAAAATTTGGCATAGTGGCCAAACAAGAAATTGAAAAATACTTAATTTCCCTAGGCGCTTCTGAATCAACAGCTAAAGAAATAACTATTTTAAGTTCTGGACAAGTTGGACGAGCTCTTGATTTTTATCACAATCCGGAACTAAAAAAAGAATTTTTAAAAAATTTAGATGAAATTGAATCTCTTTGTTCGGCTGAATTTAATGATCGATTTAATTATGCAAAAAAAATTATTGATGAGGCTGAAACCGCCGAAGCTTTGATGCAAAAAATGGAAATTTGGGAAAGATTTTTTCGTCGAGAGATGCTTATTAAAATATTTGGCGGAAAAAGTAAATTTCCATCACAATCTGATTCTGATTTAAAAAATATTGTAAAAAATTTAGAAAAATTAAAATATTTAATCAGTGCCACGAATATAAATAAAAGACTGGCTCTGGAAAACTTTTTATTGAATTTATAAAAATATAATTATGCAAAATAGAATTTTAATTAAAGATTTAAAAGATTATATTGGCCAAGAAGTGCTTATTGCCGGTGCGGTTGATTTAAGACGTGATCACGGAAAATTGATTTTTCTTGATTTGCGAGATCGTACCGGAATTGTTCAAACAGTAGTCAATAAAAAGAACGAAAATGTTTATAATCTTTTAGATTCAGTTAAGCCAGAATGGAACTTAAAAATCAAGGCCTTGGTTAAAAAACGCAGCGAGAATACTATAAATGAAAATATTTTAAATGGGGATTTGGAAATAGAAGCTTTAGATGCAGAAATATTAAGCAAAGCTGGAGAGCTTCCTTTTGAAAAAGAAACAGCAGAAATTAGCTTGGAAACTTATCTTGATTATTTGCCATTTACCTTAAGAACTAATAAAGCCAAAGCAATTTTTAGAATCCAGGCCCAAATTACAAAATCGTTCCGAGAATTTTTGAATCAAGAGAATTTTTTAGAAATTCAAGCTCCGAAAATAATCGGGGAAGATGCTGAAGGTGGAGCAAATTCTTTTTCTTTGGAATATTTTGGCCATTCAGCTCATTTAGCCCAAAGCCCTCAATTTTATAAACAAATTATGGTGGGAGTCTTTGAACGGGTCTTTACAATCGGTAATGTTTATCGAGCCGAACCCCACAGTACCACTAGGCATATTAATGAATATACTAGTTTAGATTTGGAAATGGGTTTTGTTGAAGATTACACGGAATTAATGGACCTGGAAACAAAATTATTGATTCAGATTATAAAAGACTTACAAGAAAAAAATGCTTCAGACATTGCTTTGTTAAAAGTTTCTCTTCCAAATATATCAGGGAAGATTCCTTTCTTAAAATTGCGCGAAGCTCAAGAATTGATTAAAAAAGAAACAGGAGAAGATTGCACCAAAGAATCAGATCTTGATCCGGCTCATGAACGCTGGCTTTGTGAATATGCAAAAAATAATCTCAACAGTGAATTTATTTTTATTACCCATTATCCTGTAAGCAAGAGGCCAATGTATACTTACGAAGACGAAAAAGATCCGGGAATGACAAAAAGCTTTGATTTGCTTTTTCGAGGAATTGAGATTACTACTGGAGGACAAAGGGTGCATGATTATGATAAATTAATTTTGGCAATTAAAAATAAAAATCTTGACCCGGAAAAATTTTCTTATTATCTTCAAGCTTTTAAATATGGAATGCCTCCTCATGGTGGATTGGCGATTGGATTAGAAAGAATTACGGCTAAACTTGTTGGAGTGGAAAATATTAGAGAAGCAGCTTTATTCCCAAGAGATATACATCGAATTGATAATTTATTAAACAAAGAGAAAAAAGAAAAAAATTAAAATATAAATTAAAAATAATAATCAAATAATTAATAATATAAAAATATGCTTTACGAAGATATTATTAAAAATATTGAACCAGAATTAGAAAAATCAGTTGATTTTGTTCAAAAGAAAATGGCCTCTGTCCGAACCGGTCGAGCCACCCCGGCTTTAGTTGAAGATATAAAAGCTGATTGTTTTGGCGAAATGATGCCCATCAAGCAATTAGCCGCGATTTCTATTATTTCAGCTAAACAGCTGATGATTCAGCCTTGGGATAGATCCTATATCGAAGCTATTGAAAAAGCAGTTATGCGCGAAGCTTCTGGCTTTTCTCCAATTACAGAAGGGGGAAATATTATTATTAATATTCCGCCCATGTCAGAAGAATTAAGAAAAGAGTTGGTTAAAGTAATTATCCAAACCGAGGAATCAGCCAAAAAAACCGTTCGAAAATTCAGAGACGAAGCTTGGTCAGAAATTCAAGATAAAACCAGAGAAGGATTAATTAGAGAAGATGATAAATTTCGAGCCAAAGACAAGCTTCAGGAAATAGTAGACAAATATAATAAAAAAATAGACGAATATATCGAAAGAAAAAAATCAGAAGTTCAATCTTAATCTATGATAATTTTTGACATTTTAATTTTTATTCTTGTTTTAAGTATTGTTGTTTTTGTCCATGAATTCGGGCATTTTTTGGGCGCTAAACTGACGAAAGTAAGAGTAGAAGAATTTGGCATTGGCTTTCCTCCGAAAATTTGGAAAAGAAAAATAGGAGAAACAGAATATTTTCTAGGCGCTCTTCCTTTCGGCGGATATAATAAGATTTATGGAATGGATGAAAATGACCCGGAAAAAGATAAGGCCCCCTATGCTTATGAAAACAAAAGTTATTGGGCCAAAGCTTTGATTTGTTTGGGCGGAGTAATAATGAATTTAATTTTTGCTGCCTTTTTGTTTTATTTTTTGGTGATTGGATCTGGATTTAAAATGTCGCAGAATATGATTTTGGAAAATTATAATTTTCCTCTTGGCACCCAAACAAATCACCCAATTATTATTCAAGTAACCGAAGGCTCTTTGGCGGAAAAATCGGGAATAAAATCAGGAGATATTGTTTTATCCGCCAATGGCCAATCAATATATAGCATTGATGAATTTGTTAATTTTATCAACCAAGAAAAAAATAAAATTACTTTATCCTTAATTGATTATGAAACAAAAGAGACAAGAACAGCAGAAATAGCTTCTATTTCAGAGGGATCAAGTCGGGGAGCAATTGGCGTGGCTTTGGGCGAAATGTCTTATTTGGAATATAAAACTTTTTGGGATAAGGTTTTTTGCGGGTTCAGCCATTCTTATAATTTTGTCCATTATTCGGTTGCAGCTATTGGGTCTTTGATTGGTCAATCAATTGATCAAAAAACAATGGATCCTTTGGCTCAATCAATGAGTGGACCAGTTGGAATTTTTGCCATCACGAAAGTGGTTAGCCAGCAGGGTTTGGTGCCTTTAATTAATTTAATTGCTTTGCTTTCTGTGGCGCTTGGAGTAAGTAATTTGATTCCTATTCCAGCCATGGATGGAGCCAAAACAATTTTTTTAGGACTAGAAGCAATTAATAAAAAAATATTCAACAAAGAATTGCAAATGAAAATCGAATTTTTTGGAATGATGATTTTAATTGCTCTGGCCGTTGTAATTACCTTCAAAGATTTTTTTCAATTCAAAGATATAATTTTTAAACTATGAAACAAGCTGATTTATTTGTTAAAACATTAAGGGATTCCCCTAAAGATGAAAAGAGTTTAAATGCCGAATTATTATTGCGAGCTGGTTTTATTGATAAATTAGCTAGCGGGGTTTATACTTATCTTCCTTTAGGTCTTCGGGTAATTAAAAAAATAAAAAGTATTATTCGAGAAGAAATGAACGCTTTGGGTAGCCAGGAAATTTTAATGCCTGCTTTAACACCTAAAGAAAATTGGGAGAAAACCGGAAGATTTGATGTTGCCGAATCTTATAAAATAAAAGACGAAGATTTAGTTTTGGGCTGGACTCATGAAGAAATCATCACGCCCTTAATGATAAAGCACATTTTGTCTTACAAGGATTTGCCTTGTTCGGTTTATCAGATTCAAAATAAATTTCGAAACGAACCTCGAGCCAAATCCGGACTTTTGCGGGGGAAAGAATTTATTATGAAAGACATGTATTCTTTCCACAGAACAGCAGAAGATCTTAATGATTATTATGAAAAAGCAAAACAAGCTTATTTTAAAATTTTTGAACGTTGCGGATTAAAAGAAGTTTATTTAACTATTGCTTCGGGCGGAGAATTTACCAAAGAATATTCTCATGAATTTCAAGCCGTAGCCCAGGCTGGAGAAGATAATATTTATATTTGTAATAACTGCGGATTAGGGATTAACAAAGAAGTAAAAAATGAAGAATGCCAGAATTGCGGAAAAACAAGTTTTATTCAAAAAAAATCTATAGAAGTAGGAAATATTTTTAAGCTATATGATCGTTATTCTTTGCCTATAGGGTTAAAAGATGAAAAAGGAAATCCTGTTTTAATGGGCTGTTATGGAATTGGAATTAGCCGATTAATGGGCACGATTGCTGAATCTTCAAATGATAATCACGGAATTATTTGGCCGAAAAATATTGCTCCTTTTCAAATTCATTTATTAGAGATTAGCGGCAATGATGAATCAATCAAGGCAAAAGCTGAAGAAATATATGCTATTTTACAAAATAAAAATTTTGAAGTATTATACGACAATAGAGATGAAAAAACCGCTGGTGAAAAGTTAAATGATAGTGATTTATTGGGAATTCCAATTCGTTTAGTAATCAGCAAAAAAACCTTGGCGGAAAAAAGCGTAGAGCTTAAAAAAAGAGAGTCTTCTGAATCTTATTTAATCAAACTAACCGATCTTATTAAATATGTCGAACAATTTTTTGAATAAAATTTTTTCCAACTTATCACAAGACATTGCTATTGATTTAGGAACTGCTAATTGTTTGGTTTATGTTAAAGGAAGAGGAATTATTTTATCCGAACCATCAGTTGTGGCACTAAACAAAAAAACTAATCAAGTTTTGGCGATTGGCCGAGAAGCGGAAAAAATGGTTGGCAAAACTCCAAGTCATATTGTGGCTATTCGGCCATTAGTTTCTGGAGTAATATCAGATTTTGAAGTAACCGAACAAATGCTTCGCTATTTGATTGAGCGGGCCAAAGAAGATAAATTTACTTTATTAAAGCCTCGAGTAATAGTTGGAATCCCTTCAGGAGTAACAGAAGTGGAAAAGAAGGCTGTAATAGATGCTATTAAATCAGCTGGAGCGAGAGAGGTTTTTTTGATAGATGAGCCAATGGCTGCTACTATTGGCGCCAGAATGGCAGTTCATGAAGCTGCCGGGAATTTTATTGTTGATATCGGTGGCGGAACTACAGAAGTGGCGGTTATTTCTTTGGGAGGAATCGTTGTTTCAAAAAGCTTAAGAATTGCCGGAGACAGATTGAATCAAGATATTATCCAATATGCTCAGGAAAGATATAAATTATTAATCGGAGTAAGAACTGCCGAGAGGATTAAAATCGGAATCGGAGTTGTTTATTTTGAAAACGAACCATTAAAAAGCGATCTTAAAGAAATACCAATGCGTGGACGCAATTTAGTTACTGGTTTGCCTGAAGAAATAATAATTTCTCAGAATGATGTTAAAAAAGCCATGGAAAGATCAACTAATCAGATTGTTACCGAAATTAAAAATACTATTGAAATGACTCCTCCCGAACTTTTATCTGATATTATGAAAAAGGGAATTGTTTTGGCTGGTGGAGGTGCTTTGCTTAGGGGCTTGGATAAATTAATTACCAAAGAAACAAAAATTCCTTGCTATGTTATGGAAGATCCAATGACTGCTGTTGCTCGGGGAGCGGGAATGGTTTTGGAAAACTTAGATGAATATCATGATGTTTTAGTAGAGGTAGAAGAAATACAGCCTCCGCGATAAACTTAAAAAAATAAAAAAAGTCTGCCAAATGGCAGATTATTTTTTATTAATTGATTCTCTGGCTAAATCAGATAAACCGGCCAGAGCAACTAAAAGTATTAATTGCTGGATCGGAGAATCAATATTGTGGCAAGAGTATTGTTGTCCTTGGCTCTTTTTTTTATTCCATCCGAATTTTGTTGGATGAAGACCACTAGCTTCTCCAGGGCAATCAATAATCAGCCAGGCATCTTTTCCAACATAGGCATCGAAAAAATGCCAATCCTTTTTTTCTTTAAAAATGTGCTCGTATGTTTGGCTCATTGTTTCCTTGATTTTTTCAAAAGAATAATATTCAGGGAAAGAATTTAGCCAATTACAGAAATCATAGCCATACGATCCAAAGATTGGAAAACTATTCATTTTCATTCCGCAATAAATTTGGAAAGTAAGCAGCTGGGAGTCTTTGCATATTTTTCTAGGAACAGAGGTTTCAGCAATAAAGCTGAAAATTTGCAAGCTGGCACTGATGGCAAAAAATGGTTTCCAGTCATATCGGGTTTCTCTTTTTTTGCCATGGCACCAAAAACATTCATGCCCAAATGTTCTATCCCATCCTGTCCCCAAACAATGAACGCAGGGCAGTGATGATTCTTTTGGAAGAACCGGAATTTCGATTAAATAAGAAATCGTTTTTTCGGTTTCTTCATTTTTTTTAAAAGCTTGGTCGTAGCCGAAATAATCATTGCCAAACAAAGAAAAGCTTTTAAATTTGTGGTCTCCTAACAATTCCTTGACAAAAATCGCGGAAGACAAATCCTTGCTTTGCGGAATCAGATTTTTGTCCATTTTCAATTCCAAGGAAAAGGGTTTTTTCCCCTGGGAAATACTATAAACAAAAGGAACTCTTTTGTTTATTACATCAGGAGTTAGCATTTAAAAGAACCTCTTTAGAAGATAAGCCAAACTTTTTGGCAAATAAATAATTGCACAAAATTATTTAATTAGCAATATTTTATTTATTAATTTTGCTTGTTATAATAAAATTAATGAAAAAGCAAATCAATCTAAAAGGCAGAATTATAAATTATAAACTTCGGAAAAATATTCGAGCAAAAAATTTAAGTTTAACAATTCGCCAAGATGCCCAGATTATTTTAACGGCGCCCAAATGTTTCCCTTTATTTTTGATTGATAATTTTTTAAGAAAAAAAGCTGATTGGATAATTTCAAAATTAAATCATTGTGAAATTTTTAAAAATAATTTGCTTGTTTGCCATAGCCCGAATGATTATTTAAAAAATAAAGAAAAGGCAATTGCCTTAGTTGAAACAAAAATAAAATTTTTTAATTATTTTTATAATTTTTCAATCCAATCAATTACAATAAAAAATCAAAGAACTCGATGGGGAAGTTGTTCGGAAAATAAAAACCTTAATTTCAATTATAAGATTATTTATTTGCCTGAAAATCTTGTTGATTATGTGATCGTTCACGAGCTATGCCATTTAAAAGAAATGAACCATTCTTCTGCTTTTTGGACATTAGTTTCTTTAACAATTCCAGACTGGAAAATGAGGCGTCAGAACCTAAAAAATATTTTTTAAAAATAAGAAAAAAATATTTTTTTAAACTTTTGTCAGATATTAGAAAATAAAGCTTTTTTCCTATTGACAAATATTTTTACCTGGGTTAAATTATTACTTGTCAATGATAAACAAAAAAGACATATTAAAAAAGTTTAAGCGGTATTAAAACAATAGCCGGTTTGGCTGTTGGATGAAGCCGCTGAAAAGCGTCTTTTTTATTTGGAAAGCAATTTGAAAATTAAATAGAAGTAATGTAGAAAAAATATATTGAAGAATAAAGTTATTATTTGCTAGTCAAAAGTAATTTTTTAAGGGTATATGGTGGATGCCTTGGGACCAAAAGCGAAGAAGGACGTGGCGTAGCTGCGATAAGCCTCGGGGAGATGTTAGCAATCTTTGATCCGGGGATTTCCGAATGGGGAAACCCAGTCTTGCAAAACAAGGCTATCGAGTTTATCTCGAAGCGAACGCGCTGAAGTGAAACATCTCAGTAGGCGCAGGAAAAGAAAATAAAGGAATGCATAATTCCGCATTCCCCAAGTAGCGGCGAGCGAACGGGGAGGAGCCCAAACCCATAAGTGTTTACACTAATGGGGGTTGTAGGAGGACAATGTCTATTCAATTAGAGGAAGTTTAAAAGTCAGTTTAATTAATCGAATCTCTCTGGAAAGAGGAACCATAGACGGTGATAGTCCGGTAGGTGAAAATTAAATTGCGCTTCTTGTTGTCTTTCCTGAGTACCAGCGAACCACGAAAAGTCGTTGGGAATCCGGCGGGACTACCCGCCAAGGCTAAATATAATTTGGTCACCGATAGTGAACCAGTACCGTAAGGGAAAGGTGAAAAGTAGCCCGGTGAGGGCGGTGAAATAGAACCTGAAACCATACTACCCACAAAGAGTCAGAGCTGAGCAATTTATTGCTTGGTGATGGCGTGCTTTTTGCAGAACGAGCCAACGAGTTTTTTTAATCAATTGTCTAAGCGCTTCTGGCGCGGAGGCATAGGGAAACCGAGTCTTAAAAGGGCGAACAAAAATTGGTTGAAAAAGACCCGAAGCCAGACGAGCTTGCCATGAGCAGGATGAAGCTTTCAGAAATGAAAGTGGAGGTCCGAACCCTTTTGCCGTTCAACACATTGGGATGACTTGTGGCAAGGAGTGAAAAGCTAATCGAGTTTGGTAATAGCTGGTTCTTCCCGAAATAGTTCTAGGACTAGCCTCTTTATATTGCATCTTGGAGGTAGAGCACTGGAAGAAATACCGTGGCTTCGGCTAGGTATTTTTACCAAACTCCGAATGCCAAGATGTTTACAGAGGGAGTCAGACTGCGGAAGCGAAGTCCCGTAGTCGCGAGGGGAACAACCCAGACCATCATCTAAGGTCCCAAAATCTGGACTAAGTATTAGTAAGGAGGTGAAATTTCATAGATAGCTAGGAGGTTAGCTTAGAAGCAGCTACCCTTTAAAAAGTGCGTAACAGCTTACTAGCTAAGAGATTTTGCGCCGAAGATTTCCGGGATTTAAGTCCGGTACCGAAGATATGGCTTCGTCTGATTTATCAGGCGAGGGGTAGGGAAGCGTTCTTATTGCATTGAAGCCGAACTGTAAGGTTCGGTGGAGCGGTAAGAAGTGAGAATGTTGGCATGAGTAACCACAATTATGGTGAGATTCCATAACGTCGTAAATCCAAGGTTTCCTCAGCAATGAAGATCATCTGAGGGTTAGGCGGTCCTTAGGAAAAGCCGAAAGGTTTATCTGATGGACAGCCGGTTAATATTCCGGCCCTTTAATATTTTTCCGAAGGGGGACGCAACTTAGTAGTTTGAGCGGATTATCGGATTTTCGTAGGGTATTTAAGGAGCAATCCAAGAATACACTTGAAGCCCGGTTCGCCGGGTGAAATCAAATGAGCAGGTTGACCAGAAAAGCCCGTAGGGTTAAAAATATTAAAACCGTACCGTAAACCGACACAGGTGGATGGGCACAAGTGTGCCAAGACGAACAAGTGAAAGATCCTGAAGGAACTCGGCAAAAAAGTGATCGTAACTTAGGAATAAGATCTGCCTTTTTTTAGCAATAAAAAAAGGCCGCAGCGAGCGTCTCTCTAGCGACTGTTTATCAAAAACACAGGTCCCTGCTTAATTCGTAAGAGGAAGTATAGGGGCTGAGGCCTGACCAGTGCCAGAGTGTTAAAAGTGGCGGTTGTCTCGCTTATGTTCCACGATTATTTGTCGAGAAGTTTGAAGGTGCAATTTTATTGTATCCTTTGTAAGTGTAAGTGTTAGTGAAAGCAAGTTTTAACTTTAATGTATTTTTAGTCAAAATTTTTAAAGATTTTTTGTAAGTAAAAGGTCTTATATTTAGACAATAGGTAGAATTGCATTTCAAGTTTTTCGGCCAAGTAATCGCGTACCATAAGCGGGGCAGCTGACTGCTCAAAGCCTCTGGTGAACGTCCGCGGTAACTCTGACCGTGTTAAAGTAGCGTAATCCCTTGTCGGGTAAGTTCCGACCCGCATGAAAGGTTTAACGACTGGAGAACTGTCTCCAGGATCTGCTTGGTGAAATCGCAATAGGGGTGAGAATGCCCCTTACCTGTGGCTAGACAGAAAGACCCCGGGAGCTTTACTATACCCTGACATTGAATTTTGATGTTAGATGCGTAGCATAGGTGGGAGACTTTGAAGTTTCGATTTCGGTCGAAATGGAGTCGCCAGTGAAATACCACTCTTTTAATGTCATGGTTCTAACTTTGCTATTTTAGTAGAGTAGCAGAAGACAGTGTTTGGTTGGTAGTTTAAGTGGGGCGCTTTTCTCCTAAAAGGTAACGGAGAAGTTTAAAGGTCGGCTAGATCCGGATGGAAATCGGATTGGTCCTGTAAAGGGAGAAGCCGGCTTAACTGCAAGACGGGTATGTCGCGCAGATGCGAAAGCAGAACTTAGTGAACCGACCATGGTTCGTAGGACCGTGGGAGATCATCAGCTAAAAGCTACCCCGGGGATAACAGGCTAGTAGTGCCCGAGAGTCCATATCAACGGCACTGTTCGGCACCTCGATGTCGGCTCATCACATCCTGGGACTGTAGAAGGCCCCAAGGGTTTGGCTGTTCGCCAATTAAAGTGGTTCGCGAGCTGGGTTCAGACCGTCGTAAGACAGGTTGGTCAATATCTACCACAGGCGTCGAGTCTTGAGGAGAGTTGTCCTTTGTACGAGAGGATCAGGATGAACAAACCTCTGGTGTATCAGTTGTCGCGCCAGCGGCACCGCTGAGTAGCTACGTTTGGAAGGGATAAGAGCTGAAAGCATCTAAGCTCGAAGCCCACTCCAAGATTAAGACTCTTACCCAGGTTAAAGACTATGACCTTGATAGGAGGCAGGTGTAAGTTCTGTGAGGAATTGAGCCGAGCCTTACTAATTGGGTATTATACTTTTTGACTAGCAATTATTAGCTTTATTCTTTGTTTATATTTATTATTTCTATTTAACCAACTCCTTTTTATTTTTAATATGGGGATTTTGCCGAGAGTGCTCCACCCGATCCCTTTCCGAACTCGGAAGTGAAATCTCTCATGGCCGATGATAGTGGATTCCGCGAAAGTAGGTAGTCCCCGTATTAAAGATTGAAAGGAGTTTTTTGTTTGAAAAAATATTAGCCAAAAAATATTCAAGCAGAAAATTTGGACCCTGTTTGCATGAGTCCTTGTATTAAAGTTTGAAAGGAGTTTTTTGTTTGAAAAAAATTATTTAAAAATAAAAGAATGTTGGGGCTTAATTGAATGTTTGGGGGTGTTACCCCTAAGCATGGGTCTGTAGAAATAAATCACAATGTTTATGGGGTTACCCCCTAAACATGAGCGAGTAAAGAATGTTTGGGAGTTTAACTCCCAAACATTCTTATTTCCAATCCTCCTAGTTTTTGGTATAATATCTTCAAGAAAAAAAACAATTTTAAGAAAAAAACAATCTTAAACAAATGAAATCCAAGCGTCTTATTGCTTTTACTCTAATCGAGCTCTTAGTAGTTATTGCTATTGTTGGCATTCTTTCAGGATTTGTCTTGGTTTCTTTGAATTCAGCCACTAATCAAGCCACTGACGCTAGGCGTAAATCCGATTTATCCCAGATTGTCAAAGCTTTGTTGGTTTACAATACTTCCAATCCAACTTATCCCATTGAAACCTGTGCCATTGGCTCAACTTGTTCCAGTGCGGTTAACGATGCTTTAGGTTCAGCCGCTTCTATCACTGGACCAAACAATACTTATTACACTTATTCTTCTGACGATGGAACTAGTTTTACTGTTTCTGCAATTATGTCTAATACTAATACTTATACTTATGACTCAGAAACAGGGTATAGCGAATCATTAACCGAACAAGTCTTGCCTGGATATGCCAAAAGACAGCCCATTACCATCAATTCCGCTTCTGCTTTAACCGATTATCAAGTTAAACTAACCGTGGCTTATGATACTGACATGCAACCTGATTTTGACGATCTCCGCTTCACTTCATCAAACGGAATCACCGAACTAAGCTATTGGCTAGAATCAAAAACAGATTCTACCACTGCCACGATCTGGGTTAAAATCCCAAGCCTGGCTTCCGGAGACAACACCATTTACATGTATTATGCCAATGCTTCTGCCACCACTGCTTCTAATGGGGATAACACCTTTGAGTTCTTTGATCATTTTTTAGGAACAACGTTGGATACGAATAAGTGGAGCTTTTTTGAAATGCAAGGAACGGTTAATGTTAGTAATAGCATTCTTACGTATTCATCACCATCCGCTGCATAGAAATTTTTAGTTGCAGAAACAAGTCAAAGCCCCTCTGCTGTTACAGAGTGGTATGCTCGTGTTAACTCTGATAGTAACTATTGGGCAATAGGAACATGGGCAATAACATATATTAATCATTATGTTGAAGCTGGATATTTTGGGGGAATGAAGTGGATTGCTTATAATAGTGATACTTATACTAGCGTAATAACACGTAGCCAATCTTTATCTAGTTATACAAGATTAACTATTGTTTGGGATAGTAGTGTAAATTTGCTTAAGCTTTATACAAATGGCACATTGAGACAATCGTACGCTTCGCCATATGTAACATCTCAACCACAAAGACCGCACATTAGGGTTAACAATAATACTGTTTTTGCTGATTGGGTTCTTGTTCGAAAATACGCTGCCACTGAACCAACTTCATCTTTTAGTGCCGAGCAAAACAACTAACATTGATTGTAAATTTATTAAAGAAGATTTATTAACTTAATGTTTGGGGCTTGATTGAATGTTTGGGAGTTTAACTCCCAAACATTCTTTTTTATTTCCAATCCTTCAAGTTTTTGGTATAATATCTTCAAGAAAAAAAGAAAAAAACAATCTTAAACAAATGAAATCCAAGCGTCTTATTGCTTTTACTCTAATCGAGCTCTTAGTAGTTATTGCTATTGTTGGCATTCTTTCAGGCTTTGTCTTGGTTTCTTTGAAT
>Ga0302250_1000666_pt1 | contig 31121 bp, 27 predicted proteins | sample AAG_RA_Asp_MG_FD_193536 | JGI IMG/M metagenome (GOLD analysis project Ga0302250, IMG submission 193536) | Enriched activated sludge microbial communities from anaerobic digester in WTTP, New Holstein, Wisconsin, United States - AAG_RA_Asp | ecosystem: Engineered > Bioreactor > Anaerobic >... | reverse complement strand
CCTGGTTTCGGTTAATGAAATGGCTCCTTCGCCCTGCATTTATCCAAACCCCGGAAACGGAACGTTCATGTTGAGATTTGGCAACCATTTAAAATGGTATGAAGTATATGATATCAAAGGCAACAAGTTGCTGACCAGGTTGGTTGACTCTCAAGCCGGCCCCCTGCTTTTGGATTTATCATTTTTAAATCCGGGGATTTACATAATCAGGCTTATTGGAAACAATTCAATAGAATTAATGAAAAATATACTTTTAACAAGTATTTCAGGCACAACCCTGTTTACAAAATCAAATATATATTCAAATTCTTTAGAAATTAACATTGGCATAATTACCCATGGAATATATATTTTAAGGCTTGAGTTTACAAACGGTAGCACATTTCACAGAAAAATTGAAAAACAATTATGATTTAATCAATCCTTTAGATCCTCAATAGCCTGATTGGTCCATCTTATTTGAACCATTTACTGATTTCTTTTTCCAGTTCCTCTTCCGAAATTTCTTCTCCGTTTTCCATCTGCTTCATGCCTCGTTCTGCCTTTTCAAGAATAAGCAGCCTGTCAATAAGATCATCAATGGTAAATACATCCGAAATAATTCAATTTGTTCTTTAAGTTTAGTCTTTGTAATCATTTCTCTTGAATTTTATCTGTCAACAAAAATGGTGATTAAATCAAATCAGGATGATATTTATGTATAAAATGAAAATTTTAAAAATGCCTATTTGTTTTAAGTATACTTAAAATAATGATTATAATTGCACAACATTTTAAGTACATCAAACAAAATGGCGCCTGCAGATATAAAACACAGAAGAATTTACGCTGAACGAATCAGCCCTCACATAAGAAAAAATATCATTAAAGTGATTACCGGGCACAGAAGATCGGGAAAAAGCTACCTGCTTTTAGGCATCATGGAAATGATCAGAACAAGCGATCCGGATTCAAACATTATTTACCTGAACAAAGAGTTCTATGAGTTCGATGAAATCAAAGATTACCATGGGCTGCAGGCATATTTTGATGAAAAATTTGTACCCGGATTGAATAATTATTTTTTCATAGATGAAATTCAGGAAATCCTGAATTTTGAGAAATGCATCCGTAATGTGTTGGCTAAAAACCTTGCCGATATTTACATTTCCGGAAGTAATGCCGATATCCTGTCAGGCGAATTGGCCACTTTGCTCAGTGGAAGATATATTGAAATTAATGTTCATCCCTTATCATACCCGGAGTATCTCGATTTTTACCAACTTCCAGATGCTACCGGTTCATTTTACAGGTATTTGCAATACGGCGGAATGCCGGGTCTTATCAATACCGACCAAACCGACACCCCGGTAACCGACTACCTGAAGGGCATTCTTTCCACAGTACTTCTGAAAGATGTGGTGGCCAGATACAAAATCCGGAACGTGTATTTTTTGGAAAACCTGGCACATTACCTGGCTGCAAATACCGGAACTATCGTTTCAGCAAAAAATATCAGCGATTTTCTGAAATCGCAGAAAATGGCCGTGAGTCCCAATATTACACTCGATTATCTGGGATATCTGTGTAAAGCTTATATAGCCAACCGGGTTTTACGAATGGATGTTACAGTACGTAAAATATTTGAGGTCGGAGAAAAATATTATTTTGAAGATTTGGGGCTGCGCAATACCCTTTCCGGATATAAACCCGCTGATATTTCGATGATTTTGGAGAATGTGGTGTATAATCACCTGATCATTGCCGGATATGAAGTATTTGTTGGCAGACTCGGTGCCAAGGAAGTTGATTTTGTCGCCGGCAAAGGAGGAGAAACTTTATATGTCCAGGTATGTTATTTACTCGCCGATGAAAAAGTTTACGAACGGGAATTTGGCAATTTACTGGCCATACCCGACAATTATAAAAAAGTGGTCGTTTCCATGGATGAGTTCCCTGCACCAAATACGTACAAAGGTATCGAACACAAATACATACCCGGCTTCTGCAAAGAACTGGTATCATCTTCGAATTCCTCTTTCAAAAGTTGACCCACATCATATTCAATTTACTCCTGTGGCATTCAGGATAATTCCGTCCTGTTGAACGCACGTAAAAGCCATGAGCGCTAATTGGATTATTGCTAATTTTGCACACTTTTTCAGACACAAATTTAATGTATGATAATCCCGGAACTACCGGCCAGCACATGAAAGTAAAAATAGTCAACACCTCGCACCATCCCCTGCCCGAATACCAAACCCCGAGTTCGGCCGGTATGGATTTACGGGCCAGCATCGAATCGCCGGTAACGGTACAACCCATGGAGCGCGTGATCATTCCTACCGGTCTGTACATTGAACTTCCGCACGGGTATGAGGCGCAGGTACGGCCCCGGAGCGGACTGGCGCTCAAACACGGCATCACCGTACTCAACTCGCCCGGAACCATCGACCCGGATTACCGGGGCGAGATTAGGGTGATCCTGATCAATCTTTCAGCCGAACCCTTTACCATTGCCGATGGGGAACGGATTGCCCAGATGATCATTGCCCAATACGAACATATTGCATGGAAGCCCGTCCGCGAACTGGCCGGATCGGAAAGAGGCGCCGGTGGTTTCGGGCATACCGGCAAATAATTTCCTGCAGATAAAATAATTGATCATGAATCCGGTTAACACTTTCTTAATCCAATGATCCAGAAACACTTTGTTATGTCATTCATAAAAAAGCTTACGTATACATTCACAGGCATTTTGATGATGGTTTCCCTGAGTTTGTCAGGGCAGGAAGAGATCAATACCGGGCCGGTTTCCCCTGAAACATTGTCGAAAACGGCCGAAGTAACGGCCATGTTCCTCGATGCCAACAAATCGAAACTGCTTGGGAATTATGAGGAAGCCATTGCCCGCTTTGAGCTGATCCTGCTGAAAAACCCGGATCATGCCCCCACCATGTACGAACTGGCCGGCCTCTACCTGCAGACCAACCGGGCTGATGAAGCCATTGGACTGATGCAGAAAGCCACCAAAAAACAACCGCAGAATGTATGGTTTAAGTATATGCTGGCTGAGGCCTACAAACTCTCCTTCCGGTTTGAAGAGATGGCTGAAGTGTACGAGGAAATTTCAGCGCTCGATCCCAACGACACCGAGCGGTTGATGGAGGTAGCGCTGGCTTATTCCATCAGCGGACAAACCAAAAATGCCATCAAAACACTCGATAAACTGGAGTCGAGGATTGGCATCACTGAGGAGGTTTCCATACAGAAACAAAACCTGTATTTTGCCCTGGGCAAAACAGATGACGGCATCCGCGAAATTGAAAAATTAGCCGAAAAAACTCAGGAATCCAGGTTTTATGAAATGCTGGCCGAGTTGTACCAGTCGAATAAAATGACCGATAAAGCTCTTAAGGCTTATCAGAAAATCGTGGAGATCGATCCTGAAAACGAATACATACATATATCATTATCCGACTTTTACAGAAAGCAGGGCGATTATGCCCGCTCCTACGACGAACTGGTAGCAGGATTCAGAAATCCAGGCCTGGATGCCGATACCAAAATCCAGATATTCGCCACGTTTTATTCCGAAGGTCATGAAATGGTTCAGGACAGTGTAAAAGCGCTGGAACTGGCTTCCATACTGGCCGAAACCCACCCGGAAAGCCCGAGGGCATTAAGCATCTACGGCGATTTGCTGTACCGCAACAACCGGTTTGAAGAATCGAGGGCAGTATTGGAAAAAGTGGTTGAAAAAGACAAAAGCCAGTATTATGTGTGGGAGCAGTTGCTTTTTGTTCTCTCAGAACTGAAAGATGATAAAGCGCTGCTGGAAACCTCAAAGGAAATCACCGAACTTTTCCCCGATCAACCCCTGCCCTACCTGTTTTACGGAGGTGCACTGTACCAGGCAAAAGATTATAACGGTGCGCTGGTACCCTTATCCATCGGATCAAAACTGGTGGTCGACAATGTATTTCTGTTGGCCCGCTTTTACACCTATCTGGGGGATATTCACAACCATCTGAAAAACTATTCCGATTCGGATGATTATTATGACAGGGCGCTGAAACTCACTCCCGGTGATGTGTATGTACTGAACAACTATGCCTATTTTCTGTCACTGCGCAATGAAAAGCTCGATAAAGCATATCAGATGGCTAAATCAGCGGTGGAAAAGGAACCGGAAAACGCTTCTTACCTCGACACTTATGGATGGGTCCTGTATAAAAAAGGTGATTTTTCCGGAGCGCTTGAAAACATCGGGAAAGCCATCGAAAAATCGGAAAACCCCAACGGCACCCTGCTTGAGCATTACGGAGATGTACTGTTCAAACTCGGCCGCACGGAAGAAGCCCTGAAATACTGGAAAGATGCCAAAAACGCCGGAGATTCCTCGGAGTTTATCGACCAGAAAATTGAAAAGCAAAAATTAATAGAATAGTACACACCCTCATCGAAAACCTGATACTGACCTTTGAAAGCAGCAAAATATCATCTTAATAAATATTTTACAATCCGGGATATAAAAGGGAATCCGGGTCGGTTACTTCAGTTTGTACTGATATTATCTTTATTACTAATTTTTTCCTCCTGTAGTACCTCCCGAAGGCAACTTGTCACACCCCTTAAAGAAGAAGGTCCCGAATTTCTGGTGCAAAAACTGAAACAATCCGAATTCACCTTCCACCATTTTTCAGCCCGGTTTAACCTCGATATCCGGAAGAACCATTCTGAAAGTTCCTTTACCGGCCAGATAAGAATGGTTAACGATAGTATTATCTGGGCATCGGTGATGCTCAGCGGATCGATTGAAGCGGCCAGAATGATGATCACCACTGATTCGGTGAAAATCCTCGAAAAGCTGGTTTCCAAAGACTATTTCAGGGGCGATTACAACTACATCAATCAGTTTCTGGAAACCAACATCGACTTTTCGATTCTTCAGTCCTTGTTACTGGGTAATGATTTTAAGTATTATGAAAGCGATCTGTTTAAAGCTTCGATAGATGAGCATATGTACCAACTGTCCACCCCGGGCAGGCGCAAGCTGATGAAATACGTCAGCAATAAGGGTGATGCCGACCGGGTGTTTTTACAGGATATCTGGATGGATCCGTCAACTTTTAAAATCAGGAAAGTAAGGATTAAAGAAACAGGGTCAAAAGGAAGAACCTTACAAACCGAATATGATGACTTTGTGGAGATGGCCGGCCATTTATTTCCTTCAAAAATCAAACTCATGGTACAGGATCGTAAAAAATTCAGGGCCGAAATCCGGTTCACGAAAATTGATACCGGAACGCGCCAGACTTTCCCGTTTAATATCCCAAAGTCGGGTAATAATTAGATATTTGCAGGCAACTTGATTTTATGTGTTAATATAAAAAAAATACTCCAGTGTATCGTACCGGGTTTGTCCAGATTCATTTTTCAAAATTACTTTATCCGGGACTTTTACTGTTTATATTGCTCACCATCTTTTCCCCTGCCATCGCCCAGTCGAAAAAAGCCGAGCTGGAGAAAAAAAAATCGAGCCTTGAAAAATCTATAAAATATACGGAAGACCTGCTTGATCAAACCCGAAAAACAAAAGAATCCACTATAAATCAGGTAGTTATCCTGGGTTCAAGGATTTCAAAAAGAGAACAGTTAATTACCGTAATTGAGGAAGATATTGAGCAGATCAGGCTTGAAATAGCACTCAAAGAGGCCAGGATAGAAGAACTCACAGATGAGTTGAAAGAATTGAAAGATCAGTATGCCCGTATGATCAGCAGAGCCTATCGAACCCGGAGTTCATACGATAAGCTGATGTTTGTGATTGCCTCCGAAAATTTCAACCAGGCGGTAAGACGCATGAAATACCTTCAGCAGATTACCCAATACCGGAAACAGCAGGCTGAAAAGATCGAAAGCACCCGGAATGAACTTAATAAAATGGTGACTTCCTTAAAACTGGATGAAGAAAAAAAGCAAAGGCTGATTGGGGTGAAGACTTCAGAAATTGACCGGCTTGCAAAAGAAAAAGAGCAAAAAAATGCAGTAATGGCCAGTTTAACCGACCAGGAGAAAAAACTCAGGAAAAAACTTGAGGAAGATAAGAAAGCTGCCCGGCAATTGAATGAAGCCATTGCAAAAATTATCCGTGAAGAGATCAGTTCGGCAGAGAAAAAAACTGAAAATACGAGCAAGAAAGGTGATTTTGCTTTAACTCCCGAAGATGCCCGGCTTTCCGGAAATTTTGAAGGCAACATGGGTCGCTTGCCCTGGCCTGCTGAAAAAGGTATCCTGGCCAGCTCATTCGGCGAACATGCCCACCCAACCTTAAAAGGAATTAAAACCCAGAATAACGGAATCAACATTTTAACCCAGCCCGGACAGGAAGCGCGGGCCGTTTTCGACGGAACCGTGACCCGGGTTTTTTCAGTGCCGGGTTATAACAATGTGGTAATCATTCGGCATGGTGAATACCTCACCGTGTATTCAAACCTTGAGACTGTATATGTAAAAACAGGGCAAAGTGTGAAAACCAAACAGGCCATCGGGATCATTTTTACCGATGCTGACGAATCGAAAACCGAACTTCATTTTGAATTGTGGAAAGGAAAGACCCTGTTAGATCCGGGCAACTGGCTAAGCGGGATTTAAAATTCACTTACATCCAGTGTTTTCTTTTAAAGAAATAGATCATGCTGAATGACAATCCTCCCATCAATCCGATGACCAGCCAGAACGCCGCCGAATAATCCTGTAAGGGAAGAATCACATTCATCCCGTATAAACCGGTGATGAAAGTCAAGGGAAGAACGATGGATGAAATGAGGGTGAGCATCTTCATGATTTCGTTGGTGCGGTTGGTTTGCAGCGAATCGAACGTTTGTGAAAGGCCTTCCACGAGCTCCTGATAATCTTCAATCATATCCCACATCTTCTGGTAATAGTCGAGAATGTTACCCCAGTAGATTTCCATATTATCGGCATACCCTTCAATTTTTCCGGATTCAAACCGCTGGAAAAGCGGCAGCTGGGGTTTAAAGATCGTATTAAGGAGGATGATGTTCCGGCGGGTTACCGATATCCGTTCGATCATTTTTTCCGCTTTCTTGCCAAACAAATCACGGTTCAGAATTTCCACATGATTACCGATGAGGCGGATCAGGTCCTGGGTTTCAGTCATCAGCTTTTCCAGGATACGATAAAGCAGGGCATCGGTAGTACTCAGTTCGAGGTCTTCTTTTTTGGCCAGTTTGGCTTTTGCCTGCTCAAACAATTCTGCTACTACCCAGGGAGAACTTCCGATGGTGATGATAAAATCATCCCCCCAGAAAATCTTGATTTCCTTGGTTTTAATGAAAGTGTTGGTATTGTCGAATTTGGGGAAGTGAAGGATCATGAAATAATAATCATCATATACGTCGATCTTGGGACGCTGATTGATTTTACTTCTGCAATCCTCTATATCCAGAGGGTGAAAATGAAAATTCTCCCTGAGAAAATTCAATTCTTCTTCCTTGGGGGCAATCAGGTGATGCCACCTGATGGTGCCGATCTTAATGGTTTCAATCATGCTATTTTCCCTAAGATTTGATGATGATGAATTTGAAATCCTACATTCCGGTAAAATTTGATTTTATCCTGCCAAAAGTATATAATTAATCGACACTAACTTTTTCAGGGAAAGAATTTGTAACCAAAAAATCTTTAAGGCGTCAAAATCACAAAGTTCACCATTAAAATTTAAAATTATGCAAGATGTAATGATTACAGGTATCATATTCGGTACCATTTACGGGTTGGTTAACCTGTTTATCCGCCGCAAGGAAAGAATGGCGCTGCTCAATGCCGGAGCCGATCCCAAAATGTTCGAACCCCAGCGCATCAGCCATGCCCCGTTAAGATGGGGACTGGTATTTATCGGCGTAGGTTTCGGGATTCTACTGGGCAACATATTACAAGCCTATACCATGATGGAGGAAGAATCGTCCTATTTCTCCCTGATGCTGCTGTTCGGGGGTATCAGCCTGATAGCCGGCCACTACTGGGGGATTAAGCTCGACCGGGAAGATCTGAAAAAAGTGAAAGAAGAGGAGTTGTAGATTTCTCGCTTCGCTCGAAATGACAAGTAATGTAAGATACTGATTAATAGCAACATTGCAATTGTATTTCCTTTGCGTACTTTGTATTTTCCTTAGCGACTTTGCGAGAACTTCAATCAGACTGGTTTCTCGCAAAGCCGCTAAGAGAAAAACAAGAATTACATTAACCTTTGTGGCCATTAAACCAATCACGGTCAACAATGTGCCTTCAGGCACAGAATGTGGGTAGCAGAATTACTCAAAATTTCCAGGTGAGCGGAATTGCAAATTCCGCTTAGCCGTGTCTACTTTTGAATTGCCAATTAAAAAATGTCTGAGGAGAAATAATATACCCAGAGTCATTTCGAGCGCAGCGAGAAACCTACGGCTGCTCCGATATCCTCACCCCCACATAATCCTCATACCTTCCGCAACCCAGTCCGCCATTCATAAAATACGACCAGATGCTGTCGTTCCTCATGGTCAGCCCGTAATGATAAGAAAAATAAAACCCGCTTGAATCCAGATGAACATCCCTGCCCAGAATACTTAGCGTAGAATCGGTAAGTCCGTAGTTCACAACTATTACGGTGTCTTTTTCCGAAAAACATGTAGCGCAGGGACCATAACAGGTTATGGTTTCGGTTACCTGATACTTACCCACATACTGGTCGCGAGAATCAGGCGGGTTATCTTTTTTACAGGAGTTGAGCAGCCATCCGCCTGTAAAAACTGATACAAGGAGGAAAATCCCCATTAACTTTTTCATAAAGAAGAGATATTATTAAAACAGAACGAACGAAACAGAATCTGGTACAAAATTACTGCAAACGATCCAGTAAAACCGAATTAAAAAACAATTTGTACGTGGCCGGAGTGGATGCCCTGAAAATGGGATTGAACCCAAACACGATCAGTTGACCTTTCCCTTTCCGGAGCCAGATCATGTTTACTTTACCGCCGGCCAGGCCTTCACTGGCTGCATAACCCGATTGAAGTATATTTTCTTCCGGGAAATAACCGATCACACGCCGGTCGGTATCAAAACCGGGCAATGTTGTGGAAAAAATAGTAGCCTCCCTGAAAAAAGCGCCCGTTGTTGAAGGCATACCGAGAGTAAGCGGATGGTCTTTCAACAGATTGACGGACAGAAATGAACCGGGACAATCGAAACCCTTTTTAAGCAGATCAGGCGAAATATTTTTAAAAGGCAACATGAATTCTTCGCTATTGGGATCATCCATTCCCAGTTTCAACAAACCTTCAAATAAGGCCGATGCCTGTTCCATGGCAAGAATGATTCCCCCCTTATCCAAAAACCCCAGTATTTTTTGAAATCCCTTATCTCCGATGCCTTTGGCATATTGCGGAGGAAGAGAAGAGGGAATTACTTCTCCCAGGGCATTCTTATACTTTCCGGTAAGTATCAGATCCTTTGGATTATCCGGAAGGATCAATACGTCAAAATGCTTCTCCAGATCGAATTTTTCAAACTCTTCAGGACGCAACACCGTGAAGGGGATCCCGTAATAATCCATGATAAAACGCGTCCAGCCTGCATCCGTATCCTGCGTCCAAAGTTCCAGGAGGGCTATCCTGTTCAGTTTTATGGTTTCAAACTGTTCCTCACCCGGTTTGGCAACAAATTTTCCGGCAATATTATTTTCCAGCATCCGGCTTTTCAATTCTTCCAATTCCATCTGCCCGGAAAATAACACCACGAAATCCCCTTTTTTGTAAGTTTGAGCCGCTTCATCATCCGTTTTCATTCTGAAAACTGTTTTGCCACTTGACAATAACTGAAACACCAGCCGGTAGCTTGCATTATTGCTGCAGGGCAGTATACCTGCAAGTTCTGATTTTCCTTCAATGGTTTTAACGGCTGGTTTAACCTGGTCCGAATCCCATTTTACCATGGCAGGAAGGTTTTGGGGATGGTAATCATTTATCTCAAAACAGGTCAGTCCTTTATGCAACGGCAACGACCACGAGGTGATGTCATAGGGCTTGATGATCTCACCATTAGGAGTGTATCTTCTTACCGGATACACTTGTTTTTCCATCACTTCCTTGATAAAAGGCCGGAAAGGCTGTGCCAGCGGAATGATCATAGAACCGGCGCTGTAGGTGAAGTTGTTGAGAATAAAATTATTTTTAAGCGTATATACCTCAACACCATGCTCCTGCATCAGCCTGGCCAGCTCAAACCATTCGCTCTGATCATGCTGCTCTGCCGGAAGTATGTAATAATAAGGCGCTTGATTCAATCCCCGTTTTACTTCATCCCGGCACAGCTGGTTACGCAGTTCAAGGATCGGTTTCCGGTAATCGGAACAGGTTTCGAGGATCGAAAACGTGGAAACGATCTCATACTTTACAATGTCCGACAGCTTCCACCATCCGCCGGGCCAGGGCAAAGGCATATTGGTACTCTTTTTATAATCAGAAAGTCCTTTGCCATTTACTTTTTGTTCATTGGCTTCAATAAAAACCGAACTGGCTATTTTGGCATTGGCCGCTTCGGTAAGCATGGCTGCCACATTCTTCCACAGGCAGGTTTCGGTGGAACCGGGCCAGTAATTATCGAAAGCATATTGCTGCACTACACCGGATAATCCTTCACGGGTAAAATCAGTAGTCAGGTTGGATCCGAAGATTCCGGTCCAGTTCCATAAAATGGCATCAATATTTTCGGCAATAGGATCATGATTCGGGGGTACAAAATATCTGGGGCCGGTTGAGGTAAACTGATGTTTTTCAAACATCACCTGTGGAAACCATTCGATACTGGTTAATTTTGATATGGCTTTGGTATCGGTTTGGGTAAGCGCCACAAAATCCCGGTTGTTGTCGTGGCCAATGTATTTGTGATAAACACCCGGTAAGTTGCTGATTTCATACTTGGTACCCTTATATTTCCGGTAATGGTTCACCACCATATCCATCCCGTCGGGGTTATGAGAGGGAACTGCCATATATACTACATTATCAAGCCATTCCAGTTTCTCAGGGTCGGCAGTAGTAACCAGATCATATGCTATAAGCGGGTACGACTGGGTAGGTCCGACTTCCATGGAATGCATGGACAGGGTGGCCAGGAAAAACACTTTTCCGCTATTGAAATATTCATTTCTTTGTCCATCCGGAATTTGGGGATTGAGCGCCAGCTCTTTATTGATCCCGGCAAGCTGATCAAGGTTTTTAATATTGCTTTCAGAAGATATGAAAACACAATACATGGCTTTTCCCAAAGGCGATATTCCTATCTGCCGGATTTCCATACGGCCTGAATTCTGATCAAGAAGATTCAGGTATTCCATCATTTGATTATAATCAAACAACATCCCCTCATCTCCGGGGGTGAATCCAAAAAATTCTGAAGGGGTATTTAGTAGGTTTTGAGCAGTTACAGCCGGACCGGTGTAATTAACAATCCAAATAAAAGCCAGTAATGATATCGCTTTCAGCAAGTCTGACGATTTCGTAACGATTAAAGAATTCATTCAGCAATGAATTTAAATTGTGAGTAAAACGAATTGGGAACAAAAGTGGCAATATTTTCAATAAATTGGCAAGATAAAAACAACTTACTTTGATTTTGCAAGTCTTTACACAACCTGTTCAGCGCTGAGCATTTTCCATGGTTTAAAAATCTATTTGGCTCATTTCTGAAATGTTCTGTTATTTTTGAAAATTATTTTGTTCTACTTCAATACTTAACTTAATGAATCCTAAAAAGATCTACCTTTTACTATTTCTGGTGCTGAGTGCATCTTTCATTCACTACAATGCTTATACACAAATTGTTATCAATGAATACTCTGTTTCAAACCTGAGCAGTTTTCCGGATAATTATTCTGAATATGAAGACTGGTTTGAGTTGTATAACACAACCGCCGAACCCATTGCGGTTGGAGGTTATAACCTGAGCGACAATCCGGATAATCCCATCAAATGGCAAATTCCGGCCGGTACGGTCATTAATGCCAATGGTTTTCTCAGATTCTGGGCTTCCGGGAGAAATACTTCAACCGGAGGACATTTTCACACCAGTTTCCGGTTGTCGCAAACCAAATCCAATGCTGAATATATTGTATTTTCAAGTCCGTTTGGCGTCATTATCGATCAGGTACAACTGCAGATTACCCAGAAAGCGCATTCACACGGCCGATTCCCCAATGGCTCTCCGGCCTGGGTGATATATACCAGTCCTACCCCCAATGCCACCAACGATAATGCCCAGCATTATTCAAGATATACCGATAAACCCATGATGAGCCTGCCCGCCGGGTTTCATGCCGGGCCGGTTAAAGTGGCCATTTCCACTACCGAACCCAATGGGGTGATCCGGTATACCATGGATGGAAATGAACCGGTTGCCACATCCCCGGTTTACACGGATTCTATACAGCTTACCCAGACTGAAATTATCAAAGCCCGCACCTTCAGCGATAATGCCGATTACCTGCCCGGTCTGATTGAGTTCAATACGTACCTGATCAACGAAAACATAACTCTTCCGGTTATATCGGTTGCCGCCAACCAGATGCAACAATTGCTTAACGGTAATTCAGCCCTGAAACCCAATGGCTCTATCGAGTTTTTTAATAAGGAGGGTGTCAGGACCAATATCGGTTATGGAGATTTTAATGAGCATGGACAGGACTCATGGGTGCATCCCCAGAGAAGTATCGATTATATTTCGCGTGATGAATGTGGCTATAACTATGCTCTTCGGGAAAAGTTTTTTTCCCTTTCCGATCGCGATGAATTCCAAAGGGTAATACTACGTGCTTCAGGCGACGATAATTATCCGGGTATTGATACCAGCGCTCACATGCGGGATGATTATGTGCAGACCATATCCAATATGTCAGGTCAATATCTCGACTGGAGAAGAAGTGAACGCTGTGTGATTTTTGCCAACGGCGATTTCTGGGGAATTTATGCCATCCGTGAAAAAACCCACGACCATGATTATACAGAGTATTACTACGACCAGGGAAAATTCGACATCCAGTATATCATGCACTGGGGCGGCACCTGGGCCGAATATGGCGGGCAGCAGGCCTTAAACGACTGGCAGGCACTGTGGCAGTATATCAATTCCAACAATATGAGCGATCCCGAAAAATACGAATATGTAGCCAGTCAGCTCGACATCAGAACCCTGGTGGATTATATCATCATCAACTCTTATGTGGTTTGCAGCGACTGGATCAACTGGAATGTTGCCTGGTGGAGGGGCATGAACCCTGATGGTGATCATAAAAAATGGGGATACACCCTCTGGGATGAAGACGCTACTTTTGGGCACTATATCAACTATACTGGTGTACCCGGTCAAAACCCCTATGTGTCGCCCTGCTTTCCGCAAAACATCACCGCCGATCCGGTAAATGTAGTGAAAATTCTCAATAAACTGAGAGTTAATCCCACTTTCAATCAATACTACGTTACCCGGTACATCGACCTGATGAATACCGGTTTCCGGCGCGAACGCATGATTGCGGTACTCGACAGTATGGCCAACATCATTGAGCCCGAAATGGAGAAACACACCCAAAGATGGGGCGGATCTGTAGAGGAATGGCGAAACAATGTACTGAAAGTCAGGAATTTTGTAGCCGCACGGCATGACTATTTTCCTACCGGCTGGAACTCCTGCCAGAATCTAAACGGCCCCTACTCCATTACAGTGGATACCGATCCGCCGGAAATCGGAAAAGTGTTCCTGAATTCATTGTCGCTGACCACTTTTCCATGGACCGGAAAATATCATGGAGGTATCCCCACACTTCTCCATGTGGAAGTGCTGAATTCGAATTATGAGTTCGACCGCTGGGTGCTAAATAACCATACCGTTACACCAAATGACACCACCAATGCCATCACCCTTACCCTCACTACCACTGATACCATTGTTGCCGTATTTCGTCCCAAAATAGCCCAGGATACACTGGTAATCAATGAAATAAATTACAACTCTGCCCAGAGTTTCGATCCCGGTGACTGGGTAGAACTTTACAATCCTCACCCTTACACCGTTAATGCCGGTGGTTGGGTGTTTAAAGACGAAGACGATGAACACAGTTTTGAAATTCCGGAAGACACTGAAATTGAACCCTATGGCTACCTGGTTATTTGTACTGATACCGATGCCTTTACCGCCCTGTTCCCGGAAGTGCTCAATTATACCGGGCCCACTGAATTCGGCCTCAATGGAAGCGGAGAACTGATCAGATTATATAATCCTGACGGTGTTCTGATTGATACCGTTCATTATGACGACCAGTTGCCCTGGCCCATTGAACCTGATGGTGAAGGCGCTACTCTGGAACTGATCCTGCCTGAATACGACAATGCCCTGGCCGAAAGCTGGACAGCCTCTCCCTTGCACGGAACTCCGGGAACCCTCAACAGTACCATGGTAGGTGTAAATGAACCTCAACAACCGAACAACAGGATTACCCTGAAAATCATTCCCAACCCTGTTTCTCATTCAGCCTGGATAGGGGCAGATATCCCTTTACATGATGGCGATCTCACCATTTTAAACAGCTACGGAAAAGTAGTCAGAACCTTCGAAAATATATCAGCTGATTTCATTGACTTTCAGAGGGAAAGCCTTCCTGCTGGTTTGTACTTTATAACTTATGTCAATAAAGTTTCAAACATAACCGGTACCTGTAAGTTGATTATCCATTGATTATTTTTGGCTTTTTAAACCTTGTAACTCTTTGTGCTTTTCTGACCTGGTAGCAAATTATATTTTTGCAACGTTCATGTTAGTTTTATCTTAACCGGTTATGACCAAACTAAGTGTAAATATCAACAAAATAGCCACTTTGCGTAACGCAAGGGGTGGGAATATACCCGATGTGCTCAGAGCAGCCATCGATTGTCAGGCATTCGGAGCTGAAGGAATAACCGTGCATCCCCGTCCCGACGAAAGGCACATCCGGTACCAGGATGTCAGGGATATCAGGCCGGGGATAACCACTGAGTTCAACATAGAAGGTTACCCGTCTGAGTCATTCCTCGACCTGGTCATCGAAGTGAAACCCCACCAGGTTACTTTTGTCCCGGATCCTCCAGGGGTACTTACCTCCAATAATGGTTGGAATACGGTTGAAAACGTTGATTTTTTGAAGAAAATTATTGGCCGGATGCATGATCACGGCATCAGAACTTCCATTTTTGTGAATGCCGAACCTGTAATGATTGAAGGCGCAGCCCGAACCGGTACCGATCGCATTGAGCTTTACACTGAGCCCTATGCAGCCAACTATTATAAAGACCGGGAAGAAGCTGTAAAACCCTTTGCAGAAGCCTCACAAATTGCCAGACAATTTGGCCTGGGACTCAATGCCGGCCATGATCTCAACCTCGATAACCTGCGGTATTTTAAAGACCAGATGACAGACCTTCTCGAAGTATCGATAGGTCATGCCCTGATTGCCGATGCCCTGTATTTCGGGCTTCAGAATACCATCAAAATGTACCTGCGCGAACTTTACTCTTATTGAAATGACCTCATTCTTTGAAATTTATTCGAATGGTTTGTTCCTGATTCTGGGTTTTATGACCCTGATCTGGTTGTTGAGCGTATATCTGAAAAATGCCGGGATCGTGGATATTTTCTGGGGAATCGGATTTATCATCTTAACCGGGTATTACCTGTTGGTTGAAAATGAAATTTCATGGAGAGGCTGGCTCATTTCGCTGCTGGTTCTGCTCTGGGGTTTGCGCTTATCAATCCATATTTTTGCAAGGAATTACGGAAAACCCGAAGATATCCGGTATCAGAATTTTAGAAAAAATTATGGTGGAAAACACTACTGGTGGGTCAGTTTTTTTCAGGTCTTCATGCTTCAGGGAATCCTTCTTTGGATGGTTTCTGCACCTATACTGGGCACTATGCACCATCCAGCCTCCACCCGATTTGGATTCATCGACCTGTTGGGTTTGCTTTTCTGGTTTACGGGAATGTATTTTGAGGTGGCGGGCGACCGTCAGCTCAATAAATTCAGGAAAAATCCTGATAACAAAGGAAAAATTTTCGATGACGGATTGAGAAGATATACCCGCTATCCGCAATATTTCGGCGAATCGCTGATATGGTGGGGATATGGTTTACTGGCGCTGGCTTCGGGAAACATTTTCACTTTGATCTCCCCCATCATCATGACCTGGCTTCTGTATTTCGTTTCCGGGGTAAAAATGATGGAGAGGTACCAAAGTACCAAACCCGGCTTCGACGAATATAAAAATCGTACGAATGCCTTCTTCCCCTGGTTTCCGAAAAAATGAGAATATGAAATATTGTTATGATTATCCACGCCCTGCCCTGACGGTGGATGCAGTGGTTTTCAGGAATATCGGTGGCGTAGTACAAATTCTGCTGATCCGAAGGAAAAACCCTCCCTTTCAGAACTCCTGGTGTTTACCCGGCGGGTTTGTCGATATGGACGAAACCCTTGAAGAAGCGGTTAAAAGGGAACTGGAAGAAGAAACGGGATTATCCGGAACAGGACTTTCACAACTGCATGCATTCAGCAGTATAGACCGGGATCCGCGAGGCCGTACCATTTCTGTTGTATTTACAGGATGGTGTGAGAATGATGAACCCGTTAAAGGAGGTGATGATGCGGCCGAAGCAGCCTGGTGGGATATAAAAGCCCTTCCCGGAACCGGGTTTGATCATGCAGGGATCATTCAAATGGCCATTTCGAAAATTACGGGAAATTTGTATTAATGTCTGCGTTAATCTGCGCAATCAGCGGGATGCCTTTTCCTGACCGGAACACCTCAGAAACCATAATTCGGTGTGCTGCACCTTTTCATACTACCGGGATGTCTTACTACAAATATTTGGCTACGCTGTAGCCGGTGATCCGGGTAAAATATTCAGCCGGGCTGCAGGTATAATCCTATCAATACGATATTCCAGGTGCAGAGCACCGGAATATTTGTAGGCCAGAGCACCCCCAAATTGTATTTCAGGTGCAGAGCACCGGAATATTGGTAGCTGACCGGAATCATTCAGGTATTCCAGGTGCAGCGCACCGGAATATTGGTAGGCCAGAGCACCACCAAATTGTATTTCAGGTGCAGAGCACCGGAATATTTGTAGCTGACCGGAATCATTCAGGTATTCCAGGTGCAGCGCACCGGAATATTGGTTAAACAGCAATGATTACAGACCAGTATCTAATCCTTTCAAATATTGTTCGATGGGTTTGGGTACCGCCAGTTGAAAAGCTTCTTTCAAGGTATACAATTGATAACCAGGATGAAAAACAAAGATTTCCGGTTGTGTTAGCTCAATCACAAAAAAACGGATGATCAATTTCCGGTGAGTCAATTTATGTACAACCTCCCGCGGTAGGCAAGCCGGTGGCACCATATTTTCCCTAAACATTTCAGTCCATACCTCTGAGTTCAACAATTCATCGGGAGGTAACGGCTGATCCGTTTCTGCCAGCGGAAATTCATACAGGTTCTTCCAGATATCGGCACCTTTTCTCAGCCGCATGAAGTATTTCTTTTCATACGTGCTAGTCACACTTATAACCAGGTAATTCAGATATCTTTCCTTCAATCCGGATTTTTTATCCCTTAAAGGTATTATTTCTGTCAGATCCTCCTTAAAGGCAACACAATGATTTCTCAATACGCAATCATCACATAAAGGATTTTGTGGTTTGCACACCAGCGCTCCGAATTCCATCATCGCCTGATTAAAATCACCCGGATTTTCCTTATCCATGATGTTTGCAGCAATTTCCCACACTTTACGGTACCCGGAAGGATTTTGAACTGAATCCCGGATTCCGTACAAACGCGCAATCAGTCGCAGTACATTTCCATCCACGACCGGAACCGGCTGCTTAAAACATATGGAAGCTATGGCGGCAGCGGTATATCTACCAATCCCTTTGATTGTTATTAAATCCGGGAAATTGTCAGGAAATTTTCCGGCAAAATCAGTCAGAATCTGATGTGAAGCGCTGATCATATTTCTGGCCCGGGAGTAATATCCCAGTCCCTGCCACATTTTCATTACCTCACTTTCATCGGCCGATGCCAGAGTACGGATATCCGGAAAACGTTCCACAAAACGTTCATAATAAGGTAATCCCTGATTGATTCGGGTTTGCTGCATGATGATCTCCGATACCCAAATACGGTATGGATCAAGGGTTTGGCGGAATGGGAGGACTCTTCTGTTCTCCTGAAACCAGCCCGAAAGTAGTTGAGTAAGGGTAATCATCTGAAAATGAAATTCATTGAGTAAACAAAAATTTAAAAAAAAAGATTAAACGCAGTTGAAATAAAAATTTATATATTTGCAGCCCGTTTTAGAAACCTAATAATCAAACTATTAAAACATAATATTATGACAAAGGCTGAAATAGTAGCTGAAATTTCGAACAAAACCGGTGTGGAAAAAGCAGTTGTGCAAGCCACAGTAGAAGCTTTTATGGACTCCATCAAAGGCGCCATGAGTAACGGTGAAAACGTGTACCTCAGGGGTTTCGGAAGTTTTACCATTAAACACAGGGCAGAAAAAACCGGCAGGAACATCTCCAAAAATACTACCATTGTAATTCCGGCCCATAATATCCCCTCCTTCAAGCCAGCCAAAACTTTCATTACGGATATCAAATCCAAAGTAAAATAATCCAAAAAAGAACTTCATATGCCCAGTGGTAAAAAACGTAAAAGACATAAAATGTCAACCCATAAACGCAAAAAACGTTTAAGAAAAAACCGTCATAAGAAAAAATAATCTAATCTATTGTTAATATGGTTGTTACATAACACCACGCATCAATATATGCCGTGGTGTTGTGTAATGATTTTTTCTTTTGCAATGGTTCCGTTTATCAAAACCAAGGATAAGATTATACTTTATCATGTAATTATCTCTCAAAAAAAAACCTGTGAATAAGGAATTAATCATCAGTATCGATTCCTCCGAGATTAATCTGGCTTTGCTTGAAGACAAATCGCTGGTTGAGCTTCATAAGGAAAAAACCAGCAATAAATTTTCAGTAGGTGATATTTACCTTGGAAAAGTTAAGAAGTTGATGCCAGGCCTCAATGCGGCCTTTGTAAATGTTGGGCACGAAAAGGATGCCTTTCTCCATTATCTCGATTTAGGCCCGCAGGTAAAATCCCTGATGAAGTTTGCTAAAATGACTTCTTCAGGAACACAGTTCACGATTTCCTCCCCTTTATTTGAACTGGAACCCGATATAGAAAAAACGGGTAAGATCGTAGACGTTTTAAATATCAACCAACAGGTTGTTATTCAAATAGTTAAAGAGCCTATTGCGGCAAAAGGCCCCCGTATTTCTTCCGAAATATCCTTTGCCGGAAGGTTCCTGGTATTAGTTCCTTTTTCCGACCGAATTTCGGTATCTCAAAAAATTAAATCAGCAGAAGAAAGAAACCGGCTGAAACGCCAGGTCAAAAGCGTTCTGCCCAAAAATTTCGGCGTCATCATCCGCACAGCTGCTGAAGGAAAATCGGTAACTGACATTGATAATGATCTGAAAGGGCTCCTGGCTAAATGGGACAGTCTGGCTTCCCGTTTACCGACCAGCAAAGCCCCTGCTAAAATTGTAAGCGAGATTGACCGTACTTCAGCCCTTTTAAGAGACCTCCTGAATGATACCTTCAACAACATTTATGTTGATAATGCCAGTTATTACGAGGAAATCAGGAGTTATATACAAACCATTGCCCCCGATCAGGTAGGTATTGTAAAACATTACAAAGGAAATCTCAATATTTTCGAAAACTTCGGTATCGATAAACAGATAAAAAATTCCTTCGGAAAAATTGTTTCTATTAAAAGCGGGGTTTACCTGATCATTGAACATACTGAAGCGATGCATGTGATCGACATCAACAGCGGTCACAGAATGAACAAGGATAAGAATCAGGAAGGCAACTCACTGGAAACAAATCTTGAAGCGGCTGCCGAAGTGGCCCGTCAGCTCCGGCTGCGTGACCTCGGGGGTATCATTGTGGTCGACTTTATCGATATGACCGACCCTCACCATCGTAAACTTCTTTTCCAGAAGCTGCGGGAGGAAATGGAAAAGGATCATGCCAAGCATACTATTTTACCTCCCAGTAAATTTGGACTGGTACAAATTACCCGTCAGCGGGTACGGCCTGAAATGAATATTCAGATTCAGGAGAAATGCCCGGTTTGCAACGGCTCAGGGGAAATTAAACCCAGCATCATATTTGTCGATGAAATAGAAAACAATATAAGATATCTGTTGCAGGAGCAAAACGAAAACTATCTCAAAATCTCCCTGCACCCTTTTATTTATGCATACCTCACACAGGGGCTTTTCTCTATTCAACTGAAATGGTACCTCAAGTATAAAAAATGGATCCGGTTAAAACCCAATAATTCCCACCATTTTCTTGAATACCATTTTTTTAATAAACTCAACGACGAAATCAAACTGTAATATGGAAACCGTTGTAAGTGGCATCAGGCCAACCGGAAACCTTCATCTGGGAAATTATTTCGGTGCAATTAGAAATTTTGTAAAGATGCAGCAGGAACACCGCTGCTTCTTTTTTATTGCCGATTACCATTCGCTCACTACCCACCCTACTCCCGGCGATCTTCACGGAAATGTGAAACAGGTTCTGGCTGAATACCTGGCTTCAGGTCTTGATCCGGAAAAGGCCACCTTGTTTATCCAGAGTGATTTACCTGAGGTGGTGGAATTGTACCTCTTTCTGAATATGAATGCTTACCTGGGCGAGCTGGAACGGGTTACCTCATTCAAGGATAAAGCACGCAGCCAACCCGACAATATCAATGCCGGACTGCTTACCTATCCTACCCTGATGGCGGCCGACATCATCATCCATAAGGCATCCAAAGTACCGGTAGGAAAAGACCAGGAACAACACCTCGAAATGACCCGGACCTTTGCCAACCGGTTTAACCGGTTATATAAAGTGGACTATTTCCCTGAGCCTGTTGCTTATAATTTTGGGGATGATCTCATTAAAATTCCCGGTCTCGACGGAGCCGGAAAAATGGGAAAATCTGAAGGCGCCGGAAATGCTATCTTTTTAGCGGATGATCCGGCAGTAATCCGTAAAAAAGTGATGCGCGCCGTAACCGATGCAGGCCCAACAGAATCCAATCAGCCCAAAGCAGATTCGGTTCAAAACCTGTTTTCCATCATGAATGTGGTTTCTGACCCCCAAACCGTGCAACACTTTGAAGATCAGTATAATCAATGTACCATACGATATGGTGATCTGAAAAAGCAACTGGCCGAAGACGTAATAAGATTTACAGAACCAATTCGTCAGAGGATCATTGAACTGACCCACGATAATGAGTATTTGAGCAAAGTGGCCCGTTTAGGCGCTGAAAAAGCCCATGCCAGCGCTTCAAAAACCATAGCTGAAGTCAGGGAAATAATTGGTTTCAAAAAGTTTTTCTGAAATACTATCCATTTAATGTTTTAACTCGATATCATTCAGGCTAAACGTTAATCATATGAGTTCAGGTTCCAACAATACCGTTTCTTTATTATCCGACATTCTTCTGAAAATCGCAGTGATTTTTTATACACTGCCATTTTTTTATCAGGCGGCATTTAACTCAGGATTTGAAAGTGATTTCTGGGATACTTTCTTCAGGATATTGTTAATTGTAATTTTCCTGGGAATCACTATTATCAATCTGTTACTAAGCCGGGGTAATTTCTATATCTTTGGATTTTTCCTGGTGGCAATGGGGTCCATTTATTCCATTCTGAATCTGATATTTACTCAGTTTAAATTTACCGAGCTGCCTGTTCACATTCTGCTGCTCATGGTTTCTTTATATTTTCTGACGCGGGATCGCAGAAAACACCGGTAGATTTACGTTTCTCTCAGTCTTTAATCAGTTTTAAAGTCCCGGAGAGTTCTGCGTTACTTATGGTTACCAGGTAAATACCCGGAATAATATCCGACAGATCTGTTTTATAAAGCTGACGGTCCTGATCATTTTGCAGGATCCAGTTTTTTACTATCATCTGGCCATTTACGTCAAACAACCTGATTTGCCCCTTTGAATCGGATTGATTCTCAACCTCAACCGTTACCTCACCTCTAACAGGATTTGGCCTGATTAATCCATTTAACGGTGCCTTTATAGGGTCATAGATTCCCTGAGTAGCCGGAAACAAATATATCAAGGCATCTTTCAGATGATCTCTCCAGTTGGCCCAACTGTGCCCATCATTTACCGGGTAGAATACATAATCGAAATCTCTTTCATTGAGAACCAGTTTCAGTGCATCCACCCGGCCTTTCAGAATTTCCAGGTCGTAGGTTCCCATATCCAGATATGTCCGCAGACCTTGTGGAGTAAGACTTTGAAAGGTGTTCAAAATATTGTTCTCCACATTACTTGAATGTGCTACCGTTTTCGCTATCATCTCAGGATGGCTGGCCATAAGCCAGAGGGCAATATTTCCGCCGTTGGAAGCGCCTAAGGTAGCCCTCGATGCCGCTTCCGGAATAGTATTGAAGCGGCTGTCGACCCATGGAACCAGTTCGTCCGTAAAGAAATCCGTAAACTCATCCTGTAAGCCGCCGGCGTATTCATCGGTTCGGTTTACCGGGGGAACAAAAACACCGATAACGGGTCTGATAATCTGGTTTTGAATCAGATAGTCAAGCGTATTGTTGGCCTTACCCAGGGTTACATACTCCAACCCGTCATGAAAATATACCACCGGATACCTTTGATTTCCAGCAGGGTAACCTGCAGGAAGATATACCCTGATGCTTCGTGAATTTCCGAGATAAGTACTGTAAAAAGTGGTATCCACAAAAGAACCGTGCGGGATATTCTGAATGTAATCCACACACACAGGCCTGTTGTATTGCGGCATTCTAAGTTCAGAATTAGGACCAAATCCTCCCATCGACTGCCAGGGATTTCGGGGATCTAATATCCAACTGCTTCCGTTCTTAACAATCTTATAATCCGCACGTGTATCAGCAGGAAAAAAACGGGTCAGATACCAGAAAGTAGTGCCCGGAATTTTGGTCATGGGATGGGTAGTGGGATCCCAACTGGTAAAATCGCCCGCAATTGAAACAGATTGAGAACTTCCGGCAAAATAAAAATTGCATATTGTATCCGATTCGAGATGTGGCGCTGTGGGATTAGCCGTGAGAAAACTGTCAGCTATCGCTTGCCGTTGCCCTTCCGGAAGCGATAACAGCCTGGTTGTAAATTGATTGAAGGATTGGCTCTTAACCGTCAGTCCCATCAGAATGAAGAAAAAAACGTTCAAAAATCTGTACATTGTTGATGAAACACTTATCATATTCTTTTTTTTTCAAAAGTAACGAAATTTTAGGTGTATGTACCATGCTCGAAGTTTTTCAGGTTTGAGAAAGCCTCTTGATACTTTTCTTATTTATACAGAACGGTTGGAATAAAATCAGGCAACATCCGTTTTTATGCATTACTTTTGTCGCACAAAAACCACATATAAACACGTATGGATCCCAACAAAAGAATGAAAACCTGGATGCCGGTGTTCCTTGCGGTGGCTGTGATTTTCGGTTTACTGATCGGAATCCGGCTGGCTCCGCTTTATAATACCGGAATTATTAACGCAGGATTGAAGCATGACAAATCAAAACTCAACAATATTCTTGATTTTATTGAAACCGATTATGTGGATACGGTATCTCTTGACAGTATCGAGGAATCAGCGATCGATAAAGTACTGGAAAGCCTTGATCCTCATTCACAATATATCAGTGCCGCCGATTTCGCCTCCATGAACGACCCTTTGCTGGGCAGCTTTGAGGGCATTGGTGTGCAGTTCAGGATTGAAAAGGATACAGTTGTGATAATTCAACCTATTGAAGGAGGCCCTTCGGCCAGTGTCGGCATTCTGGCAGGAGACCGTATTATCAAAGTTGACGGAGCCGCTATTACCGGAAAAAAAATCACCAATGCTGAGGTAATGAGAAAATTGAAAGGAAAAAGGGGAACCAAAGTGGATGTTACCATTTTCAGAAGAAGCACAAAAGCCGTCAAAGATTTTACCATCACCCGCGATGTAATTCCCACCTATTCTCTGGATATTGCCTACATGATTACTTCTGACATTGGCTATATCAAACTCAATAATTTTTCAGCCACCACCCATGATGAATTTGTTAAGGCTATTGATGAACTTAAATCACAAGGCCTGAAAAAACTGATACTTGATTTGCGAAACAATTCCGGGGGGTATCTCCAGTCGGCCATAGCGCTTTGTGATGAGTTTCTTCCAGATAATGAGCTTATTGTATATACCGAAGGAAAGAGTCGTCCCAAATCGATGTCCTATGCCACATCCAAAGGCATTTTCGAAAAAGAACCTTTAGTGGTTCTGATTGATGAAGGATCGGCCTCAGCCAGTGAAATAACTGCCGGCGCCATCCAGGACAATGACCGGGGTATCATTATCGGCAGACGTTCATTTGGAAAAGGACTGGTTCAGGAGCAGCTAAACCTCTCCGACGGTTCTGCATTACGACTCACGGTGGCCAGGTATTACACTCCCTCGGGAAGATCCATTCAACGATCCTATAAAAACGGACGTGAAGATTATTACAACGATTTTCACCAAAGGATCATGAAAGGAGAAATGCAAAGTGAAGACAGTATCCACTTCCCTGATTCTCTGAAGTATACAACCAAAAAAGGGCGTACGGTTTACGGAGGCGGGGGAATCATGCCCGATCAGTTTGTTCCACTTGAATCCGGTGAAAAGTATGTATATTATAACCAACTGCTCAACAAAGGAGTTATGAACGATTTTGCCTTTGATTATACCGACACCCACCGTAATGAGCTGAGCCGGTATAGGGATTTCAAACAGTTCAACCAGCAATTCCGGATTTCAGACAAAATGTTTGAAGACTTGCTTGGCTATGCTGATAAGGCAGGGATTACCAGGGATCAGAAGAGTATTTTATCGGGGAAAGAGGTCATCACTGAATTAATAAAAGCCCTCATCGGAAGAAATATATTCGACAACGAGGGCTTTTATCCGGTTCTGAACCAGTCGGATGCGACTGTTCAGAAGGCCATCGGGGTTTTAAACCAAACCCCGGCCAAATAATCAGAAGGGCAAATCATCGCTGGGCAGCTCCATTTCCTCAGCTGATACCACCGGTGGGGTTTCATCAACATGAGGTGGCGCTGCAGCCATTGATTCCTTCTTGGTAGATAGCTTGGTAACCTTATCGGCCAGTATTTCATGGAAATACTTGGTAACCCCGTTCTTATCCTGGTATTGCCGCGTTCTGAGACGGCCCTCCAGATAAATAAGGTCTCCTTTTAACAGGTTTACGTCTCCGCTTTTTCGCCACAGCACAATGTTGTGCCATTCCGTGTGATCGGTCCACTTGTTTTCTTTGTCCAACACACGTTCACTGGTAGCTAAACTAAAGGTAGCTTTCTTAAAACCTGATTCGAATGTAGTAACCTGCGGGTCCTTCCCTAAATGCCCGATCAGAATTACTTTGTTTACTCCTGCCATAACACTTAATTTTTAGTTAGAACTTGATTGTCATGACAAAGATAGAGAAAAACAAATTCCAAATATTTCATGGAAAATTTTTTCTCATGGTTTTCTGCGACTTCTTCCGATATCAGTCACCCTACTTTTGTATATAATTTCTAATCAATTATCTTAAGAAAAAGGAGCTTATATGAAAACTTTAAAATTATCAATGATCACGATCTTCCTGTTCACGATCATGATTTCTGTTGCACAGACCAACCGCAGTGAAAACGGCTTTCCCATGAGGATGAACGTACTTGAAACCCTTCAGTACAATTCTTTGGTAAGGGCTATACAGGGGCAGGTCAGTATTAGCATTCTCGACAACGAGCATCCTGGGTTATATACTGCTCAGGTCAGGGTTGGACGAATGGTTATTGAAGTATATGGCAAATATGCCGAATGGAAGCAGTTCTTCTTTTACAGGCCGGAGAAAAGAGAAACAATCTATAAGATTCCTTGGCAGGAGAAGACGTAATCAAATCAAGGTTTCAGAACTGATAGTTCCAAAAATTCACAGGAACATACTACAACAAATGTTTTGAGTTGAAGTTAATACCACAAACCTTTTCAGATTATTAACTAACTTTTATCGTAAAATGAGAAAAATAACATCATTATTCATGGGTTTATTTTTGTGTTCTATCCTTTCGGCCCAGAATCCATTGAAAAAAGAGCAATATCAGATTAATGCAGGGGTGGGATTATCTTCCTGGGGATCGCCTATTTATGCAGGAATAGACTATGGGGTACACACGGATATTTCGGCTGGCGGGGAAATCTCTTTTAGAACAGACAGCGACCATTGGGATGGAAAAAACTATAGCCAGTCTATTGTAGCCTTAACCGGAAATGCCAATTATCATTTCAATAATCTGATGGAAATTACTCCTGAATGGGACTTTTATGCAGGGTTACACGCCGGATTTTTTCTGGTGAGTTCGCCAGAAAAATATCATGGCGACCGGGTTTCGCAAATCGGTGTAGGTTTGCAGGTGGGTGGACGGTATTATTTCACTGACAAGGCAGCTATAAATCTGGAGTTCCTGGGAGGAAGCGCTCTAGCCGGAACCAAACTTGGGATTTCCATTAAGCTATAAGCGCGTCTGAGTCGGGTATTTGAGCATAAAACTGTTTTCAATATTAATGGGTACTCAGGAGCGAAGCGATACTCCCGAGGTCTGAGGAATCGCTTTTCTACAATTTATCGTATAACAAGGAAATCTTGAATTACTCTTTGCGACCTTTGCCGCTCCTTTGCGACTTTGCGTCAAACCCGCCTGATCGAAGTTCTCGCAAAGGCACAAAGAAAATTGCGAAGAACGCAAAGAAAATACAAATACGCTATTCTGTATAGGAGTTAACGCTTGCATTTAATGGCCTGAAAACTTTATCCCTTGTTAAACCTTAGTAGCAACCAGCGCCTAAACGACTCACCAACCTAATTACCTTATCAAATCCGGGTCATTCAAAGTTTTAAAAATATATTTAATTAATTATCAAAGGTTTAAGTCTCTTCCTGCAGCTCCAAATTAATAATCAATAATCAAAAAAAAAGAGGCTGTCTCAGATTGAGACAGCCTCATTTTTTAGGAAGAAATGGGATATTATCTGATCACAAGTTTCCTGGTTTCAACGGCAGCGCCGGTTTCTACCTGAATGAAGTAGACACCCGGAGCGAGGGCTGACGTATTGATCTGAGCACTTTCGCTGTTGATCAGTTCATCAAACATCACTTTACCACTGTAGCTAACCACCTTGATTCTTGAAATCATATTATCAGCCTGAACATTTACCAGATCCGTTGCCGGATTCGGGAAGATATTCAGATTAGATACGGAGAGTTCATTAACTCCAACACCCAGCAGATCGGTTACAATGTTCGAAGGATTCGATTCACACTCTGTATATTCAGCGGTTACATAGAACGACCAGTTACCGGTTTGAGTCAGAGTCCATTGATACATTGTATTGGTGATGAGTGAAGTGTTAAGCATGGTATAGTTACCGTTATCTTTCTTGCCATAGAGGTTGTATCCATTGAGGCTGCGTTCGCCCGGATTGAATACAGCATACGGAGATTGAGGCAGGTTACCCATAGCCAGTGTTCCGCCTGTAGTTGCAGGAGGTACGTTGCCAATCATGATCGGTTGAGCATGAGGCTTACCATTATCAGCAATTCCAACATAACCGGCAATATTCCAGTTGTAGTTGAGGCCGTATCCTGACAGATCACCCCAGGCGCCGCTGAAATAGATTTTATCGCCAAAACCGGCAATAGCAGGACCATCATCACATCCGGCAGGGAATGTACTGGCAGCATGGGTTACTTCATAACCTACCCAGAATTCCTGAGTACCATCTATCATAACCGGAGTGGACAGCATTACTTCATTCCATTGAGCCGGAACCACATTGGTAATGGGTTGACTTAAGAGCGGAGTGGCAGCATTGGCACCCTTCCAAACTTTAAGAATATAGGTAGATGCACCATCATTCGGGAAATAGGCCACCTTGGTAAGGTACTGACCTGCATAAGGAGCAATTTGGGCAGCAGTCCAACGGGCAGCCACCGAGAAGGTACCGCCACTGGTCAAACCAATAGCATCGAAATTGGTTCCATCATCCCAGCGGATCCATTCACCCAATGACGGAGCGTCCCAGGTGAAATTGATCTTATTAACCGGACCAATGTACATTTCGAGGTTGGTCGGAGGAGGCAATGCACAGCCACCATCGGTAACGGTCAGAGTAACCGGAACCATAACCGGTGAATTGGGTGAAGAGTTGTCGATAATGATATTAGCGGTATAAGTACCGGCAGTAAGTTGTGTAGCGTCAAAGGTAACTCCAACATTAAAGGATCCGCCTGCAGGAACAGTTCCGGAAGTCGGATTCAGAACCAACCAGCCCGGGCCAGGTCCGCCAGCACCAGACAGCATAACATCATCAATATACCAGTAGTCGATTTCGAATGAATCGCCATCGAAGAAGATACCCAGCTGGAAGTTGGCTGAACCAACGTTGGCATCGTTGATGGTTACGTTAACGGTTTCAGGACCTACGTTTCCTGTTGGGCTGATTGTCCAGACAGGATTCCAGGTAGCGCCACCGTCAACGGTTGTAGCAACACCGCAGGTGAATGTGGTGCTGTACCAGTCAACAAAGTGAGTGAAGCTGAGTTGCAGTTCATCCATTCCGGTTGTATTTACTACATTGGTCATGAGAGCTGATAAGCCAACAAATGAAGGTGACCAGCCGAAACGGAGTTCTGGAGCAACACCACCGGCATTGGCTGTAGCAGCCACACTCCAGTTGGTTTGTCCCATTCCGACAACTGACCATCCGGCAGGAATTGCACCACCCTGGAAGTCTTCAAATATAAGCAATCCGCCGCTTTGGAGTAATGCTACATTTGAAGTGGCAGTACCACCTAAACCGGCTGCATTCTTGGTAGTAACATCATAATAATAGTTACCTGCTGCAGGAACCGTATTGTCAATCCACTGAGTTACAGGACCAGCTACATTGAAGGTAGCCATATCGGGATAACGTTTAATATCATATCCGGTTACACCGGTATAATATCCACCATGTAATCCGGCGGTCGGGTTCACCCAGGTGAGTAAACCATTGTCGCCTTGTGCTGTAAGAGTAAGACTGGTAACAGCTGCAGGAACATCCGGTCCGATCCAGGCTTGTCCGGTGGCAGGGGTACCATCACCGGCTGAGTTTACACCCACCAGTTTATAGATATGCATACCGGCAGATCCAACTGCATTGTCAGTGTAGTTGCTGTTTCCGCCAATCGGAGGATTGTTCAGGGTATAGATAAGTGCATCGTCACGGTAAACCTTCATGGCAGTAAGCTCGGTAAGAGCTGTTCCACCAACGTTTACGCTCGGGTTGGTCCAGGTAATGGTAGCGGTAAGTGCGCCATTGGCACCGGGAGCTACGGCAACATTGGTTGCAGGACCCGGAGCTGAAGGAGGAGCAGTTACGGCTAATTCATATCCGCCAATGAGGTTATTGGTTTGCTGAACGTTACAGATCAGCACAAATTTACCGGCAACCAGGTCTTCTGAACCAGCGAGACCACCTGCAATAGCTTCAGCAGCATTGTAACCTGGCAGATCGCTCACATCGTGAGTAACACCGGTTAAGCTGAGAGAAGCAATATTAAATTGATGGATATACTGAGGAGTTCCGGCGCCACCACCCTGGTCAAATATCCAGAGGAATGGACCACCTGAAGTCCAGGGATCAAATGTATTACCGTACATACCAGCCAGGGTAAGTGAAGCTTGGTTGAGAATAGCGCCGGTCATGGTAATCAGAGAGAGATCGCTCCAGTTACCACACCAGAATCCACCGTTACCACCATTGGCAGTCGGGTCGAAACCAATATGACGAACAGCAACGGCTGATGAGATAGTTCCAACCAACACTTTATTGGTGAAGTCCATCTTGTAAATGGTATTGGCAGCAGCGCCACCGTAGAAATATGTACCGTCAAATGCCAGGTCGCGGCAGGCGCCGGCACCTGAAATACTAAAGTTTTCAACGAAAGTACCATCCAGGGTATACTTGGCGAATGAACCGGCAGTTTGCCAGTTTGAGGTATAAATGTAGTTACCGTCGGTTTCAACTCCTGGGTTTGCAGCAGCATTAGCCTGGAAGCTGAACAGTACATCCCAGGTATCTTCACTGGTTGAACCTGTGAAGGCCTTAGGAGTCGGCGTTCCATCATGAACGATACCATTGGCAATCATTCTTTCAATATCGCGCGGAGAAAGTTCAGCAACAGGAGCGTTGACAGGTTTCAGGGCATTGGCCTGCTGAGTTCCGTAAACAACTGACATATTAACAGTTACATCATCAGCATAGAAATTGGAAATAGTCATACTTGAAGGAAGTGACTGACCAGCTTCTACCTCTACATTGAATGAACCGGGAGTAACATACAGACCTTCACAGCCTACGCACATGGTCACAGGAACCACTACCATAGGCATAGCCGGGTCGTTGCTGCTGATATTCAGATTGGCCATGTATTCGCCATTGGCGAGACCAGCTGCATTAAACTGAAGGTCAACCACACTGGATTGTCCGGCAGGTACACTGCCTTGTGAAGGAACGGCAGCGAGCCAGTTCATCGGAGCAGTACCACCGCCGCTTAATACGAGGTCGTCAATGTACCAGTAGTCGATTTCAAATGAATCACCGCTGAAGAACACAGCAAGGTGGAAATTAGCCGAACCTACGTTGGCTGTAACGGTAGTTTCAATAGTTTCCGGACCTACGTTACCAGTCGGGTTGATCGACCAAACCGGTGTCCAGGTAGCGCCACCGTCGCCCGATGTGGCTACACCAACGGTAAAGGTGGTGCTGTACCAGTCAACAAAATGTTTCAGGCTCAGACCTAATTCGGTCA
>Ga0302250_1000665_pt1 | contig 31148 bp, 30 predicted proteins | sample AAG_RA_Asp_MG_FD_193536 | JGI IMG/M metagenome (GOLD analysis project Ga0302250, IMG submission 193536) | Enriched activated sludge microbial communities from anaerobic digester in WTTP, New Holstein, Wisconsin, United States - AAG_RA_Asp | ecosystem: Engineered > Bioreactor > Anaerobic >... | reverse complement strand
ATTTCTCTTCTTCCAGCTTTGAATAGGCTGAAATGATTTCTGAATGGGGAATACTGGTAGAGGCTGTCAATAGCCGGATGCACTCATCCTCCACCGGCATTTCAAATCCGAAATGGATGATCAGTACGGGGTAAGGGAAGTTACCATTCAGGTTCTGGTCGAGCAGGTCGTTTTCCAGCAGTTGCAGAAACCAGGACTTTCCATGACCGGATATCCCTGCAATGACCACATTCTGTCGGAACCTCAGTCCGCCCATAAGTAGCTTATTTAAAGACTGCCAACGGGTTTTCAGGACATTGATCCTTCCCTGACGGGTATCTGAGATTTCCTTTAATGTTTTCTGAAGGGCTGCTTCCTGTGTGATCAGCTTAATAGGTTGGGCTACTTCGGTCATGGCGTCATCTCCTTTTGCATATCCTTGTACACCCGGGCTGATAGCCAGGTAGTGATCTTCATATTCAGGCAGCCATAATACCGGGCATGTTCCAACGCTTCCATCATCCTGTGATGGGCATTCAGATCATGTCCTACCTCGGCAAGGTACTGATGGAAAAACTCACTTTGGCTGACGTTTTTCAGGAACAGTTGCTTACCACTGTCGGTATAACAAAAGGTAGGATAGGCTTCCCAGAATTCATGTGCCTGCTCATAGCCGCAACGGTTAAATCCTGAAAGCTTGTCCGTTACCTTAAAGGATGTGGAGGCGTAAGGGTCAGTGGGATCCGTTACTTCAAGGAATCCCCGTTCAATGAGATCATCTACCTCGTCTTTCCATGACTTTAGAAACCGGCTGCTGAGAAGTTTTGAGTATCCGGACAGTTCGTGAAAACTGTCGGTTAGGAGCATTTGTAACAGGACATACTGATTGGCTGTCAATTCCTGTGCAGTAAGATAATTGACAAAGGATTTCAAATCTTTGATCATGGCATTTGATTTTAATGGGAATAATCGGGAATTTGGGAAGGGTATTCCAGGCTAAGCTGATCCACTTGAGAAAGTAGTTCCTTATATGTATCAACCAAAATGACATTGGGTGTCCCTTCCAGGCGGTTTTTGACCCATAATTCTTCCTGGGTACCACGGCAGAAAAGGTTGATAATGACAGCGGTCTTTCCGGGTACAAACCTCAGAGCTCTGCCGATTCTCTGAACCGACTGACGTTTACTCGATGAGCCTGAACAGATGATAGCCATTTCCAGTTCCGGAACATCAATTCCCTCATCGAGCATAGTTGCTGAATGGATTATCCGGAACTGGTTGCTGGCAAAATCATCCAGTACCTTTTTACGGACAGGCTGTGACATTTTACTGTGAATGGCTTTACTGCCTTGAACGGTTCTTTCCAGGCTTTTCACAAAGTCGATGGTTTCGGAGAAGGTGATGGTCTTTAATGGCAGATGATCAAGGATTTCCCTGACCGTTTCAACTTTTTGAGGAAGGGAATACAGGAAGTTCTTCCGGCTTTGAATCCAGCGGTAAGCCTGGTAGGCATAGATTTTCACCTGCTTTTCAGAAGTACTCAATGCCTGAGCCAGATTTATCCGTGCAGTCCTACTTTGGCTGCAAGCTTCCAACTGGTTCAGATCATGTCCAAAGAATCCAAAGTAAAAGGACATATTGTCGCTGATGGCTTCGTATTCTTCCCATTGATCAGGGGTTAAATCCAGTCCCAGACAGAACACCCTGAAATCGGAAATGAACTGCTCTTTACGGGCATGGCTCAGTGGAACCGTAGCAATGACCGGGCAATGCTGACTTAAGTACTCATGCTTTTTATCCTGCCGGTCAAAGGTAGCTGTCAGCCCCAGGATAAAGTTGTACTGAAAGTCAAAGACCAGTCTGAAGGTATCGCTGGCTGCATGATGTACTTCATCGAGAACCAACAGGTTGCAGCTCCTCTTTTGTTTGACCGCCGTGTTAATGACCATTACCTGTACATTGATCAGATCATGCTGTTCAATATCCAGCAGCCATTTGTTGCGTAAGTCTATACGAGGAACCACAACCAGCGTAGTTCTATCAGGATGGCGCTCATTCATTAGCCGGATAATCAGAATGGCGATGAGGCTTTTCCCGAATCCGGTCGGCGCTACTACCGTACCCCTGCATTGGTGTTGAAGCCAGGTACCTACCAGTTCCTTCTGTTTACTGAGCTTAACAGGGTTTAAGGTTTCCATATCAGTAAGAAAAGATTAATACCGGGCGACTTCATCCAATAGGAAATTGTGAAGCTCAACATGCTTGTCCACGTAATTGAACGGTAAGTTGGACTTCAGCGCTTCGGTTACGTTGTTGTAAAAGTCCCACATGGAAGGGTTTCCGATCAGGCGGTTATCCTCATCCAGAATGGTATGCCATTCGTTTCCATGCAAATGGGAATGAAGGATGGAAAACTGACTGGTAGTAAGTACCAGTTCATTGAGCCACATTTTGCCAATCAACTCATGAAGAACAGCTACATCTTTAAAGGTAAAGCTTTCGAGCTGTTCTTTGTCCTGGTTAATCCTGTCGAATTCATCACGGAGAGATTTGATGCCGTTGTAGATCAGATAGTCGACATCCTCCATAATATCGCCTGTATGTTTGCGGGAGAAGTTTTCCCGTAAATCAGTCCGGATGAGCCCATTGGAGCAACGAAACACTACAGCCCCAGCCCCAACAGAAAACTTTCGACTCTTATCATAGCTGTTTGTGATGTAAAGAGCCATTCCCAAATCAGTGGTTCCGGGAGTAACAAAGGTGCATTGGAACTGGTTTCCGGTAGAATTCATGCGGTAACTCTCCTGAAGAATCGGGATGTTCTGCCGTCTTAGATGATCCTGTATATGGTCAACAATGACCCTGTTAGGAACGGGAGAATAGGATGCGGTTCTTGGAGGAACTATGGCATCCATAAATACGGATTTTTCAACTTTGTAGTCCATGGTAATAGGATTTAATTGAGTGAATGAATTGATTATTTGTAAGGCTTTATTAAAGCTTTAGAGTACAGCTTCAGCTTCAGCTTCAACAAGTTCAGTTGCTTCTTTAATGTCAACTATCTGGAAATGGGAAGGCATGGGCTCTGTGGGAATGAGTACCTTATTGGCTCTTTGAAAAGCCTGTTCGATCTTGTGTTCCCAGTCGGGGTTTCTGGAATCACCTGTGACTACCAGCGTATAATAGTCCAAGGTTTTACCCTTTTCAGTGGTATAGGGCAGCACTTTTCTGGATACCACTTCACCGGCTATATAGCTGCCTTCCTGGCAATCTACCAGGGTATCGGCTCTTCCGGTTGAAGTATAGGATTCCTTATACTGGATCAGGATACCGGTCTTCTCACCGGGGATTTCCACCTGAATGATCTCGCCGGTTACCGGGTCAATCATCTGCTCATGATTGTAGTTCTTGAACTCCAGGCGGATGTAGGGCGTTCCGTTTTTGTCAAACAGACCGCTGTCGACTCGTTTAATGCATCGAATGATTTTCATAATGAATGGTTTTTAATGATTTGAAAAAATGTGAATGATTAAAATGAAAAAGGGAGCCACCGTTTAAGGCAACTCCCTTGTTTGAGAATTCTTTGAATTGAGGATCAGTACTGCCTCAGCCATTCATCGAGGCTGGTATCGTCCTGACCCATTAATCCGTTTGGCTGATCGTAAATGGTAATCCGTTCGTACTTCTGCTTGAACTCATCGATAGAAAGACCAAGAACCACAGCAGCTTCAGCATACCAGTAATGTTTGGCTATCGGTGAAGGCTCATCCTCAAAGGCAGGATCGGATTCCCTGTCCTTCAGCAACCAGTCCTCCCTGGACTTACGCTTTCGGTACTCAAACCTGACCTCATTCCGAAGCGGGTCAAAGGATTTGAACTTAGGGCTGTGATACCTTTTCAGTAGCTGAGAACTCTGAGTGGTTTCAGGAACTTCAGGATACTCATACAGACCGGTTAGGATTTCGGTTGCAACCACCGGATTAGGTGTTGCGTTGATTACGGTTAACAGATTGGAGGATTCAACATCTGGAAAACGGTCTTCCAGTAAGGCTTTGATTAACTTTTCCATGGTAAATTTGATTTAAAAATGTGAATAAAGATTATTGATTGATGAAAAATATTGGACTTTCATTATTGGATGAACAGGAACTCAAAAAATGGAGGATTTGCAGGTACCTGATGGTTCATGCCGGGAGAGAAAGGTCTATATAATACAATGATGAAATCTACACTAAATTAGTAGACATTAGAAAGCGGGACAGGGTTAAAATAAGATCGTACCTCAGTCAGAGTCGCTATTGTTACTATTTATGGCATTAAAAAATTACCAAAAGGAAAGGGGAGAATTGCTCCCCTCTCCTGTGGAAATTAGTTTATTAGTTTGAAATCACTACAGGTTTTTCCCTGAATCTTTTTACCGTCCGGAGTAGTGAAATCTACCTCAGTGACAGCAAATTGATATTTCTCTCCAGCATTACCGTATAAAGCAATCGGTTTGCAGGGTAACATGATTTCTACCTTTTTGCCGTTCAATTCAATTTCAAAATTTCCTTTTACTGATTTGCTATCATTTGCACCATCAATAATGAAAGGCGAAGATTTTAAAGTTCCTGTAAGCTTTGTGCCCACAGGGAAAGGAACACTACTTATACGAACCTCATTTGTGGCCAGGATTTGAGCACGTTGTTCAGCATTACCAGTTAATTCAATTTTCATAATTTTTGTTTTTTTGAATGTTTGACAATAGGAGAAAGGGCAGTTTTGACACCGCCACCGCCGTTTACTCCGCTAAACACCTGGGGGGTTTTTTAGTGTGGTGGTACAAAAATGCGTAGGCCTTCTCAAATTTTTTTTGGGAAATTTTTTTTGCTGTACCTGGAATCCTTTAATCTGTTGAAAAAAACTATTATTGTTCAACAAGCAAATACTGGACTATTTCCAGAATGCTTAAACTGTTCATAATCAGCCTGACCATGTTTACGAATCCCTGGAAGCAATGGATCACGAATCGTATCTTGATTCTATATCGGATATCGATAGCACCATCAAAGGTGCAGCGAAGGCGCACAAATACGCAATCGAATGATAATGTATCCGGTATATCCTAAAACACCAGCAACTGAGACGTTCTGTTGAACATTTACGTAATTGATCTGTACATCCGCCTTACCCCTCTCAATGACTATACCTGGTACCATTTCATCGATCGTCTTTATTCGCCCTTTCATTCCAAATACTACTCAGAAATATCCTGTCACAATATAATTGCTGGTGTGACAGGCTGTGACAGCCTGAAACCCTTACCAATACTGAATGTCACGTTTGTCACACAAAAAATGAAAACTTTTTACTATATTACTAAGACTATTCATCCTTATAATGTTTTTCATAAAACTTTTTTATATAATTTATCTGTGACATTTGTGACAATGTAGAAATGACAAGGGTTTCCTGTGTCACAATGTTGTCACACTTCTGTCACACTTCTGGCATATGCTGTGACAAATCATAGGGACTAAATATTTTGGTTGGTTCATCAGTAAATGCTGATCTTTCAAATTTATAAAATCTTCCGGTTTTTGTAGGATCAGCAATAAATGGAATGTATCTTTTTGATGATTGACTTGGCGCAAGTTGCATTTCTTGTTTCAGAACTGCACTTATCTGGGAAGAACTAACATTTTTATTGGATTCAAAAAACCTTTCTTTAATATCAACAGGAGCAGCATACACAGAATCTAAATGGCTGGCATCATTCTCAAAAAAATGAGTAAAAATTTCAATGATTTCTTTGCAGAGGTTGGACTGGCTGGTATATTTAATATCTGCCAATTCTTTGGTGGCGATTTCTTCAGGTAAAAACACCATGCGGCTTCTAATCTTCAATGGTTGTTGCTGGTTCAGAAAATATAAAAATGCCGGGATTTCGCTAATCAATTTAGTTTCATAATCCGGATCGTCAACTTCTGGGGGCTCAATCTTACGTATCCAGAATCTGACCTCCTCATGATCGATCTTAATCAGATCAATTTCTTTGTTACTGCAAAGAATCAACTTTCCATAAAAGTCAACTGAATACTGAGAAACGTATTTCGCATTAACGATCATTTTCTTTGCTGTTGCAATAGATTTTAAGCGTTCTGTTACGGATGATTTTTCGATGAGGGTTTCATCTACCGCAATGACATTTTTTAGTGAATATACAGCATTGAAATCGCTAAGGATATCATTGTTTTGAACAATAACCATATTATCACCAAAAATTGCATTTAACCAGTTCAGAAAGGTTGTTTTCCCGGTTTGGCGCTTCTTTGAGACCAGAACCAATATCGGAAGAGCCTGTTTTGGAAATTGGTATAAGCACTGCATATATTCAAGTCCAAGAGCATACTGGTCACCAAATATATGTTTTACCATACACAGGCTTGCTTCAACATTTCCCTCATGTGGCTTATGGGGAAATGGTGAATATAAATTATAAAATGTCCCGTTAATAACACTCTGGTAGCTTATATTGTCCGGCACCATTATAAAGCCATCATATTTTGGTATAGGAGATAAGTCCTTAATTTTTAAATCTTGAAGAATTTCACTTTTCTTCCATGGCTTCAGAATTTTTTTAGATTTGACATATCGATCCTGCATATACACTATCTTATAATAATCACATCCTATTCTCAAATAGCGATGGAAATTCTCTGTCGCATTAGTTGAGTATTTACCATCCGTATATGGGCCTTTGGTTGAATCAGCACTCTTATTATCCCAATGATTGAAACGACTCCCATAACCTTCAGCAAGAAGTTTTTCGCTGGCTGCATTCATATCCCCATCGCAATTTAGCTGTGCATAAACCCTGGATGGATTATATGCTTTCCCTGTTTCAAATTCTGTAGAAGTTGTAAAAACATAAAACAACCTAAATTCAAATTGATATATGGCTGAATTTCCTTTGGATTTGCCTGGATGTGCCAGGAAAATGCTTTGTCCATTATTCCCATTCTGCCGCCACCCCTTTGATTCTAACAGAGCAAGAACATCACCCTTTTGATTATAGTCATTTATCGGATTAGATGGATCAAGACTGGAAATATCAAAAGAGTGATTCATGTTGGTGTGACTACTTGCTTTGTTAAAAGAACCGGCTATAGTAAGCAAACTCTCCCTGGTTTCAATGTCAATATAGGGTATTGACGTTATATCCCCCTGAATAATTTGGTATTCTGGCCAGAGATAAGTCGTCATATAATCACCATTCCCTCTGGTTTCTATCAAAGTCTTGACCATCTCATTCGGGTTCTCCTTGAGTTCATCATCAGTACTCATTCTACTTGCCAATTTTGTATTGCCACCTATTAAATCGCATCTGTACATCAAATGATATCCATTATTAATCGTTCTTGCAATCAAAATCTGGTTAACTATCTCTGGGTGATATTTTGTGAGCTGATATTCAAAATTGCTGTATAATGTCCCTGAAGTGTCATTTGGTAAAGCAATTTCGATGCACTCAAGATTACCCGATATCTTGCCATAAACGATTCCAATTCCGCTTACCTCGGGCATTGAAAACAGGGTTTGTATTTCCTCATACTCCATAAGCCGGTTCTGATATACCTTCCAATCAGCAATTGCTGGAGTCGTATCAGCTTGCAAAGGAATTACAGAAATTCCTGAATCAACATATTTTTGTGCAGTAAAAATAATTTCATTATCTTTGACGCAGTAATTTTCTGAGTTCAGTTTCAGTGCCATCGTTGCAGCGATGGCTTTTTCATTTTCATTCATACTATCCCTCCTTAATTTTTGATAGTTTATTTTTCTTTGTTTTCTTATTAACTGAAGCAAGCCATTTAATAATGTCCTCCTTTATCCATAGAACCCGACCATTTCCTAATGTTGGTGGTAGTTGTCCAGTACAATTATACACACGTAATGTGGATTCCTTTAACCCTGTTAGCTCTGAAAGAGTTTGGATATTGATAAGTTCTGGTATATGATGTCTATCCTTATTGATTAAGCTTTCCATCATGCATTTTAGGTCAGACATTTCATTTTTCATATTTTGAAATTCATTTAAGAAATTAATGTTAGTTTTCATTTAATTACTAATTAAAAGTTAAATAATGGTGCAATGTTATCACCTTTAAATATTTATTGAAAAGTTGTCCACGCTCGTTTAGAATATCAACTTTTTTTTTCAAAAACTACAAAATAATTCTAAGTGCAAAAAAACAGCTGATACGACCATGCAAAATGATTTGTCTGATCGCTATGATCATTTTGCATGATTCTCTTTACAAATTTTGCTAAATAGAGGACTCAATATCACCGGATTTTCCAATGGCCAAGATAATCATAGTTAAAGATTTATCATATAGAAAGAAGCCTTCAAATTGCAAAACTGCATCTCCTCAATTTTCAAAATAAAAAAGTCGGGAACGAAAATATATTGCCTACAAACCCGACCTCTGATTGTGCAATTTGCAAATTTGCAACCCTGTAAATTTAATTTGTACCTGATCAAGTCATGGAGTGCTAAAGCATTAATGAGGCACTCAGCCTGCCCTGCTAATCATTAAAGGCATCCATTGCTTTATCAAGCTCAGAAGACACGATTTTGGCATATACCTGGGTAACTTTTACAGAACTATGCCCCATAAGCTTGGATACCTTATCAATGCTTATACCTTTCCTTAGAGCGCGCGTAGCCCATGTATGCCGGGCAACATGAAAACTAACTCTTTTCTTTATTGAAGCAAGCTGGCGTAATGTGTTTAAATTCTTATTGATATACGCTGTGGCACGTGAAATCTCCAGATCAAGAGCAACCGGATCGTTTAAATTCAGATCTTCTGGTAAACAGGGAAAGATAAATGCATCTTGGTTATCTTCGGTTGGTTTATATTTTTGAAGTATATCAATACCTTGGTTTGGGATTTTTATCGATATCTGCTCACTGGTTTTCTGAATGGTAAAATGTAAATGTGTCCCATCAAAGTTCAGCCACTTCAGCTTAAGCATATCTGATACCCTAAGCCCACCTGAACTGGCAGCAAACAAAAACATATGTTTGTGGAGCTCCATTACCGAGTTGGCCTTGGTCTTAACATTTTTAAACCTTGTTAATTCCTCATCGGTCAGATATTCCCGGTTTGTTTTCTCCGTTCGCATCCTGTATTTTAAAAATGGATTCTGAACGGACTCCAGTAAATCTTCCCGTATCGCATCATTGAACAATTTCTTAATAAATTTAAAATCTTTTATAATTGTGTTAGTACTATTAGACAGGGTATCCCGTAGATAATCCTCATAAGCAAGTATAAATCCTAAGTCAATCATTTGAAAAGTAAGGGGTTTGCCCTCCATGTAAATATTCAACTTTTTAATTATTGACTTGTTTTTGGCGTAAGTACCTATTTGGCCACCATTTAAATATGATTCGACCTTATTGTCAGCGTAGGTGAAAAAATCCAATCCCTGGATAGTCTGAATTTTAGATTTTACCAGACGGGCTGTTAACGGCTTTTGGTTTGTCTGAAATTCATATGCCTGATCCTGGAACTCGGTAAACTTGTTCATCAGAAATGAATTCAACCGGGAGCTATTGGGATACCGGCTTTTAATTCTCAATCGTTTCTCGTCCCATTGATCAGTGGGAATAAGAATCGAAGAAGCAATATAGCTTACCTTTCTGTCCTTTATAATCCTGAAATGAATGGGTGCTAATCCTTTTTTGTTAACTTTGTCAGTCCGTAAAACAATAGCGACAGATGCCATAAATAATCCATTTTCAATTCCATGTCAAAGATACAAAAAAACAAAAATGGGGTAAACATTGGGGTAAACATTTTCTTATTTTTGATGCTTTTTGGTGCATTTTATTGCTTTATCAATTTCTTTAATTAGCTAATTATAAAGCATTTAAGTGATTTATAAGGATAAAATTCGAGTCCTGCCGGGGTCACCAGGATTGGTGGAGGTTTGGGTAATTAGTAATTAGAAATTAGTAATTAGTAATTAGTAATTAGAAATTAGAAATCGTTAATTGGTAACGGGATGCAAGATGTCTGATTACTATTGAAGAGAGATTGTGAAATATGAAAATACTACATCCCGGAATCTCGAGATACAATAAATTATTTTACTATTAAATATATTCCCTAAATTATTTTTTTACAAGACTGAAATATTTACGACCCATTTTTCACAAATAATTAATTTTTTATTTTCGCCGGGAATTTTAATTGAAAATGAGGATCACTTTACTGTTCGCATTATTGTATTTTTCAGCAACAACCAACCATATATTTCCTGCCGAAACTACTAAAAAAACATTGGTTGATTCCCTGCTGACCCAAATTCAAAATACCCGGAGCGACTCGGCCAAAGCCCGGCTGATGATCGCACTGGCCAGGCAATATTCAAAAACCGATTTCAAACCGGCTATGGAATATGCCGATCAGGCGGTTCAATTTGCGGAAAAATCAAAATCTCCTGCCTTGCTGATTGATGCCCTGAATAAATCAGGCGATATCTATCTGACGGCCGGACTGTATGATATTGCTGCCCAATTAATGCTTAAAAGTTATGAACTGACTAAAAAGTCGGGTACCGATCTTGACCGGATCATATCTTATATCAATTTGGGAGCTATCTATCTGAGTACCAGAGAATATGAAAAGTCGCAAAAATATCTGCTCGATGCCTTAACCGCTGCAAAGCAATGGCAGTCCAAAAATAATGACTCCATTCTCCCTATGCAGGCCATTAATATTCTGAATAACCTTTCCATCATAAGCCGTGAAAAAGGAGATTTGATCAAAGCCCTCGAATTTAACGAACAGGCCATACAACTTTGCCGGCAATATCCAACCGTAAAAAGAACCCTCTCCAAACTCCTGAATTCCAGGGCAGATATATTGATCCGCCTTGAAAAGTATGATCAGTCGCTGGGATTATTAAAAGAATCCATTCAACTTAAATACCGCCTTGGCGACAGCCTGCAAATTGCGTCTCCCCTGCACAATCTTGGAAGACTTCATCTGGCACAGGGTAAATATCGTGAGGCCCAAAAAGAACTGACAAAAGCGTTGGGTCTGGCCATCAGTGTAAATGATCTGGCCATGACCACCAATATTTATTACGCTCTTTCGGAATTATACAGGAAAACAGGTATGGCCGATTCGGCGCTGAAATACCTGACGCTTTCCCAGGAAACAGAGAAAAAAGTGAAAGTGGAGGAAGCCTCAAGAGAAATGCTCAAACAGGAACTGCTCGAACAATACAAAATCCGGGAGGATATGGAGAAAAACCAGCATACACATTCCATCAACCGGGCTTACATGGTAATTGCTGCAGCGCTGGTTTTAATCGCTGCCATTATTTTTATTTATTGGAGAACTCACAGAAGATACAAAAAGACCAACCTGGAGAAAATGAATCTTGAACTGGCCTCCCAAAAACATGATCTCGAAAAAGAACTGTTTACAATCCAGTTGGAACAAAAAGACAAACAACTGACTACCAACGTTATGTATGCCATTCAGAAAAATGAGATCATCAGCGGTGTAGTTGAAAAACTGATGAAACATCAACGCCAACTCAATGATCCAGACCGGGAAATCATTAAAGAGGTCATATCGGATCTTGAAAAATCGAGGGTTGATAAAACCTGGGAGGAATTTGAATTGCGTTTTCAACAGGTACACTCCGGGTTTCATGAGCGATTGCAAAGGCTCAACCCTGATCTCACCCAGAATGAACGCCGCCTTTGTGCGTTTCTGCGGCTCGATATGACCACCAAAGAGATTTCTGCCATAACCGGACAAACTACCCGCAGTATTGAAATGGCCAGGATCCGGCTTCGCAAAAAACTGGGCCTCAGCAATACCGACAGAAGTCTGACAAATTACCTCTCCAGCCTCTGAAACCACCCAACATAAAAGTAGTTTATTGGCGTGTTATCCCGAACGATGTGAGAGATCCCTCAAATCGTTCGGGATAACTCGTTAATAGAGATAGCTCCAAAAGTATAGTTACCTGAGCGAAGAGTCATCCCGAGCGTAGCGAGGGACCTGCGTAGCGAGGGACCTGCGTAGCGAGGAACCTGCGTAGCGAGGAACCTCTTTTCCACATTTTAACAAATTTTTACAACATTGTGACAGTAATGTAAGGGTACTTGCACCCAATTGTGACATAATTGTAAGGAGGTAAACCATCATGATTCTCTCCCTTTCAACGTATTTTTGCGGTCCTCTCACTTTAAAACTTAATCAAATCCATTTTTTAATTAAACTTTATGTTAAACATGAAAAAGTCGACAGTATTATTATCTCTTACTGTGGCGCTGTCAGGCCTTTATCAGGCCAAACCGCAGGGAATGGTGATACAGCCCGGGACCTGCGTAAAAATTGAGAGTGGCACCACCCTCGATCTGACTGCCGGTGACCTGACGCTGCAATCCGCTTCAACCGGCGATGCCTCGCTGATTGACCTGGGCAGCGTAACCTACAGCGGCGGTGGCCAGGCAAGGGTTCAGCGTTACCTCACCCAGGGCAAATGGCACCTGATCTCCTCCCCCGTAGCTTCAGCAGTTTCCGGAATGTTTGTGAACGATTACCTCCAGTATTTTACGGAAAGTGTCAATTCCTGGACAGATATCCCGCCGGTAATTACGCCGCTGAATGTAATGCAGGGGTACGCCGTATGGACCACCAATGGCGCTCCAGCTACCGAGGTATTTAGTGGAACCACCAATACCGGAACCAAAAGCCGAAATTTCACACAAAACAGCCAGGGCTGGAACCTGTTGGGCAATCCTTACCCATCGGCCATCGACTGGGATGCAGTCACTATCCCCGCAGCGCTTAACGGGGCATTTTGGCTCTTCGATCCTGCAACAGGTGTTAACGGAGAGTACAAGTACTACATTAAAGATGGCGGAGCCGCCAATACCACCACTCAGTACATCCCCTCAGGGCAGGGTTTCTTTGTAAGAGCTACCGGTGGTTCAGGCACGCTGAATCTTACCAATGCCAGCCGCGTACACAGCAACCAGTCTTTTTACAAAGCAGGCGAAAACCCATCCGCTTTGATCATCAAGGCCACCGGTAACAACATTACCACCCAAACGGCCATCCGGTTTATCCCGGAAGCTACCGCAGCTTTTGATCAGTTGTTTGATGTAAGCAAACTCACTGCTTACAGCCCCGATGTGCCGGTGGTGTACACCCGCGTTCAGGGCGAAATGACAGCCATCAATTCATTACCTTCAGTTCAGGGAAACGAAACAGTACCGGTTTACTTCACTGCCGGCCTCGACGGTACTTATTTTCTGACAGCGGAAGGCTGTTTGGATATCGACCCGTCTGTTCCGGTATTTCTCGAAGATGTATCTATGCATACGTTTCAGGACCTGAGGGTAAATCCTGAATATCAATTCATGTATGCGGCAGGCCAGGAAAAAGAGTTCAGAATCCATTTCAAAGAAGCCACCGGTATCGATACTCCAAACGTACCGGCAGTGGATTGTTTCCTGAATAACCGAGTACTGCATGTTAATTTCCCGCCGGACAATACTGAAATGGGTTTCAGCGGAGCTTCCCTGTCAGTTTATAATGTAACCGGGCAGCTGATACACCGGCAACAGGTGACGGATTATGTTAACCGCATTCCGTTTGATGCCGTTGAGTCAATATATCTGGTAAGCATTACCACCCACCGGAGCAGGATTTCCGTCAAAGTTTTCAATCATTAAAATAATTAAATATGAAAAAAACGATGATCACTTTTCTGGCCATTTTGGCCATAAGTTTCCAGATTTCTGTTTTAGCGCAGGGGCCACCGCCTCCCAACAACGGCAACGGCAGTCCTGACGGTGGCAATACCCCTGTAGGCGGCGGAGCGCCCATTGCAGGTGGTATGTATATTCTGCTGGCACTGAGCGCCATATATGGAAGTACCAAGTACTTTTATAAAGATGCAGAGGGAACGAAATAAGATTCAAAAATTTAAAAATTCAAAAATTCATAGATTTAATAATTCAAAAATTCAAAGATTCAAAAACTCAATTGATATGAAAAAAGCAATTTTACCTGTTATTCTTTTTCTTTTGCTGCCGGGCTTATTTTTGAGCGCTCAGGTAGCCGTTAATACTAATGGCAGCAGCGCTGCCGGTTCCGCCATGCTCGATGTTTCCAGTACCAACAAAGGCCTTTTAACGCCCCGTATGACTCTGGCACAGCGTAATGCCATCAGTTCGCCTGCTACCGGGCTTCTTATTTACCAAACGGATAACATTCCCGGTTTTTATTATTACAATGGAACGTCCTGGACCGCCATGAGCGGAAGCAGTGGCGGTGGCGGCGGCACCAGCAGCACCCATTATGTAGGCGAACCCTACCTGGGCGGAATCGTGTATTGGGTTTCAGCCACTGGCGACAGCGGGCTGGTGGTCAGTTTGGTGGATTTAGGTGATCAATTTAGTGGTGAAATGTTTAACTGTAATCTGAATGATAGTTATGCCAGAAGCGACTGGTACGGAAAGGGTAATACGGCAGAGATCATTGCTTTTAATATTGAAAACAATATTGAATGTGAATCATTTGCAGCAAAAGTGTGCAACGATTACACAGCGGGCGGATCGGGCTGGTATTTGCCCAGCCGCACCGAACTGGTACGCTTGTGGACCAACCTGTACGAAGTACATAAAGCCTTCGACAAGTTAAACGCGGTTACACCCGGATCAGCCTCACCCATGAAGACATTTGAATATTGGTCATCCACTACCGCAGAAAATGTATATGGATATGTAGTCGACTTTTTCGATGGTGACGTGGATAAATTTTACAAGAACAGTAACCACTTTGTTCGGGCTGTCAAATTCTTCAAACCATAGTGAGCATGGTGTATCGCATTGGGTTTGGTTACAGCGATGCTTCCTGAATTACCCCATACGATCCCTATTTGTTGTGAACCGTTAAGATATGGATTGGATCCGTTTTTGATCCACTCTTAGGAATATAAAGCCGACGCATAATTCATTTCGGTTTTATTGGTTGTTTTAGTTTAGGTCGCCGCCGGAAGAGTTATTTTTCCGGCGGTTTTTTCATTTCTATATAACCCTTCAGTGCATCCACATAGGTTTCAAAAGCCTCAATGCCTTCAAGAGTGATGGAACAGGTAGTCAATGGATAATTATTGCGGAAACTCTTTTTCACCTGAATGTATCCCGCCTCTTTTAGTTTATTGATCTGCACACTCAGATTGCCACCAGTAGCACCCGTTTTTTCGAGAATAAAAGTAAACTCGGCCGACTCAACGCTGATGAGGATGCTCATGATGGATAACCGTAACTGATTGTGTAGCAAAGGATCCAGCTCTTTGAACATATTACTTTTCCTCCCTCTTTTTTAAAAGATAACCGGGTATCAGATAAGAAAGAAAGATCGATAAGGCCGTAAGCAGCAGGACCTGTTCCGATGTAACAAAAAAGGCAACGACCGAAATCACCCAACTGGCCAATCCTCCCCAAATCAGAGGTTTAAACCTGAGTACTCCGCCCGATACAAATGTCCCGAATGCATACAGTGAAATAACCAGCGGATAAGTTGAGGTCCAGGGAATTTTTTCATAACCGGTCATGAGCAATACTACAAACATGGTAATACCAAAACCCCACCAGAGGTATATGATCATGGTATCAAAATGGCTGATGACTTTGGTTTTTCGACCCAGCCGAATTCCGGCTATAATCGATGCAATCATCCCTCCTATCATCAGAATGGGCCAGGGCAAATAGGCATACTCATACTTCATCATCAGAAGAAAGTAATGAGAAAGACTGGCAATTAGCACCAACCAGCCCCAAAGCAGAAAAAAGAAACTGTTGTCCTTGAACTTGTTTTTTGACGTGACTATCATTTCCTGGATGATTTTCAGGCTTTCCTGTTCAGTAAGATGTGCATTCATAGTTATAAAATATTTAAATAATGAAACATATTGCAAATATAAATTAGTTTATAATATAAACTATAGTATTAACATAACTTAACAAATAAAAAAAACCTACACAAGATATATATACATGATTTAAAGGGAGTTATATAAAATAACTTTGAAACAGGCCCGAAACATGAAAAGTCCGGGTGCAAACAACGAGGAAAACGAAAAGCAAACCGGCCTACCTCCGGTGGAAATTGCGAGACTATGAAAATGATAAACTTTTGATCAGGTGCTTGGCAATACTATTTTAGAATACCTGATCTCATGAACCTCTGATCAATCAACCTTTAAGCCGCCGGTACAGATAATCCAGATTATTTTGTCACCACCGGCGAACAACATCTGAGTTGGCATTTGCCATTGGCAATTCGTGGAGATAACCAGCAGCGCTCAGTGCCGGGTACCATCCTTTGCCAGCACGCCCTTTCAACCTTTAACGGTCATCAATCCGTACAGCCAGCTCACCTCTGCTTCCCAGATGTCTTCATCGGGCGTTTCGAGAATCAGCGGCATGTTGTCAAAGCGGGGATCGTTCATGATCCTGCGGAATACCTCTGCGCCAAGGTAACCCTTATCCAGGCTGTCATGGCGGTCGACCCGGCTTCCGAATTCCTTTTTGGTGTCGTTGATATGCATCCCTCTGAGGTAGCTGAATCCAACAATTTCATCAAACTCGCGGAAGGTTTTTTCATATCCTTCTTCTGATTTGATATCATATCCGGCACTGTAAGTATGGCAGGTATCCAGGCAAACCCCCACACGCGATTTGTAGTCTATCAGATCGATGATATACCTCAGGTGTTCAAATTTATACCCAACATTCGTCCCCTGCCCTGCCGTATTCTCTATAACGGCCGTTACCCCTTTGGTTTCGCTTAAAGCGATATTTACCGATTCGGCAATCACTTTCAGGCAATCTTCCTCAGTAATTTGCTTCAGATGCGAACCCGGATGAAAGTTCAGCAGGGTAAGTCCCAACTGCTCACACCGCTGCATTTCATCATTAAAAGCATTCCTCGACTGCTGAAGGTTTTCCTTCACCGGGTTGCCCAGGTTAATGAGATAACCATCATGCGGAAGTACCTGATTGGGTGTATATCCGTATTTAACCATATTTTCCTTAAACAGCCTGATGTTGTCTTCAGTAAATGGTTTGGAGAACCACTGTTTCTGGTTTTTGGTGAACAAAGCAAACGCTTTGGCTCCGATTCTGGCAGCATTCACCGGGGCATTTTCCACCCCGCCCGATGCGCTCACATGTGCTCCTACATATTTCATGAATAATGTTTTTGTAGATAAACATCGATTAAGCTATACTGTTTTAAAAAATAATCAAATATTTTTCCTGCAATAAACCATCTGCTACCAAGGCAAGATTGACTTAAGATTTTTTTCAGTCCATTGAGAATAATATGTAATTTATGCTCAGTCAACTGAGAATTCTTAAAACGGGAAATCCTCTTCCACTTTTTCTTCCACCTTTTTCGTGACCGGCTTTTCCGCCTTCAGGTGTACCGGATTTCCTTCCACATAAATCGATTTCGGATCGGTGGGGCAGGCATGCTCGCAGGCGCCACAACCCACGCAGATTTTTGGTTCCACCACCGGGAGGAACAGTTTATCGGGCTGCTGTACCATTTTCACCGCCTTGGTAGGACAATGTTCCGAACAGGCGCCGCAATCCTTCTTCTTCGTAATCACAATGCAGTTCTCACGCACAAAAACAACCTTCCCTAACTGCAACGTTTTTTTCTCTTCAAGGGAAACCGGTTGTAAGGCGCCGGTGGGACAAACCTCCGTACATCTCACACACTCAAAAGTACAGTAGTACACTTCATAAGCCATACGGGGTTGCATCAGTCCGCCCAGGCCATATTCGAAAAATGCCGGTTTGATTACCTGGGTGGGGCAGGATGTAATACAAAGATGACAGGCCGTACAGAGGTTATTAAACCGCTCAAAACTGACCGATCCGGGAGGAGTTACCGGAAACTCCTTGTGAATGGGAACCATCCCGTCGGGCAAACTATTTCCATTGTCTGCTTTCAATATTTTTACCAAAGGGAAACCCAAGGCCATCATGGCTAAAACCTGCCTCCGGGATGGTTTTACAGCTGACGATTGAGAAGCAGGAATAGCAGCCGGCTTCTTTTTCAAGCGCAGGCTCATGGCGTTTTCATTACAGGAATCGAAACAATTAAAACACATTACACAGCGACTCGGATCAACGTATTTAAGCTTTGAATCAATGCAGGTAGCTTTACAAACCCGGGCACATTTTCCACAAAGGGTACATGCCTCCCGCGAAATATCGATCCTGAGCAGTGAATATCTGGATATCAGACTCAGAATGGAACCCGCCGGACAAAGGGTGTTGCAAAACAACCGGCCTCCATAAATGGTGAAAGCCCCGATAACAGCCAGTACAATAATAGCCCAAACTACGCTGAACCATTGATATCCGGTGATCTTAACCGGTGCCAATGCATAGCTTCCGGTGGCTTCAAAAATATAGGCCACCTGATTGTTGATCAGTTGAACAGCCGGCCGGCCAAGATTCGTAGCCAGCCTTCCGAAATTACTGTAAGGATCCAGAAGAACCACCAGGGAAAACAGTCCTGCTGCCATGGCCAGCGCCGTAATTGCCAGGATACTGTATCTGAATGCATTAAGTGGTTTTGTATATCGAAATCGCTTTTTCTTTTTAAACCAACTCCTGGCATGGTTGATTACATCCATGAAAGTGCCCAGCGGGCATATGGAAGAGCAGTACACCCTGCCAAAAACAAAGGTAAGGAGGAGAATGATTCCAATAATAACTGCCGCAGAAACCAGCCCTGAAAACAATAGCTGCAATATTCCCGGGATCAGTTGCGATAAGGCCAGCTGATAGGCATTAACCGGTAACGCATGATGGATGTCGAAGAAAAGAACACACAGTATCACAAGAAAAATGGCGGAAACCACAATTCTGATGATCCTTAAAGACCGGTACAGCATTTCATTACACTTTTATCCTTTTGATATTCAGCTGAGTAAGATCCATCCTGCCTAACTTCATGGCATCAGCAATTTTGATGTAACCGACCTCTTCAGGCTCCAGCCCGTACACTTTGGCGGCTGCAGCATCTACTGCCACAATATCTCTTGAGATCATGAGGCTTTTCGACAGGGAAACATCATCCAATGATACCCCGCGGGGACCGTTTTTCATCATAATCCGGTAGGCATCCACAATATTGAGCGTGGGCTTTTTATGATATAACAGATAATCGGCAACACACTGGTGAAGGTCATTCCGGTGCCAGTAACCTCTGTCCCATACCACCCCCATCAGGTTTTTCATCGCAATGGTCAAACGGGTGGAACTGTGGTGTTTCAATATGGGGACATTGATAAACACATCTGATTCCAGCACCAACTCATGAACTTTGGCAGATTTCAGTTTTTTACCGGCTTTGATTTCAACGGGATGATAGTATCCTTCTGTATTTCCCGGCGCCAGTTTACCTCCGGCATCTTTCACGGCTTTTTCAATGCCACTGTTTTGGTAGCAACTGGTCCATTTATCGCAGGTATTGTCGAAAACCACCACTTCTTTGGCTCCGGCCTGCATACAATGCTCCACAATCCGTTTCACCAGGGCAGGATGGGTATTTCCGGCTCTCTCCGGCGAAACATCCCATCCGATATTGGGTTTCACCAACACTTTCTGGCCTTTTTTTACAAAACTGCCCATACCACCCAATTCTTTGATAGCCAGGTCAAACATCTGTGCCGGTTCTCCACCTTTAACGGCCACCAGATCAAATCCTCCTCCCGGATTACCGGCCGATTGTCCGAATAAACCGGTACTTCCGCCCAAGGCCAGAGCGGTTCCGGAGGCTACTCCGGTATAAATGCTTTTTCTGATAAAATCTCTTCTGTCCATAATATAAGCGATGATGGGTTATACAAAATAATCAGTCCTTCAACGGACGGTAAAATTACTTATTTTCCAACATCTGCAGGGTTCTGTCAGATTATGAATGATCAGGATTGTTACTTTTGCAAAAATTTTTGAAAAATGCAGGAACTTAACGAACAGGAACTTATCAGAAGAAATGCCCTTGATGAACTGAGATCATTGGGAATTGAGCCTTATCCCGCCGATTTATATGAAATAAATGTGAATTCACAGGATATTCATACCAATTTTCCTAATGATCATTCACTCTATCAGGAAGTTTCCATTGCCGGACGTATCATGACACGTCGTATTATGGGGGCCGCCTCATTCACTGAAATTCAGGATTCAACCGGAAGGATACAGCTGTATTTCAAAAGGGATGACCTTTGTCCGGGAGAGGATAAAACTCTGTATAACACGGTGTTTAAGAAATTGCTTGACATTGGCGATATTATCGGGGTTAAAGGATTTGTTTTCATTACTCAGATGGGTGAAATTACCATACATGTTAAGGAATTTAAACTGTTGGGTAAATCGCTGAAAGTCCTTCCCATTGTCAAGGAAAAAGATGATCAGGTGTGGGATGCCTTTACGGATCCTGAAATGCGGTATCGTCAAAGATACGTTGACCTGATTGTAAATCCGGAGGTACGAGATGTGTTTGTAAAGCGAAGCCGGTTGGTCAATACCATGCGCAATTATTTGAACAATAAAGGATACCTCGAGGTGGAAACCCCGATTTTGCAACCATTGTATGGGGGTGCCGCTGCACGCCCCTTTAAAACTTTCCACAACACATTGGATATGACCCTCTATCTGAGGATAGCCAATGAGTTATATCTCAAACGGCTCATTGTGGGGGGCTATGATGGAGTGTATGAATTTTCCAAAGATTTCAGGAACGAAGGGATGGATCGTTTCCATAACCCTGAGTTTACCCAGATGGAACTTTATGTTGCCTATAAAGACTATAACTGGATGATGGATCTGGTGGAAGAAATGGTGGAGACCATTGCGTTGGCGTTGCATGGAACTACTAAAGTAACTGTGGGCGATCATGAAGTAGATTTTAAACGCCCCTGGAAAAGGTACACTATGTATGAAATCATTCAGAAGTTTACGGGTATTGATATCTCACAAATGGATGAAAGCCAGCTGATTGAAACAGCTCATCGCCTGCATGTACATGTGGATGAAACGATGGCTAAAGGAAAACTGATCGATGCGATTTTCGGAGATATCTGCGAACCCAACCTGATACAACCGGTATTCATTACCGATTATCCGGTGGAAATGTCGCCCCTGGCCAAGAAACACCGCAACAAACCGGGACTGGTGGAACGCTTTGAAGCCATCTGCAACGGCAAGGAAATCTGTAATGCGTTTTCCGAACTGAATGACCCTGTGGATCAGCGGGCCCGTTTTGAAGCCCAGCTGGAATTAGGTAAGCGTGGCGACACAGAATCGATGGTGCTGGATGAAGATTTTCTCAGAGCGCTGGAATACGGCATGCCCCCCACTGCAGGATTGGGCATAGGTATCGACCGGTTAGCCATGATCATGTTAAACCAGCCCTCCATACAGGATGTGTTGTTTTTCCCTCAAATGCGGCCGGAGAAGAAACAAACCGGAATCACCGATGAAGATCTGGCAGGAATGGGTATACCAGAGCCTTGGATACCTGTGATTAAAAAAACCGGCTATAAAACCCTGGACGAGCTGAAAGCCGCCAATCCTAACAAGCTGTTCAATGATCTGAACGGTTTACGCAAAAAACTGAAATTAGATATCACTCCGCTTAAAACAGAAGAAGTGCAGGCCTGGCTTTCAAATCCCGTAGGCTGAGCACTTTAGAATTCAGTTCCCATCTACCTGATCCTTATAAAGAAGTTTAGATTCAGGTAATTTGATTGTAACATTTCATTTTTGGTACAAAAAATGTAAGAATCCTGCGGCACTTTTTTTATTCACATTTTGTTATTTTTGCCGCCAAATTTTTATTCACAAGTAATTTATAAACAAACGCTTAGTATGAACAAACTGTCTCTTCCCAAAATTGCATTATTTCTTCTTCTTTTTGCCGGATTTTCCTTGGGCCATGTAACTGCCCAGGATCTTGATGCTACCGGCGCCAAACTCAATGAAGCCAATCAGGCTTTTAAAGATGGCAACAATCAGGCTGCCCTTGGTTTATATCAACAGGTTATCGACATGGCTGCCAAATTAGGCGAGCCGGGAGCCGATCTCCTGAAAGCCGCTCAGGCCAACATCCCTGTGATTCATTTTAATATTGCCAAACAATTGTTTACTGAAACCAAATATGATGAATCCGTAGCCGAATTCAGAAAAGCGGTGGAAACCGGCGGCAAATTCGGCGACGAAAGCAATATGAAAAAAGCCAAGGAACAGATTCCGGTGGTTTACTATTCAAAAGGAAACGCCCTCTTTAAATCCAAGGATTTTGCCGGATCGCTCACCGCCCATTCAGAAGCTGTAAAAGAGGATCCCTCCTATTACAAAGCCTATTATGGTATGGGACTGGCACAAAAAGGCCTCGATAAAATGGATGAGATGATTGCCTCGATGGATAAAGCCATTGAACTGGGTACCGCTGCCAAGGATGATAAGTTTGTCGGAACTGTTAAAAATACTGCCAAAAAGTACACCCAGGCTGCCGGCGCCGAAAACCTTGCTGAAAAGAAATATGACAATGCTCAGAAATATTTCGATGCATCCCTGAAATATGGTGAGCCTGATGCGATGATGTATTATCAGTACGCCCTTTTATACAACGCCAAAAAACTTTGGGATAAAGCCATCGAATCAACCAACAGTGGTCTGGGCCTTGAAAAGGATACTCCGGAAGACAAAGCCAAGCATTATTATGAGCAGGGCAATGCCTACAAAGGCAAAGGCGACACCGCCAAAGCCTGCGCAGCATACAAAAGCGCCAAATTTGGCAAATTCGTGCAGAACGCCGATTATGAAATTAAAACCTTAAAGTGTAATTAAGATTTGCATCTTTTTGAAAAAGAGGGGAGTAATGAAAGTTGCTCCCCTTTTTTAATTTTAATAATTGCAGGATCATCATGCATTCGGGTTCTCGCAAAGAGTACGAAGACCTCGCGAAGAAAGCAAAGAAATTCAAACTTTGAAATCATAATGTTTACAGGTCAATTACCTGCTCAATTCCTTAGAAGTTCGATATAAGATTTGATGGTTAATTAAAAACCCATAAGGAAAAATATAGGCATTTCCTTTGCGTGGTTTGCGATTCTTTGCAGCCTTTGCGAGAAATATCGTAATTTGAATTATTACCCGGTAAACACCTCTTCATCCTCTGCCCGCCATGCCGGATCAACGATACACAGAAATACCAGGTCGTTATTACCATTATTTTTGATACACTGCCTTGCATGGGGCGGTATATAAATCGTATCACCCGGATGAACCTCCTGCTGTTCATCATTGATAAACATGATCCCGGTACCTTCAAGGATATAATATACTTCAGAGGTCGTCAGACTGTGAAGATACGAGGTCAGTCCGGGTTTGACGATTGCATGGGCCAGGCTGTAGCGGAGTTGAAGATCAGCCTTGCCAGGATGCAACATTTCGCGGAGGATGGTGTTATCGCCGGCGATGAATTCGGGGCAGTCAGAAAGCTTCTTTACAAACATATCGGGCAAAAATTATTATCAAGGACAAATTTATAGAAAATTACAAGTGATAAAGAGATCCTGTTTTTAATAGTTGTGAAGACAAGTCTGGTTATTGAAATTCTTCGCATAGGAGCAGCTTTGCAATTGCTGTTGATTGTCAAACCAGTAAAGAGTCATCGTGCCTTCACACTGCAATAATCTGGATGTAAAATAAGCATCCAGACGGTCAACACCGGTTATAGTGCCCGTGTATTTATAGAAAGGAACCCCATCCGGTGTGAATTTGTATTCAAAGGTCAGATTAAAGCTGTAAAAGTTGATGGGAAACCAGCCTGAATTATCGATATGGTGCGGCAGAACTGTACCGCTGCCTGTGCAGGTTTCGCCGCTTGCCGGATTGTTGAAGGTAAACTCAATACTTCCGACTCCGTTGGAATGACAGGTGATATATTCGCCTGATGCATTGTAATTTCTCGGGATATATCCGGTTGGGATGTTAACAACATTCGGGCACTCATATTGCCAGAAACTGCCAATATAGAACCCATAATCTTTGTTTTCCAGATGAGGTGGGAGAATATTGGTAAAATCGACCGTAATATCCCCCAGATGAATGGTTTCGTCAGTTTTCCTTGTCCAGTCAATATTAATTTCCACATCAAGGCTGTCCGTTCCCTGGTAAAACCTGAGAGTACTGGTACCGCCAAACACCTCACCAGGCAAGGTGTAATTACCATCATTACCGGTAGGCGTGGAATAATACCCTCCATACCAGGTCTTTCCACCGGCCATACAGAGGTTTCTTGCCTTCACGCCTGCCAAAGGGGCGCCATTTTTATCCACGATCCGCATATCCACATAATAACCCCACCCCAACCGTTGCAGCAACGGACTTAGCAGATCATCCTTGTCAATGGTTACGAGATATTGCGTTACATGGGTTCTGAGCTGATCCATGTTGGTGGCGCCTTTAGCCATGATTCCGAAAATATCGCTGAATGGAGCCCCAATAACAGGAGCATCCATCGTTACCAGCTTATTGGTGGTTTCCCAAACGCTGTACACCTGACTGTTGGTGCGGTGCAAACTGGCCAGCATGGCCACTCCGAATCCTTCAATGCCGGGGTAATCAGCTTTTATGGGCATGTTGTTCATATCCCACAATAACATACGGGGTTCTTCAGGATTGCTGGCCGAGCTCACCTTACCGGTATGAAAATATTCGGAGAAATAGGCGCTTTCCTCCACCATATAGGAACTCCGGTTGGCAATGGTACCCGGCCCGTGCAGGGTATTCTGGGGCATCTGCCGGTACAGGGTCAGGTAGGTGTCATTCCCGCCCAGTACATGCATCATATAATGACCCGATTCGTGAGCGACTGAAGCGGTAATCTGAACCGGATCAATCAGGGATTTATCAATGGTGAGGCTGGCCCGGATCACATAGCCACCTGCCGTCCACCAGAAAGGCAGGTAACAGGGCTCGCTGCCCAGGCTGAACTGGTAGGGAATCTCGGTAAAAATGCGGTTCTGAACCACTTCTTTCAGCTCAGGAGCCAGCGAATCGGTATACCGTCTGATCATGTTGGCCAGATCAGCGGCCACCAGGTTTTCTTTTTCCCAGAAAGTGGAATTTTTATCAATCTGAGCTATGTACACATAATTGAAACCGGAATGAACGGCCTGTGAGTTTTTAAAATCCATATCCTGGGGCATGAGCAGGTTGAAAGCAATCCGGTTTCCGGCAGCATTAAAATGGGGGATGGCCACCCAGCTTTCCTTTGTACTTTCTACATTGTGTGTGGTACCTGGATTGATCCCCCAACCCCAGACGAATGTCCGTTTGGTGGTATCATCCGGGAAAACCAGGCATACATTCTCATTGGCCGGAAAATTGAAATAATAACCCCTGCCCTCAATGGGTGGTTCTTCTCCTTCGAGGATATCAGCTACTTCAATGGTACAACTGGCGCCTTCCGGAAAATAGAATATCAGATTGTGAGTGGACTCGGTCAGCTCCTCACCGGGTGAAGCGCTGACCTGAATGGAGGTTTTATCCCCTAAACTCCAGCCGCCTTCAGGATCGTTGTTGTCTTTTTTGTTACAGCCAAAAAGAATTATAAACAGGATGGCTAATGAACACAAGATAACAATATGAACGGGTTTCAGCATAGTTAATAAAGTTTTGAAGAGCAAATCTAAATTTGATTTTGATGCGAGACTGTTGAAAAGCCGGTTTTTTTAAGATGAGTACAGAAATTTCCACCGATTTTCCGATTTTTGCAAATTATAAAATGTATTCCGATGAAATTCCATGAACTGATCCTGAAGCGGTTTAGTGTGAGAAAATATACTTCGCAACCGGTGGAAGAAGATAAACTTATTCGTTGCCTCGAAGCGGCCCGGCTGGCGCCTTCGGCCAGCAACTCGCAGCCCTGGAAATTTGTGGTGGTTACCGACCCGGCGCTTAAGGAAAAAGTGGCCACTGAAACCTATTCCTCCCTGGTAGCCTTTAATCATTTTGTACACCAGGCGCCGGTTATTTTGGTAATTGTGATTGAGAAACCCAAAATCATCACCCAGATTGGCGGGTTTATCAAAAAGAGAGAGTATCCGCTCATCGATATTGGCATTGCAGCAGAGCATTTCTGTTTGCAGGCTGCCGAAGAAGGCCTGGGTACCTGCATGCTGGGCTGGTTCAACGAAAAGCCCATTAAAAAGCTGTTGAAGATCCCCGATGAAAAAAGACTGGGACTGCTGATTTCTTTAGGATATCCCGATTATGACCAGCCGCCCGTTAAAAAACGGAAATCGTTTGAGGAGGTGGTGAAGTTTAACGAATACAAATAAAGAATTATAAATTACAGATTGAAATACAGGTTATTAGGTATGTTGTAAACACGTCTTGCCGGGGAGTGGAAAGGTTTTCCAATATAGTTTTTGAAAATAAGTAAATGTTGTTTTTGTTCTATCCTTTGCACATCCGCGGTGTCTTTGCATGAAATCCATCTGAATACAGTTCTCGGAAAGGTGCAAGGGTACTTACCATGAACGCAAAGGAATTACATTACCAGTTTGCTGTCAATCTACATCTTACAAAACTTTCAATAGGTAAGGGGGGGGGCTAAGAGATCACTCGCTGCACTCGAGAAGACCCCTTTGGAGCCTATGACAAATCTAATTACAATTTTTGAATTGCAATTCATGATGAATGCCCTTTAGGGCAGAAATATCTGTAGCCATGAGCCACCAACGATCCACAAAATGCCCGTTAGGGCAGACATATCTGTAGCCACGCGCCACCAACGATCCCTCCGATGCCCGTTAGGGCAGACACATCAATTCGCGCATCTGATAATCCTGAAATTTACCATTCGATACAGGTTTCTATCTTGTGTTCTGATGTGCCTGATGTCAATCATTATGAAACCACAATAGACACATTAGGTCACAATAGAAATACAAAACCGGGAAATCCTGTATTCCCCTTTACGCATCCTCGGGTATAAAACCCGTTCCCCGCGATGCCCGATAGGGCAGACATATCTGTAGCCATTAGCCACCAACGATCCCCACAATGCCCTTTAGGGCAGACATATCTGTAGCCCATGCACACCCGGGCGCCCCACGATGCCCGTTAGGGCAGCCATATCTGTAGAACTAATAACAATAGTTTGAATAATTTTGACCGTACAATTAGGGAAGTAATCAGTATAGGTATTTTCATTATTCAATTATATAATAATAATTTTTCCCGCTTTTACATATCCACCTCCTGACAACCGAACTATATATACCCCGGCAGGCAGTGGAGGCAGGTACTTGGTTTTGGTTTCGCCGGGACCTGAATGCATGCTTTCTGAGATTATTTTTATTCCGGCCATGGAAAGCAACTCCCATTGAATCTTAGAGGTTTTCACATTATTGCCAATCTGAATAGTTTGGTTGGCAGGGTTATAAGTGAAGTGAATTGGGCCGGGAATTATTAAGTTATCGTCAATGGCAACATTCAAATTACGACCATAGTATTCATAAACATGACCCCCATAAGGGAAATTATTCTCGTAATAGTGCATGTAGATGCTGTCAACTCCATAAAAACGACCATAAATTGGATAGATAGTTCCTATGAAAGTTGAATCCTGGTTCAAATAACAATATATATCCCAACTGCCACCATTTAAATCAGGATCTTTTATTCTGAAAATAGTGTCATTCCCATTATATGGATACACAATCAATGAGGCCAGACTACTCCCGTTATTTCCGGTTCTAAGGCATTCATAATTTCCAAAAAAGTGCGAAGCAGATGATTGTGCAAAATCAATTTTTATAGGACCGGAAAACAATATAACAAGGATTGTTAACGGCTTGATAAAGTGTAATATAAATGTTCTTATGACTAAAATGCTCATGAGTGTTTGATTAAATCTTAATTATATTTCAACTTTTCTGTGAAATGTGCAACCGTTTGAAAACTCAATACTTAAAATATATGTTCCATGAGTAATTATGCCAATGCTAATTTCTAAAGAATTTGAATTTAAATTTGATTTTACAAACATGGTGGTGCCTGAAATACTTGCTAAAAGTACATTTTTCATCTGTTCTTTTGAGTTGATCATAAGTGTACTATTGTCCAGCCTGATTTTAACACCCTCATTATCAGCGCCAGTATCCTCCAACAAGTTGGTAATTACTTCAGTTTGACCCCAAAGAAGAGGATAGTTTGGGATTTTGCAAAATGCAAATTTGTCAAGAGTGATAATTTTGTGATCACCCAAATAACTTATGATTCCCTTTATCCAGCCATAATAATTGTCAGCACCAATAACTATTCTTACTCCAATTTTTTCAAGACATTCATAACTGTTCCAATACAAAGGTAATTGTCTCCAATCAAGCAAATTACTGGTTAATGAATCTGTATTCAGACTTGAATACAGGTATGCATACCAGGCGCTTGTATTTGCCGATGTAACATAAGCATAGTCACCTCCAGAGGTAAATTGAAGAAAGAATGCGACATCTATGAGTGAATTCTGATCAATATCAATTACTAATGTATCATAATTATTTGATAAAACCGTATCGGGAATGTAGTCATGAACAATGAAGTTTGTGTCATTTTGTGAATGTAAATAGAAGGGAAAACTTAATATGACAGATAGAAAAACTATTGTAATTACTTTCATTAGTAAATGTATTGCAGTGTAATTGAATTGTTTACCTTTTAATTACAATTTTACAGGATTGTATTGTTTTATCCTCCCAAAGCCTGATCATGTAAATCCCCGGATTTAAAAATGAAAAATCCAATTGCAGAGGAAAGGAATGGGGATCAACAGAACCAGATATCAACCGGTTGCCATTAATATCAAATAGTTCATACGAGGTAAAATTTCTTGGATTATCTATGATCACTATCCCATTGCCGGGGTTGGGGTAAATTCCGACCGAATGTTGTTCCCCAAGTTCAACTACATTGACATTTAGAATCTTTTTGCCGTAAAATCGTGTACTCCTGGTATAAGTATTTGGAGGTGGCGAAGGAACGTCGTCGTATTTTATAAATAGACTATCGCCTTCAAAAAATCTTGAAAAATAATTTGAAGAATTTCCGAAACAGAAGTCATACCAGGTCTCAAATTCACATGGACTGCACCAAAATGAAGGTCCAAACCAATATGCCCAGCATCCTGCATCATCAATAGAAGTAACATTGACAATAGCTGGCTCAATATTCCATGTAGGATCAAAACTATACCTGTCATAATACAAACCTTCATAATACCCAACCAATGAATCAGGCTTTACCTGGGAATATCCAATGACGCTACATATAAAAAACAAAATATGAAGAGAGTGTCTTTTCATCATTATTTATATTTTATCTTTCAAAAAAAGAATCTGGAGGTGGCACTGGAGATTGGTATAGATCTGCATCAATGGTATAATCAACACAATTTTGAATATCGAGAACCACAGTACTGTTGGCATCAACACTAACACCTTCGTTTAGCTCAATAAAATCTGTTGCATAAATGCTTACAAAATTTTGATTACTTATTGAAGCATTACAACCCTGACCGCCAATAGTCACTGATTTGTACAATTTACTATCATATAGTAAGGGTGAAAAGTTACAATAGTTTTTAACAGTTGAACATGAGTGTTCCATATGCCACACTTTTACGCAATTAATTGTATAAACATAAGGAAATGAAGTTCCATTTGAATTGATTGTATCAAATGCAACACAAAAGTTACTGGCCGGCGCGTTAACATCGATCCAGATGGGCATTGATATCAAACTGTCGAAAGGAATGTCAAGAGATTCTCCAATCAATTCTCTGATAAGAGTATTATCAAAATAAAACTCAAGCTTTGAAGGGGTCCAGTTCACACCTGCAGTATGCCAAACATTGCTCGAAATATGTCCATATTCTGCCATTGATTGTTTATGACATAAACTATCAACCGGACAATTTTGATAATGTACGTTGCTTGTATATAAATTGCTTTGATTATTTAAGGAATCATAACTGTTGATTTCAAAAATATCAATTTCGCTTGCATAATTTTTCCAACCATTATTCCCATTTTTGTCAGCATTATACAACCAGAAATTAGGACCAAATCCAAGATGCCTTTTTGGAGGTGTCGGTGGTTCCGGAAGTTTAAACTTTATTTCAAAGTACCCGTACCGGAATAATTTTTTGGAATATAGCATTGAAGTGGAAAATTCAAAAGGGATACTATCTTCTTCCAAACAATAGGATTTGCCTAGAATTGTATCGTAATTGCAAGGGCTGGAACATGGAATTCCATTGATTGTTATTCCTGTGCTTGTATCGCATTCAGGCCAGCTCCATACTTTGCCAGACAGATGTTCTTTTCGCGTATATAGTTCTACACTGCCGTTGCGAATTTTACAATTTGTTGTATCAAATTCGGTTCCTTCCTTCCACTTTTTGTAAGCTTTAGGGACATACTGACCTCCGGAGCACAATTGAACAACATTTGAGCCTTGATTCCAAGGTGGAATTTGACTCCATTCGTCAAATTCCAATCCATTTGGATCATTAAATTCTTCCTCAAATGCAATGAAATAAGCAGGATCATTAGAGGGTGCCTGACAAAAAAGATCATTCATATTTAAACAAATGATTACTGCAACATTCAAAATTGCCAAAGTAAAATGTTTCATAAAAGTCGGTTTTAGCCTTTAATCCGTCAGAATCATTCGTTTGGTGGCTATTTCACGGCCATCCACAACCAGCGTATAAATGTACATTCCCGGTTTCATTTCACCGCCGTTTATGGTCAGCGTTCCTTCTCCGCGCTGGGGCAAGTCATATGATCTGAGCAATGTGCCCTGCATGTCAAAAATGAAAATATTGGCCGCTCCGGCGTTTTCAATTACGGAGTACCTGATAACCGTACTTTGTTTGAATGGATTGGGCGCATTTTGATAAAGCACATTTTGGGTTTGCATTCCGCTTGTGTTTTCTTTAGCGTTGATTTGTATTCCCGATTTCAAATACCCTGTG
>Ga0302250_1000663_pt1 | contig 31232 bp, 27 predicted proteins | sample AAG_RA_Asp_MG_FD_193536 | JGI IMG/M metagenome (GOLD analysis project Ga0302250, IMG submission 193536) | Enriched activated sludge microbial communities from anaerobic digester in WTTP, New Holstein, Wisconsin, United States - AAG_RA_Asp | ecosystem: Engineered > Bioreactor > Anaerobic >... | reverse complement strand
AGCTGGACACAAAATTTACCAAGCTTGATGGCAAAGTAAGCCAGCTGGACACAAAATTTACCAAGCTTGATGGCAAAGTAAGCCAGCTGGACACAAAATTTACCAAGCTTGATGGCGAGGTTGGGCAAATAGGAGGAACTATCAACCGTCTTATTGACGGCCAGTTAAAGTTGGATGAAAAGATTGATAATTTGGATGAAAAGTTAGGCAAAAAAATTGACAATTTGGACGGTCGCGTGTTATCCGTGGAAAAACGGATAGTTTCAGTGGAAGGGGAAATGCATTCTTTGGAGGGTCGGATGGATTCCATGGAAACGGAAATGAAGAACAGTTTCAAAACTATTGTCAGTTATTTGATTTCCATTGAAGATGAGATTGGCAAAATCAAGACCGCCTTGGACAAAAAGGCCGATAAAAAAGACTTGGACGCGATAGAACAACGAGTTTTGCGCCTGGAAATTGAGCTGGGTGAATGCAAAAAACAAATCGTTACCGCGAAAAACAGATCATAGTATAGGGGATATGAATTTAAAAAATTTGGCAAAAAATAATATCCGGTGCATTGTTTTCCGGGAAGGAAAGATTTGGTATGGCACGGCGCTGGAGTTAAATATCGTGGAAAGCGGCGACACGGCTCGCGAGGCGATGTTGCTTTTGTTTGAGGCGATTGTCGGGTATTTGGAATCTGCAGAAAAAATCAATGGCTCATCCGTTCTTAATCAAGAAGCCGATCCGGAATATGAGCGAATGTGGCAATCTCTGGCGAGTGAAAAGAAAATTCCGTCAAAAGAGATTTTTTTCTTTGGCAACATCAATGCCGATAAAAATGTTCTAATTTCTGCTTGATGTCTCGCGGAATCAATAATTGGACAGCGGAAGATGCGGTGCGCTTTTTAAAGGCGCGCGGTTTTGTTTTTAATCATGCCAAAGGCAGTCATTATTTCTATGTCGGCCGCATTAACGGCAAAATACATCAAGTTTGCATTCCATTTCACGGTGCGAAATCATTGAATCCGCGCACCTTGAAAGGCATAATTTTACAATCGGGAATTTCCAAAAATGAATGGCTTGGATAAAACATCCCGTAGGGGCGATTCCATGTAATCGCCCGAATGAGGCTTTGGATTGAAATGCGATGCAAATGCGGGCGGAAACAAGCTCCGCCGCTACAAATACAAAAAAACACCGATTTCTTGGTTTAAAAAGGATACAAATAAATTGTGGAGAGGGTGAATATAAATAATTAGTCACCCTCTCCCGATAGAGGCGTGTTCCCACGCGCGTTTAGGTACTCTTTAAATGCATCCATTAAGCCGTCGTGGAAATTACTCATCGCAACACTTTCTTTATCGAAGTCTTCTTTTATCTGATCGAATTTTTCCAAAAGTGCGATCAGATCGCCTTTTCTCCAATAAAGCGGTCTTGTCCTTTTTATTTTTTCCAGATCTCTTTCGAGATTTTTGAGCTCAATTTCTCTTGGAGTTCGCAAGTTATTCACCATTTATTATATAAAATATAAAAATGACAATGTCAAGGTTGGCGGGGAGGGGAAAATGGGGTATGATGGAAAATTGAAAATATAAATCAAAGTTCAAAATGACAATCAACGACGGTAATTTTAAAAGATGAAGTAATTTGACATTTTTTAATTTTGTATTGTCATTTTTCATTTTGATTTTATAATTTTGCATTTACGATTGTGGCCAATATTGATGAGCTTCGGAATGAGAGGCTGAAAAAACTGAAAAATTTGCGGTCCGCGGGCATTTGGCCCTATCCGGGAGAAACAAAACGGACGCACGCGATCGGCGCGGCGCTTTTGGATTGGAAAAAGCTGGAAGATACGCAAAAGGAAATTATTGTCGCCGGCCGGCTGATGTCCATTCGCGGGCACGGCGGCATGATATTTGTTGACGTCAAAGATGAATCCGGCAAAATCCAGGCGTTGCTGAAAAAAGACGGTTTGGGAGAAAAATCCCACCAATTTTTCGTTGACAATTTTGATATCGGCGATTTCGTGCAAATCCGGGGTACGGCGCTCACCACCAAGCGCGGAGAAAAAACGGTCTTGGCGGTTGACTGCAAGATGATGGCAAAGGCCCTGCGGCCTCTGCCGGACAAATGGCACGGCCTGCAGGATACCGAGGAGCGCTACCGGCGGCGTTATCTGGATTTGATCTTCAACGAAGATGTCAGAAAAAAATTCGTGATCCGAACCGAAATCGTCAAAGCGATCCGGAATTTTTTGAATGAGCGCGGGTTTATGGAAGTGGAAACGCCGATATTGCAAACGATCTATGGCGGCGCCACGGCCAAACCGTTCAAGACATATTTTAACGCCTATGATATGGACGTGTTTTTGCGCATTGCGCCGGAATTGTTTTTGAAAAAACTTTTGGTGGGCGGATTTGAAAAGGTGTATGAGATTGCGCGCAATTTCCGCAACGAAGGCGTGGACAAACAGCACAATCCGGATTTCACGATGCTGGAGTTCTATTGGGCGTGGACCGACTATAAGCGGTTGATGAAATTCACCGAAGAGATGATGGCTTATGTTTTGGAAAAAGTCTTGGGAACGGCAAAAATAACCTATCAAGGCAATGAGATTGATTTTGCCGCGCCGTGGCCGCGGGTGGAATATCTTGACTTGTTGAAAAAAGAGGCCAATGTTGATTATCGGGCTTCCAGCCGCGAGGGGTTGGCCGCCAAAGCCAAAGAATTGGGCGTGGAAATTGACAAAAACGCGGGCAAAGCCGAAATCGCCGATGAAATCTATAAAAAATTCTGCCGGCCCAAAATTATTTCGCCGACCTTTTTGATCCATTATCCCAAAGAGTCCAAGCCGTTGGCCAAAACGGTTGATCCGGACGGCCCGGTCGCGGCCAATTTCCAGTTGATTGTCAACGGATTTGAGATCGTCAACGCGTTTTCCGAGCAAAACGACCCTCTTGAACAGGCGGCCCGCCTGAAAGAGCAGGAAGAGCTGTTCAAGCAGGGATTTGACCAGGCCCAGCGCACCGACACCGATTTTATTGAAGCGCTGGAGCACGGCATGCCGCCCGCGGCCGGTTTGGGAATGGGGATTGACCGGCTGGCGGCGTTACTGACCGATTCCAACGCCCTGCGGGAAATAATTTTGTTTCCCTTGATGAAGCCCAAACCATAAATAATTTTCAATTACCAGTTTTCAGTTTTCATTGAATTTTCAATGTTGCAATGAACCAAACAGATGCAAACGCGCGTTTTGTTTGAAAATTGATAAAATGTAACATTCATTGAAAATTGTAAATTGAAAACTGAAAATTTATGTAAGTATGCTTGATATTAAATTCATTCGCCAGAACAAAAAAATCGTTGAAGATGCCTGCAAAAAGAAAAATGTCAAGTGCGACATTGGCAAACTGCTGGATTTGGATGAAAAACGCGTTAAGGCCTTGCAAGAGGTTGAAGCCGTGGCCGCGGAGAAGAACAAGGCGTCAAAAGCGATCCCTCTGGCAAAGGACCAAATTGAACGCGACGCGATCATCAATGCGATGAAAGCGCTGGATCAGAACACCGGCAATCTGGAAAAAAGAGCCAAGGAACTGGAAGACGAGTTCCATGATTTGATGCTGGAGATTCCCAATATTCCTTCCGAAGATTCTCCCGAGGGCAAGGATGATTCGGGGAACGTGGAGGTGGAAACTTGGGGCAAAATTCCCAAATTTGATTTTGAAATCAAAGACCATATTCAACTGGGAAAAGAATTGGATTTGATTGATACCGAAGCGGGGGTGAAAACCAGCGGTTTTCGCGGTTATTATCTCAAAAACGAGGCGGTGTTTCTGCACTTCGCGGTTTTTTGGCACGCGCTCAACTTATTGCGCGAAAAAGGGTTTGCAATGTTTGTGCCGCCCACGATTCTGCGCGAATTTGCGCTTGTCGGTTCGGGGCATTTTCCCGCCGGCAAGGATGAAGTGTATCAAATCGCCAATCCCGGCAAGATTGAAAGCGGCGAAGCGGTCAAGGAGGCGCTATACTTGGGCGGAACCGCCGAACCGGCCCTGTTGGCTTACCATGCCGGACAAATATTGAATGAAAAAGACCTGCCCATTAAAATGTGCGGAATATCCCAATGCTACCGTTCCGAGGTCGGCAGTTACGGCAAGGACGCCAAGGGATTGTACCGCCTGCACGAATTTATGAAAGTGGAGCAGGTGGTGATTTGCAAAAACGACTTGAAGGAATCAAATCGGTGGCTGGAAACGATGCGCGAGATTTCACAAACCATTCTCAAGGATTTGGAATTGCCGCATCGCGTTTTGGCGATCTGCACCGGCGATATGGGAGCGGGCAAGCACAAAATGTATGATATTGAAACCTGGATGCCGTCCCGCAACGCCTACGGCGAAACGCATTCGGATTCCAACCTCACCGATTGGCAGGCGCGGCGTTTGAGCACCCGCTACCGCGACAAGGACGGCAACATCCAATATCCGCATATGCTCAACAACACGGTGGTGGCCAGTCCGCGGATTCTGATCGCCATTTTGGAAAACTGCCAGCAAAAAGACGGCTCAATCGCCATTCCGAAAGTTTTACAGCCATATCTGGGAGGAATGACTAGAATTATTTCTAAGAAATAATTCTACCCGTAGGGGCGGGCCTTGTGCCCGCCCGTATCAACGGCAAAATATGCAAAGGGCGGGCACAAGGCCCGCCCCTACGAAATTATTAAATTCTATACATAGAGATGAAAAAGGTTTTAGTTTTCGGCACATTTGACGGCCTGCATCCCGGCCACATCAACTTTTTTGAGCAGGCAAAAAAACTCGGCGACTATCTGGTTGTGGTTGTCGGACGGGATGTGACGGTTAACGAGGTTAAAGGCCGCTTTCCCAAGCACAGTGAATTATTGCGCTTGAAAGCAGTACAGCAATGCCAACTGGTCAACGAGGCGATGCTGGGCAACATTGGTAATCCCTACGAAATCATAAAAAAAATCAAGCCCGACATTATCGCGCTTGGCTACGACCAAAATTCCTTTACCAAAAATTTACCCGATTATATAAAAAAAGAAAACCTCAAAATTGAGATTGTCCGCCTGAAATCGTATAAACCGGAAATTTACAAATCCAGTTTTTTAATCCAATGAACAATCATAGCGGCGTTTGTTGCTAATGCAAATGTTGCTGTGCCGGCGATGGTGACCATAAATATGAAACTGTTACCCTTTAAAATCGCCAGCCCGATTAAGAGGGCAAAATAACACGCCCCGCCAATTGCCTTACAAGGAGCCATAGGTTGATTGTATGGCAGTAAATAATAATTTGTCAAGATGGAGGAGAGAAAAATTATCATTGATCGATTATCAATAAATTGTAAATTTTTCGGCGGGAATGATAAACCGGCGGTTTTGGTGTTGCACGGGTGGGGAGTCGGGTCGGACGCGTGGGTGGAGGCGGCGGTATTGCTGGCGCAGGAAAATTGTCGCGTGATCGTGCCGGATATGCCCGGATTTGGCAAAAGCGAGGTACCTGGCAAGCCTTGGACAGTCGATGATTATGTTGAATGGATAAAAGAATTTACCGATAAGTTGGGGATGAACAGGCTCATTTTAATTGGGCATTCGTTTGGCGGCCAGGTTGCTACGAAATTCGCCGCGAAGCATCAAAATGAAATTAACGCGTTGATCTTGTGCGCCGCGGCCGTGATTCGCAAGCCGCGCTTGGGCTCGCGCCAAATTTTGGCAAAATATCTGGCCAAGACCAAGATAATTTTTCAGAATATTCCGTTCGGGATATATCCGGTTCTGCGCAAGATCGTCTATCGCATTGCCGGCACGCGCGATTACGCGCAATTGCAAGGCGTGATGGCGCAGACATTTTTGAATGTTGTCGGCGAAAGCGTGATTGAATCCGCAAAACGAATAAAAACGCCGACTTTGATTGTTTGGGGCGATAAAGACCGCGAAACTCCGACAGAGGATGCCCGCGAAATAAACAACGCGATTGCCGGTTCGCGATTGGAAATTATTCCCGACGCGGGGCATAAGTTGCACCGCACCCACGCGCAGATTCTTGCCGAAAAAATAATAAATTTTTTGAAATTATGATTTCGGCAAGAAAATTTTCAGTTTTCAGTTTTTAATTTTCAATAAATGTATCAATATGCCGATTTTCAAACAGAATACGCATTCACTCCTGTTTGTTTCATTGGACATTGAAAATTCAATGAAAATTGAAAATTGAAAATTATTTTTATGGAACTCTGGGCATATCCTTTTCTGTTCTATTATCTGGCGCTGTTTGCTTTTTGGATGGCGGCGATGCACCGGCAGATTTTGTTCTGGCTTTATTTGTGGCAGGTCAAGGAATATCATCCGGGGCGGTTTTTGGCGCATTTTGAAACTCAAAAAGGCAGGAGGATATTTATCAATCCGTTATTTTTGGGAAAGATTGCGATTTTACTGTTTGCTTTCGTTTATTATTACTTTGTCCATAAAATAGGATTGATCATCGGTTTGGCATTGGTGCTGTATCTATTACAGGGTGCGCGTGCTTTTTGGGGGATATTGCGGCGCAATTTGATCCACCCGGAACTCACGCAAAAATCGGTTTTTCTGATCGGCGCGGCGCATTTTGTTGTTTTTGGTTTAGGTTTTGCGATTTTCGGTTTGTTTTTGGGCGAAATGAGCTTGATCCACTTTGCCCTTGCCGCGTTTTGCCTGCTGGCGGTTGATATTCTTTCGCCGCTGATAATCGCGCTGGCGGTTTTGGGATTACAGCCGCTCACCATTTGGAAAAAAAATAAAATTATCAATCGGGCGCGTGCGATTATCGCCGGGCGGCCTGATTTGACCGTGATCGGCATCGCCGGCAGTTACGGCAAGAGCGGCGTCAAAGAACTGCTGGCGCATATTTTATCGCAAAAATATAAAGTGTTGAAAACTCAAGCCAACCAGAACACCGAAATGGGCGTGTCGCAAACCGTCATCAATGATCTGAAGCCCGAACATCAAATTTTTGTTTGCGAAATCGGCGCGGTGCACAAGGGAAAAATTCGCCAAACCGCGGAAATTGTTAAGCCCAAAATCGGCATCTTGACCGGCATCAACCAGCAACACTTGGGAGTGTTTGGCGGCCAGAAAAATATCATTGACGCCAAATTTGAATTGTTGGAGGCGTTGCCCGAAAACGGCGCCGCGATCTTGAATTTTTCCAGTTTGATCATCCGCGAGAGTTTTGACGCCAAAAAGGAGAAAATCAACGCGCAAAAAATAATTTTTGCCGGAAAGGACATTTTCGCGTCGGAGATTCAAACAAAAATTGACAGTTTATCATTTATTCTCAATTATCAAGATCAAAAAATAAAAATAGATACCAATGCCAGAGGGGCGTGGATGGCCGAGACGATCATATTGTCAATTGCCGGCGCGATTGCCGCGGGCGTGGAATTGGCCGCGGTTGCCGCAATTATCAATCAAACCGACTTCACCTCGTTTAACATCAAAAAAATTTTAGTGAATTTAGTGGAGGTAGTGGAGGTCAAACCTCCACTAAAATTTAGTGGAGGTTTGACCTCCACTAATTCAGATTTTAATTTTTTGGATTCAACCTATTCGTCAAATCCCGACGGCGCAATCGCACACTTGGATTATTTGAAACTTTGGTCCGGAAAAAAGGTGATAATTATGCCGTGCTTGATTGAATTGGGTAACGAGTCAAAAAAAATCCATTTTGAGATTGGCCAAAAAATCGGCGAGGTTTGCGATTTGGCGATTATCACCGCCAAAGAGCGCTTTGGCGACATCAAAAAGGGCGCGCTGGCTGGCGGCATGAAACCCGAAAACATCATTTATTGCAACAATCCAAAAAAAATCCGCGAGCTTTTGCAAACCCGCCTCACCGCCAACGATATTATTCTTCTCGAAGGCCGCCTTCCCCAAGAAGTCATTGATATTATTGGATAATCTGTCAAGGGTTTAAAGCGGGGGAAATCGGGGTATAATGAAAGATTATGGAAAATTTATTTCGACCAATATCAATATCCCTTTCTCCCAATGTTGAATCAGATGATGTCAAGCTGGCCGCTTCTTTATTGTTTAAGAAGCATGTCGGGGTTTCGCCCAGACGCGCATGTCTAGGTGAACTCCCGACAACTCCGGTCTTGGAACTGGAAAAAAAGTTTAGGGAATATTTGGGGATGAAAGCCGCGTATTCGTTTAACAGTGGCCGATCGTCGCTGATGGCGGTTCTGGCGGCGTTGGAGCTGGAAAGGGGGTCGGAGGTGCTTTTGCAGGCGTTTACGTGCAATGCCGCGGCCAATCCCGTCATTTGGTCGGGGTTGGCGCCGGTCTACGTTGATTGCGATCAGAATTACAACTTATCGGTTGAAGACTTAAAGAAAAAAATCACGCCCAAATCGCGGGCGGTGATGATCCAGCACACTTTCGGTTTGCCGGCCGAGATTGACGCGATTCAAAAAGTTTGCGGCGATCATAATTTGATCTTAATTGAGGATTGCGCGCATTCTCTCGGCGCGGAATATCGCGGCCGCCGGATCGGCACTTTCGGCAAAGCGGCGTTTTTTTCTTTTTCGCGCGACAAAATAATTTCCTGCGTTTACGGGGGGATGGCGGTAACCGATGATCAAGATTTGGCAAAAAAGATCGCCGCATTCCAGGAAAAAGCGGGAAATCCGAGTGATCGGTGGACGTTCCAGCAACTATTGCATCCGGTATTGATGGATAAACTTATTCTGCCGACCTATTCCATTTTTGGGAAACATTTATTGGTGCTTTTCCAATGGTTGCATATTCTGTCAAAGGCGATTCATTGGAAAGAAAAAAGAGGAATGCGCCCGGATTATTTTCCCAAAAGATTGCCGGATAAACTGGCGGCTTTGGCGCTGAATCAATTCAGAAAGCTTGAAGATTTTAACCGCCATCGGCGCAAATTGGCGGAATTATACCGCAAAGAACTAAAAAATACGGACTTTATTTTGCCCGATGAAACAAACAATATTTTGCCGGCCTGTTTGCGGTTTTCAATTCGGCACGGCAATGCCAAAAATATTATAAAAAAAGCGTGGCGAAAGAATCTGCTTTTGGGCGACTGGTACCGCACGCCGGTGGATCCGTTTGATACTCTGCCCGAAACCGTCGGCTACAAAAAAGGCTCGTGTCCGAACGCGGAGGCATTTGCCGGAAAAATGATCAATCTGCCGACCCATATCAATATCGGGGAAAGCGAAGCAAGAAAAATTCTAACCTTTATCAAGCGATGCAAATAATTGATTTTGAAAACAGGAAGGAATGGGAGAGAGTTTTAGAAAAGTGCGGAGATAAGACGTTTCTTTCTTCCTGGGAATGGGGAGAGTTTTGGGTGGGACAAGGAAACAAGATAAAGCGACTGGGAGTTGGGGATAAGTCGGGCTTGCTTGCCGTCGCGCTGGCGGTTAAAATAAAAGCGAAGCGGGGCACGCATATTTTAATTCAGCATGGACCCAACATCATAGAGGGAAAAACCGCGGAGAAAAGCAAAATTCTGAAGGAATTGCTTTTTGGGTTGGAAAAATGGGCAAAGCAAGAGAGGGCGTCATTTGTCCGAATTGCGCCGCTGATAGAGAAAAATGATAGCAATTTGGGAATATTCAAGAAGCTGGGCTTTGTGGCGGCGCCGATGCATGCCAATGCCTATGAAGCGACCTGGAAGCTGGATGTTACGCCTTCCGAGGAGGACTTGATGAGGGCGATGCGCAAGACGACGAGATATTTGATCCGGCAAGTTCAAAAGAATCCGGACGTGGCAATTGAAAAAAGCGGTGATCCGGAGAAAATAAAAATTTATTCCAAATTGAATGAGGCGGTGGCCAAACGGCAGAAATTCGCGGCATTCAAAGAAGATTATATCCGAAGGGAGTTTAACGCTTTCGCCGGCAACGGGCAAGCAATGTGGTTCATCGGCAGTTATCGGGGGAAGCCGGCGGCCGCGGCATTGGTGATATTTTGGTCGGGGATCGGCTTTTATCATCAGGCCGCATCGCTGGGCGAATATTCCAAATATTCCATTCCCTATCTTTTGCAGTGGGAAGCGATCAAAGAAGCCAAGCGGCGCGGGTGCAAATTATATGATTTTTGGGGATATACCGATCCGAAAAAATATCCGAAGCACCCATGGGCGGGGCCGACGCTGTTTAAAATGGGTTTTGGCGGCCAAAAATACGAGTATGTGAAAACGATGGATTTGCCGCTGTCGTGGAAGTATTGGCCCATCTATTTGTTTGAGAAGGTTAGAAAATTGAAAAGAGGTCTGTAGTTATAAATTTAAAATGTAAAAATCAAAATTGAAAATGACAATTGAAAAGTTAAAATGTCGTTTGTGGTTTGTCGCGCATTTTTAACTTTACATTTTGCATTGTCATTTTGAACTTTGATTTTTCAATTTTTAATTTTTTAATGGTTCGGAAAACCTATAAAAAGCCGCATCGGGCGAGAAGAAAAAAACCGCTTTGGGCGAAAGCCGGGTTTTGGCGCGCGATTTTTATGACGGGCGCCGGGGTGTTCACGATCTGGCTGGTTTGTTTTTCGCCGGTGTTTGAAGTGAAAGAGATTGAAATCGCCGGCGCGCAAAAAATAGAAGAACGGGAATTTGTTGATGTCATTGAAAAAAGCGTGAACAAAAAAATCGGCCTTTTTGATTCCAAAAGCATTTTGCTTTTCAATCTTGACCAGACCAAGCGGGAATTGCTGGCGCGCCTGCCGCAAGCGCAGGAAATCAAGATTGAAAGAGAGTTCCCGTCAAAGATTATCGCATCGGTGCAGGAACGCCGCGCCGCCGCGGTGTTTGAGAGCCAGGGGAAGCTTTATTCTTTGGATGAAGCGGGGGTGGCGTTTGAAGAATGCGCCGATGCCGCCGGCTTGATAAAAATTGGCGGCGGTTCCGCGGCGGTGGACATCGGCGCCAAAGCGATTGAAAAAGAAGTTCTAAACGGAATTTTGCGCATTGTCAGCGAACTGCGCGCCTCCACTGACATTGCGTGCGACGAGGCCGTCATTGCCAGTCCGGAAAGGGTTAATCTGCCGGTCAAAGAGGGTTGGCAAATCTATTTCAATCCCCGCAAAGACGCGGAAAGCCAAATTATCAGACTGCTGGCGGTGATCAAAGAAGATTCTTTTCAAGAAAAAAGAGACAATTTGGAATATCTTGACGTGCGCTTTACCCGCGTCTACTTGAAAGAAAAAAACGCCAGTCCCGCGGAGGAAGAAAAAACGGAAGAAGGGATAAACTGAAGCTGTTGCCGCGATATTGTTAAAAATTATGGGATTTTACAAAAGACAACTTTATATTCCCGGATCAAAAACGCCGTTTGCGCTGAGCCGTTCCAAAGCGGATATGTTTTTGAAATGTCCGCGCTGTTTTTATCTGGATGTGCGCTTGGGCATCAAAACGCCGTCAATGCCGGCGTTTACGTTAAACAGCGCCGTGGATCATTTGCTCAAAAAAGAATTTGACATTCGGCGGGCAAACGGCGCGGCCCATCCGTTGATGGCGGCCTATGGCATTGACGCGGTGCCGGCGCAACACGATGAACTGGAAATCTGGCGTGAGAATTTCAAGGGAATCCGGGTTTTGCATCCGGAAACCAATTTTGAACTTTTCGGCGCGATTGATGATCTATGGATAAATCCAAAAGGGGAATATCATATCGTTGATTACAAGGCCACCAGCACCGTCAAAGAAATCGATTTGAACGACCAATGGAAAAAATGGTATAAAATCCAGGCGGAATTCTATCAATGGCTCCTGCGCGCGCGGAATTTCGCCGTCAGCGATACCGCTTATTTCGTGTTTGCCAATGCCTCCAAGGACCGGGAAGCGTTTGACGGCAAATTGGAATTTCAGGTAACAATCGTGCCCTATGAGGGCAATGACGCATGGGTGGAAGGAACGCTGGCAAAAATGAAGGAATGTCTTGATGCAGATAACCCGCCCGAACCCGCGCCGGATTGCGAACACTGCCGATATATTGAAAAAGCCAAAGCGGTCTAGTGCCACATTAACTTAATTTTGTTGATTCAGCAGGATTTCCTTGGCCCAGATTCTAGGCGCGAGGAGCGAAATGTACCCTTTGCGTATCGCACAGGATGCAGTTTCGTCGTCATTCGTCGAAATCTGGCCGGATTTCAACGTTCTGAATCGACAAAATTAAGTTAATGTGGCACTAGATTTGTCCACAAAAAAATGATCAAGCAGGCATTGTATGTTTTTTTGGCGGCGATATTGCTGGCGGTAATCGCCGGCACGGCTTTTGAGTTGGAGGGCGAATCGCGCCAGCCGCAAGGAACCATCACGATTTTGCGCGGCCAAAACGCATTGCAAATTGCCGCGGATTTGAAATCCGAGGGCTACATCAAGAATAAACTGCGGTTTTTGTTTTATCTGGCGAGGGATGGCCAGTGGCGCAATTTAAAATCCGGAGAATATAATCTGAGCGGATTGGACGATCGCCAAATCATTGAAAAAATGGTTTCCGGGCGGACCGCACCGAAAATCGCCACAATCATTCCCGGATGGACTGTGGCCGACATTCAAAAAAGCGCCGGCATTGTCAAGATTTTACCGGACGCCGATTTTGGCGCCGTTGACGTTGAGGCGCTCAAAGGCAAATTTGATTTTTTGAGGGAGATTCCCGCCGGCGGAGATCTGGAGGGATACCTTTTTCCCGACACTTATCAACTGCCGGAAAACGCCGCAATCAACGACTTGATAACGCCGGCGCTGGAAAATTTTTCCGCGAAGTTGGATTTGCTGGGGCGGGAAAGGATTGCTGCGAAAAATTTATCCGTGCGCGGCGCGGTGATTATGGCTTCCATTCTGGAAAAAGAAGTGAGAACTTTGGAAGATAAAAAAATCGCCGCCGGCATTTTGTGGAAACGGCTAAACTCGGGGATGCCTCTGCAAACCGACGCGACCCTGCTTTATTACAAGGCCGGCAGTCCGGACCGCATTAACAAAGATTCGGATTCGCCCTATAATACTTACAAGTACACCGGTTTGCCGCCGGGGCCGATTTGCAATCCCGGATTTGACTCTCTTGAAGCCGCGATTGAACCGATTGAGACCGATTATTGGTATTACCTTTCTTCATCCGACGGTACCACCATTTTTTCCAAAACCTACGACGAACACCTGCAAAACATCGCCCGCTACCTTGAATAAGATTTATTCTACAGAATACAGTTTCAATGAAATAATTTTTAAAAAATATGGAAATTAAAAATCAAATCGCGTTTTCGGCCGCCATCATCAGCGCCGGCATCATTATTGCCACTGCCATCGGCGCCGACAGTTTTTTTCGCGCCCGGCAATTGTCAAACGTTTTATCAATCACGGGGTCCGCGGAAAAAAATGTGGCGTCCGACATCATCAAATGGCAAAGCTCGATTACGCGCAGTGTTAACGCCGATCAACTGGCGGGCGGAAGCGCGCAAATCAAAAACGATATTGACGTCATTAAGAAATATTTTACCCGGTCCGGAGTTTTGGATTCGGAGATTACCGTCAATCCCGCCACGGTCAATCCGGTTTGTGAGGGTCAGGGAGGAATGTTCTATGACCGTTACGGCAATCAGTCCTGCGGCAGCAGCCAGGCAATCGGGTATAACATTCAGCAAGTAATCATCATTGAATCCGATCGCGTTGACGAAGTTGCCCGGCTGGCGCAGAACGCCGCCGATGAATTTGTGGGACAGGGAATAATTTTCACCACGCAAAATTTGGAATATTATTATTCCAAATTGGCGGAATTGCGGCTTGATCTGCTGGCCGAAGCCACCAAGGATGCGCAGGAACGGGCACAGCGGATTGCGCAAAGCACGGGAAAGAAAATCGGCGTTTTACAATCGGCCAGCCAGGGCGTTTTTCAGGTGACCGCCAAGAATTCCGTGGAGGTTTCCGATTACGGCGCCTATGACACTTCTTCCTTGGAAAAAAAGATTACCGGCGTGGTGCGGGCATCATTCACCATCAAGTAGCATTGCTTATCAATCAAAAAACGGCGTGATAATCATTACCGCCGTTTTTTTGTAAACACTTACTGGATCTAAAATCAAAGGGGACTAACCCTCGTTACCGCGAGGGTTAGTCCCCTTTAAATACCCTTAAAATACAAATACCCGGTGAGCGGTTACGTTTTGATGATTGACAAAAAAACTTATTTGCCGTAATTTGAGATAAAATGAAGTGATGTCCTAGGACATAAAGCGGCCGTATTGGTGCCCGGTTAAATTTTCCTCCCTAACCGGGTATCAACGCGGCCGTTTTTGTCTTTACCGGCGGCGGTTGCCAATCGGACGGGGTATTGCATAAATCGGGTAAAATCTGCTATCATCTATTAACGCCGCGGCCGGAGTTTTTTGCGGTCGCGCGCAAGGTCGACAAATTCAGCAATGCCAAGTGCAATGCCAATAAAGTTGAGGACTTTTAAAGTAAAAGAAAATATGCGAATCAAAACCAAGATTGTGTCGCTGGCCGCGGCAACTTTTGCCGGTTTGCTCTTGGGGGGAAATGCTTTTGCCGGCGGCGCGGAGCAAAACGCCGATTACCAAACGATATCGGCGCAAATCCAGGAAGTGCAGAAAAAAATCTCGCAATTGATGGCGGAAACGCAGAGCGCGGAAAAGGCCACTCCGGCCGTGAATATGGAATTGACTCCGGAAAAACTTGATAATATTGAAAAGGAAGTGATGCGGATCGCCAAAGAAACCGAGCAGTTGAAAATTGAAGTTGCGGTATATCTCACACTGAAAGATATTCGTCAGAAAACCGCGGCGCTGGCCGCGCAGATCGCCGGCGGGTTAAATATTTCCGCGCCGACGATTGCGGCGCCGTCCGCGCCGATTATCGCAGTCTTGCCCGCGGATTTGCCGGTTTCAAAAACACAAGCAAACGAAGAGATTGAAGCGCAAATCGCGATTGTCCGCCGCCAGATTGACGAGTTGACCGAAGAAATGGCGGCGCAAACCGTGATAGAGAAGGAAGTTCCGGCTGAAGAAAGGACGATGGTTGGGACCGAAGATAAAGATGCAAAAGGGGATGTTGCGGTCTCCGGAGAAAAAGATGCTTCCTTAACCGTGGAAAAAAACGGCGGTAAAGATAGCGCGGAAACGAAAGGGGACTTGTGGCAAGCCGTGGGAGATTTCTTTAAAAAACTTTTTGCTTTCTAATTTTAATTGCCATGGTGCCGGTGCCTGTCCGGCGGCAAACAACAAAACGCGGCGGCAGACCGCGTTTTGTTGTCTTCAAACGCCATAAAGGTTATAATTGATAATGGTTTGTTTGAGAAGAACGTTTGTTTTTTCAAATCGTATATGAAAAACCTCAAAAAAAATTTGCGGCAGTTTTTTTTGCCGTGCGAAGAAAACGGTGCGCGCGCCCGGATATTTTCGGGCAACTTTCTGCTGTTTTTTTTAATTGGCATCGCGGTTTTAAAAATCGGTTTTGCGCTGTTTCTGCATTCGTTTTCCGGAAACCCTTTTTATGCCGACATCACCAAAACCGCGCTGATTGATCTGGCGAATTATGAACGGTCACGGAGCAACTTGCCGCCGCTGGCGGAAAATCCGGCCTTGAACCAGGCGGCATATATGAAGGCGCTGGATATGGCGCAGGGCGGCTATTTCAACCACATCAGTCCTTCGGGCGTTAATCCATGGCATTGGTTTTCCAAAGTCGGATATAATTACCGCTATGCCGGCGAAAATTTGGCCATCGGATTTTTGGATTCCGAAGAAGTGCAGAAAGCGTGGACCGCCTCGCCGACTCATCACGCCAACATCATCAACAATAAATATCAGGAGATCGGCATTGCGGTTTTAAAAGCCAACTTTCAGGGAAATCCCGCCACAATCGTGGTGCAGATGTTTGGCGCCCGGTCCGGCCGCAAGGAGGCTGTGCCGGCGGGCACCGCGTTGAGTCAAGCGCCACCGGCATCGGGGGAAAGCGAATTGTCCGCGCCCGGTGTTTTAGGGGCGTATACCGCGGCGCCGGATCAGAATTCGGCGGGCTTCAAGATCGCGCAATTTTTGGCGCAGGATTTTTATTTTGTAATGCAGTGGACGGTTTATTTGTCTTTGATTGCGGTGATATTGCTTTTGTTGGTGAATTTCGCCCTTAAAGCGGATTTGGCGCACGGAGATCTTTTGGCAAAAGCCGCCGGATTTGTTGCCGTGATGATCGTTTTCGCACTCCTGGACTATGGATTGATCGCGGCCCTGGTTCCCCGGAATTTTATCGTTTAATCCCTCCTTGCTCCATGGCGAATCCAAAAAATAGAAAAAAAAGTCGCCGGAGATTTTGGAACAGTCCATTTCTGCCGCTGGCGTTTTTGCTGGCGTTTTTGACGTTGATCGCGCTGTTTTGGGGCAATATTTCCTGGGTGGTGAACGCCAACATCTGGCGGCAAATTCTGTCGGACGCGTTCCCGCAATTCTTTCCGCGGCCGTATGTTTTGGTCGTCAAGAATCCCACCTTGATTTCCGGCACGCCGGAAGTTGACAATAAACCGGCAATCAAGTCGCCGGGCGCAAAAAATTCTCCCGCCGCGGCACAAAAACCCCGGCGCGATATGCTTACCATTCCCGGGATAAATATTACCGCGCCGATTATTACCGCCAAGACCGATGACGCGGAAGTTATTTCCGGCTTGTTGGATTCGGGCGTGGTGCTCTATCCGGGTTCGGCGCCGTTCGGCGGGAGCGGACAAACCGTCATTCTGGGGCACAGCGCGCCGGCCGGCTGGCCGAAAATCAAATACGAATGGGTGTTTTCCAAGATCAACGAGTTGGAAAAAGGCGATATGGTGGTGGTGACCTATGACAACATCACTCGTTATTATAAGGTGGCCGGATCGCAAATCGTGGATCCCAAAACCGGCGTGCCCGCGCCCACGGTGGAAGGCAATTCGCTGATGCTTATCAGTTGCTGGCCGCCGGGCAAAAACACCAAACGCATCGCCGTGGAAGCCGAATTATAAAATTGAGAGCGTTGAAGTTGAATAAGAGGATGACTTCAAGAGCATTTGGATTTTAGAATCAGATTCTTTTTAAGGGATCGCACCCCCTGCTCCGCGATGCTACGCCGGGGAACGATCCCGGAAGATGCAAAATTCCGGTGAGCCGTTACTGTGCCTATCATGCCGCCGCACATTCTTGACGAAAATCCAAAAATATGCATAATGACTAGAACTAATGATTTTCTTAAGAAGTGTGGTTTTAACTATTTTTAAACTTTAAAATAAAAAATTATGAACAAAATATCAATTGCATTTCTTGAATTTGTTGTTTTTGTAACAATGGTTTTTGCAACAGCACCTGTTAAGGCTGAATACTGCAATCAGGGAATTACGGCTAAATTAATTAATCTTGGGGGCGGCGGACAGCCGGCAACCGTATCCATAACAAACACTGCCAATTGTGCCGCTCAAGCAACCGCGGCGTCCTACAAAGTATATCGGCAACCGTACGTTGAGTCCGGTTGGCTTGATACGCAAACGTTGCTTGATTATGAAACGGTGATATTGAGCCCGAGTGAAACTCGGACAATTTCCCTTGACACCGCAGATTGCATGACCCAAGTTGATGTATTTCGTGGCGGCGTGGTTTATAAATTATACGATTATTTATACGATTATTACACTACAATTGTTCCTTTGGGCGAGCTTACACACGATCCGGTTTGCGCAATGTGCCAAAACCAATGTGCCTTAAACGCCCACGAATGTTCCGGGTCTTCGGGAAGAACCTGCGTTCAGAGCGGGCAATGCACGGCCTGGGGAACATGGCAAACTTGCGATTCGCAGTGCCATTCCTGCGGCGACGGGCGCTGTGAATGCGGCGAGACCAAAGCGTCCTGTTCGCAAGATTGCGGCTACAACACGCCCACGGTGAATCTTGATTATTCCGGCCAGGTCAAATGCGGCCAGAACGCCACCCTGCACTGGACATCCGCCAACGCCACCAATTGCCAGGCCGGCGGTTCGTGGTCGGGGAGCAAAGCAACTTCCGGTTCCGAGCAAGTGGGCAACTTCACCGGTTCGCGGACCTACACCATTACTTGCACCGGTTCGGGCGGCAGTGCTTCCGACAGCGTGAGCATCACCGGCACGGCCGATGATCTGGAAGCGGACGCCGGTCCGGACAAATATATCAACGACAACGAAAATTCCGTGCGCCTGGACGGTTCCGTGGACGGAAACTACGATTCGCTCTCCTGGTCCTGCACCGGCGGCGATCTGTCGTCTTCATCCAGCCTGCGCCCGACTTTCTACAGTCCGGACTACAATTACAACTACAACTACAACAACTGGAATTACGATCGCACCTACACCTGCACCCTTACCGCCCGCAACGAATGCGGTTCGGATTCCGACACGATGCAAGTGCGCGTGGAACGGGATGACGATCAAGACTTCAATGTCTCTTTGATCGCCCGCCCCAAGTCCGACTGCGCTCCGCTGGAAGACGTTGATCTGGTTGCCACGGTGTCCAACTACGGCAGTCTAAACTATGACCGCGATTTCACCTATTACTTTGACTGTGAAAACGACGGCCACTGGGACAAAACCGTGACCACCGACAACACTTCCTACACCGCCGCCAATCTCTGCGATTACCGCAATGTCGGCAATTACACCGCGCGGGTGCGCGTGGAACGGGAAAACCGCACCGCCACCGACACCGAGATCGTCCGCGCCGAACAATGCGGCAGTACCGCCACCGGCGATCTGAGCATCACCAAGACCGTGAGCAACCTTTCGCTGGGAACGGGCTATCAGGGCACGGTGAGCGCCAATCCGCTGAACACCGTGGCTTACCGCATCGCGGTCACCGGCATTGCCGGCACCGCCGATAATGTGACGGTTACCGACGCGGTGCCCGCCGGCATCGCCAACATCCGCGATCTGCGGGTGGACGGCATTTCCGTTGGGGGCAGTTTGTCCTCGGGCATCAGTCTGGGCACGATCGTTTCCGGGCAAACCAAAACGATCACCTACACCGCCACCGTGGCCAATGACGCCAGCTTTGTCTACGGCCAAACCACGTTAACCAACGTGGCCACGGTTACCGCCGACGGCAAGTCCGCCGATTCCCGCGCCGCGGTGACGGTCAACCGCCGGGCGGTGATGGGCGCGACCGCCATCTCCACCGGGTTTGACAATCAAACCCTGGCGGGACTGGGCCTCGGCCTGGCCGCGGCGATCCTCTGCCTGGCCTGGGTGGCAAAAACCCGGATCATTGATCCCAAACGCGATCCGCGGCAGATCCTGCGCGAAAAGATCGCCGCCATCCGGAAGGGAATGTAGCGCGCGACTCCGGAATTTGAAAAGCTCCCGCAAGGGAGCTTTTTGGTTTTGTCTTGAATTTTTTCAAAAATAGGCTAGAATTGAAGATGAATTCGGGCAATTAGCTCAGTGGCAGAGCGTTCCGTTCACATCGGAAAGGTCACAGGTTCAAATCCTGTATTGCCCACCATTTCAATTTAAAAATTGAAAGCAAAAAACTAAAAACGAATTTATTATTGGATTTTAATTTTTATGTTTGATCCCAACAAAACCACAAAACTGCTTTTTGCCTGTCTGGACTGGAGATTGCATCCGGCGATTGAAAATTATTTTGCGGCCAAAGATATTGCGTGCGATATGTGCATCACCGCCGGATCGTTAAAGGGGTTGATTGATCCGCAAACGCAAAGTTTTTTTCTCAAGCAAATTGAAATTTCCCAAAATTTGCACCATTGCCGGGAAGCGATCCTCACAATGCATATGGATTGCGGCGCCTATGGCGGATCGGCGGCGTTTTCCGGCCCCGAAGAAGAAATTTCTTGCTACCGGGAAGAATTGCGGCGCGCCAAAGAGATCATCGGCGGACACTTTCCCGAATTGGCAATCAAAACATGGTTAATCGGGCTTGATGGAAAAACCGGCGAATGGGAAATATCGCCCCAAGAAATAGGCCTTGATTAAAAGGGTCCGACCCTTTTGAAACCGCGCGCGCGATATGGCAAAATTCAACGATCTTAAAACTTTTCTCTATCCCTGGGGTGTGCTCACCAACACGATCATCGGCATCGGCATTTTTGCCCTGCCTTATGCGGCGCTGAAAGTCGGCTTGCCGCTGGCCCTGCTTTATTTGGCCGGATTGGGCGCGGTGGTGGGGCTGATTCATTCAATGTTTGGCGAGTTAGCGCTGAAAACTCCCGACTACAAACGATTGGTGGGGTTCGCAAGAATTCATTTGGGCCGGTGGGCGCAAGCGGTGGCGGTGGCAATCAGTATCGTCGGATTTTTCGGTTCCCTTTTGGCGTATATTATCATCGGCGGGGGATTTCTTTATCAATTTTGCGCCCCGTTCTTGGGAGGATCGGAAACCCTTTACGGCGTTGTTTATTTCGCGCTGGGGGCGCTGTTTGTTTATTTGGGGATCGGTTTTATTTCACGGTTTGAATTTTGGGGATTGGTGCTGTTTTTTATGATCTTGGTTTTGCTGGCGGTCAAGGGAATGCCGCTGATTTCCGGGGAGAATTTTGCCGCGCACACGGGCGGGGCGGCGGACATTTTCTTTCCCTACGGACCGATATTGTTTGCGTTTTGGGCCACTTCTTCCATTCCGGAAGTTGAAGAAATGTTGGGACGCAACGACAGCAAAAAAATGCTGGGCAAGGTCATTTCGGCGTCAATGGCCACCGTGTTTTTCACTTATCTTCTGTTTATTTTTTTCATCGTGGGCATCGGCGGCGCGCAAACTGCCGAATCCGCGCTGACCGGATTGCAGGATGCGCTGGGCGCGAATGTCGCCGCCGTATTGTTTTTTTTGGGATTTATCACCACTTTCAGTTCATTCATCATCACGGGCTTGTCGTTGAAAAAAATTCTGGCCTATGACTTGAAGATCAACAAGAATTTAGCGTGGCTGATTACTTCGGCGGTGCCGATCGCGCTTTTTTTGAGCGGATTGCGCGATTTTATGATGATCTTCTCGCTGATTGGCGGCGTTTTTCTGGCAATTGACGGTATTCTGATTATTTTGATGTATCAAAAAATCCGCCCGGACAGAAAAATGATTTGCTGGCCGTTGCTTTTAATTCTGGCCGGCGGTATAATCTACGAATTGGTCTATTATTTCGTTTAACGTAAATTTGTTTTAACAATGGCGCTTTCATACGTCATTATTTTTCTTCTGTGTTGCGCCGCGCTTTATTTTGCGGGCAACTGGGTAATCGCCGGCACGGCGCGCTTGGCCAAGTTTTTCGGGCTGAAAGAATTCGTCGTGGCGTTTTTTATTATGGCGCTGGCGGCCACTCTGCCGAATCTGTTTTTGGCGATAATGGCCGTCGCCAACGGCATTCCCGAACTTTCGCTGGGCGACATTTTGGGCGGCAATGTGGTGGATATGACATTGGCCGTGGCGCTGGCGGCGTTTTTTTCCAAAAAGGGGATTGATGCCAAGGGGCAAACCATCCAAACCAGCCTGATGTTCACTTTTGCCGCGGCGGTTCTGCCGCTGGCGCTTTTGATGGACAATTATTTATCAAGAATTGACGGTCTCCTGCTTTTGGCGCTGTTTTTTGTCTATATTTGTTGGCTCTTGTCCAAAAAAGAAAGGTTTAAGACCATCTATGACGGCCATCAGGTTGCCATCGGCAAGCAAATCAAGCATTTTTGGCAGGATATCGCCCGGGTGGCGGCGGGAATTACCAGTATGATCGTTGTGGCGCAAATCATTATTTTTGCGGCCAATCAGTTTTCTTCGGAGTTGTCAGTGGCCCTGCCGCTGGTCGGCATTTTGATCGTTGGTTTGGGAAATTCGTTTCCGGAAATATATTTCGGCATTGCCGCGGCCAAAAACGGCAACACGAAAATGATCTTGGGCGATCTGATGGGCGCGGTGATTATGTCCGGAACAATGGTCCTGGGGTTGACGGCGCTGGCTTCGCCGATAGAGATCAACGATCTGGAAATGTTCGGCGCCGCGCGGTATTTTCTCTTTGCCGCCGCAGTTTTCTTTTATATCTGCGCCCGGAGCGGCCAGAAGATCAGCAAAAAAGAAGGATTGTTGCTTTTGGGAATTTATATCGCCTTTTTAATCACCGAGATTTTCGCGCGGCATTGATTTTTTCTTGACGCGGTCAATCTCGGCTTTGATTTGCGCGGCCTTTTCAAATTGCAGGTTGCGGCGCGCCAGATCCAGTTTGGCGCCCAGCTCTTTTTGATATTCCCTGATAAACTCGTCGTCGGGCAATCTTTCTTCCTTTTTGTCGCGCGCCGACAAGGTTTCTTTGATCTCTTTATAAATTACTTCCGGCGAAATGCCGTGTTTTTTATTATATGCTTCTTGGACCTTGCGCCGCCGGCCGGTTTCTTCAATCGCGCGCGCCATTGATCCGGTGGTGTTGTCGGCATACATAATCACCAATCCTTGCGGATGGCGGCTGGCGCGCCCCATAATCTGCACCAGCGAAGTTTCATCGCGCAAAAAACCCTCCTTGTCGGCGTCAAAAATTATGATCAAAGAAACTTCCGGCAGATCAAGGCCTTCGCGTAAAAGGTTGATTCCCACCAAAACATCAAATTTCCCTTTGCGCAAATCCGCCAAAATTTTCGGCCGGGCCAAAGTTTTGATTTCCGAATGCAGATATTCGGCCTTGATTTTTTCTTGGCCGGCCCCCGCTTTATGCGAAGGCGGGTTTTTCAGATGATCCGCCAGCGCTTCGGCCAGTTTTTTGGTAATGGTCAGGCACAATGTGCGCTGGCCGGCCTCTTTGCGCTTTTCAATTTCTTTGATTGCGTCGGCGATTTGGTTTTCCGTGGGGCGGATGCTGATCTCGGGATCCAGCAGATAGGTGGGGCGCACGATCTGTTCGGCAATTTGCGCGGAAACCTTCTTTTCATAATCGCCGGGCGTGGCCGACACGAACAAAACTTGATTGATTTTTTTTAGGAACTCGTTATATTTCAGCGGCCGGTTGTCAATCGCCGACGGCAGGCGGAAACCATAGTTGATCAGCGGCTGTTTGCGGGCGAAATCGCCGGCCTGCATGCCGTGAATTTGGGGCACGGCAATGTGCGATTCGTCAATCATCAGCAGATAATCTTTTGGAAAATAATCCAGCAGGGTATAGGGCGCCGAATCGGGTTTTCTGAAATCCAAATGCCGCGAATAGTTTTCAATGCCGCGGCAACTGCCGGTTTCGCGGATCAGCGAAATGTCATATTCGGTGCGCCGGCGGATCCGTTCGGCTTCCATCAATTTTTCCCGTTTTTTGAAAAATTCCGCTTGTTCTTCCATTTCGGCGCGGATATTTTTGATGGAAATTTCGATTTTCTCCTGGTCGGCCATCCAGAATTTTGCCGGCCAAAAATCGGCTTCGGCGGCAGGTTCAAATTTACCGAACGGCGCGGGGCTTTGGGCGATGCTTTTAATCGCGCCGGAGGCAATTTCCACGCGGCAAACGGTTTGCGCGCCGGCCAGCCACACATCAACGAAATTCATCCGCTTGCGGAAGCGCCCGGGCGCCAGTTCGTAATCGTTTCTTTCATATTGCAAATCCAGCAGGCGGCCGAAAAATTGTTCAAAGGTTGCCGGATCGCCGGGCTTGGCGATGAACCGCTCGCGCAAGTAGGTTTGTGGCGATCCCAAATTGTAAATGCAGGAAACCGACGCCACCACGATCGCGTCGCGCCGGCTCAGCACCATCTGCACCGCTTCGTGGCGCAGGCGGTCAATCTCTTCGTTAATTTTGGAGTCTTTTTCAATGTAGGTGTCGGTGGCGGGAATATAGGCTTCGGGCTGGTAATAATCATAATACGAGACAAAATAGCCCACCGCGTTGTTGGGAAAAAATCCTTTGAACTCTTCGTATAATTGCGCCGCCAGAGTTTTGTTGGGCGAGATTATCAAGGCCGGCCGGCCGGTTCTTTCAATCACCTTGGCCATGGTGTAGGTTTTGCCCGACCCGGTCACGCCCAAAAGCGTCTGGAATTGATTTCCGGCGCCAATCCCCGCGGCCAGCTTGTCAATCGCCTGCCCCTGATCTCCCCGCGGCTTGAATTTTGATATAATTTTCAGTTTCTGCATTGTATTCAGGGTCTATTCCTTGTGTAATCGCAAGGGTTAGACCCTTTTAAAAGTATTTTTCGAGTCTTGACATTTCATTTTTTTTTGTTAAATTCGGGCTAGTGGTTTTAAATGGAAATTATAATAAAGAAAGTGGGAAAAATCCTGATCATTGATCTGGGTGATAAAAAGGAAATGCAATTTAGAAATAATATCAAATGGAAAGCTATAAAAGGGGATTGTATAAATATACAATCTCAAAGCACTTGGATAATAAAATCGATTGATATGAATTCAAACGGGTTTGAACTTCGTATCGTCGGCAAGTAGCTTTTTATAACTTTCCAATTTTTTTTACTCGCCTCAACTTATTATACCCGATGGCGAAACGGTGGGCTTCGTCGCGGACCTGCAAAAACAGGTTTGACAAATTCGGCGGCAATTTTGACAGTTGTGCATAGTTTCTTGAAAATTTGGTAAATAGTTTGCCGTCTTTATCGCCGATTTTTGCCAGCGCAATTGTTGGTATATCAATATTCTTGGCGGATTTCAACTGGCCTTTGCCGCCGTCAATCAAGATCAGGTCGGGGAGCGGCCATTCTTGGCGCTTCATCCGGCGTTTTAATATCTCGGCCAGCGATGCCACATCATTCTGGCCCTTGACGGTCTTTATCTTGAATTTGCGGTATTCGTTCTTATTCGGCAGGCCGCCCTCAAACACCGCCATTGATCCCACCGCCAGCGTCCCCTGCAAATTGGAAACATCATACCCTTCCACCCGCATTTGCATTTTGGTTTGCGAAGGTCTAACCTTCGCATTTTCTGCGAAGGTTAGACCTTCGCAAACGCCCGCATTGCCCTGATGAATCCGCAACAACACCTTCAGTGCGGCGATCATTTGAACATACGCCGATTTTGTTTTTCTGTGAAGGCACGGCGCCGGACACAAACCCAATGAATGATAAAAGCACGGCTTTTTCGGCAGGTTGCGGCACGACCGAAAGGGAAGCGCCTTGCGAATCTCTTTTAAAAACGATTTCACCTCTCTTCCGCTAACAAACGGCCCATAAATAGTGGAGGTCAAACCTCCATTTAGTGGAGGTTTGACCTCCACTAAATTTGGTTGGTGGGTGAGGGAAACGCGGGGAAATTCGTCATCGGATAAAGCAATATAGAAATAATTTTTGTCGTCTTTCCACTCCACATTCCAGCGCGGCTGGAGTTTTTTGATGAATTGCTGTTCCAATAAAAGCGCCTCTTTTTCGCTTGAGGTTTGGATAAAGTCAATGTCGGCGATTTGCGAAACAAAATCAAAGCTGTGCTGGTCCGGCTTTTGAAAATGGTTTTTGACCCGCTTTTTCAAATTTTTCGCTTTTCCAACATAAATCACCCGCTCGGCAACATCCTTAAAAAAATAAACCCCGGCAACATCCGGCAACCCTTCAATTTTGTTTTTCAAAACATCATCCATCTTTAAATCCTATCATATCGCCCATCCCTTGACAAGATTTCAATAGTATGATTTATTATTTCTATAAAAATGTTGAAGCAAAGCCGGGTCATGCGGCGCATTAAACGCGCTTCGGCGCGCAAAAATATGGGGGTAGGCAATATCATCGCTAGCCCCTCGCATCGTATTTATAAAACAAAAAATGAATAATGCGGTGATATAAATGGTGAAAAAAATAAAAATTTACCAATGCCCTTGCGGCTTGTATTATCGGCGTCCCTCGGACGCGTTGAAATGCGAACGCAAACACGCTGAAGAAAAAATGTCCCACAAGGACCTTTTTTATTTTTGAGAATTCCTGCCCCTTCACACTCAACAAACCATAGACGGCAAATTTGTTCGTCTTTTTCCATTTTTAGGAGATAATTTTGACTTAAAAAACTTGACAAAAGTAAATTATTGATTAACGAGACTATGAGCACATCAGCTGTTTCTTTTTTATTATAAGAAGCGGTAAATGTAAATGTGGCCGCGCCGCCTTGCAAATTATTTATTTTTAGATTATTATCGCATATTTGGCGCAAGGAGGTGATTGCCGTGCCAATTTGTAAAAGGGAAAAGTCAAGTCCTTTAAAAATAGGGCCAATGTCGGAAAAAGAAAAATCTGTCGTTATGGCCTGGATTTATGGAGGGAGAGATGAACCTTCGGCACCAACTTTAGTAATCAGTTCAATTGATAGCCATTCCAGCAAAAATGTAGATACCCAAGAACCACAAAGCATCCGCGAGTACCACGAGAAAAAACCCGAAAGGGTGGAAAAAATTCGGCGTGAGATTCTTTTGTGCGCACCACGCGAACCTTCCATTATAAGGACCGGTGTTAGCCAGCTGTCCTTCACTGCTATTTGGCGAAATGGCGGCTGGCAAACCGAAAAGATTCGCGCTGTTCTTGGTTGCCTCAATGGCTATTGCTCGGGGCACACCGTAATCGGGGAGTATCTTGTCCTGGTGGGCGGTATGTGGCCGGCGTGGCCATTTAAAGAAGCGCTTGGAGGCGAGTTGACGGATATTCGCCGGTATGCCTTGCTTTGGGAAATGCCATCCAAGTTTATTGAAGCACTTGGATATCCCATCATTGCAAGGCAAAAGAGAAGTTGCGAGCGCGAACCGGCATTGAAACCGCCGGGCCGGAAAGGAAAGATAAAAGCATGGAACTCACGCCTGTGAGTTTTTTTATTTGTAAATACGCAAAAAACGAAATCTCGCACCAGAAATGATTTAAAACGGAGGCCCTGTTCAAGATTTGGGTTTTGGGGTATAATGAATACTTATTCCGCGCTAGCGCGCAAGTTTAAATGACAAAATCCGAATATCAAATGAATGCGTTTTTAATTTAAACATTTGACATTAGGATTTTGAACTTTGTTTGGCATTTGAATTTTGGGCTTTGAAATTTATGCAAGATGATTTCATTGAGCTTTCGGGCGTTCGGGTGCACAATTTGAAAAATATCAGCGTCAAGATCCCCAAAAACAAATTGGCGGTGATTTGCGGCATATCCGGGTCGGGGAAGTCGTCGCTGGCGTTTGACACGATTTTTCAGGAAGGCCAGCGGCGTTATTTGGAAAGCTTATCGTCATACGCGCGGCAGTTTTTGGGCGGGCTGAAAAAACCGGATGTGGATAAAATCAGCGGGTTGTCGCCCACGATCGCGGTCAACCAAAAAACCATCTCTTCAAACCCGCGCTCCACGGTGGGCACCCTCACGGAAATCTATGATTACCTGCGCTTGCTGTTCGCGCATATCGGCATCGCGCATTGCCCGAAATGCGGCCGGCCCGTGTCGGCGCAAACCCCCGATCATATCGCCGAAAAAATTTATCAAACGGCGTTAAAAAAAGAGATTTCAGTCGTGGCGCCGGCAGTGGCCGCCAAAAAAGGCGCGCATGCCGGCGTCTTGGAAGAAATCTATCGCTCCGGCTGGCCCAAGGTGATCATTGACGGCATCACCTATGACGCCGCCGAAGCCAAAGACAAGGTTTTGGACAGAAACAAGGCGCATACCATCGGCGTGGCGGTGGATGTTTTTGATTTGCGGCAATTCAGCGAAAAGCCCAAAAACGAAAAAAAACAGATTTCCAAAAGCGAACGGGAAGCGCTGGCGGCCAAGAGAAAGCGGCAAGAAAATTTTATGAAGGAAGAGAAAGAGAGAATTTTGGCGGCGGTAAAAAAGGGGCTGGAGATCGGCAAAGGAAAAATCATCGCCGACCGGCCGTTTTCCACGCGCTTTTCCTGCCCCGATTGCGACATTTCCTTGCCCGACATTGAACCCAAGATTTTTTCTTTCAACAGCCCCTATGGCGCGTGCAAAACTTGCCAGGGACTGGGAAAGATTGCCAAAATCAACGAGTCGCTGATTTTAAACCCGCGCCTGTCGCTGAATCAGGGAGCGATTCTGCCCTGGTTTTCACTGGGGAGGTGGTCATTGCGGACAATGGGGGTGCCTCATCAAAAATGGTCATTGCAGAATTTGGCGGCGGCAAAAAGTTTTTCGCTGGACGAGCCGTTTGGCAATCTGCCCGAGCATATCCAAACATTGGTGCTCTATGGCGATAAGAGCGAGCCGAATTACGAAGGCATTATCTCCCGCATGGAACGCGCCTATCGCGAAACGACTTCGGAATATTTGCGGCAGGAAATCACCAAGTATATGTCCGAGATTGAATGTTCGGCTTGCGGCGGCGCGCGGTTGTCGCCCGAAGCGTTGAGCGTGAAAATCGCCGGCAGTAGCATTGCCGATGTTTGCCGCTTGCCCGCAAAAGACGCCATTGTGTTTTTGGAAAACCTGAAAACCGGATTGCCCGAAAAACAAAAGGAGATCGCCCGGCCGCTTTTGGCCGAAATTTGCAAGCGGCTGAGTTTTCTGGCCGAAGTCGGCGTTGATTATATCAATCTCGGCCGCGAGGCCACCACGCTGTCGGTGGGCGAGAATCAGCGCATCCGCCTTGCCTGCCAGCTGGGTTCGGCGCTCTCGGGAGTGGTTTATGTGCTGGACGAGCCCACCGTGGGGTTGCATCAGCGGGATGTTGACCGCCTGATCGGCGCGCTGAAAAAATTAAAAGACCTGAAAAACACCGTCATCGTGGTGGAGCACGACGAACAAGTGATCCAAGCCGCCGATTGGGTGATTGAGATCGGCCCGGCCGCGGGCAAGCACGGGGGCAAGCTGGTCTTTGAAGGCACGCCCAAACAGCTTTTGCGCGCCAAAACCCTCACCGGCAAATATCTCTCGGGAAGAATGTCCATTTCGGCGGGGTTCAAAAAGAGAGAGGTGAGCGAACGCACCTTGTGGCTGGAGTTGTCCGGCGCCAAACAATTCACGCTGAAGGGCGCGGATTTGAAAATTCCCCTCGGAAAACTTACGGCGGTTTGCGGCGTTTCCGGATCGGGAAAAAGCACGCTGGTGATTGAAACGCTGGCGGCGGTGCTGTTGCGCGATTTGATGCGCGCCCGGACGGTGCCGGGAAAATATGAATCGCTGGCCGGAACCGAACGCATCAACAAAGCGGTGCTGGTGGATCAAAGTCCCATCGGCAAAACGCCGCGCTCCAATCCCGCGACCTACACGGGAGTGTTCAATTATATTCGCGAACTCTACACGCGCACCCGCGACAGCCAAATCCGGGGGTTCACCCCCGGCCATTTTTCGTTCAACACCCAAAAGGGAAGATGCCCCGTTTGCGCCGGCGAAGGCTGGCAGAAGGTGGAAATGTATTTTCTGCCCGATATCTATGTGGAATGCGAGGCCTGCCAAGGCAAGCGGTTCACCGCCGAAGTGTTAAGCGCCAAATATCGCGACAAAAGCATCGCCGATGTTTTGGAAATGAGCGTTGACGAAGCGAAAAACTTTTTTGCCGACATCCCGCCGATCAACGACAAAATGCAAACGCTCTCCGACATCGGGTTGGGCTATTTGCAGTTGGGGCAATCCGCGCCCAGCTTGTCGGGCGGGGAAGCCCAGCGGGTGAAATTGGCCACGGAACTGGCCAAGCGCGACACCGGCCGAACAATTTACATTTTGGACGAGCCCACCGTGGGCCTGCACTTTGACGACGCCAAAAAATTGCTGATCATTTTGCGCCGCCTGGTGGAAAAAGGCAACACCGTGATCGTGATTGAACACAATCTTGATTTCATCAAAGAGGCCGACTGGTGCGTGGAAATGGGTCCGGACGGCGGCGCCAACGGCGGCCAAATCATCTTCACCGGCCCCCCGGAACAGTTGGTCAAAGCCAACACCCAAACCGCCAGATTCCTGAAATAATTTTCAATTTTTTAATTTTCAAACAAAAATACAGGGGTCTTGCCTCCTTGTTTCGGATGTATATACACTTGTATAGTTTAAATATAACTTAAATATAACTTGAATACGATTTCAAGCTCCTTACATTTTTGCGGTCGCAAATTTTGTAAGAAAATTGAATTTGATTTTTTGGAAAGGTGGGCGTAATCTGGGAATATGGATACAATAACTTTATTGCTTTTTGTTGCGGTGATTTTGGCGCTGGGATTGCAGACATGGGTTTTGTTGCGCAAGAGAAAACCGGAAGAAGCGCCCAAAAATGACGCGGGCTTAGCTATGCTGCAGCAACAATTGAACCAGGTGAGCCAGACACTGGATTCAAAGCTCACCGAATCCAATCGGGCGATGCAGGAGCAGTTCGGGCAAAGTTTTGCCGTGATCAAGGATGTTACCCAAAAACTCACCGAATTGGACAGCACCAATAAGCAGGTAGTGGGTTTTGCGCAACAACTGCAATCACTGGAAAACATTCTCAAAAACCCCAAACAGCGGGGGATTTTGGGCGAGTATTATTTGGAAACCGTGCTGAAAAATGTTTTGCCGCCGCAATCGTTTCAGATGCAATACAAATTCAAGAACGGCGAAATCGTGGATGCCGCGGTGTTCGTCAAAGACAAAATCATTCCCATTGATTCCAAATTCTCGCTGGAAAATTACAATAAAATCATCGGCGAAAAAGACGAAACCCGCAAGCGGGAGCTGGAAAAGATTTTCAAAGCCGATTTGAAAATGCGCATTGACGAAACTTCAAAATACATCCGCCCCGACGAAGGGACGATGGAGTTCGCGCTGATGTTTATCCCCTCGGAAGGCATTTATTACGATTTGCTGATTAACGAAGTTGGCGCGGTGAAAGTCAACACCCGCGACTTGATTGAATACGCCTTCACCCAGAAACGGGTGATCATCGTGTCGCCCACGAATTTCTTGGCCTATCTGCAAACCGTTCTCCAAGGCCTGCGCGCCCTGCAAATTGAAGAATCCGCCAAAGAGATCCGCCAGCGGGTGGAAATGCTGGGTAAGCATTTGACGGCCTATAACGACTGTTTACAGCGGCTGGGCGGCCACCTGGCAACCTCGGTGAACACCTATAACGCCGCCTACAAGGAATTCGGCAAAATTGATAAGGATATTCTAAAAATCACCGATAACGGCCGCGACAAACTGGAAGTGAGGCAAATCGATCGCCCCAACCCGGAAAATGTCTAAGTTCACATACATATTGCACTCCTTGAAGCCGTAGCTTCATGGAATTTTACAATCATATTCACTGCAAATATACTGGAATCAAAGGCTTTTTAACGGTATATACTGATGCATTAAGG
>Ga0302250_1000661_pt1 | contig 31257 bp, 20 predicted proteins | sample AAG_RA_Asp_MG_FD_193536 | JGI IMG/M metagenome (GOLD analysis project Ga0302250, IMG submission 193536) | Enriched activated sludge microbial communities from anaerobic digester in WTTP, New Holstein, Wisconsin, United States - AAG_RA_Asp | ecosystem: Engineered > Bioreactor > Anaerobic >... | reverse complement strand
TTACATCAGCGGGTAGTATCCCAGCATTTATATTTGAAGTCTCCCATTTGCCTGTAACTGCATTTGTTGATATCAAAACCCTATTATCACCAAATTGGCCGCTCACCACTGCTCCTGTGGTTATAGCAATCATAGTATCATCAAATTTTCCTGATACAATTGCTCTCGTGCTTATGCCTATCCTGTCATCACTAAATATTCCACTACTTATCGCTCCTGTCGTTATCAATATTCTATCATCATTGAATTTCCCTGATGTAATAGCTGCTGTCGTTATGTTTATCCGACTGTCATCAAACCTTCCGCTCTTTATCGCTCCTGTGGTTAATGTCACATCCTCATCCCTTACCTCACCATTTACTATGTTGGTTGAGTATATGATATCACTGCCTAATTCGTTTCTTATTGTCCCTGTGGCTATGTCAACATAATTTGTTCCATCAAGGCTTATCTTTAATTTATTATCACTCCCGTTGTAGTATATCCTCCCCTCTGATGGAGTAGGATCAGTTGTTAATATATCAAGTGTTATCCACCCCTCAGATGATATCGTCGATTTTCCAACCATTAATTCCTTGTTTATGTTAACAAGATTGTTAAATGTGTTTATCCCTGTAAATGTTTGGGTGGAGTTGAGTAGTGCTCCTCCAACGATGTTCTCCGCATACATCGCATATGGGGTCCAGCTAAATCCTTCGTCAGGGAATGTAATCTCTCCAACCACTTCATCTTTTATCTTTACCCTTATGTATGGTGTTATGTCACCCCATGGTATGTTGTCAAACTGTGCTTTGTTATCTATTCCTATCTTATATCTGAATAGACCTCTGTTAACATAGACCACCGTTGAACCACTCGTCCAATATACCTTATTACCACTATCATCCACTATATTAAACTCCATATTAACATTACCAGTAATGACCTTGCCATCCTTCCTCAGTGTCCCCTGATATACTATGCTCTTATCTGGTGCTGACCAAAGTTTGTTAATACCTGTTAAAAATAATATCGTAAATACAATGCTTATGTATAAATATATCCTTCTAACCATAAAAAACTCCCTCTAAAAACATATAAAAGCTTAAAAAAATAACTTACATCTAAACTGCTCTATGAACACTAACTATGATGCAAAAATTTTCGACTTGATGAAAAGCAATTAGCTACTATAATACATTTATTATAGCAGTTTTTTGGGGTTTTAAAGGGGTCGCGCGTTAGATCAATAAAAATGTCTACAAGATAAAGATTTGATAGATTAAAAAATATAACTCAACCGAATAATGCATATATAAACTTTAATCTATATAAAAGAGTCTCAGAGAAAACATAAAACATACTAACAGGATAATTTTAATTATTTAGATGAGAGAAGATCTTCAAAATGGATAAAATACAAAGGAACTTTTTTTACATAGTTCTTGGTTTCTTTAAACGGAGGAATCCCATCGTAAGGATGTTTATCATATTTTTTAACATTCCCAGGTCCACAGTTATAGGCAGCTATTGATTTTATTATCTCCTGCCTGCTCACATCTTCTTTTGAAAGATTTGAATAATCCACATCAGGAGAAATTTCTGAAAACAGATATCTCATATACTTTATACCATACCTTACATTGGTCTCAGGATCAGTGAGTTTTGAGGTGTTTTTTAACCCGAGCCACCTTGCAGTATCAGGCATAAGCTGCATAAGGCCAACAGCACCAACACTACTTTTAGCTCTTGCATTGAAGCGAGATTCTTTCATAATTATTGCAAGCACAAGCTCTCTGTCAAAGCCTTGTTCCTCTGCGGCCTTTGTTACTATATCGAAATATTTTATATCATCTATAGAAGCTATATCAAAATCATCTGCATCAGCAATCCCACCCTTGCTCACATTCTCTTCATCACTCATAACCCTGTAAAGAACAGTATCGGGTGGAGGGGTCTTAGGTAAAGAGGAATCAAACCCCTCGCCATCAGTAACAGAAGATGATGAAACCTTTGATGAAACTGACTTATCTATCAAACGATTGGGTGAAGGAATATTTAAAGCTGACGAACCATTATTAAACTCCAAATCATTTTCAAAATCAAAAGCATAAACGACACTAAAACTAAATGATACTAAAACCAATGCAAGTATGTTTTTCTTCATAGCAATTGTATTATATAGTAGAAAACACCAAATGTCAAGGACAAAAGTCCTAATCCTTTATAACTCAATCAAGATCCATTGGGTTTATCGGCTTTGTATGATCATCCTTAGCCTTCTTTTTGTTCTCTTCAAACTGTTTTTCAAGATCAAGCTTCTTTTTTTCCATTTCCTTTCTGGCGTTACCAAAGTAATCATCAAGCTTTGACTGATTTTCCTTTGTTTTTTTGATCATATCAGAAAGAGGATCCTTCGAATTTGAGATATCAGGTTTTTTAAACTTGTTGACTATCTTTCCTGTTTTTCTGTCAACCTCTATCCTAAGCCCGCACTCAGGGCATTCTATAAGAATTGTGTCCATAATTAAATTATATAACAATTTATTACTAATTTTTTTATAACCTGCATAAAAAATGCTAAAATTATATATAAGTGAGTTCAGTTAAACCCTGTTAGAGAAGTTTATTCTTTAGCTCAGTTAAAAATGATTTTAAGACAGTGAGATTTCTTTTTTAGAAATTCCCCGAGGAAATTTATGAAAAAAAACAATTTAAGAAACATTGCTATTATAGCACATGTAGATCATGGTAAGACCACACTCGTTGATTCAATGTTAAAACAGACGGGATACTTTGAGATAAAAAATGACGGACAGACAGAGTGTGTGCTTGACTCAAATGAGCTTGAAAGGGAAAGAGGGATAACAATACTATCAAAAAATACTTCAATAAAATATAAGGATAATATAATACATATAGTTGACACACCGGGACACGCTGATTTTGGTAGTGAGGTTGAAAGGGTTATGAAGATGGTTGATGGGGCATTGCTTCTTGTTGATGCGGTTGATGGGCCTATGCCTCAGACAAGATTTGTTTTAAAGAAAGCACTTGAACAGAAGCTAAAAATAATAGTGGTTGTAAACAAAATGGACAAGGAAAACAGGAAACCTGAAGAAGTAATTGACAGGGTGTTTTCACTTTTTTTAGATCTTAACGCCACGGATGAACAGCTGGATTTTCCGATAGTTTACTGTTCAGCAAGGAGTGGCTGGGCGAGTAAAAATTATATAGAAAATGGAACGAATCTTGATCCACTTTTTGACTCAATAATTGAAAACATTCCTGCTCCTAATGACACTGATGAACTACCGTTAAGAATGCTTGTGACTATGATTGATTATAACAGCTATACGGGAAGGATAGCAATAGGAAGGATATTTCAAGGGAAGGTAAAAAGGAATGAGACGGTTAAGGTTCTATCCCCTTCTGGAAAAAATCTTGATAGAAAGGTTATAAAGATAATGGGATACAGAGGTCTTGAAAAGATAGAGATGGAAGAAGCCTATTCGCAACAGATAGTTGCACTCTACGGTATAGAGGGGATAGATGTTGGAGATACTATATCATCAGCTGATGAGCCGGGTGTGTTAGAGGGAATAAAGATAGATGAGCCAACCGTTTCTATGGAGTTTTATGTTAATGACGGCCCATTTGCCCAAAAGGATGGAAAGCTTGTTAACATAACACAGATAAGGGACAGGCTTTTAAGAGAGGCACAGACAAATGTCGGTCTTAAAGTGGAAGAGATTGAGGGACAGAGCGGATTTAAGGTTTCCGGCAGAGGAGAGCTTCACCTCGCCATACTTATAGAAACCATGAGAAGGGAGGGATATGAGTTCTGCGTCTCAAAGATGAAGATAATAACTCACATAGAAAATGGGGTTGAGGTTGAACCTCAAGAGTATCTAATACTTGAAGCACCGCAAGAGTTTCAGGGTGCTGTGATGAGCGATATGGCAAGACGAGGTGCTGAGATGAAGAATATGCAGGTTTTAGAAGGTAACATAATAAGATATGAATACATAATATCTGAAAGAGGACTGATAGGATTTAAAAGTAATTATATAAATTATACCAGAGGAAACGGTATAATGCACCAGAGCTTTTATGGATTTTTACCATTAAAAAATATTGATATAAAAAACAGAAGGGGAGTCTTTATAGCAAAGGAAACTGGCAAAACAGCAGCATATGCCTTAAACGGTCTTCAGGACCATGGTATTATGTTTGTAGGACCCGGCGAAGATGTTTATATGGGCCAGATTGTTGGAGAAAACGATCATGACAATGATCTCATTGTTAATCCTATAAAGGAGAAGAGGCAGACAAATATGAGGTCATCAACATCTGATGAATCTGTTGTTTTAACACCACCAAGGCGAATGCCTCTTGAAGAAGCAATAGAATACATTGAAGAGGATGAGTTTGTTGAGGTGACCCCGCTCAATGTAAGAATGAGAAAAAAAGTGCTGGATCACTCTACAAGGAAAAGGGGTGATAAGGAATTTATCTAACAACAAAAGACCCACAAGAGAATAGGACCAAAGCTATTTGCTTTTTTTTGTTTTTATGATAAAATATTTTTGTGGATAGAAAAAATCAATTTATCTGGAGGGAAAGAATGAAAAAGTTGTTATTATCTGTTGTTTTCGTTTCGTCAACTGCTTTTGCAGCCGAAAATGAACTTGGTCTTGTTGATTTCAACAACGTGAAGAGTGAGATCAACACACCTGCTGTAACTGAGCCAAAGGTTATACAACCAACAAAAACTGAAATACCTACCATAACCAAATCTCATCTTATAGCCAACACAAGCAAAAAGATTATCATAGGTTATGCAAAAACTGATACTGAGTATAAAGAGTTCACTGATATGTATACAAAGCTTTTAAAGGATAATGGCTTTAAGATATCTGAGGTCAAGAAAGATGGTGAAATGATTATGATCACGTATCTTGCCCATGATGAAAAAGGGGTAAGAAGATTTATCGGTGATGCCCTTACCTACAACGGAAAGGACGATGCCGAAATCACAAAATTGATGAATGAAACAGCTGCAAGCTTGGAATCAAACGGTATGAAGGTAATAGGAAAGTATCTTGTAAAGGTTGAAGAGCTCAGACCAACATTTATGATCTACTATCTTACTGATGTAAAAGATGCTCAAGAGAATGAGATAAGGCTCAGATTGCTTAACAAAGGTGAGGATATAGATTATGAACTTATAGAAAATTCAGTTAATATAATAAGAAAAGACTCTTCCTTTAAAATGCTATATATAGGAAAAGAATTGGGCTTTGTATCAAAGTTAGCAGCTGACGATGCATCAGCAAAACAAAAGCTTGATGAGTATAAAAAGTTTTTAAAGGACAACAAAAAGGACTTTATAAACTACAAAATAAAGCCTCTTGATGAGCCATTCACATCAGGCAGTGTAACATACAATGTACTTTTAAATATCTACTTCTTTCAGTGAACATCTAAAAAAAAGAACTGATACTTTTAAAAAGGGCCCCGATTTATCGGGGCCTTTTAATTTGCTATCATATATTTTATAAAGATAATTTTGTAGTGATATTTTTTTATAATAAACTTAATGAGAGGAAAATATGGAAGAAAAACTTTTTGTTGTAGGAATTGTCTCAGGTATATACCTTTTTTTGACTGAATATTTTAAGGACAAAAACAAGTTTGAATCAGAAAGGTTTTCTATTTTATGGCACAGGATTTTTTTAGCTATGACAGGCTTCATAGTTGGATTTCTTCTTATGGTTATAATAGATAATCGCATTGGTGAAATTGTTACAGCATCTTTTATAACCTTAAAACAGTTTCTGTTTGCTATGCTTTTTGCAGTAATAGGCTGGTTTTATCCAAACACACCATTCTTCCTGCCTAAAAAGGAAAGGGATACTAAAACGAATCTCCCAAAATATATAAAAACAGACAGGGAGTGGGGTGATACATTCTTTGTAGCATTTCTTTTAGCATCGATAGTTATGTATTGTTTCCTTCAGGCTTTTAAAATTCCAAGCGGTTCTATGAGAAATACACTGATTGAAGGGGATCACCTCTTTGTTAATAAGATGGTTTACGGTATAAGAATTCCTTTTACAGACCAAAAGATATTAAATTTAAAGGATATAAAAAGAGGAGACATCGTTGTGTTTAAGTTTCCAAGCGAAAACCCTGATGAATTTCAATGCGGTGGTAACCAATATGGCAAGGACTTTGTTAAAAGGGTTATAGGACTCCCTGGTGAAAAGATTGAGATAAGAAACGGTATTCCCTTCATAAACGATGTGCCAATTGGAGTGGAACCATACGCAAATTATATGGAAGCAAAGAGACTGCCAAAGATGGATTCTCAGATAGATAGAAATGTTTTTCAAGATTTATGGGAAAAGAGAAAAAGTGGTAAATATTTTTCAGACTATGTGAGGGATAACTTTGGACCGATCACAGTACCTGCGGAATCATACTTTGTTATGGGAGATAACAGGGATAGATCCTGTGACTCAAGATACTGGGGTCCGGTACAAGAAAAATATATAAAGGGCAGCCCACTTTTTATATACTGGCCACCATCAAGGGCTGGCTTTCCAAAATGAAAATTTCTAACATACTGAAAAAAAAGAGGAGTCTATCCTTTGAATTTTTTCCACCAAAAACGAGAGGGGATTTCACAGTTTTTATTTCCACGCTTAAGGAATTAAAAAAATTTAAACCCGATTTTGTTTCCATAACAGACTCAGATATATGCGGTAAGACAAAGCATATAGCTCTATCAAGGATACTCAAAGAGAAACTGAAACTTAATGTCCTCATTCATCTCACATGCGTAAACAATACAGAGAAAGAGATTGAATACTCACTCAGAGCTATAAAGAAGATAGGGCTTGATAACATACTTGCTCTAAGAGGTGATAAGAGGAATTTTACAAGGACTACAAAGTCATTTATTCACTCCACAGATCTTATTAAAAGAATTGATAAAAATCTTTTTTCAATAGGCATAGCAATGCATCCGGAAGGACATCATAGAGGATCTCTTGAAAGAGATATTTATTATATTAAAAAAAAGATTGAAGCCGGAGCAGAGTTTGGTATAACACAGCTATTTTTTGATAACAGCTCTTTTTTTAGGTTTAGGGACAGGGTTAAAAAAGCTTATCCAAATATACCGATAATATGTGGAATAATGCCTGTAACAAATTATAATATGCTTTCAAACATCTGTAAGAAAATATCCTGCATAACCATTCCAGAAAAACTTAGAGATATAGCTCTAAAATATCGTGATAAAAGAGATGAGTTTTTTAAACACAGCATAGATTTTTCAATCAATCAGGTGAAGGAATTAATAAAAAATGATATTGAAGGTATACATTTTTTTACATTCAACAGAGCACTTGGGACTAAAAAAATAATTGAAAATATAAAATTGATATGAAAAAAGATGGAATAAAAAAAGAAATAATAAAAATATGTATAAAGCTTAAGGATCTTGGCTTTATGCCGGGAGCAAGTGGCAACGTTAGTGTTAAAAGTGGTGATATCATATTAATAACACCTACCTCAGTAAGCAAGGATGAATTAAAAATAAAAGATATATCTGAGATTGATATAAACGGGAATACTTTGAATGGCATAACTCCATCATCTGAGTATAAAATGCATCTTGAGATATATAAAACAAGGAAGGATATTTCAGCTATAATCCACTCTCATCCACCATATTCCATAGCCTATACGCTCAGCAAGAAAAAAATAAATTATAATATCACAGCAGAATTTAATATGGTAATAAAGAAAATTGGTATATGCAAATATCTCAAACCATCAAGCTATGAGCTTGCAGTTGATGCTGGGAAAAAATCCAAGTACTCTAATGCTATTGTGTTAAAAAACCATGGGATAGTCTGTACATCAGATACACTAAAAAATGCAATGATAATAACAGAAGAGCTTGAAAACTTTTTTAAAATAAACTACCTCTGTTCCCTTCTTTGATTTCAAATTTAAAGAAATAATGAAATTGTAAAAATCAAGCAGCAGGCTTCTCTACATTTAAATTATTATCAGCCAATGGTAAATAGAGCCTAAAGCATGTCCCTTTGTTAACCTCGCTTATTATCTCAACTTTTCCCTTGTGCCTTTCTATAACCTTTTTTGTAACAGCAAGCCCAAGACCTGTTCCCCTTGCCTTGGTTGTGAAGAATGGCGTAAAAAGCTTGTCAAGGACATCTTTAGGTATTCCAGGACCAGTATCTTCAACATCTATCCTCGCCATATTTTCAGCAGTGACATCAGTTCTTATACAGATACGCCCCTTCTCAGTCATGACCTCTATCGCATTCTTTATAAGATTTCTTATAACCTGATTCATCTCGTCCTGATCTATGTTAACATTTATTTTTGATGAGTAAAACTTTTTGACAAGCTCTATATGCTCAGGCACAGGATATGTTGAAATTAGATCATCAAGATATGAGTTTAACTCTGTAAGCTTTGGCCTAAGCTCCCTCGTCCTTGCAAAGCTCAATATCTCATCTATTATTCCATTTGCCTGCCTTATCTCAGATTCTATTATGGATATGTGTTTTATAATCTTTGGATCGACCTGATTACCGAGTTTGACCTTTATGAAATATATGGAATTATTCATAACAGCAAGTGGATTTCTTATCTCATGACTGACAACAGAAGCCATCTGTCCCATAGCAGCAAGCCTTTCTTTTTTAATCAATTCTTCCTGAGCAGATTTTAACTCCCTTGTTCTTGCATCAACCCTGTTTTCAAGAGTTTTATTTAATTTTTCAAGCTGTTCTTTTGCCAAAAGGATCTCAGAAGTCTTGAGTTTTAATGCCTCGCTCATCTCCATAAAGGTATGAGCAAGATCCCCTATCTCATCATTTGGAACAATGAGATCAGGTTCAAAATCAAAGTTCCCCTCAGCAATTTTTATTGCTGCTTCCTTCAGTGCCTGAACAGGCTGGGTTATGACCACAGAGACTGCATATCCGAGAAACAGAACAAAAACTGTGACAAAGATCATAACCTTCCAAGTCTTTGATAACATCTCATTTGATGCCTGATAGGCTATGTTTATTGATCTTTCTATATAAACAAGCCAGCCAAGCTCACTCACCTCACTGAAAGCACCCAGAACCTTGTGACCGTTGGAATAAGATATCTCACCACCGCCACTCTTGGCATCGTTGTTCAAAAGTATCTTAAGCACCTCATCATTGAGCTTTGCCTTTGGTTTTTCAGCCTCACCTGGAACAGAGCTTGCTATGATATAACCATTGTTATCAATTACAGCAACCTTTGTATGCTGTGGATCAGGAAAGCTTGCTTTTAAAAGCCCTGATAATGTGGCAAGACTTAACTTTGCCATGATCACACCACTCGTATATGATGGATTTTTAGGGTTTACTATGCTCACAGCTATTGTTATTGATGGGTATGTCCCATTGTATCTCTCAAAATTGCCTATAAATTCGCCATCCTTAACAGTCTTCTGATAAACGGATGAGTTCAAAAAATCTCTGAGGCTGTTATCCTCGCCAAACCTTGAAACCCTCACAACCTCCTGCCCTAAAGGATTGAGAACAGACATCTCTAAAAATGCTGAGTGTATCTGCATCATATTGCTGACAAGAGGTTTTATCTTATCAGTTTTCATTGTATAAAAATCCTCTAACCTTGACGAGTCATAAAGTATATTTCGAAATGATATGACATAGTTTGTAACAGTATCAGCAAAAGCAAGGGAAAGAGCTTCCTGATCTCTTATTATAGACCTGTTCAGTGTGGTCTGTGTTAGATTTACAAGATAATAGCTGACTATTCCAAGCGGTAGCAGTGAAACAATAAGGAATATAAAAAGAAGTTTATAAAAAAGCTTACCACGTTTTTTTCTTTTCATAAATATATCTTAAAACTCTTTTGTTAAATAATTATTTCAAATTATTAAAATATTTTACTGACCACAACCCGCATTGGAGTTAGGCTGGTTTGAAATATTTAAGTTTTTATAATCATCAAAATCCTTTAGCTGTCCCAACCCAACAACAACAGCATTGCCATCAACTATAAACGTTGGTGATGTTGCAATTCTTAATGTGTTTGTGTAATTGAAATCATCCTCAAGCATTTTTTTACCAACTGTTTCAAAGTTATCCTCTATGGTTTTGGTATCTATTCCAACCTTATACGCAACATCTTTCCAATTTGATGATGTATAGTCCTTGTTCCTTTCTTTAAGATAAGCAAACAACTTATCTGGATAAAACTTTTTAATGAGCAACTGTCTTGCATCCTCCTGCCATTCATCATCACCATGGAGAGAACGAAAGCTCATAGTACCATCAGAAGTCTTTGACACATCACCTATGTAATGAATATTTATATCAATTTTCTTTGATATAAGCCCCTTATCCACAGCATCAATTATAGAATTCTCAGCCATAACACCAAACGGACAGTGAGACATAACAAAAAGCTCTAACTTGTTTGCCTCCTTCTTTTTACCATTAAGAATAGCTCTGGAATTCTGATCATAATATACGTAATAATTATCAATGACATCAAACACATTTTGTGCAATAGCACCAGCGAGAGCCTCATCAACAAGATCATTCTTTTCAAGCATATACGCAGGCAACATCTTTATCTTGGATTTATCACTTATATCAATACCTGATATATCAGCAGTGCTTACATCCATAGATGTAAAAAATCTCTTAAATATCATCTCCACATTAGGATTTATCCAGTCCTTTGTATTGCTATCAGAAAGAACAATAAATTTAGGCTTCTTAAACTTTGCAAACTCATCACTGTAAAGATTAAATCTTTCACCGGCTGGCAGCAATGAGTTGATGGTTGCCATTGCCTCAGATATTCCATTGGAACCTTTATAGGGTGAACCATTTATAAATACTGACATGCTTGAAATCTTGTTTTTATCAAGCCTTGAATAAGCCTCGTTTAAAAGCATATTTTTGTTCTGATTAATATAATTTTCAAACTCCAATGGATTTATCTGAGCATATAATAAAGCATCCTTCCAGCCCTCAACAGACATATAAAGAGATCTTGCTATCATATAATCATTGAGCTTTGATGGATATTTCTTTATTATCCCCTCAATCCTTGCTACCTCTTTAACCTCTATTTCACCATGCGAACTTATCCAATTATTCTTATCCTTCATAATGATTGGATATGGATTTAGTTTAACAGAACGATTCTTTCTTCTTATCAGATCAAAGTTTAAATAATTCTGCCATGCCTTGGCATCAAATGGCTCAAAATACATATCCACAACTATATTTTTAGTTTTGCTTTTATCCGGCTCAACAGCAATAGCATTTATGGAAAGGAAAAGAAACTGAACCATAAACGCCATATTAAATATTTTTTTCATATACTCTCCTTAAAAATCATTTAGATTTTCTTGAAATCAACTGTTTTATTCTTATAGAAAGTTCCTGTATATCAAAAGGCTTTGTGAGATATTCATCAGCTCCAAGAGTAAATCCCTGAGTCTTTTCATCCGATGAAAGAAATCTTCCACTCATCATTATTATAACTATTTTCTTTGATATCTTTCTAACCTCCTGACACAGCTGAAACCCTATTGAATCTGGCAACTGTATATCCATTATTACAACATCTGGCATAATCTTTTTTGCCATATCAAGTCCTTCTTTCGCATTCTTTGCCTCAAAGCATTCAAAATCCTCAAGCTCAAGCGATGCACTCAAACTTTCTCTCAGATTCATATCATCATCAACTATCAAAACCTTTCCAAGCATATGCCCTCCATCTAAGTAGGGTTCACTAAAAAAGTCTAACGAAAGATAATTTTTCCAACGAATAGTTGTCTTGATTATAGTAGTTATTGTTTTGAAAGTGCACGATTTTTAGGGTAATGTTGCAAAAACCTTGCACTTTTTTTATCTTTCTTTTGGCAATAAACTCAATGCTTTTCTACTACGGCTTCGTCAGAATTCGCTTACCCCGATATATCGGGGCTCGCTCATTCTTCCTCGCCTCATAACGAAAATCATTGCTTTATTGCTCAAATAGACTTTTTCAGTGAACCCTAAGGAATAAACTTATAACCCACACAGGGAACAGTATGTATATACTTTGAAGCACTTCCCATCTTGGCTCTCAATCTCCTTATGTGGACATCAACAGTTCTTGGAGATCCAAAATAATTGAATCCCCATATTCTTTCAAGCAGGTATGGCCTTGAAAGCACCCTTTCTGGTGAACTTAAAAAAACATACAGAAGATCAAACTCTTTTGCAGTTACTTTTATCTCCCTTTTCCCAATCCTTACGGTGTAGCTGGACATGTTCAGTTCAATCTCATTTATTTTCACTACACTATCAGCTTCACTTGAACCTATTCTTCTCATAACAGCTTTTATCCTTGCAATGCTTTCATGGAGATCCTGATCACATGTCAAACACTCATCAGCCCCAAGCTGAAAGAATGCTAATTTATATGTTATGGATGAAAAACTCTTCTTACTCCTTGGGGTGGAAGCAGATGAAAAGATCAGATCTTTGCGTATCTCATCTGGTATCATATTCAGCAATAGTTCTGATGATTCCACTACTCCAACAACAGGTATATCCTTATTATTTGAATTTCTTATTTCCTTTAATAATACAAGTCCGCTCATATCTCCGATATTCTGTGAGATAATAAGCATATCTATTTTTCTTTCGGCAATTATGGAGTTAACCTCTCTTGATGTGGTTGCTGTCAAAACAGAAAAATTGTTTCTCTTCAACATATCTATAATCAGGGAAAATCTTACAAAATTATCAGCAACAAACAGAATGTTTGTCTTTATCATCAAGAACTCCAAAAACTATTCTTCTGTTTCCTCATCTATCTCAACCTTAAGTCCACGAAGCCCTACCACTCCAACAAAAAAATTATATATAAAAACTAAAAATGTTATATAAGCAAGTGTAATTATAAAAAACACAAGTGTATAAAAAAATGCACCAAGGAACTTTGCCTTGAAAGCCTCACCGATCCATAACGGGCTTGGGGTTATAAATATTGCAATAACTGCAACAAAAAAGGAGATGAACAAGAGTGATATTGTAAACCCGGAAAATATCACCGATGATATATCCAACTTCTTTATCTCAAGCTTCATAATGCCTCCACAAAATTAATCAAGATTATCCAGCTACACAATAAATTATAGTATTTTTAAAATAGAATTAATACCCCGTACCACTGTAAAGTATGTGAAAAAAGATCACCAATGGTAAAGAAATCGTCAGTAACTAAGTTAACCAATAACCTTAAATCAAGCCTTAGTTGAAGGCACAGACTTCTTCTCTATAATTGCCCTTGCAATATTTGCTGGGACCTCTTCATAGTGTGAAGGCTCAAGGTTAAAGGATGCTCTTCCCTGAGATAGTGATCTTACAACTGTCGCATATCCAAACATCTCGGAGAGTGGAACCGTGCCTCTAACAAACCTTACATTACCACGATTTCCCATCTCAGATATCTTGGCTCTTCTTGAATTAAGATCTCCGATGACATCACCGACATTTTCTTCGGGGCTGACAACCTCAAACTTCATTATTGGCTCAAGTATATATGGTGATGCTTTTTTACAACCGCTTCTTAAAGCCATAGCACCCGCTATCTTGAATGCTATCTCTGATGAATCAACCTCATGGTATGAACCATCAAAAAGAGTAACCTTTATACCAACAAGCGGATATCCTGCTAACACCCCACTTGGAAGTGCTTCTCTGCAGCCCTTTTCAACAGCCGGGATGTACTCCTTAGGAATTCTTCCCTGAGTTATGCCATTTACAAACTCAAAACCATCGCCCTTCTCAAGAGGTTCAATTTTAAGCCATACATGGCCATACTGACCCCTACCGCCAGACTGCCTTATAAACTTTCCTTCTTCCTCAACAACTGACTTTATTGACTCTCTGTATGCAACCTGAGGCTGGCCAACATTAACATTAACCTTAAACTCTCTCTTAAGTCTATCAACAAGAATATCAAGGTGAAGTTCACCCATGCCTGATATTACGGTCTGATCGGTTTCCTCATCAGTTCTAACTCTAAAGGTCTGATCCTCTTCAGCAAGCCTTGAAAGAGCTAAAGAAAGTTTTTCTTCTTCTTCCTTGCTCTTTGGCTCAACAGCTATCGATATAACAGGCTCTGGGAAGTTCATTCCCTCAAGCTCTATAGGAGCATTTGGATCAGACATAGTCTCACCAACACTTGCATTCTTTACACCGACCACAGCGGCAATATCGCCTGCCTGAATCTCTTTTATTTCCTCTCTCTTATCAGCAAACATTCTTACCATTCTTCCTATCCTTTCCTGTGTTCTTTTCTTAACAAAATAGATACTGTCTCCAGTTCTTAAAATACCTGAATAGACCCTCACAAATGTAAGTTTACCAACAAATGGATCAGTCTGAATCTTAAACATAAGTGCGGCAAAAGGAGCTTTATTGCTTGTCTCCCTTACTATCTCCTCACCTGTTGTAGGATCCTTTCCCTTAACAGGTGGGATATCAAGAGGTGAAGGCAGATACTCTGTTACGGCATCGAGCATTGGCTGAACACCCTTGTTCTTATATGATGAACCACATAAAACAGGAAAAAATTTACACTCAATTGTCCCTTTTCTTATAGCAGATTTTATCTCGTTCTCAGTAAAATTTGTATCACCATTTAAAAATCTCTCCATAAGTTTTTCATCAAAATCACAAATTTTTTCGAGCAGCTTTTCTCTGTATTCCTTTGCCTCATCAACAAGATTAGCAGGAATATCAACTATATCAAAATGTGCACCTAACTCATCACCCTGCCATATTCTGGCTTTCATATCAATAAGATCTACGAGACCAACAAATTTATCCTCTCTTCCAACAGGAAGCTGTATAGGCCAGGCATTTGCACCCAACTTTTCAATTATTGATTTATAAGACATATAGAAATCTGCACCTGTTCTATCCATTTTATTCACATAAGCGAATCTCGGAACGCTATATTTATCAGCCTGTCTCCAGACTGTCTCTGACTGAGGCTCAACACCCTGAACACCATCAAATACAACAACAGCACCATCAAGGACTCTTAGACTTCTCTCAACCTCAGCTGTGAAATCAACATGTCCCGGAGTGTCTATGATATTTATAGGATATCCCTTCCACTCAGTAGAAATGGCAGCAGCTGTTATTGTTATACCTCTCTCCCTTTCCTGAGGCATCCAGTCCGTCGTTGTATCTCCCTCATGGACTTCGCCTATCTTGTGTATCTTACCTGTATAAAAAAGTATTCTTTCACTTGTTGTTGTTTTACCAGCATCTATGTGCGCTATTATTCCTATATTTCTTAATTTCTTTAGATCAATGTCTGCCATTTCTTTCTCCTTTTACAATCTTGATTTAAAAATACGAATTTTGATTACCATCTGTAATGGGCAAAAGCTCTGTTGGACTCAGCCATCTTGTGCATATCCTCTCTCTTCTTTATAACACCACCCTCTTTCTTGTATGCAGAGATAAGTTCTTCGCTGAGCCTCTCATAAAAATTCTTGCTGCCTCTGTTCTTTGCAGCATCTATAATCCAACGCATAGCAACAGATGTGCTTCTCATATTTGGGACTTCCACAGGAACCTGATATGTTGCACCACCAACTCTTCTCGGCTTAACCTCGAGAAGCGGCCTTGCATTTTCAATAGCTTGGTTAAAAACTTTAACAGGATCCTCTCCAGTTTTTTCCTTTATAAGCTCAAAGGCCTTATAAACTGTTCTTTCTGCCATTGATTTCTGCCCCTTGTAATTGATCTTATTTATAAACCTTGATACCAGAATAGAATTATATCTGTTATCAGGTGAAGGTAACGATCTTCTTTCATTCGGTTTTAAAGCTTTTCTTGGCATATTTCACTCCTTATTTCTTTGCCTGCTTTGCTCTCTTAGCACCATACAAAGATCTGCTCTGTTTTCTGTTTTCCACGCCAGAACAATCAAGAGCACCTCTTATTATATGATATCTAACACCAGGCAAATCTTTTACCCTTCCACCTCTAACAAGAACTATTGAGTGTTCCTGTAGATTATGTCCCTCTCCACCTATGTAAGCTGTGATCTCCATCTTTGAGCTCAGCTTTACACGAGCAACCTTTCTTAATGCTGAATTAGGTTTTTTAGGTGTTGTTGTATAAACCCTTGTGCATACCCCTCTTCTCTGAGGACAGCTGACAAGAGCTGGTGATTTACTCTTCCTTATCTTTTTTGACCTTCCCAATCTTATAAGTTGATTTACTGTTGCCATATTAATTTAAGAGATAAACTCTTACTCCTCCTTTTTATCCTTATTATTTTTTAAATTTTGATTCCTTGTGGCAAGACCTGTTCCACATGGCACCAAACGACCTATTATAACATTTTCTTTAAGACCTTTCAAATAGTCCATCTTATTAAGCACGGCTGATTCAGTAAGAATTTTTGTAGTTTCTTGGAAGCTTGCAGCAGATATAAAGGACTCACTTGATAGCGATGCCTTGCTTATTCCAAGCAGCACAGGCTCATATGATGCTTCTTCCAATCCCTTTTCTTTTAATTTTTTGTTCTCCTCTTTTATAATTGCTTTTGAGACAACCTCGCCAGCTATAAAAGAAGATGCTCCACTGCTTGTTATCCTTACATTTGAAAGCATTTGTCTCACTATCACCTCTATGTATTTATCGTTGATATTGACACCTTGACTTCTATAAACTTCTTGTATTGCGTTTACAAGATATGACTGAACCTCACCTATACCTTTGACATCCAGAAGATCATATATGTCAACAGCTCCATCAGTGAGTGACTCTCCAACAATCACTCTGTCTCCATCATAAACCATAAGGTGCTTACCAAAAGGTATGTCATACGACTCAACCTGACCTGTTTCTTCATTCCTTACTTCAACAACAACCTGTCCTTTCTGATTCTGACTTAGTTTAACAATACCTTCTATCTTTGTTATTATAGCAGGATTTTGAGGTTTTCTGACCTCAAAAAGCTCAGCAACCCTTGGAAGTCCTCCAGTTATATCCTTTGTTTTTATAGAGCTCTTCTCCATCTTGGCTATTATATCACCCTTTTCCAAATTCTCTCCATCATCAACAACAATAATACAGTTGACAGGCAGGAGATAAGAATCTACAACCTTACCATTTTCTAATATCTCTATCCTCGGATTTACATTCTTACCCCTGTGTTCAATTACCCTCTTTTCTATTATACCTGTAACCTTGTTTCTCTCCATATGAAGTGTCTTTCCCTCATCTATATCAGCATATCTGACCTTACCTGACTTTCTTGTGATTATTGGCATTGTATGAGGATCTGTTCTACCAATAACGTCACCCTTTTTTACCTTCTTTGCATTTATCTCTATCCTCGAACCATATGGAATTTTTATCTCAGATTTTTTATCGTTACTCTTTATTATAGCAATAGCGCTTCTTGAAACGCATATCCTTTCGCCATTTCTATCCTCAATTATATCCATATTTTTAAATTCAAGATCTCCATCCCTGTCAGCCTTTATCTCTGACCTTGAAGCCTCAGCTGATGCTGTTCCACCTATATGGAATGTTCTCAAGGTAAGCTGGGTTCCAGGTTCACCTATTGACTGAGCTGCTATTATGCCAACAGCCTCACCTATAGCAACCTCTTTATTGGTCGCTAAGTTTATTCCAAAACATTTGGAACAGACTCCATCCTCAGCCTCACAGGTTAACACGCTTCTAACAAAAACCTTCTCTATCCCTGCTTCTTTTATCTGTTTTGCCTTGTCACTGTTTATATACTCACCAGCTTTAACTATGACCTCACCATCATCAGTTTTTACATCTTCCTGAGCAATTCTTCCAACGACCCTATCCTCAAGAGGTTCTATGATATCATCACCTATTTTTATCTCATCAACATAAACACCATTTGACGTCCCACAATCATCTATTGTAACAACGACATTGTGTGCGACATCGACAAGCCTTCTTGTCAAATATCCTGCATCAGCAGTTTTTAAGGCTGTGTCAGAGAGACCCTTTCTTCCACCATGTGTGGATATAAAATACTCAAGCACAGTAAGACCTTCTCTGAAATTTGATGTTATAGGGTTTTCTATGATCTCACCTATACCACCAGTAAGCCTCTTCTGTGGTTTTGCCATAAGGCCTCTCATACCACAGAGCTGTCTTACCTGCTGCCTTGAGCCTCTTGCACCAGAGTCTGCCATCATAAAAACACTGTTAAACCTTGATTTCCCGGGATCATAATCAGATTTTTCATCATTTGCCATCTGAGCAAAGAGAAGGTTTGAAACCTTTTCACTCACCTCTGTCCATTTGTTTATGACCTGATTGTATCTCTCTGCATCTGTTATTATTCCTTCCTCAGCAAGCCCGTTTATCTTTCTGACCTCTTCTTCGGCTTCTTTTATAAGCTTCCCCTTTTCAGGTGGGATCTTCATATCAGCTATGGATATAGAAAGACCACTCAATGTTGAGTAATGGAATCCCATCTCAACAAGATTATCAAGCAGTTGAATTGTTTTATAAGGTCCTATCTTATCACTCTTATAGCAGTAGTCTATAAGATTTACTATATCCTTTTTACCAACAGGCTTATTGTAATCCTTTATGTTTATTTCTTTTGGAAGAACATGGAAAAATATTATTCTTCCAACGGTTGTATAATCCTTCCATGTTTTACAATCCTTTATATTAAACTTTTCATTATCCTTTTCTATAAACTCATTAAAACCCTTTACTTTTATTGGTGCATGGATATCAAGTATTTTCCTTTCATAAGCTGCAAGAGCATCATCAAAATCAGAAAAGAATTTTCCACTACCATTTTCTCCATATTTTACTTTTGTAAGGTAGTTTGCACCAAGTATCATATCATGAGACGGGGAAGCCAGTGGCTTACCACTCGCAGGTGATAGGATATTGTTGGTTGACATCATCAGAGCCCTTGCCTCTATCTGAGCATTAGGAGAAAGAGGGACATGAACGGCCATCTGATCACCATCAAAATCTGCGTTAAAAGCCGCACAGACAAGCGGGTGTAGCTGTATGGCTAAACCTTCTATGAGAACTGGTTCAAAGGCCTGAATGCTGACTCTGTGAAGGGTTGGTGCTCGGTTTAAAAGCACAAGATGCCTTTTTGTAACCTTTTCAAGTATATCCCAAACCTCATCATCAGGGGTTTCAATCTTTTTTCTTGCAACCTTAAGAGTTATGTCATTCTTCTTTATAAGCTCTGAAAGCACAAATGGTTTAAAAAGTTCAAGAGCCATATCCTTTGGGATTCCGCACTGATTTAATTTAAGGTTAGGACCTATAACAATAACAGATCTTCCTGAATAATCCACCCTTTTACCCAAAAGATTTTGTCTAAACCTTCCCTGCTTACCCTTTAAAACATCAGACAATGATTTCAATGGTCTTCCTGTCGAAGATGTTACTGATTTTCCCCTCGCACCATTTTCAATCAATGCATCCACTGCTTCCTGCAAAAGTCTCTTCTCATTGAATATCATCACCTGTGGAGCTCTTAATGCCTCTATATGCTTTAATCTGTTATTTCTGTTTATTATTCTTCTGTATAAATCATTTAAATCAGAGCTTGCAAACCTTCCACCATCAAGTGGAACAAGCGGTCTTAAATCAGGTGGAATAACAGGAAGCACTGTCATCACCATCCACTCAGGTCTTACCTGATTTTCATAAAAGCTATCAAGAGCCTGAAGTCTTTTAACAAGCTTGTTTTTTTCCTCAAAATTTTTCTCATTTTTAAGATTTTCCACAAGAAGATTTATTTCTTTTTCAAGATCCACATCAGAGAGGAGATCCTTTATGGCACCAGCACCTATTCCTGCCTTAACCTTAGGAAAATTTTTTCTGAGGTTATTAAGCTGTTCCTCAAGTATGATATCTCCCTTTTTAAATTCAATTTTATTTGTTACAGGATCAACGACATCCTCCATTATGACATAGGCCGCATAATAAACTATTTTTTCCAGATCTGACGGCTTCATATCAAGGAGAAGACCTATCTTTGATGGAGATTTTCTTAAATACCATATATGAACCACAGGGGCAGCTAACTCTATATGTCCCATCCTCTCCCTTCTTACCTTTGACTCTGTTACTTCGACACCGCATCTATCACATATAACATTCTTGTATTTTATCCATCTATACTTTCCACATTCACACTCATAATCCTTTATAGGCCCAAATATCCTCTGGCAGAGAAGCCCATCTTTTTCAGGCTTTAATGTTCTGTAATTTATTGTTTCAGATTTCTTTACTTCTCCATATGACCAGTTTTTTATCTTCTGTGGACTTGCTATTCCTATTTTAAACCAGTCAAAGTCATCATAATCTATAGTCTTATCATTTGTTGTCTTTTTCTTATTTATACCAAGGAAGTTGCTTGCTTTTAATGTTTCTATATCATTATCTTTCATATAAACTCCTTGTTAAATTATTTATTAACTCTTGTCCTTTTTGACTTTTTTTCTCTCTGCTTCAGTTCCTCTTTTTCTCTCTGAGGATCTTTCACAAGTTGTACATCAAGTGCAAGTCCCTGTAATTCCTTTGTTAAAACCTTGAACGATTCAGGAACACCAGGCGTCTGAGGGAACTCTCCCTTGATTATGCTCTCATAGAGCTTGTTTCTACCGGCAAAGTCATCAGACTTAACAGTTAGCATCTCCTGAAGCGTATAGCTTGCACCATAACCTTCAAGAGCCCATACTTCCATCTCACCAAATCTCTGGCCACCAAACAATGCCTTACCACCTAATGGCTGCCTTGTTATAAGACTGTACGGTCCAATGGATCTTGCATGGAACTTATCCTCAACAAGGTGTATAAGCTTTAATATATACATATATCCTATGGTAGCCTTCTCTGAAAATGGCTCACCGGTTCTCCCATCATAAAGCGTGATTCTACAGTAATCATCAGGTAAATATTCCTCAGGGACACCATCTGCCTTGAGTTTCTCTTTGGCCTTTCTTATCTGTTCTATAACATCCTTTTCCTTCGGTCCATCAAAGACAGGGCAGATCATCTGAGTCTTCAAATTATAAGCTGCCCAGCCTAACATTGTTTCAAGTATCTGACCGATGTTCATTCTTGAAGGAACACCCAGAGGTGAAAGTACGACATCGACAGGGGTACCATCAGGAAGGAATGGCATATCCTCTTTCTTCATTATCTTTGAGACAACACCCTTGTTGCCGTGTCTTCCTGAAAGCTTATCACCAACCTGAAGCCTTCTCTTAAGAGCAATATAAACTTTAACGACCTTGTTAACCGTAACGGAAAGATCACCACTTTTTCTTATAAGATCAATCTCCCTTGTGTATTTATCCTTTATCTTTTTCTCCATCAATTTATAAAAGTTTTCTATATCCGAATCTTTTTCTCCATTCTTCAAGGATTCCTTTCTGAACTCCCTTAAAACATCCATGTTCTTTTCCATCTCCGCTTTGAGTTCATCTATCCTTTTCTTTTCCTCAGGTTTTGAAAGTTTTTCTCTCCTCACAAAAACTCTTGTTCCTATAACCTTTCCATAAACTCCAGGTGGAACCCTTAATGATGTGTCCTGAACCTCTTCAGCCTTCTTGCCAAATATAACCTTTAACAACCTTTCCTCTGGCGTCATTGCCTGCTCACCCCTCGGTGAAACCTTTCCCACAAGTATATCACCAGGTTTTACCATAGTTGAAGGAACAACTATTCCATCCTCATCCAAATGTGAAAGCATCTCGGAGCTTACATTCGGTATATCCCTTGTTATTTCCTCAGGCCCTAATTTTGTATCCCTTGACTCTATCTCATACTCCTGAATAAATATTGACGTCAAGACATCATCCTCTATCAACCTTTCTGAAACTAATATAGCATCCTCAAAGTTATAACCTTCCCAGCTCATAAAAGTAACAAGCAAATTCTTACCGAGGGCCAACTGACCATCAGAAGTCGCATGACCATCGGCTATTATCTGACCCTTCTTAATCCTGTCACCACTTATCACTATAGGATTCTGAGTTATACATGTGTCCTGATTTGTTCTTCTGAACTTTGTAAGATGATAAATATCAGGCTCATTGCCTTCATCAGGCTTTACAGCTATCATATTTGATGACACATAAATAACCTTTCCACTCCTCTTAGCAGATATACACGCCATAGAGTCCTTTGCAACATATGGTTCCATGCCGGTAGCTACAAGAGGGGCTTCAGTTTCAAGAAGTGGAACAGCCTGCCTCTGCATGTTTGAACCCATCAGAGCTCTGTTTGCATCATCATTTTCAAGGAATGGTATCAATGCAGCTGATACTGAAAACACCTGAAGTGGAGATATGTCCATATACTCCACCTTATCAGATGAGACATAAACATAACCATCTCCCAATCTTCCATAAACCTGATCCGCAGCTATCCTACCATTCTCTATCATTGTGTTTGCCTGTCCAACAAATATCCCTTCCTCAGCATTTGCATCCATATAATTTATCTCATCAGTAATCTTTCTTTTGTTAACAACCCTGTATGGAGTCTCTATCAATCCGTAATCATTAACCTTAGCATATGCAGAAAGAGAAACAATAAGACCTATGTTTGCACCCTCAGGAGTTTCTATAGGACATACCCTACCATAATGAGTATAATGAACATCTCTAACCTCAAATCCAGCTCTCTTTCTGTTCAATCCACCAGGACCCAATGCTGACAACCTTCTCTTATGGGTCATCTCAGCTAAAGGATTTATCTGATCCATAAACTGTGAAAGCTGTGATGTTCCAAAAAATTTCCTTATTATTGCAATAAGCGGAGCAGAGTTAATAAGATTTTTAGGATGTAAAGAACCTTCACTCTTTGCCATCTTGTCCTTTATATATCTTGACATCTGAACAAAGCCAAGCCTTATCTGATTTTCAAGCAACTCTCCAACTGATCTTATTCTTCTATTGCCAAGATGATCTATATCATCTATCTCATACTTATAGTTTAAAACCTTTTTTTCTTTATCATAATCTCTTGTGTTCTTTTCTGCAAGCTCTTTTATCTTTTTGTTTATTTTATCATCAAGCCTGAATTCTTCTTTTTCTATCTCATTGTTAAGATTTAAAAGATATTGTATAGTTACAATAAGATCTTCAACAGTAAGATGTCTATTCTTCTCATCAGGTATTTTGTATCCCTTATTTTTATCATTAAGCTTCTGATAAAGTGGTCCTAATTTTCTTAGAGCCTTGTATCTTCCAACAACTGAGAAGTCATACCTTCTTATGCTCTTATAAAATATTTCATTAAGAAAGTTTTCAATATATTCCTTTGGAGGCTCATACTCTTGAGATCTCATCTTCTTATATATTTCATTCTTGGCTTCAAATGAATTCTTGGGCTGATTCTTAAGAAGTGTTTGAATTATTGTTGGATTGTCCTTATCAGGATTACCCTTTATCACCTTAATAGTTTTTACGTTCTTGGATATAAAATTATCTATATCCTTTCCTGTCAAATTTTTGCCGAATTTATCCTCAAGATTCCAGAGAACCTCACCAGTTTTTGTATCAATGATATCGCTTGCAACATATTTACCAGTCAAAGACTCCCTTGTGGAATCATTAACATCCATCTCCTCAATCTCATAAAAAAGATCAATCATCTGAGCATTGGTTTCTATTCCACTTGCCCTTAACAAAACAGTAGCCAGAACCTTCTTCTTTCTGTCCAGTCTTGCCCATAAAACATTTTCCTGATCAAATTCAAACTCGATCCATGCTCCTCTGTATGGTATTATCCTTCCATAATAAAGAGGTCTTCCCATAGTTGACTGTTTCTTTTCTTCATCATCTTCAAATATTATTCCAGGAGATCTGTGAAGCTGACTAACTATAACCCTTTCAGCTCCATTAAAAACAAAAGATGCATTATCAGTCATCATAGGTATTTCACAAAGAGTGACATCCTCTTCAAAGGCTTTTTTCAATTCTCCATTTTTATTTTTTGTTATCAGTTTAAAAGTTGCTTTAAGCGGTGCCGCATATGTTCCATCCCTCAATATAGCTTCCTCAGGCCCAAGATACGTTGGTTTTCCAAGCTCATACTTCACAAAATCAAGAACGACCTGACCATTGTTAGATTCTATAGGGAATACGTCAACGAAGGATGCTTGAAGTCCCTTTATCTCTCTTTTTTCCGGCTCAACATCAATCTGTAAAAAGTCCCTAAATGATTTTTTTTGCATATCAAGGAGATCAGGCATCTCAAGAACATTACCTATTTTTGAAAAATTAAACTGTTCGTTGAATTTTTTCATATTGACCTCTGGTTTATAAACTATAATTATTTCTAAAACACGATCTTTTTAGAGAAAATAAATAAAAAGACTTGACACACCGAGAAAAGATGATATCTCCCTCCTGTCGGAGGAAGATATCATTCTTTAAAATATCTGAAGAATATAGTACACTTTTTTATTTCAACTCTACCTGTGCTCCTGCATCCTCAAGCTTTTTCTTAAGCTCATCAGCTGTTTTCTTATCAACATTAGCCTTCACATCCTTTGGAGCACTCTCAACCAATGTCTTTGACTCAGCAAGTCCAAGACCTGTTATCTCTCTTACAACTTTAATAACAGATATCTTTTTTGTCGCATCTGGAACTGCTTTAAGGACAACAGTAAACTCTGTCTTTTCCTCTGCTGCTGACTGAGCACCACCTGCAGGAGCTTGAGCTACAGCAACACCAACAGCAGGTGCAGCTTTCACTCCAAATTTATCCTCTATAGATTTTACAAGCTCACTTAATTCCATTACAGTTAAGTTAGCTATTGCATCAACAATTTGATCTTTTGTAAGTTTTTCAGCCATTTTATCTCCTTATTCCTGATACCAGGATTTTTTGAATAGCCCATCGATAGATGGTTTACCCACAAAGGGACTACCGGATTTCCCAGAGTATTACTTTTTCTGATCCTTCAACGCATCAACAACATAGGCCAGATCTCTTATAGGTGCCTCTATCACATTTCTTATGTTTGAAAGTGAAGCATATAGAGAGCCAGCAAGTTTAGCCATAACGTCTTTCTTTGAACCAACTCTGGAAATCTGTTTAACGACATCAGCAGTTATAACATCCTTGGACATGAACCCACCCTTAATTCTAAGGGATGGATTTGATTTTGAAAAGTCAACCAGCAATTTTGAAACGTTTGAAATCTCATCTGGATCAGAAAGAAGTATAGCAGCAGTCGGTCCTTTAAAAAAATCAGGTCTCTTATCATCTTTAATCATCCCACCATCTTTGGAGGCATAAAAAAGAACAGAATTTCTCATTATCTTAAAAGACGACTTATACTCTTTAAGCTTATCCCTAAGCTGCTGCAACTGACCAAAATTCAAACCATCAAAGGTTATAAAAATAACATCACTTTTTATCAGATCTTCCTGCACTTTCTTTGATATTTCAACTTTTTTTGATTTGGTCAGATTAGCCATTATTTTACCTCAAAAAACAATATTTTACTAAAAATCTACAAGACCGGCAGCGACCTACTCTCGCAGCACCGAGTTGGGTGCTACTACCATCAGCCCTGGAGCCCTTAACTTCCGTGTTCGGAATGGGAACGGGTGTTGCCTCTCCGGAATAGCCACCGGTCTTAAAATTTATATTAAGCAATCAACAAATATTTGCATAGAATCGAAAAATAAGGCCAGACCCTCGGACGATTAGTAGTAGTTAGCTCAACATATTACTATGCTTACACTTCTACCCTATCAACCCCATAGTCTATGGGGGTCCTTACTCCTTAACAGATGGGGAACCTTATCTTAGGGTGGGTTTCGCACTTAGATGCTTTCAGCGCTTATCCCTTCCAAACATCCGCTACCCAGCTTATGCCCTTGGCAGGACAACTGGTATACAGGAGGTTTGTCCATCCAGGTCCTCTCGTACTGTGGACAGCTCCCTTCAAGTTCCCTTCGCACGCAGCAGATAGAGACCGTACTGTCTCACGACGTACTGAACCCAGCTCACGTACCGCTTTAATGGGCGAACAGCCCAACCCTTCCCACCTGCTTCAGCGGGAGGATGCGATGAGCCGACATCGAGGTGCCGAACCTGATCGTCGATATGGACTCTTGGATCAGACTAGCCTGTTATCCCCAGGGTAGCTTTTATTCGTTGAGCGATGGCCCTTCCATTCGGAACCACCGGATCACTAGGTCCTACTTTCGTATCTGCTTGGCCTGTCAGCCTTGCAGTCAAGCTCCCTTCTGTCCTTGCACTCGTCAGGCGATTTCTATACGCCTTGAGGGAACCTTTGAACGCCTCCGTTACATTTTAGGAGGCGACCGCCCCAGTCAAACTGCCCACCTGCCACTGTCTTTCAGCCGGTTATACGGCATGAAATTAGAATCACAATTTTAAAAGGGTGGTATTTCACCGACGTCTCCCCTCAGGCCAAAACCTGAGGATCACCGACTCCCACCTATCCTACGCATTCAAAACCGTAATTCAATAACAAGCTACAGTGAAGCTCCATGGGGTCTTGTCGTCTTGCTGCGCGTAGCAAGCGTCTTCACTTGCACCACAATTTCGCCGAGCCCTTCGCTGAGACAGCGGTTCCTTCGTTATGCCATTCGTGCAGGTCGGAACTTACCCGACAAGGAATTTCGCTACCTTAGGACGGTTATAGTTACCGCCGCCGTTTACTGGGGCTTAAGTTCGGAGCTTCTTCCGACAAGTCGGAATGACCCCTTACCTTGACCTTCCAGCACCGGGCAGGCATCAGGCCCTATACATCATCTTGTGATTTCAGCAGAGCCCTGTGTTTTTGTTAAACAGTCACGGAACCCATTTCACTGCGACCTTTTCATGCCGTAAACTTTAAAATCCACGACATTACTCAGGCACTCCTTCTTCCGAAGTTACGGAGCTAGTTTGCCTAGTTCCTTAGCGAAGGTTATCTCGCGCGCCTTAGTATACTCAACCCGCCTACCTGTGTCGGTTTGAGGTACGGTTACGATAAATACTCCCCACGAGGTTTTTCTTGGCAGTGTAGTTGGGCCACTTCGCACGGTTACCCGCACTAGTCTCGACGTTCAGTTTAACGATCCTCGGGATTTACCTCGAAGATCTCCCTACAGTCTTTCCCCGGGACAACCTTTACCCGGTAGGCTTACCTTACTGCGTCACCCCTTGAGTTATGACGCATTTATCGTAGTTCCGGAATATTAACCGGATGTCCTTTACTTACGCCTTTCGGCCTCAGCTTAGGACCGACTAACCCTGAGCTGACGAACATTGCCCAGGAAACCTTAGGCTTTTGGCGACAAGGATTCTCACCTTGTTTATCGCTACTTATTCCAGCATCCTCACTTCTTAACGCTCCAGCGCTCCTTACGGTACGCCTTCGCAGCATTAAGAACGCTCCTCTACCACTTCTTGAAATAAATCAAGAAATCCGCGATTTCGGTATTACGCTTTAGCCCCGAGTCATTTTCGGTGCAAATTTGCTAGACTAGTGAGCTGTTACGCACTCTTTAAAGGGTGGCTGCTTCTAAGCCAACCTCCTAGCTGTTTTAGCAAATTCACTTCCTTTACCACTTAGCGTAAATTTGGGGACCTTAATCGGCGATCTGGGCTGTTTCCCTTTTGCACGTGAAGCTTATCCCTCACGAACTGACTGCTGTGAAATACATCACGGTATTCGGAGTTTGATTGAATTCGGACCCTGGGTCGCAGAGCCTACATCATTCAGTGCTCTACCCCCGTGATTTAACTCACAACGCTAGCCCTAAAGCTATTTCGAGGAGAACCAGCTATCACCAAGTTCGATTGGCCTTTCACTCCTATTCCCAAGTCATGGAGAAACTTTTCAACGTTTAACCCTTCGGGCCTCCCCCCGATTGTTAATCGGGGTTCACCCTGCTCAGGAATAGATCACTTGGATTCGGGTCTACTGATACCAACTATTCGCCCAATTAGGACTCGCTTTCGCTACGGCTCCCCCCGACAAACCGGGGTTAACCTTGCTGGGACCAGTAACTCGCTGGATCATTCTTCAACAGGCACGCCGTCGCACATTCCCCGACTTGCGTCGGGGCATAGTGCTTCGACAGATTGTAGATGGACGGTTTCAGGTTCTATTTCACTCCCCTAACAGGGGTTCTTTTCGCCTTTCCCTCGCGGTACTAGTTCACTATCGGTCACCAGAGAGTATTTAGCCTTGGAGGATGGGCCCCCCAGATTCCCACGAGATTTCACGTGACTCGTGGTACTCAGGAACAGTTTGGAAGTCCATTTTACTTTTATTTACAGGGCTATCACCTTCTATGGCTTCTCTTTCCAGAGAAATTCAATTAGTAAAATGGTGTCTTCTGGCTCTAAACCGCAAACTGCCCTACAACCTTCTGACAGCAAGCTATCAGAATTTAGGCTATTCCGCGTTCGCTCGCCACTACTGGCGGAATCTCAATTGATTTCTTTTCCTGCGGGTACTAAGATGTTTCAGTTCCCCGCGTTGTCTTTTTAAAGCTATGACTCAAACTGACGTTCGAGCTTTCACTTTAAAATTTCCTAATTTCTTAGGAAGGGTTTCCCCATTCGGACATCTCGGGATCAAAGGATGTTTACTCCTCCCCCGAGCTTATCGCAGCTTACCACGTCCTTCATCGACTTCTGGTGCCAAGGCATTCACCGTACACCCTTAAAAGCCTGGCCTTATTCTACGATTCTACTAAGTCTTATCTACTATTATCTTAAATAAAGAGATTTTTCAAAATCTCTTTTGAAGACACTTATTGACGCTTAATATATTAGAGAACAGAACAACATAAAATCTTTATTTTCTTTGGAGCAGACCGGGTTCGAACCGGCGACCTTCCCGTTGCAAACGGGACGCTCTCCCAACTGAGCTACTGCCCCCTTATGGGCCCAGGTGGAATCGAACCACCGACCTTACCCTTATCAGGGGTACGCTCTAGCCATCTGAGCTATGAGCCCCTCTTGTCCTTTTAAAGGAACAAAGAGTGGGACTTAAAAACAGTTGTCAGTGATCAGTTATCAGTAGTCAGCAATTAAGGAAATCCCTTATTTTAACTGGGCACTAATCACTATTGCTTTTTGTCTTTTCTGACCACTGTCCACTGATCACTGTTTTGGTTTTGCTGATCACTAACCACTGAACACTGACCACTAATATGTATGAGCAGCCACCCTCCAACTGTGCCGAAACACAAAAAGAATGGGATCGGCCTATAACAACAGATCCAAAGATCTGAAGTTATTTTAAGGAGGTGATCCAGCCGCACGTTCTCGTACGGCTACCTTGTTACGACTTCACCCCAATCACCAGCCACAACTTGGTATAACGACGACCGCTATACTTCTGTTGCAACTGACTTTCGTGGTGTGACGGGCGGTGTGTACAAGGCCTGGGAACGTATTCACCGCACCAATGCTGATGTGCGATTACTAGCGATTCCAACTTCATGTGGGCGAATTGCAGCCCACAATCTGAACTGGGGCATAGTTTGGGGATTTGCTCTGTGTTACCACTTTGCTTCCTTCTGTCTATGCCATTGTATCACGTGTGTAGCCCTGGACATAAAGGCCATGATGATTTGACGTCATCCTCTCCTTCCTCCGACTTATCGCCGGCAGTCCCCTAAGAGTACCCAGCATAACCTGTTGGCAACATAGGGCGGGGGTTGCGCTCGTTGCGGGACTTAACCCAACATCTCACGACACGAGCTGACGACAACCATGCAGCACCTCGGCTGAGTCCCTCATCAGGTCCCCCAATATTTCTACTGGAGTACAACATCAGTCGTTCGAGCCCAGGTAAGGTTCTTCGCGTAGCGTCGAATTAAACCACATGATCCACCGCTTGTGCAGGCCCCCGTCAATTCCTTTGAGTTTTAACCTTGCGGCCGTACTCCCCAGGCGGTAGACTTAATGCGTTAGCTGCGGCACGGAAGGGGTCGATACCTCCCATACCTAGTCTACATAGTTTACGGCTAGGACTACCAGGGTATCTAATCCTGTTTGCTCCCCTAGCTTTCGCGTCTCAGTGTCAGTATAGGCCCAGAAACCCGCTTTCGCCTTCGGCGTTCTTCCCGATATCTACGCATTCCACTGCTACACCGGGAATTCCGGTTTCCCTTGCCTCACTCAAGGACTTCAGTATCCATCGACATGTCTCCGTTGGGCGGAGAAATTTTACAATGGACTTAAAGCCCCACCTACACGCGCTTTACGCCTAGTAAATCCGAGTAACGCTTGCACCCTACGTATTACCGCGGCTGCTGGCACGTAGTTAGCCGGTGCTTATTCTGAGGGTACCGTCATTATCGTTCCCTCTAAAAGGGGTTTACAATCCGAAAACCTTCATCCCCCACGCGGCGTTACTGGATCAGGCTTTCGCCCATTGTCCAAAATTCCCCACTGCTGCCTCCCGTAGGAGTGGGGCCCGTATCTCAGTGCCCCTGTGGCTGTTCGTCCTTTCAGACCAGCTACCCGTCATAGCCTTGGTAAGCCTTTACCTCACCAACTAGCTGATAGGCCGCAAGTTCCTCCTTAAGTGGCTTGCGCCTTTCATCTACAGAGGATGCCCTCTGCGGATTATATGGGATATTAGCCCGACTTTCGCCAGGTTATCCCCCTCTTAAGGGAAGATTACTTACGTGTTACTCACCCGTTTGCCACTATCTACCGATACGACATGATAGACCGTTTGACTTGCATGTGTTAGGTACGCCGCCAGCGTTTACTCTGAGCCAGGATCAAACTCTCCATAAAAAATCTGGAGAATTTGAAATGAGACTCTATATAATAAACACCGTATAATTTACTTCGGTTACTTTAACTTAACTTGTAATTCAAGGTTGACATACACCCATTCTTTTTCCTGATCACTCAGGATTGAAGGGTGCCTGCTCATACACTAAAATTTAAGAGAACAAAAACTTCCTGTCTTTTTACAACAGGTTTTTACAACTATAAATTTATTTTATTATTTTTCTAAAGACTTTGTCAAGTCTTTTTTTTAATATTACATTTTTTTTGAAAAACTTTTTTTACTTCTTTTGAGTAGAGAACTTTAACAATAAAATTATTTTAGCATAATTTCTAAAACATTGTCAAGCATATTTTT